>OJFP01000724.1_pt1 | contig 21149 bp, 15 predicted proteins | sample 1594141 | NCBI WGS metagenome assembly OJFP01 (sample SAMN05416843, study PRJEB24817) | seawater metagenome | isolation source: Sea water | place: Canada:Atlantic | collected 2013-07 | reverse complement strand
TTTAGTGACCCCGCCTGTGTCATCGTTAAACACGCGAATCCCTGCGGTGTGGCCACGGCAGAAACTCCGGGTGCCGCTTACGAGCTCGCCTATAGCACGGATTCAACGTCCGCTTTTGGTGGCATTATCGCGTTTAATCGTCCGATTGATGCCGCGCTTGCCCGGTCCATCATTGAGCGGCAGTTTCTTGAAGTGCTGCTGGTTCCCCAGATGAGTCCCGAAGTTGCCGACGTGTTTGCTGCCAAACCGAATGTGCGGGTACTGGTCGGTTCGCAGCAGTTGCCGGAAGACAGCCTGGACTGGAAACGGGTCAACGGAGGGTTGCTGGTGCAGAGCAGTGATACCCTGTTGCCGACTGCCGACAAGATTAAAGTGGTGACCCGGATAGCACCCAGTGACCAGCAGCTACGGGATTTGCTGTTTGCGGGTACTGTCGCCAAGTTTGTTAAATCCAATGCCATTGTTTTTGCCAGTCAGGGTCGAACTCTGGGTATCGGTGCGGGTCAGATGAGCCGGGTCGATTCCACGCGTATTGCGGCCCTGAAAGCGGCTGATGCGGAGCTGGACATGGCCGAGGCAGTGGTCGCCAGTGACGCCTTTTTCCCGTTCCGAGATGGGATTGATCGCTGTGCAGAGGCTGGAGCACGGGCGATCATTCAGCCGGGCGGGTCAATGCGCGATGACGAAGTGATCGCTGCCGCCGACGAGCATGGTATTGCCATGGTGTTCACCGGCGCCCGTCATTTCCGTCATTAAGTCTTGGTCCGTATCAAGGAAGCGAACATGCACGTATTGATAGTTGGTGGTGGCGGTCGTGAACACGCGCTGGCGTGGAAGGTTGCCCAGTCTGATCGGGTTGACCGCGTTTCGGTTGCACCCGGTAATGCGGGGACGGCTACCGAGCCGGGGGTGCAGAACGTTGCCATTGACGCTGAAGACATTCCTGCGCTGATCGAATATGCGCAGCATAACGATGTTGATCTGACCATCGTCGGTCCTGAGGCACCACTGGTTGCTGGCATAGTCGATGAGTTCGTTCAGGCCGGATTGCGCTGCTTTGGACCGACAGCCAAAGCCGCTCAACTGGAAGGTTCAAAAGCCTTTACTAAGGATTTTTTGCAGCGCCATCAGATTCCCACCGCCGCTTATGCCACTTTTGACGATGCCGATGCTGCACGTGACTATGTGCGCCAGCAAACCGGGCCGCTGGTGGTTAAGGCCGACGGCCTGGCTGCCGGGAAGGGGGTGGTGATTGCGGCGGATCAACAGGCGGCGCTAGACGCGGTGGAGCAGATGCTCGAGGGCGGCGCTTTTGGCGCAGCAGGTAGCCGCATCGTGGTAGAGGAGTTTTTGCTGGGTGAGGAAGCCAGTTTTATAGTGATGGTCGGTCAGGGTGAGCCGGAGAATCAGATCCTCGCGCTGGCCAGCAGTCAGGATCATAAGGCCCGCGATGCCGGTGATAAGGGTCCGAATACCGGTGGTATGGGGGCTTATTCTCCGGCACCGGTGGTAAGCGCGGCGATGTACGATCGTATTATGGCCGAGGTGATTGAACCTACCGTGGCGGGCATGGCGGCAGAAGGCGCTCCCTACACCGGCTTTCTTTACGCCGGCGTGATGATCGATGCCGACGGCGTCCCCAAGGTGCTGGAGTTTAACTGTCGTTTTGGGGATCCGGAGACTCAGCCGATCATGATGCGTCTGGAGTCAGACCTGACCGATTTGTGTGACGCGGCGATTGACGGCAAGCTGGCCGCGCAGTCAATTCAATGGAGTGGGCAGTCTGCCCTTGGTGTGGTGCTGGCGGCTGGCGGCTATCCCGGTAGTTATGCCAGAAATGATCAGATCAAGGGGCTGGCCGATGCAGCGAAGGTGCCATCGGTGAAGGTATTTCATGCCGGCACCGCGCTGAACGAGGAGAAAGTAGTGACCAACGGCGGTCGGGTACTCTGCGTGACAGCGCTGGGGGATTCGGTGGAGCAGGCCCAACAGAAAGCTTATACGGCGGCCGAGTTGATTCGGTGGCCTGGTCGTTTTTTTCGTGAAGACATTGGTTACCGTGCGGTGGCCAGAGAACAGGAGAAGTAACCCGTGGAAGAAAAGTTTGTAGTAGTCATGATGGGATCCAAATCGGATAAAGCGGTGATGGATAAGGCGCTCGCAGTGCTGGACGATTACGGTATTCGTCACGAGTGCCGGGTGTTATCCGCCCACCGTACGCCGGCTGAAACGCTCAAATTCGTAGCGGATGCTGAAGCGCGTGGTGCCGGGGCGTTTATTGCTGCCGCCGGCATGGCCGCTCACCTGGCAGGGGTGGTCGCTGCACATACAGTGAAACCGGTGATCGGCGTGCCGATTGCGTCCGGTGCTTTACACGGGCAGGATGCACTCCTGTCGACGGTAATGATGCCGCCGGGCATTCCTGTGGCGACTGTCGCCATTGATGGTTCAAAAAATGCTGCTCATTTAGCGGCGCAAATTTTGGCCGTTGGCGATGCTGAACTGGCAGGTAAAATACGGGAGTTTCGCCAGCGTGAGCGTGAGCAAATTCTGAGTATTAGCTAAGCCAGGATGGTTTAGCGAGTTATTGCCGACACCTCTTATTACAGGGACACGCCTATGAATACCTCCGCCTTTAGCCTCGATGACAAATACCGCCTGGAAGCAGGTGAAGTTTACGCAACCGGGATGCAGGCGCTGGCGCGGATGACCATCGACCGGCATCGAGTCGATAGTCTGGCGGGGTTGAATACGGCGGGTTTTGTTTCCGGTTACCGGGGATCGCCCATCGGTGTGCTTGATAAAGCCCTGTGGGAGGCCAAGCAGTTCCTCAGCGATGATCGCATTCATTTCCAGCCGGGGGTGAATGAGGATCTGGCGGCCACCGCCATACTCGGTACTCAACAGAGCGATATATTCAAAGGTAGCCGCTACGACGGTATTTTCTCGCTCTGGTACGGTAAAGGCCCCGGGGTTGATCGTAGTGGTGACGCGTTGCGCCACGGTAACTATGCCGGTGTGTCCCGCAATGGCGGTGTGCTGCTGGCAGTGGGTGATGATCCGGTTTGCCATTCTTCCACCGTACCGCAACAGAGTGAATCGGTGCTGGCGGCCTGCAATATTCCGGTTTTTCACGCCGCCAATCTGCAGGATGTCTATGATTTTGGGCTGCTGGGTTGGGAGCTGTCCCGTTACAGCGGATTCTGGATCGCGTTGAAAATGGTGACTGACGTCGCCGAGTCGTCGCAGATTATTCGGGTGGATTCTGCGCGGTCGAAGTTTGAGTTTCCGGATGCGCCGTTACCCCACCCGGAGCAGATGCATATCCGCTGGCCAGATAAGGCGATGCAGATGGCTGAACGCATGGCTACCTATCGGATGCCAGCGTTGCAACAGGCGCAACGGGCCAACCATTTTGACTACGAGACGATTCGCAGCCCGAAACGGCGGTTTGGAATCATCGCCGCCGGCAAAAATTACACCGACGTGTGCCAGGCACTGAGTGATCTGGGGATCAGTGACCAGGTTGCGATGGATATCGGGCTAAGCGTTTACAAGGTAGGCATGCCCTGGCCGCTGGAAACTCAGGGAGTAGAAGCGTTTGCCCGGGGCATGGAACAGTTGCTGGTGGTTGAAGAGGGACGGCCGTTTCTTGAGCCTCAGGTCAAAGATGCGCTTTACGGTATGGGTCAGGGCGAGCGGCCGGAGATTCTGGGCAAGCGTAATGCTGCCGGAATCGAACTATCGCCGGGTTTTGGCGAATTGTCCGCCGCCGAAGTGGCGGAGTTAATTGCCGAGCAGATTAAATCGTTTCATCACACGGATCAGGTTAAGGCGCGCCTGGCGCTGATCAGGCAAAGCGAGCAGATGGTGGTGGCGAACCATAGCGACGTGGAGCGCACGCCGCACTTCTGTTCTGGCTGTCCGCACAATACCTCCACTAAAGTGCCTGAGGGTAGCCTCGCGCTGGCCGGCATTGGTTGCCACTTCATGTCGCAGTGGATGGATCGTAACACCCTGACCTATACCCATATGGGTGCTGAGGGCACTACCTGGGCCGGGCTTGGGCACTTTAGTGATTTGCCCCATCTATTTACCAATATTGGTGACGGCACCTACTACCACTCGGGGCTGCTGGCCATTCGCCAGGCGGTGGCTTCCGGGGTCAATATTACTTACAAAATTCTTTATAACGATGCGGTGGCCATGACCGGTGGCCAGCCGGTTGACGGTCCCATCAGCGTACAACAGATCAGTTATCAGCTATACGGGGAGAACGTTAAGCGGATTGCCCTGGTAACCGATTCGCCGGAGAAATTTGAACTTAAAGATTTTGCTCCGGGGGTGACCCTGGACCACCGCGATGAGCTGGATCGGGTGCAACGAGAATTGCGGGAGCTGAAAGGCACCAGCGTGATTATCTATGAACAGGTCTGCGGCACTGAAAAACGGCGTCGTCGCAAACGCGGGAAGATGGTCGACCCTGATAAACGGGCGGTTATTAACAGCCGAGTCTGTGAAGGCTGTGGTGATTGTGGCGAAAAATCCAACTGTCTGTCGGTGCAGCCGCTGGATACGGTATTTGGGCGGAAGCGAAAAATTGATCAGTCAGCCTGCACCAAGGATTTCTCCTGCGTGAAAGGGTTCTGTCCCAGTTTCGTGACTGTTCATGGTGGCGAGTTACGTAAGCCAGAAAGCGGAGCGGAACTGACCGACGCGGCGCTGCAACCACTATTTGACTCCCTGCCTGCCCCTGAGGTTGTCCAGGGTAATGGCGCTTACTCCATGCTAATCAGTGGTATTGGTGGCACCGGCGTGGTGACGACCAGTTCACTGTTGGGTGTGGCAGCGCGTCTTGATGGCAAGGCCTGCCGCGTGCTTGATGACACGGGTCTGGCGCAAAAATTCGGTGCCGTTTATAGCCATCTGACGGTGGCTGATAGTGATGATCAACTGCATTCGCCGCGGATTGGTGCGGCTAATTGTGACCTGCTGATTAGTGCTGACCTGTTAACCGGTGGCGCTGATCGTGCCCTGTCGCGGTTAAAGCCCGGGCTCAGCAAGGCGGTGGCTAATCGCCACGAAACCGTGACCGGCGCGTTTACACTCGACCCGGAATCGCGGGTGCCGGGAGACCAGCTGGTTAAAAGTCTGCAGAATATCTGTGTCGACGGTGGTGTGACTGTTTGTGAAGCGACCGAGCTTTCCCGGCGGCTTATTGGTGACACCATCGGCGCCAATAGCCTGCTGATGGGGGTGGCCTGCCAACAGGGCTGGTTACCGGTAAGTGTTGAGAGTATTGAACGAGCCATTGAACTCAACGGCGTCGGCGTAGCAATTAACCTGCGGGTGTTCCGTCTGGGGCGGTTACTCGTTCATGCGCCCGACCAGATAGCTGGCCTGATTAAGGTGGGTGCGAGTGATCAGGCAGCCCTGTTAGAAGGTAAATTTGTGACCAGCAGCGAACAAAGTCTGCCGGAACTGGTTGAGCAGATGGCTGCAGAGTTGACCCGTTATCAAAACAAACGCCTGGCTAAACGTTACCGAAAACTGGTGCAACGGGTGGAGCAGGCCGAGAAGGACTCGGCCGCAGGCATGCAGGGATTGGCGCTGGCGGCTGCCCGCTACTACTACAAGCTACTGGCGATTAAAGATGAGTTTGAAGTGGCCCGTCTCTATACGGATGGCAGTTTTGCAGAGCAGCTAGCGGAAACCTTTACGGGTGATTATCAGTTGCGTTTTCACCTCGCACCGCCCCTGCTGGCAAAACGCGATAAGCAATCCGGTGAGTTACAGAAGCGAGAGTTTGGTAGCTGGATGATGCCCCTGCTTAAAGTAACCGCGGCCATGCGCGGATTGCGTGGAACGCCACTGGATGTTTTTGGTTACACGGCGGAGCGCAAGCAGGAGCGTCAGCTGATTAAGGATTATCAGCAGCTAGTGGCGGAGGTGATCGAAGGGCTCAATCATGATAACCACCCGCTGGCGGTGGAACTGCTGTCGTTACCGGAGCAGATCCGTGGCTATGGCCACGTGAAAGAGGCGAATCTGGAGCAGGTAAAGGAGCGTTGGCAGCAGTTGATAGAGAGCTGGCGATTTCCCGAAGAAAAGGCGGCCGCCGCCTAATCCGGAGGCTGTGGATGCTGGCGCTTCAGGCAGGGTGTATCGACGCTGCGCCGGGAAACCCTACTGAACGCCAGGGTCATCACCGAGTTTGCCTGCGGCGCGCAGGGCTTCAACGTCTTCGTCCAGTGCGCTGAGTCTTAAAGTTGGGTTGGTGAGCTCCAGCAGCCACTGTTTTCGCGCCGGCGACAGGGGTAACGATTCTGCCAGGCGATAGCCGATCCAGCTCGCATCCTTGAGCAGGTCAGGCTCTATTTCTATCTCGTGTTGTTTGATGAGGTTGGCAATAATGTCTACCAGTGGCTGGTGTTGTTCGGCGATACCGGTAGTTGGCTCTCTTTCGAGGTAAACCGCCTCGCCGGTGATTAGCTGGTCGTCACCGATGGTACTGCTGAGTACCTGCAGCCGCCGATCGCCTTCACAGGTGATCTGCAACATGCCGTTTTGATCGTCCCAGTCAATGACTTTTACCAGCGTGCCGATGGAATGAAAATCGGCGGCCTGGCCCGCCTCACGACCACTTTTGATCAGGCAGATAACAAATCCGCGGTCATGTTTCAGGCAGTCGGAGACCATCCGCAGGTAACGGGGTTCAAATATTCGCAGGGGCAAAAATGCACCGGGGAACATGACCGTGTTTAGCGGGAAGACCGGAAACTTGAAATGCACGGGTTGATTCATTGTTGGGCTGCCAGGGTGTTTGCTAATAACTGATGGATGTTGCCAAAACCGCCGTTACTCATAATCAGCACCTGGTCGCCAGGCTTGAGTCGTGATTTTATGCGGTTCAGGGTTTCATCAACGTCTTTGGTCAATACCGCCGGCACCGACAAGGCAGAAATGACGGTTTTAGGGTCCCAGTGAATATCACCGCCGGCGTGGAGGATGACTTCGTCGGCGCCGGCCAGTGCCGCAGCGAGGGTTTTTTCGTGGGTCCCCAGACGCATGGTGTTAGAGCGCAAATCGACCACCGCCAGAATCCGCTGGTTCTGGACCCGCGAGCGGAGTGCGCCGACGGTCAGGCGAATGGCGGTTGGGTGGTGTGCGAAATCGTCGTACACCACCGTATCGCCATCGCGGTAACTCTCTTCCAGACGGCGTTGGGCGTTAACAAAATCGGCCATTGCAGTGGCGGCCTCGGCAGGCTCGATGCCAATGCTGGCCGCCGCCGCGATCGCCGCCAAGGTGTTGGCCATGTTGTGTTCGCCAAACAGAGCTGATTTCACCGTAGCGACTATCTCACCGTGGTTAAGCACAGTAAATTCGCTGCAATCACGGTTAAGGGGGTCGGCCTGCCACTGCTGTGCTGCGCCGAAGGTCTGGACCAGGCTCCAGCAGCCCATTTCCAGCACTTCTTCCAGGCGTTCATCAGCGCCGTTAACGATCACGGTGCCGCTGCCGGGTACCGTGCGTAGTAGATGATGGAACTGCTGCTGAATGGCCGGCAGATCAGTAAAAATATCGGCGTGGTCAAATTCCAGATTATTCAAAATCACCGTCGTTGGCAGGTAATGAACAAACTTGGAGCGCTTGTCAAAAAAGGCGGTGTCGTACTCGTCTGCTTCAATGACAAACAGGTCGCTCTCACCCAGTCGTGCGGAGACGCCAAAGTTGCCCGGCACCCCGCCGATTAGAAAACCGGGTTTGCGGCCCGTAGAGTCGAGCATCCAGGCGAGCATGCTGCTGGTGCTGGTCTTGCCGTGAGTGCCGGCCACAGCAAGCACCTTGCGGGAACGGAGCACGGACTCCGTTAGCCATTGAGGGCCAGAGGTGAAGGCCAGCCGCCGGTCAAGAATTGCCTCAACCAACGGATTGCCGCGGCTCAGGGCGTTACCAATGACACATAAATCCGGTGCCGGTTCCAGTTGGTCAGGGTCCCAGCCTTCGATCAAATCGATTCCAGCCTGTTCCAGCTGGTCACTCATGGGTGGATAAACGTTGGCGTCGCAGCCGCTGACGGTGTGGCCAAGCTCGCGGGCAATTAAGGCCACGCCGGCCATAAAGGTGCCACAAATCCCCAGGATATGGATATGCATCGGGTTAACGTCCGTATTTGTCCTCAAAGCGGACGATGTCATCCTCGCCCAGATAGCTCCCGCACTGTACCTCAATGAGAATCAGTATGTCGTCGCCGGTATTCTCTAATCGGTGTTTGGTCTCGACAGGGATATAGATTGACTGGTCAGCTGTGAGTGTCACGCGTTGATCGCCACAGGTGACTTCAGCGCTGCCCTGAACAACCGTCCAGTGCTCAGCGCGGTGATGGTGTAATTGCAGCGACAGTAGCTGCCCCGGATTGACCGTAATGCGTTTAACCTGGAACCCCGGTCCTTGATCAATGCTGCGGTAACTGCCCCAGGGACGGAATACCTCGGCATGGGTGTCAACTTCGGGCCGCTGCAACTGTTTGAGCTGGTCCACGATTAATTTAACGTTCTGACTTTGCGTTTTGTCCGCAACCAGTACAGCGTCTTCAGTTTCTACCACCACCAGATCGCTAACTCCGACCCCGGCAAGCAGGCGGCCCGTGCTATGAAAATAGGAACCCTGGACCTGCTCGAGTAACACATCCCCGACGCAGGCATTTCCCTCAGGGTCACGAGTGTCGACGTCCCACAGAGCCGCCCAGGAGCCGATGTCGCTCCAGCCTGCGTCAAGGGGGATCACCGCGCCGTGGGCCGTTTTCTCCATTAACGCATAATCAATAGAATCCGCCTCGCAACCACTAAAATGCTGCTCGTCGAGGGCAATGAACTGACTGTCACGAACGGCAGAAACCACCGCCTGCCTGCAGCTATCAACCATGCTCGGCGCATGCTGTTCCATTTCGGAGAGGAGCTGACTGGCGGAGAAAAGAAACATGCCGCTGTTCCATAGATAGTCGCCATTGGCCAGATAGCTTTCGGCAGTGGGCAGGTCCGGCTTTTCGACAAACTGGTGAATAGCAAAGCCGCTACTGGACGTTAAGGTATCGCCCCGTTGAATATAACCATAGCCGGTTTCGGGATGGGCAGGAACGACCCCAAAGGTCACCAGATGGCCGGCCGTTACCAGTTCGGTCCCCTGGGTGACAACCCTGCAAAACTCGTCAGTATCAGTAATCAGGTGGTCTGCAGGGAGTATTAGTAGCTGGGAGTCAGGGTCGATTTCATTGGCTACCAGTGCCGCTACCAGAGCAGCTGGTGCGGTGTTACGGCCGATCGGTTCGAGTATTAACGTGGCATTGTTAATTCCCGCGTCCAGTAATTGCTGGGCAACAAGAAAACGGTGGTTTAGATTGCAGACTAAAATCGGAGCAGAGAGGTCTTTTAATTGCGCTAGCCGGTCAAGAGTGCCAACTAGTAGACTCTGATCGTCCTGTAGGGTCAGTAGCTGTTTAGGAAAGGACTCCCGCGACAGTGGCCAGAGTCGGCTACCGATGCCGCCGCAGAGAATTACAGGTGTCAACATTGTCTTGGCAAATCCTTTTCACGGTATTCGTTGGTTGGGGTGGGCATTATCTTAAAGGAAACTTTGCATTGAAGGTCTTAATCGGTGAGCAAGCGGACTGGTCACTAGCCGTTCACGCTGGGCTGACAGACCTGCCGGGTTTGCCTGGGCTGTCGTTCCCACCCCGGTGCGCTGACAATGTTCATATAGATAGCAAGAAGGACGTGGATGGTGTTACTGCTTTTTACAACTTGATTATTCGGCCTGCGTGGGTATTAACCCATTGTTATTTAAAGAAAGGTTGGTTATTTTATCTTGCTAACAAATGGCGGGTGTTAAAAAAAATGACACCACAAAAGAAAAACCGATGTTGCAATTAAGATACTGAAATTAAAGGGAAAATATTGGTCTTTAACCGTTGCTCGGTTACGATTAACCTGGCTTGGCGTATTACCTTGAATAAATTATGAGAAATTTTACACTTTCGTCGGTTTCCAACAGTATAAAAAATATAACTTGTTGATATTAAATATAAAAAAAAGTTGGCACCCCTTTTGCTTTGTAGTTTGGCGAAGAGAATTAACTCTGCTCTGGTGTTACGACCAGGTGTTCACTAAAACTTGTTAAAGAAGGAAATAACTATGAATAACTTATCCAAAATTTTTGCGGCAGGGTTGATGTCCTTTGCTTCGGCTGCTGTCTTTGCTCTGCCGACCGGCGGTGGTAGCGTAGGGTTTTCTGGTAATAGCGAGCCTTTTACCTGGGATTCTACTGCTGATTCCTTCGATTTTGCGGATGGGGTAGTTAACGGCTTTGTTGACAGCGCTGATGGTAGCTTTGCGGCTGCTTTTCCATTGGGCTCAGATGCAATTTTCTCCGATTTTTCTTATGCGCTTCCATTTACTGGCCCTACCTTGATCTGGACCAGTAACGGGATCGAGTTCTCGTTAACCACTTTGACCGCCGTCGTTGAGCTTGCAAACGGTGTGATTCTGGAAGGTACTGGTTTGCTGTCTGATGTAGGTGGCTCTATCACTGCCGATGCTGTGCTGTCCTTTTCAGCGAATGGTCCTACTGCGTTCAGCTGGTCTTCCACCACGACTGTGCCCGAACCTGCTCCGTTGGCGCTGCTCGGTGTTGGATTGATTGGAATCGCACTAGCTCGCCGCAAGCAGAAAGCGTAAACGCCGGTCTATTTAATTAGTCCGAACGATTAAAAGCCCCGGCACCATCAGGTGCCGGGGCTTTTTTTATGCCTATGATTCTATCTGCTGCTGGCGGTAAAACCGTCGCTCTATTGCAGGAGAGTGTGGTTGTCTTACCTTTGTCTAGGGCCTGAGCCTTCGACAAAATGAGCGTAAGGGGAATGCAGAGTGTGATCCCCAGGGAAGTCTGCGTAAAATTTTTTGGCTAGAGTATGAGGGCCAGAGGATGTCGTTCGCTGTTAACACTGAGCCTTGTCGAGCCAGGTCTGGCACTGGACCAGCCTTCTCGAGGATTGCAGGGTAAGCATGGATTCAATACTTTATCCCGAGGCGACCGGGCCGAACAACGAAGTTCTCTAAGCAGCGCTGCAGGGATTGCTTCGGCAAGTATTGGGTAGAGCGGGTTGTTACACCAGAAGTTGGCGATAGGATTTGTGTGCATAGCCGTGGTATGCGGTATCAGGCGCCCAGTAAACACGCACTAATTATGCCAGGTGCTTCTAACGTAAATACTTTTCGCCAGGCTGTGCCTCGATTTATTGGGCCAGTACGGATGTTTCGCTTGAGACGATTACCGGTGTCCTCAGGCGCGAAGTCATGGAGTCATTGTCGCTCAATCCGTTTTTTGAGTGCTTGCGCCTGTTCACGCTCCTGAAAGTTTTGCCCGCTATTGAGGATCGGTTTAAGAGTAGCAAGGGAATTACGCGAGTCACCTTGTTGATAATAAGCTTGCGCCAGATGAAACCCAATTGAATGTATCTGTGTACCTTGATAGGCGCGTTTTAGTAATGAAATTGCCCGCTTCAGGTCCTGTTTTTCGGTGACCAGCAACCAGCCAAGAGTGTCCATCAGCAAAAAATCACCGGGAAACTGTTTATGGCCTTCCTCGGCCAGAGGTAGCGCCCGGGGGTCGTTGAGTTGTTGGTAAACCCACGCCAGGTTGTTGTAGATGTCCGCTGTTACAACCTGTTGGTCAATGAGGTGCTGATATTCGCGAGCCGCAGCGTCGAAATTACCCCCAAACAACTGCATGGCAGCCAGTTCAATCCGGACTTGCTTATGCTCAGGGTGCGCGGTCAGCCAGCGCTCGGCAATGTCGATCGCCTCAGATGAGTTTCCCGCCTGTTGGGTAGAGGCGGTTTGCAGCACGACAAGTAGTTCGGAGGGTTTTAGGTCCACTGCGTTAGAATAGTGCTTTGCTGCGGTCTGGTAGTCCTGCTGGGTTCTTCTTATGCCACCGAACAGTGCCTCACTGCCGGCCTTATCCTGTGTGACTTCCAGATAATTATCAGCGACGGCCAAAGCCTCGTCATTGTTGCCTAATTGGGTCTCCAGGGATATGAGTTGGGCAGTTATTTTGTAGGAGCTGGGGATCAGTTGATGGGCCCGGCGCATCGGGTCAATGGCTTCGTCGGGTCGGTCAAGTTTAGATAGTGCAATCGCCAGGGTTAACAGCGCATCGGCCGAAGTAGGATCATCTTGCAGGATCGACCGGAGTACCTTAATGGCCGAGTCTGGGTTCCCGGTTACAATCTTTTGCTGCGCATCAGCAATGCGTAACTGCGGATTAGCAGGAAATGCTGCTAATGCAGTAGCGAGTACTTTGGCGGCTTTGTCGGTTTGGTTGTACTGCCGATACAGCTTCACAAGGGTGATTCTTGGTTCGGCGTTGCTTGGATTTGCTGTGATCGCTTTTTGCAGATACTTTGCAGCCGAGTCAATATCCTGTTTGTCAGCCGCTATTTTTGCCAGGCCCGCCAACAGGGCATAGGAGCCAGGAGAGTTTTCCAGTGCCTGCCTGAGAACCTTTTCTGGATCCTCGAGGGTGGTAGTGGAGTCGTGTAGGTTGATCAGGTTAAGTGCGCTGCCAATTGCATTAGGTTCGAGTGTGATTGCCGTTAGAAAAAAACTACTGGCATCCTCTGGGTGATTTGAGAGCTGAGCGATGATTCCGGCAAATTCATTAAGGCCAGCGTTGTCAGGATTGCTGTCGAGTAATTTGAGCACCCTGGTAAAAGCGCCGGCCGTGTCGCCGGTATCTACCATCTGCCGGATCGCCCGAGCTTCGTCGTTGATGAGTCCGGATTGTTGTCCCTCAAGGGACGCAATCAGGTTTTCCATAGGAGCTGGAAAGTCGTCAACCAGTTCGCCGCTTTGCGTCAAATCAATTGAATTGCCTAACGTCTGTGACACGTTTTGCAACTCATTCATAATTTCCTGCAGCGAAATATCATCGGGAGCAATTTCTAGTCCCGAGCGCAGGGTCTGCGAAGCTCCACCTGGGTTGTCGAGCTTTATCTGGGTCGCGGCCAGCAATTTTCGTGCTGCCGTGTTGGAAGGGTCGTCGGCAAGCACGCTGGCTAGATACATGTTGGCTTGCTCGGGATTGTTAAGTCGATAGGCGGTGATACCGGCCATTAGCTCCGATGGTCGGTGATTGGGGATCCTGGTGAGTGTAGCGAGTGCGTTTTGATAAGCCCCATCGTAGTTTTTTTCATTGAACTGAATCAGTGCAGTGAAATAAGTGACTGCCGGATGTTCGGGAGCCGCCGTTTGCAATTTGGCAAGCGTTATTTTGGCATTGTCGAGGTCGCCAAGCCCCAGATAACCGCCCAACAACTTCAGTTGGGTACGTATCGCTGACAATGACGTCCCTTTGACAGAGGTTGTTTCCAGAGCGTCAACGAATGCGTCCACCGCGTCGGCAAACATTTTTTCATTAAGTAGCAGTGAGCCTAACTGATCGTGCACACGGCTACTGGTAGGGGCCAGGTCGACCGCCCGACGTGCAGCACGAATACTCGCGAATCGTTTGCCCTGCGCAAGATAGATTTTTGACAGAGCGACGTGTAGATCAGGTGAATCGGGAAAGGTTGAAACGGCCTTCTGCGCAATTTGGTTAGCCTGGTTAAACTCACCCAGGCCGACCAGTGCAATGGCCTCCATGGCTGTGGCCCGTGCAGAAAACTCATCGGAAAACGGCGCTGCAGTGATCGTATTCTGTGAAGCTCCATATTGTTCGAGCTGGATTAACGCATCGGCATAAGCCAGGCGGCTAGGTTCATCCGATACCGGTGTGCCAATGACTTGCTTGAGTTTTTGTGCAGCGTCAGCGTACGTTTCTATTTCGTAATAAGCTAAACCAAGTAACTTTATGGCCGATTTGTTATCGGGAGTGTCGTTAAGAATATTTTTTAGCTTTAGAATGGCTGTGGCGTAATGTTGCTGACTGAGCTCCGCCTCAGCAGCCGCGAGGCGCTCCTCAGCAGTCTCGCTGGTGCATCCCCCAACGTTAGCAAACGTTAAAATCAGGGTGGCTAGTAAAAGGTTTTTAATGTTTTTTAATTGGAATTTCATTGAGTCAAACCCTGAGAATTCTCGGTGATAGCAATATCCGTTTGTTGCACTTCAAATTATTTTTCCACATCAAGTATAGCCTATGGTCGAGGCGTTTTTTGGGAGGTGATTCTGCCAAAAATATGCTCGAAAGCTCATGATTAAGTCGGTGTTATTGGCTATCAAATTTGCGCCGCTATTGCTGGTTTATGCGGCCTTTTTAGTTTTTAACCACGAATTTGTTAATCCGTTACTCGCTGCCTGGTGGAGCTCGCATGAGGCGAGTCAGGGTTTGCTCATTGTGCCTGTAGCGATTTTTCTGACTTTTCGTCAGTTGGATCGGAGGCAGGATTTTCGACTGCAACCCAGTTTTGCGAGCGTAACTATGTTTGTTATCGCAATTGCCGGCATGCACCTGGGTAGGTTGGTCAATATACAACTGGTTGAGTTTAGTACCATCGTGGTTGCATTCATCCTGATACCCCTGGCTCTGTATGGCGTGCGCGCGCAGGAACACGGTGGCGCCAAAGAGTCTTATTTCCCGGCACTCTATGGTTTGCTGGCACTCCCCGTTTGGGACTTTAGTAACGACTTATTTCAACTGGGATCGCTCAAGGCCACCGAGCTCCTTCTGGGATGGAGCCCCATTCCTCATTATGTGGAGGGTTTCCGGATAGAGCTTGCCAGCGGGGTGTTTGTTGTCGATGCAGGTTGTTCAGGACTGCGTTACATGGTGAGTGCTGTGGCCATATCGTTGCTGTATGCTTATTTATATTTCAGCACCCTGCGAGCTCGCCTGGTATGCGTGGGTAGCTTGTTGATGCTGGCGTTGCTTGGAAATTGGCTAAGAATTATTTTGATAGTAATCATCGGCTATTCAACCGACATGCAAAGCCCTTTGGTCAATGATCATGCAACATTCGGTTGGGTTATTTTTGCGATCATGCTCGCGGGCTGGATGATATTTATGAACAAGTATGAACAGCCTGAGTAACATGGGTACGCCGATCCAATCGGCCACCGGGTGGCAGAGGGTTAAAGGGTGGGCAGCGGTCTTTATTTTGTTGTCCAGCATTATTGTGAGCGGTCCGTTAATTGATACCGTAATTAAGGCTCGCGCATTTGTACCCATTGCCGACGTCCCGCCGCTACCTGGGTATCAACAGATAGAGACACTTCCTCCGCCATTTGAATTGCACTATCCCGGTGCTGCCAAGGTGTGGATGTATAGCCTGCAGGAACACACGGGGGTTTACGTTGTCGCCGTTTTCTATCAGCGAGAGGTACAGGGCAGCGAGTTGGTTAGTTCTGAAAATGGGTTCCTGGAAAAAGATCGCTGGCGGCAGCGATCTGCCGCTAACGTTCTGGTGGGTGGCGAATACGAATTCCGGAAAGTAGTGCACCAGGCGGAACCGCAACAAACGGTTAATATTTTGACTCAGTATCGTTACGCTTCCTTGGTGGAGGCAACCAGTCCGGTAAAGGCAAAAATTATTGGTCTGCGCGATGTGCTGATGGGGAGTAATGGTTCTGTGCAAATTAGTATCTTAACTAGGGGTAATCGATTGGGGGATGAAACGGATTTAAATCCTGCCTGGATGCAGGCGCTTGTTCTAAAAATTGAGGACCAACTTGCCCCCGTCCGGTGATGAAACCCATGCGGGGACCTCGAAAATTGCGCAACTCAAAAGGTTCCCATGTCCTTTGCCTGTTCTCTAGCAGGCGATCCCATAAAATCGATTGCGGATAGCAATATGCGAATCCTCTGGCTTTCTCACATCGTACCTTACCCTCCAAAGGGGGGGGTTCTTCAACGTAGCTACCATCTATTACGGGAAACTGCTTTACGCCATGAAGTGACACTCTGCTCCTTCGTGCAGGAGCGACCTCTTATTCAGTGCTTCGGGGAGCTCAATGCTGGCTTGGCTGAATCAAAAATTGCGCTGGAAGAACTCTGCAAGGTGGTTCATTTTTTACCCATTCCAATGGAGGCTCGTTACCAAGGAATGGCGCGGCTAGCCGCTCGCAGTCTTTTTAGTAAACATTCGTATACCCTTAACTGGCTGCATAGCAAGGCTTATGAACAGACTCTGGAAATGATCTCAGCGGACAGTTTTGACCTGGTCCACGCCGATACTATTAGTTTGGCGCCTTATGCACGCCATTTCTCTAATATTCCAACAGTGTTGGACCATCACAATGTTGAGTCCCAAATGATGCTGCGCCGAGCTGAGAAGGAGCCAAATTTATTGAAGCGCAGCTATTTTCGTTATGAGGCGCAAAAGATACTCCAGGAAGAGCGCCATTATTGCCCTATGTTTGAAAGTAACATTATGTGCTCTGACCTGGATGCTGAGCGTCTGGGCGACCTGGTACCAGCCGTTCAAATGGATATCGTGCCAAACGGGGTAGATATAGAATATTTTTGGCCAGACACCCAGAAAGAAATCGCCGGTAGGTTGGTTTTTGCCGGGCGCATGGCAGCTTATACGAATCGGCAGGCGGCGCTTTTTATCGTTGATGAGTTGTGGCCGTTACTATCCCAGCAACGTTCCGAAGTTACATTTGACCTAATTGGTGGGCAACCGCCTGAGCAAGCCGCAAGCCTTGCGGGGCGAGACCACCGGTTCAGGGCTCCTGGTTTTGTTGACGACGTTCGCCCATATATCGCCCAGGCCGCCGTTTACGTATGTCCCATTACTGATGGCGGCGGTACCAAGTTAAAAGTGCTCGACGCGCTGGCGATGGGAAAAGCCCTTGTTGCTGACCCGATCGCATGTGAAGGCATCGATGTTGTAGATGGGGAGTCGGTAAGATTTGCGACAACGCCGCAAGAATATGTCCAGGTTATTAGCGAGTTGCTGCAAGACTCCGCTCAACGGACCAGACTTGGTGCCGCTGGCCGACAACTAGTGGAGCAGCAATATAGCTATGTAAGTATCGGTGAAAAATTATCGGGTGTTTACGAAGGTTTGCTCGGACTGCCGTGAGTACTAAATGGAACTCGCTTTAGCCACCAACCATAAGAGCAGTTGAGCCAGCCATGAGCAAATACTAAGCCTACGGCAAGAGGACCCTCGTTGTAGACAAACCTCGCAATCTCTGAGCTATTTAAGTACGTTTTCACTGAAAATTTGAATCTCTTGAATCACCTATTACTTCGTTTAAAGTTAACCAGTGCTAATTAAGAAACACTGTTTGGGAAGTCAGACGAAGACCTTGTGCTGAGTCTGAGGCGCGGGTGTCCTGGCAAAATCTTGTCGTCTATTTGTATTTAGGTTCTCCGCTGTCAGCGGCAGGAAGTTGTATTTTGGGACTAATCGCCAATGTATTTGTCTGGAAGTTATTAAAAAATGAGTACTAATACTCTTAAACAAAAAATCGTTTCTGGATTTGCATGGCAGAGCGCTACCAAGCTAATAATTCAGTTGTTCTCATGGACAACAACTATATTAGTTGCGCGAATTCTGGCGCCCGAAGACTATGGCATTGTTGCCATACAGGGAATATTCACGGTAACTATCGGTATGGTTGTGGATATGGGTGTATCGCGAGGACTGATACAAAAAGATTCGGTTACCGAACAGGAGATAGACAGCCTCTTCTATTTTTCGCTGCTAATGGGAGTCACCGCCTTTAGTCTTTATTACCTGGTAGCTCCTGTTATTGCCGGGTTTTATCAAATACCTGAGCTTGTGGATATATTAAGAGTTGCTGGGCTAACGTTTATATTCGGTTCGTTAAAGTCGGTGCCGGTGGCGATCACCATGCGTGAAATGGACTTTAAATACCGATCACTTGTAGAGCTAGGTGGTGCGTTCGTTAATGCCGGCAGCTTACTTGTTATGGCCATTTATGGTTTTGGTGTTTGGGCATTGATTTTGTCAAATTTACTTGCATACCTGGCTACGACTGTAGCGTATTTTCCAATTATGAAAAGAATACCAAAACCACGACTAGTTATTCGTGAGATAACCGGCGTAATTTCATTCGGCTTTAAGGTAATGCTCACAGGGGTAATGTTTTCGTCTTACATGAAAGCCGATATTTTCTTTTTAGGAAAAATAGGGGGGGATAAATTAACCGGATTTTATTCAATGGCTATTCAGTTAGCGACGATCCCATTAGACAAAATAGGTACAATTTTTAACGAAATAACATTTCCTGCAATGTCTCGGATTCAGAACGATAAAAAGGAAGCCAAACTAATATTCCTGAAAATGCACGAGTACTTGTTGACTGTTTCTCTGCCACTATTGATAGGGCTATTTTTCGTGGCCGAAGATTTTGTGCTGATTTTGTTGGGCGAAAAATGGAGCCCCGCTATCGCACCATTAAAAGTTTTTGCATTGATCAATGTTCTACGGTTAAGTGGCATGATTATGATTCCGGTTTTGCAGGGTTTTGGGCATCCAAACAAGGTATTACGCTACAGCGGATGGTGCCTTGCTCTTTTGCCTGCAGCTTTCATGTGGGGAGCCTCTTATGGAATTATGGGAGTAATGTTAGCTTGGGCCTTTGCGTATCCGTTGGTTTATTGTTATCTAACCATAGAGGCGCTGAAGGTGCTAGAGATAAGCTGGAGGGATTTTTTAATGAGTTCATCGAGGCCAATAGTATGTGTTGCTATAATGGGGCTGTTTTTGTTGTTTTTTTACACGTATTATATTCCAATATGGGCTGTTGAATTGCGGTTTCTTGTGGCCGTTTCTATCGGAATATTCGCGTACGTATTAAGTTATTTTCTGTTATATCCGCGTCAGTTTGCTGAATTGACAGCCGGGTTAAAGCAATTGAAAAAATCCTGATTATTTGGGTTTTATTTCTGTCTTTAAGGACCTAAAAATTTAAATGAAAATTTTCTGCCCTTGAGTCGTTCATTTTAAATAGCAAAATTTACACTAAAAATCCTGGATATTTTTTCTTTATGAAAACACACACACTAATTTTGGTGTCTCGAGGCCCCAAATATGATCCAGTTCGCTATTTTCGGTCGCGCCTAGATGCTATTAAGAGGGGTTATCAAGGGTTCTTGGTAACGTCATCGCCGACGCCTGTAAAGGAAATGGTTGGAAGTTTTATAGTGATAGCTAAGAAGTTTTATTCGAGCAAAATGGTAGAATCAATTTCTTTTTTATATGGGTGTGTTAGTTTAAGGAATGAAGTTAAGAGAAATGGTGGCGAAATAGATCTTATTGTTTGTTTTGATCCAATTAGATCGGGTATTCTGGGATTGTATCTGAAATGGTTGTTTGACGCGAAGCTAGCTGTGGAAATTAATGGAATTTATGAAAGCTATATTAATTATAGCGACTATAATAATATTTTTTTGGCAAGGGTGAAGGGCCAGATCTATAAACGTATCGTTTCTTTTGTGGTTAATCGGTCGGATGGAGTTAGATTATTATTTGATGGGCAAGCAGATAGTTTTTTAAAGCCTGGTTCAGATTTTCCATTGGTAAGGCAGTTCTCTGAGTTTGTTGATATCGAGCCATTTCTATTGTGCCCAAGTGATTTGTCAAAGAAAAGAGTATTGTTTGTCGGTTACCCCCATTTCTTAAAGGGAGTGGACATACTAATTGAAGCTTTCTCAATGTTATTTGAAGATTTCCCTGATTGGGAATTAACTATCTTGGGATGGTATCCGGACAAAAAAGTAATTGATGATGCATTAAAGGGAACTCGCAATATTGTTTACCATCCTCCAGTGAAGGAAGCTGATATGCCCGCGCAGATGGCGGACCACTCAATATTTGTTTTGCCTTCCCGTGTCGAGGCGATGGGTAGGGTCTTGGTGGAGGCAATGGCCACCGGTACGGCAAGAGTTGGGGCAAATTGCGGAGGTATTCCAACCGTAATAGAGGATGGGGTAGATGGATTCTTGTTTGAAAACGGTAGTGTCATTGGTCTTGTCTCTTGCTTGCGACGGTTGATGGATTCGGAGGAACTTAGAAAAAATTTCGCTGAAGCAGCAAAAAATAGAGTGGTCAATGATTTCACTAAGGAAAATTATCTTACGAACGTCACGGAATTTTATAATAGTGTCATAGAAAATGGAGGCTAATTTTTAAAAGCAGGATTTCGTTGAACATGAGGTTTCCAGATGGATGGATCTTCTGGGGTTTTCAGGTTCGCGAGTGAAGAAACTATGCATCGATGATGCGGGTTATAGGATGCGTAAGAAGTTTCTAACACTGTTCCAATTATTCAAGATACTGTCGTGATAAATTTAGCAAGCTAGTCAGATGCCGACGCCAACATAGATTTAGAGCGCTGCTGCTGGTTTGAAGGTCGCCACCAAACCCTAGTTTAAAACGATTGATGGAGTTGTGGTTACCTGATTCAATCCAATATCCGCCCAGATCATAACCATGGAAACCAGTCTCTTTCGCCAGCTGTATGGCTTGCCAGTGCAGGGCGTGCTGGAGCGGCAAACCTCGGTGATCGGGGTGCCCTGAAGTGTAGCCCCACTCATATACAAGGTTGCGGCCGCCACTGACTAGCCCGATGCCGGCCACTAATTTGCCGTGCCAATGGGCCTGCAGTGCATAGCCGTGTGGGCTGGCCGCAAAGGTGTTTATCAGGGAAGAAATATTGGGTGGCGGTTGAATTGTTTTTTCGCTCATTGCTCGGACATAGCATTGACTAAAATCTTGGTAATCAGCGGACCCAGATAGCTGGGTGACTGTAATGCCCAAACGCTCGGCTTTATTGATCTGTGTTTTTAACGATCTGCGGAATCCTGCTCGAATGGTCTCCAAAGGCAGAGTAAGATCAATGGTTAGAGTGTTGCCGTAGTGCTTGTCATCATGGTGGGCGCGCTCAAAACCCAACTCAAAAAGCTGATCGGTCAACTGTTTACCGGGTTCTGCAAAAACAAAGGGATGTAAGGCAAGATAAAGCCCGTCAGGAGCTAATACGCGGATAAGGTCCGCAATGTGTTGGGGTAAAAATTTCGGGTTTTCCACCACCGGACCGCGTTCACCAAAATATTTGCTCAGTCTAATAACTGTCTCTTATACACATCTGACGCTGCCGACGAAGAGGATAGTGTAG
>OJFP01000722.1_pt1 | contig 21193 bp, 17 predicted proteins | sample 1594141 | NCBI WGS metagenome assembly OJFP01 (sample SAMN05416843, study PRJEB24817) | seawater metagenome | isolation source: Sea water | place: Canada:Atlantic | collected 2013-07 | reverse complement strand
CTATCCTCTTCGTCGGCAGCGTCAGATGTGTATAAGAGACAGGACCTGATCGACGAAGCGGCATCGAGGCTGCGAATGGAAATTGACTCCAAGCCTGAGTCGATGGATCGTCTGGATCGCCGTCTGGTGCAGTTGCAGATGGAGCGTATGGCGCTGGAAAAAGAGAGTGATGACGCCTCTAAAAAGCGACTGACTGGTTTGCAGGAAGAGATCGATCAGTTAACCCGTGAGCTGGGGGATCTGGACGAAATCTGGAAAGCTGAAAAAAGTGCTCTGGAAGGTTCGAGCAATATCAAGGAGGCGATTGAGCAGCAGCGTCTGGAACTGGAAGCTGCCCGCCGCGCCGGTGACCTGGAAAGAATGTCAGAAATTCAGTACGGAAAAATACCCGAACTTGAGGCCAGACTCGAACAGGCGGTTGCCGGCGAAGGTCACGAAAACCAGCTGCTGCAAAGTGAGGTGACTGAGGCCGCGATCGCTGAGGTGGTATCCCGCTGGACCGGTATTCCAGTCGCCAAGATGCTCGAAGGTGAGCGTGACAAATTGCTAAAAATTGAAGAGGCCCTGCACCAGCGGGTAATTGGCCAGGATCAAGCCGTTAGTGCCGTGGCCAACGCCATTCGTCGCTCTCGGGCGGGTCTTTCCGGGCATGAACGTCCGGTGGGCTCTTTCCTGTTTCTGGGTCCCACCGGGGTGGGTAAAACGGAGCTGTGTAAGGCGTTGGCGGAGTTTCTATTTGATACCGACGATTCCATGGTGCGTATCGATATGTCCGAGTTCATGGAGCAACACTCCGTGGCACGTTTGATTGGTGCTCCCCCAGGATATGTGGGTTACGAAGAGGGCGGTTATCTGACAGAGGCCGTACGCCGCCGGCCTTATTCGGTGATTCTGCTGGACGAGGTCGAAAAAGCCCATCGTGATGTGTTCAACATTCTGCTGCAGGTGCTTGATGATGGCCGACTGACCGATGGCCATGGCCGCACGGTGGATTTTCGTAACACCATTATCATCATGACCTCGAACCTTGGCTCGGATCGTGTGCAGGAGCTGGCGGGTGAAGATTACGACACCATGCGCGACGCGGTGATGGAAGTCGTTCGCGGCCATTTTCGGCCGGAATTTATCAACCGAGTCGACGATGCGGTGGTATTTCATGCCCTTGGTCATGAGCATATTCGCCGGATCGTGGATATCCAGAGCCAGCAATTGCGAGAGCGCCTGGCCGAGCGAGAGATCGGTCTGGAGCTCAGCGATGAGGCCCTTGACTGGTTGGGAGATACCGGGTTTGATCCGGTTTATGGTGCCCGGCCGCTCAAGCGGGCGATCCAGCAATACCTGGAGAACGGCCTGGCTGAGAAAATTCTCGGTGGTGAGTTTGGGCCGGGAGATACAGTGGTGGTCAAGCTGGACGATGACAAACTGCTGTTCTCGAAGGAATGAGTAGCTTGCGTTGAGATGAATGGTTCGCCCACTAAAAAGCCGGTAATTACCGGCCTTTTAGTGGGTTTTGTTGGCTAATTAAACAGGATTATCGCTGCTCAATCGGCGAGTAGGGCCGAGGAACGGCGCCGGTATAAATCTGCCGAGGACGTCCAATTTTGGAATCCTGGTCAAGCATTTCTTTCCACTGGGCTATCCAGCCCGGTAGCCGGCCGATGGCAAACATGACGGTGAACATATTGGTGGGAATGCCGAGGGCGTGATAGATGATCCCCGAGTAGAAATCGACGTTGGGGTAAAGCTTGCGTTCAACAAAATACTCATCTTCCAGGGCCACTTCTTCAAGCCCCTTGGCAATATCGAGCAGGGGGTCGTGGACACCGAGTTTGGCCAGGACTTTGTCGCAGGCGACTTTGATGATCTTTGCCCGTGGGTCAAAGTTTTTATAGACCCGGTGGCCAAATCCCATGAGCCGGAAAGAGTCATCGGGGTCTTTCGCTTTGGCCAGAAATTGCTTGTAGTCGCCACCGGCCTCGTTGATGGTCTGGAGCATTTCCAGTACTGCCTGATTAGCCCCGCCGTGTAACGGACCCCAGAGTGCCAGAGCGCCGGCGGAAATAGCGGCAAACATATTGGTGCGGCTGGAACCTGCCAGGCGGACAGTCGAAGTGGAGCAGTTCTGTTCGTGATCGGCGTGCAGAATGAGGAGCAGGTTCAGTGCCTGCACGATATCTTCATCGACCTCAAACTCTTCCGAGGGTACGCCGAACATCATGCGCAGGAAGTCGGCGCAGTAGTCGAGCCGGTTATCGGGATAGAGCAGCGGCTGGCCGATTGACTTTTTATAAGAGTAAGCGGTTAGGGTCGTCACTTTGGCGATGAGCCTGGCGATCGACAGGTTAATCTGTTCCGGGGTCTGGTCGGTGTCGGACATTTCCGGGTAAAACGCCGACAGGGTGGTGATCATCGACGACAGGGTTGCCATTGGATGAGCGCCCGTCGGGTAAGAGTCGAACATCGCCTTCAGATCTTCGTGAATAATCGAGTGGCGGGTAATGGTGTCGGTGAAATTTGCCAGCTGTTCGGTGCTGGGGAGCTCGCCATAGATGAGCAGGTAGGAGGTTTCGAGGAAGGTGGATTTTTCAGCGAGCTGTTCGATCGGGTAGCCGCGATAATGCAGGATGCCTTTTTCGCCATCTAGGAAGGTGATATCGCTCGTACAGGAGGCTGTATTGACGAAGGCTGGGTCGATGGTTACATAACCGGTGGTGGCACGTAGCTTACCGATATCAATTGCCTTTTCACCTTCTGAGCCAGTAATTACCGGAAAGTCGTGCTGACTTCCCTCGATTTCAAACGTTACATGTTCTGAATTCGACATCTTCCTTCCTTCGGTTCAATGTCCGGCGGTAATGGCCTGGATCGAGTGTTTTAACAGGGTGAGTACAAATCCGGGAAACTGGCGCGCTTTTAACTGGCCGCGAGCAGATCGACCGTGAAATAACAGCAGGGTTTTTGGTTACGCATTGGGCAAGACCATCGTTGGTCCCGGCTGACCAGTCTCGGGTTGCAAAGGAGTGCGATTCTACCAGTAGACCAAGGTCGCTCACAATCGGTCACCCGTCGATCGGGAAGGTTGACTGATGGCCTTAAAAGTGAGCTCGCTGCCGGGGCCGATTATCGCACTTAACCGACTTCAGATTGATTGCGACCCTTGTCTTTTGCCTGATAGAGCGCCGTGTCTGCCCGGTGCAGGACATCCTCAGCTGTGTCACCGTCGGCGAAGGTAGAAACGCCACAGGAAATAGTGATATGGACGGCTTGCTCCTGGAACCGAAAGTTCGTTTCCATTACCGCAGAGCGTAGTTTTTCAGCGACCTCAAACGCGGCCCCCGGTTCGCTGTCGGGCAACAGGGCGACAAACTCTTCGCCGCCAAAACGAGCTAGCAGGTCATTTTCTCGGAGTGATTTCCGTAAAATTCGGGCGATCGAGATGAGTGCTGCGTCGCCTGCCTTGTGGCCAAACTGGTCATTGATTGTCTTAAACCAGTCAATATCGAGAAAAATGAGTGATAACGGCCGACCGTAACGTTGCCAGCGTTCCTGCTCCTGAGCCAGTAGCCTGTTGAATGCCCGGCGATTGGCTAGTCCAGTAAGGGGATCACGGCTCGCTTCCTGCTGTTTCTTTTCAAGCGATTTTCTTAAGGTGTCAGTTTCCTGCTTGAGTTCGGCCACCTGCCGTCCGAGTTGCTGGCACTGTTCCTCAGCGCGCCGCAAACGGGGAACTTCTTCCTCTACATAGCTATTAACCTGGTTGCGGATCTGCTCGACGCTGTCGCCAAGAATAGCCCGTAAAGCAGGCAGGGACTGAGTAGCGTCAGCCTCCGTAACCAGAGCAGCGATTCGTGTCTGGATACCCTGTTGCAGGTGATTACTTGCCTTGCTCTGCTGTTCCCGGTCATTTTTGGTTGAGTCCAGAAATCCGATTAATTCGGTTAACCGTTGCCAGGTGCTATTAAGGAACTCTGCACTTTGCTGGCGCTCCTGTTCAATTTTCTGGTGGACGGTGTCGGCCAGAGCTGCAAACTGTTCGAGGGCCGGTAGCAGGTTATTCAGGTTGTCGCACGTCTGTGCACGACTGGTGGCTGCTTCAAGCTGGGCGTCCAGCTCAGGAAATTTTGGCAGGCTTTGCACCATTTCAATGAGTAAAGCACTGATAGCCGGGTCGAATGGTTGCTGTGCTAGTTGCCCTGAATGGCGCTGAACGACCTCGTAAAGGCGATTTAGCTGGTGCGCCGGTGAGCAATCTTCCGGGTCGGTGCCGAGGATTTGTTGTTGGCTGCCTGGGTCAAGATTCAGGTGGCTGCAAAAATTAGTCAGTACCTGCTCAAACTGCGCAGGGTCGTAATCGGTGGCCGAATGGCCGGTGTTGCTGGTTTCGGAACTGGTAAGCCCGTTATCAAATTCAGGTAACTGGAAACAGAAGTCGTTGACCGCGGTGGCGATGGATTCAGCGTTACCGTCCCCAGAAAGTGCGCGGGTTAACGGTTGTAGCGTTGCGTCATCGACCAGTGAAAATTCCTGGATTACCTGGCTGAGACGGCTGATGGCCTTTTTCCAGTCCGATCCTTCGCGGGTGTGGTCACTTTTTAGATGGTCATATTCGTTAACCAGATCGGCATAACGCGATTTCCAGTCGGTTTTTTTAGGTGGAAGGTTCGCGGGGTCAGTTGCCATGTTCGGTAAGGCCATTGGGATTTAGGTGGATTACCGTTTGTTAACGACCGGTGTGGTTGTTTCTTTATCGACAGTGATGAATTGGTCGATAAGGTTCGTGTGGTTAAAAACCTCTAAAAACAAATGAACAACAACGTTAGAGCGGAAGTAGCGATTTCACCTGTTTGGCACGCATGACAATAATTTAGGTTTTTATATAAATGCTTTCTAATAGATGATATTATTTTTCGCCAATTTACAGTGAGTTAGCGACCAGTAGGGTTCAAGGCTGCCCTGTTATTTTTTGAAAGTTAAATGTTGCGTTATACGCGGTGGAGTCAGTTGTGGAATTAACCGGTGCGGATATTCTTGTTCAGTTTTTGCAGGACGAGGGCGTCGAGTTTGTTTTTGGATACCCAGGCGGAGCGGTTTTGCATATTTATGACGCCCTCTATCAGCGTGGGGGTGTTGAGCACGTCCTGGTGCGTCATGAGCAGGCAGCTACCCACGCGGCAGATGGGTACGCCCGTGCCACCGGTAAGCCCGGCGTCGCCCTGGTGACCTCAGGACCCGGGGCCACTAATGCGGTCACCGGCATTGCGACTGCGCATATGGACTCGATTCCGATGGTGGTGATAACCGGCCAGGTCGCGACGCCTCTGATCGGCAACGATGCTTTTCAGGAAGTGGATATCGTGGGCATCAGTCGTCCCTGCGTGAAACATAACTTTCTGGTGAAGGATGTAAAAGATCTAGCGGTGACGCTGAAGAAGGCGTTTTATATTGCTAATTCTGGTCGGCCCGGTCCCGTTGTTGTCGATATTCCCAAAGACGTTACCGCTGCCAAGGCGCACTACGAATACCCGCAGAGCGTGGCTATTCGTTCCTACAACCCGGTGAGCAAACCGCATTCAGGGCAGGTGCGTAAGGCAGTCAATATGCTTCTCCGTGCTCGCCGACCGATGATTTATACCGGTGGCGGGGTGGTGTTAGGAAACGCCTCAGAGGAGCTGACCCAGATGGTCAGGCAGCTGGGATTTCCAATAACCAATACGCTTATGGGCCTCGGCGCTTATCCGGCATCGGATCCCCAGTTTCTGGGTATGTTGGGGATGCATGGCACCATGGAAGCGAACATGGCGATGCACGAATGCGATGTGTTGATGGCCATCGGTGCGCGGTTTGATGATCGTGTTACCGGCGAACTGGATAAATTCTCCCCCTCCGCAAAGATTATTCACGTCGATGTTGATCCCGCCTCGATTGCTAAAAATGTCCCGGTTGACGTGCCGATTGTCGGTGAGGTTGGCGAGGTGCTGAAGCAGTGCATGACCGAGCTCGATCAGGCCGACCGTAAAGTTGATCCGGAGGCCCTGTCCGCCTGGTGGAGCCAGATTGATGACTGGCGCAGTCAGCAATGCCTCGCTTACGAGGCGAGTGATGAATTCATCAAGCCTCAAATGGTGCTTGAGACACTGCACCGTCTGACCAATGGCGACGCCTGTGTTACGACCGATGTGGGTCAGCACCAGATGTGGGCGGCTCAGTATTATGGCTTTGATAAACCCAGACGTTGGCTGACTTCCGGTGGGCTAGGCACCATGGGCTTTGGATTGCCCGCAGCGATGGGCGCGCAGTTCGCCAACCGGGATTCTACGGTCGCCTGTGTTACGGGTGAGGCCAGCATCCAGATGTGTATTCAGGAATTGTCGACCTGTCTGCAGTACGACCTGCCAATCAAGGTGATTAACCTCAATAACCGCTATCTGGGGATGGTCAGGCAGTGGCAGGAGTTCCAGTATAAGAGTCGTTATTCTCACTCTTACATGGATGCGCTGCCCGACTTTGTTGCGCTGGCCGAAGCTTACGGTCACGTTGGCATGCGGATCGATAATCCGGCCGATGTGGAGGGCGCGCTTAAAGAGGCACTGGCGATGAAAGATCGCCTGGTATTCATGGATTTCATTACCGATCAGAACGAAAATGTTTATCCAATGGTTGAGGCGGGTCGTGGTCACCACGAAATGCGCTATTCGCCTTACCAGTCTTTTCGTAATCAGGAGCTTGCGTAGCCATGCGCCGCATAATTTCGCTGTTACTGGAAAATGAACCGGGCGCACTGAGCCGGGTGGCCGGACTGTTTTCCGCGCGCGGGTTCAATATTGAGTCCCTGACCGTTGCCGCCACTGACGATGAGACAGTGTCGCGCATGACCATTGTTACCCACGGAGATGGCGGTATTCTTGAGCAGATCGTCAAGCAGCTAAACAAGCTGGTTGATGTGATCAAGTTGATGGAGGTCAGCGATGGTGAGCACCTGGACCGGGAGCTAATGTTGGTTAAGGTGCGTGCGACCAGTGCCAGCTCGCGTGATGAAATGGATCGTCTGGTAAGAACCTTTGGGGCTCGAATTGTCGAGATCACCCGCCAGGGGCTCATCGTCGAGGTGACTGGCAACGACGAGAAATTAAAAGCCTTTCTGGATGTTGTCGAGTCAGGTAGCGTGATTGAGGTTGTGCGCTCCGGACCCAGTGCAATTTCTCGTGGCGGCAAGGCGCTAAAGCTCTAAACTACGCCGATCAGTGTCCTGGCCTGACGCGGCTAATTGAGCGTCGGCCGTTTCACCTGCGCGGTTATTCGTTTTTTTGATCAATCCTTTATTTTTCTTCTACAGGTAAAAGCATGAAAATTTTTTACGACAAAGACGCTGATCTGCAGCTCATTCAAAACAAAAAAGTGACCATTCTTGGCTACGGCTCCCAGGGGCACGCTCACGCGCTCAACCTGAAAGAGTCCGGTGGCAATGTCACGGTGGGGCTGCGTGCCGGCTCCGGGTCGGTTGCCAAAGCTGAAGCGGAAGGATTAACCGTATTAGAGCCGGCCGCCGCCGTCGCTCAGGCCGACCTGGTCATGGTGCTGGTGCCGGATGAGCACCAGGCTGCACTTTACCAGGACGTGATCGAAGCCAACATCAAGCAGGGGGCGGTGCTCGCATTCGCGCACGGTTTCAATATTCATTTTCAACAGATCGAGCCGCGAGCTGATCTTGACGTCATCATGATCGCGCCTAAAGGTCCGGGTCACCTGGTCCGCGCCACCTATAGCGGTGGTGGTGGGGTGCCCTGCCTGATCGCCATTCATCAGGACGCAAGTGGCCAGGCTCAGCAGATTGCGCTTTCCTATGCTTCCGGTGTCGGTGGAGGCCGGGCAGGAATCATTGAAACCACGTTTAAAGAAGAGACTGAAACCGATCTGTTTGGTGAACAGGCGGTGCTTTGCGGCGGTATGACCGCACTGGTACAGGCCGGATTCGAAACACTGGTGGAAGCAGGCTACGCGCCCGAGATGGCTTATTTCGAATGTCTCCACGAGCTGAAACTGATTGTCGATCTAATGTATGAGGGCGGAATCGCCAATATGCGTTACTCAATTTCCAACACGGCTGAATATGGCGATTTCAGTGTTGGCCCCAAAATCATCACCGAAGAAACCAAAGCTGAAATGGCCCGCGTGCTTAAACGCATCCAGACCGGCGAGTTCGCTAAAGAGTTTATTCTCGAAAATCAGGCCGGTGCAGCGACCCTTAAAGCGAGACGTCGCATTGGACAGGCGCATCAGATTGAAGTGGTTGGCAAACAACTGCGTGACATGATGCCCTGGATCAAAGCGAACCAGATTGTTGACCGCAGCAAAAACTAACAGCCGGTAATTTTGGGTTGCAGATGTCTGTGCGTCGATTGATCGTTTATCGCTGTCTTATTCAAACCGTTAAAGGTTGGGAGAATCATGGCTGATCGTCGACGCGGCATCTATTTGTTGCCTAATCTGTTTACCACGCTAGGCCTGTTCGCCGGCTTCTACGCCATAATAGCGGCGATAAACGGTGCATTTGATACGGCAGCGCTGGCAATTTTTATCGCCGGAGTCATGGATGGGGTCGACGGTCGCGTTGCCCGTATGACCAATACCCAGAGTGATTTTGGCGCTCAGTACGATTCAATGACGGATCTCATCGCCTTTGGATTGGCTCCTGCGCTACTGATCTATCTCTATGCACTGGAACAGTACGGTAAAGTCGGCTGGATGCTGGCGTTTTTCTATGCGGCAGCAACCGCGATGCGGCTTGCTCGATTTAATGTCCAGGCCGGCGTTCCAGAAAAAGAGCACTTTCAGGGGCTGGCAAGTCCGGCCGCCGCAGGGCTGGTGATTGCGGTGGCCTGGGTTGGTCACGATTACCAGCTGGGTGGCGCTGCCTTCACTCTTTTTTCGGCGGTTGCAACCTTTGTCGCCGCCGGTTTGATGGTGAGCAATATTCGTTTTCTCAGTCTAAAAGTGATTAACCTGCGTGAGCGTATACCCTTTGTTACCGGCGTATTTATTGTCGTGGCACTGGCGATTTTTGCCACCGCCCCCCCGGTGGTGCTAATGGTCGTTTCACTGGCCTATGCGGTGTCGGGTCCGGTAATCACGTTAATGAAAATCCGGCAGGTAAGAGCTCGCCGTAATCAGGCAGATTAGTCAGTCATCACGGTGTTACAATCGCCGGCCGTCAGAACGACGGCAGAAACACTGGAGAGGTACCGAAGCGGCCATAACGGCACCGACTCGAAATCGGTTGGGGGCATTGCTCCACGTGGGTTCGAATCCCACCCTCTCCGCCATTTTTTCAGTAACGTCAGTAATGGCGTGGCGTCCTCCTCAGCATTGACGGTCGACCGTAAAAGAGGAGAATCTTTAGTGCGGTTGACTTGCTAGAGAGGCTATCTAAAGCGGGCTTTAGCGGAATCTTAAGCTGTCGGCTTAAGTGGAGTGCAATGGGTTAGTCCTCTTCACCCAATCCGATGAAAATGCTGCTTGGTGCCGTCAATGTCTGGTGCTTTTGCTTTCCTGCTATTACATGAAAAATGCGAGGGTCGGGCTGTCGATATGTGGCATATCCAGGTGAATTGCCCGGTCGCTGAGCAGCAGCTGGTTGCCGCTGTCAATCCAGAGATCACTGCGCTGGGCTGACAGGAAAAAGGGTGTCGGGTTGTTGCTTCGTACTCGTATTAATAGCACCTGACTGCTCACGCTAAATCCGTTCTCGCTTTCCTCAATTAATATGTTGGTAACGAAATAGCGCATGAAACTGGGGATGGCTTCGGAATTAGAAGCGGCGTTATTGAGCTGTTCCGCCCGGATTTTGAGGCTGTCGTAGTTTTCGTCGAGCCAGGCGGGGTCCTTGCCGTAATCACGTCGTTGATTACGATGTTGAAAGGTCTGCAGTGGCATTCGATAACTGATATCGGGCGCCAGTAAGGTTAGCCAGGTTGAATACTCGTGACGGCTTAGTAGTGATGCTTCGTGGAACAGCAGCTCAGAAATCTGTCGATAGGCGGCGTCGCTGACCGGTTGGCCTCCGGCCTTTAGCGCTGTCTCGGGTCGGACGCTCATTTTTCTCCCCCCATCCAGCGTTTCCACTCGGTCAGGTATTCAAACTCGGTCATTTCGGTATACATATTCGGCGAAGTTTTGCCGGGACCCGGAAAATCTTCCCAAACTTCGTCTCGCCAGCCCACTACGGTCTGAAAACTTAGATTCAGGCTACGGCCGATGGGGCCCTGCAGGCCGCGACTGGTGGCTGACCAGCCTTCGGCGTCATCCTGGTCGAAGGTGCCACCGGCACTGAATGAGCGCAGCCCGGCTTTAAGCGCTGCCTCCTTGTACTCTTCTGAGGCTTCTTTTTCGACCAGAAACCAGTTCCATACCTCGGTGCGGGTCGCGCTTACCGGTTGCCACACCCGTAGGGTGAGAAAGTTGACGGGTGGTTCATTTTCGGAAAAGCGAACCGGGGCCTGCACCAGTGATAAGTGGGGAAAGAGGGTGCAGACGTTGGTCATCATCCGACCGAGCAGGTTGATCTGATCGGCATTTAGCGTCTCTTTGAAGAGCTTGACCAGATCGGGTGGGTAGCCAATGAACGGGGTCTCTTTTCCGGGCAGCAGGTTGAGCAACATGTTCTGGCCAGATGAGATGGTGACATCCGGGCTTTCACCGAGCATGGCCGCCATGAATTGCTCGGTCGATTCACCAATTTGTGGCCCGATTACCGAATGCAGGGTAGGCGCATGAGGACCGTCGCCGCAAAAATTAATGCCGCCGATCTTCCAGTTCTGCTCGGCTGTCCAGCGCTGTGGCGGGCCGAGCACTTCCATACCTTCGGGCGTGCGACCTAACAACAGGTCCAGATACCAGCGGCTCGATTCAGTGATGGTTTCAATCAGCGGACCCAGCTCTTTATTCCAGGTGGCAAATACCAGTCCGGCATAGGTGTCAATCTGCGCGACCTTGTGCAGTCCCAGCTCATCAAAAGGTACGCCGCCTCGGTAGAACTCTTCCGGGTGAAAAGCGCCGGCGTGGCTGCCATCCAGGTGGTAACTCCAGCCATGGTAGGCGCAAACGAATCCTTTGACATGACCCTGATCCGCCTGGCAGATCATCACCCCGCGGTGGGGGCAGCTGTTATGGAAAACGCCGATCTTACCGTCGTTATCGCGAACCATAATCACCGGGTCGGTACCCATGTTGCGGGTGACATAGTCGCCCGGCTCCGGGATTTCGCTCTCCAGCCCAATGAACACCCAGGTGCGAGTGAATATTCGCTCCATCTCCAGCTCAAACAGGTCTTCGTCAACGTAGAGTCGACGGCTGACAGTGCCCCTTTCGGTATCGACCAGACTGGCCGCGTCCGTGGGGGTGATTCGTTCCATTGCAGTCACTGGGGGTCCTCCTATTAACCGCGTTAAGCGGCAATGATATTTATTGACAGGATATACCTGAATTGGGCGACTGACTGCTACCGCCAGCGTAAAAAAACCCAGCTCGGATGATTTCGAACTGGGCTTTCGAGGGGTTTTTTGTCAGCGGTTTTCCAACCGGGTGAGTGGGTCTTATAGCGGGTGTACCTGTACCGGTAATTCGCGATACCCACGAATAATGTTGGAGGGTGCTCGGACCTCGGGGCCCACTACCTCCACCTGGCGGAAACGTTTCATGATTTCTTCCCAGGCGACACGGATCTGCATTTCAGCAAGGCGGTTGCCCATGCAGCGGTGGATACCAAAGCCGAACGACAGGTGATGACGAACCGATTCACGGTCGATAATGAATTTGTTTGGGTCACCCTTGATCACGTCCTCATCACGGTTGCCCGAGATGTACCACATGACCACCTTGTCGCCTTTTTTAATCTGTTTGCCAAACAGCTCAGTGTCCTGTTTGGTGCGACGGGTCATGCCGAGAATGGGCGTTTGCCACCGAATAATCTCAGACACCATGCTGGGGATGAGTGAAAGGTCCTTGCGTAGCTTGTCGTACTCCCCCGGAAACTGATTGAGGGCAAGAACGCCGCCGGTGAGCGAATTTCGAGTGGTATCGTTGCCACCGATAATCAACAGTAAAATATTGCCCAGGTATTCCATGGGTTTGTTGATCATGTCGCGGGTTTTTTCCGAATGCGCAAGCATGGAGATCAGGTCATTGCCGGGAGGGCCATTAGCCCGTTCGTGCCAGAGGCGAACAAAGTATTCGCCACACTCGGCCAATGCCTTATTGCGCTCCTCAATGGTGATGAAATCACCACCCGATACGTCCGGCGCCCCGGTGGTTGCATCGGACCAGTAAGTCAGTTTGTGTCTTTCTTCAAAGGGGAAATCAAACAGCGTCGCCAGCATCTGGGTAGTCAGGTTAATTGAAACTTCATCAACCCAGTTGAAAGTCTCTCCGACCGGCAGGCCATCAAGGATGACTCCCACCCGCTGGCGAATCAGAGCTTCCAGTTTGGCCAGATTCATCGGTGCCACAACGGGCTGCACGGCGGCCCGTTGAGAGTCGTGTTCCGGTGGATCGCGTTGAATAAAGCTCTGAAAAGGGATGTCTGGCGGAGGGTCGGCAATCGTAATTGTCGGTTCGGAGGAGAAAATTTCGTGGTTCTTCTCGACGTAGGCGATATCGTCGAAACGGCTGACCGCCCAGGTGCGACCGTATTCGTGGTGATCAAAAAAATGGATCGGGTCTTCTTTGCGAAGCCGTTCGAAAAACCCCCATTGGGCATCGTGCTCGTAAAGCTCGGCCTGGGAAACATCAATCTGATCGAGGGGGATGGTTTTCGGGTCCTGGTCGAGCATTCTGAGTGGCTGAACTTTGTCTAGCATGGCGGTCTCCTCTGGAAAAGCATTTCGTTGAGAGTAGAACTGAATGGTTACATCTGGAATTCGGGCAAGATAACTTTGATCCCCTCAAGTTCATCGGTGACCTGTATCTGGCAGCTCAGCCGTGAAGTAGGAGACCGTTCAGGGGTAGGGGCGAGCATCTGCTCTTCGTCGGCGTCGGGAGTACCCAGTTTTGAGTACCACTGCTCATCGAGAATCACGTGGCAGGTTGCACAGAGGCATTGACCACCGCAGTCTGCATCGATACCCGGCACGCCGTTTTGCACCGCCGCCTGCATTAAGGAGCGGTTGTTGCGTGCGTCGACATCATGTTCGGTACCGTTTGCCTCCACAAAAGTCACTTTGGTCATTCGTGAATTACTCCTCGCTCGAAATCAAAAATTAAGAACAAGGAGTATATAGACCGGGGCGTACGAAAGTAAACGGTCGTTTAGTAAGGTGATGAGCTTTTGATCAAATTACTCTCAATAGAAAGTGAAATGCACGGGCTGACCGCTGTGTGCAAATCTATCGGATCGATTGATTAACGATCCACGCAGTAATTTAATTCGAAATGGCCAACGCCTTCACACCATCATCGGGCCGTCGCCAGGTTCATCGTGGGCGGCCTGGTGTAACCGTTTGGGGAGGGTAGGATCAACACTTTTAAACCGGTATTGACCCTGGGAATCGAGCGTGCGCTCAAGACGGTTGCGGTGCATGAGGAGATGTAAATGAGCGATAGCCTCGCCCAGGGCCATCATCATCTGGGGTGGATCGAGCTTGCGCTTAAATAGAATGGGTAGGAAGTCCTGCGCGAGCCCCGGTTCCAGGCTATGTTCTTCAATGGCCAGCATGCGATCCTCATGGTGATCGATGAGTTCCCGCAGGCGCTGGCGGACACCGTAAAAGGGCAGGTTATGGGCCGGTAGAATCAGCGTGTTTTCAGGCGTGTCCAGCAGGTTGTCCAGTGAGTCCATCCACGCTTTTAATGGATTGGCCTCGGGTTCATTGGGATGAACACTGACGTTCGAGGTGATGATCGGCAAGATTTGATCCCCGGAGATCATGATTCCCAGGTGCCGGCAATGGAGGCAGGCGTGTTCGGGGGAGTGGCCGGAACCCACCACCACGGTCCAGTCGTTACCACCAATGCTCAAGGTGTCTCCGTCGCGCAAACGCGAGAAACCGGGCGGCAAGGTGACATTGGTGAATCCGCCGGCGGAGCGGCTGGTCCACATCTGCTGTAACTGTTCAATCGCTGCCTGGGGCATGCCAGCTCGGGTGTAAAACTGCTGGCCCTGCCAGCTGGCAAAAGGCCCAATCCCCGGTGCACTAAAAGCACGCGCCTGATAGTACTCGTTGTGCGTCATATAGAGTGGGCACTGGTGGCGCTCGGTGATCATTTGCGCCTGACCCACATGGTCGGGGTGCATATGGGTGCAGATAACCCCTTTCACCGGTTTTCCACTTAATTCCCCGTCAAACAGTTGTTCCCAGAGCTGACGCGTTTCATTATTGGCCCAGCCGGTATCAACAATGAAGTAGCCATCATCATCTTCCAGCACGTAGAGGTTGATGTGGCTCAGCGAGCCTGGCATTGGCATGGTTAACCAACGCACCCCAGTGGCAATTTCGACGGTAGTGCCGGGGGCCGGGTGTTCCGGGTAGGGGTAGGTTAGTTCGCTCATGATAGTCCGATAGTCAGGGGGGTGGATCCGGTGAATCGAGCCTGATGGCAGACGCGTCTTACCCGGTGGGTTGCCGAGGTTAATGATGCCTTAATTGGAGATAACTGTGTGTCTGGAGCCATTCGATCGCTGTTCAAATTCGTACCGGGCATCACAGAGCGGACAATAAATACCGCATCAGTTTCAGTAGCGCCCAGAGGAACAACAGCGGTATGAGTAGTGTCTGAACGATAAACAGGGCGGCCAGCTGAATGATGTGATTTACCGCTTTGGCCGTGACTTCCTGGTAGTGGGCCAGTTTCTTTTTAGCGTCAAAGGTACTGCCGATATCCCTGAAAAACCCCTGAAACCGCTCTACTACGTTGGAGTTTTCTATTGGGTCAGGTTGCTCGTTGTCTTCCACCTGTTGAATGCGTTCCGTGGTTTGCTTTAACACCTCGGTGGAGGCGGCAATTTTGCTACTTAGAAAATAATCGGCTATCGGTTGATTCAGTAGAGTGATCGCCAGCACGGTAAAGCGCATAAAACTAAAAAGAATGAGTGCACGAACCATTAATTGCCAGACAATTCGGTTAGAAAATTCTGGCAGCCAGAGTAGCAGCAACACGGTCAGGCTCAGTATTGATACGGAGAAACTGATTAACCGGCCGCCGCCCATATCGAGCATGACCGCCTGAATGCCGAGTGACGTACTGCTGGCCAGCATGACCCAGGAAAACCGTTCGATAAGATCATTGACGGGATCGAGAATTTCGCCGATGGCCAGATTAACGCCAATGCCTGCGGGTTCCACGGCTATCTCGGTTCCCTGAGCGACAGAAATTACACCATTGAGCCCTCGGGCAACGCCAAAGGTGATCAGCGACCGTTCCAGATTCTGCTGGATATAGGCAGCGCCCTGCTGGTCCGCAGGGCGGTACTGGGCCAATGCGGCCAGGGAAAGCAGGAGCAGGGTCACCAGTATCCGGCTGCTCCCGTTTAGAGATGAGTGACTGGTAGCGGGTGTATCGTGCATTGAGAGCAAATTTTACCGGGCTGTTTTATTCACAGGCCCAGCTACTCATCAGGGTGCGGATGGCCGTAACAAAGGCTAGCGGCTGATCCAGAAAGAGATGATGGTGCGCTTCCGGTATGGCAATAAAGGGAGTGGAAGTCGGTAAGATCTGGCGCATATAGTTGAGAGTTTCGGTGTCAAAAAACTTGCTCAACTGCCCGTATACGACGGCAAGTGGCGTTGTCAGCTGATTGGCCAGTTCCGATCCCCGACCGAACATACGAGTTTTAAAAGCGTTGTCATCGAATTTCCAGCACCATCCCTGGTCGGTTTCGGTCAGGGAGTTTTCGGCAATAAATTTCACAATCCAGTCACTGGTCTCCGGTTGTTCGGGTAACAGTCGGAATCGCCCAACCGCGGTTTCGAAATCGGGGTAAAACCGTTTGTTCTGGAAGGGTGAACGGGATTTACCACTCTCTTCCTGGTCGTCGGTTTTTGGACGCAGCGGGGAGTCGAGCATAAGCAGGTGTGAAAAGCGGTTCGGGTGGGCGACAGCCACTCTTAAACTAACGGCTCCGCCCATGCTGTGTCCAGCCAGCGCGGATCGGTTATCCAGACCGGCGTCGTCGGCCACGGCGATAATTTCAGCTATGTAGCTTTCTGGTGTGTATTCAGGACGCCGACCACTATCGCCCATGCCGCCTAAATCCAGAGCGACAACGTAATAATCGTCGGCAAGAAACGGTGCGATGAAATCCCACCAATGCAGATGGGCTCCGCCACCGTGGACCAGCAGTAGACCGCGATGACCGGAATTGCCCCAGGTACGGTAGGCGATGTCGGTGCCATCAACGGTGACCTTTCTGTCGATGTGTTCTTGCGCAAGGGCATGGGTGAACCAGCCGGGTACTTCATTTGCAGGTGTGGTCATCGAGAGTCCGAGTTGGTTAGAGGTTTATTGTTAGCGGCGGCGAGATTGTAAACGAAGCGTTTGCGGCGACCAGAGGCAGCTTACCAGCCAGAAAGTTTTCCTGATCAGCGCTGAGCCAGGATCACTTTATCATCGGCTGGCTTACCCTATCCGCGCCCTTCAGGGAACTCGGCTCCTGCGAGAGAGGGTTGGGTAACCGTGAAATCGTTCATCCGGGTGTTTGGTCGGGTGCCATGAGAATTATTTCACCGGGGTTCGGTGGTGAAGTTTTACACTCACGCCAAACACCCTGACGCGATAAAGTGGAGCGCGTCCATTGGTAACTTATTGGTGTTTAGCGGTTAGCTAAGGTTCATCAGGCAACCGATTTAATCCGAAAAACGAGGAGGGAGATATGCCCATAGCTCAGGTTAACGGGATAGAACTTTATTACGAAGAAGAGGGCGAAGGAGAGCCGTTGGTGCTGGTCCACAACGTTATCGCCAATGTTCATAGCTTCGATTACAACTTCCCGGTGTTTGCGAGAAATTTCCGTACAGTTCGTTTTGACCTGCGGGGGCATGGGCGCTCATCCAAAGTCGACAGGGAGGCAGATGCGTCCGCTTATTACACCTATGAAAATACCGCCGAAGACCTTTATCAGCTCCTTAAACACCTCGGCATAGAATCTTGCTATCTGCTGGGTCAGGCCTACTGGGGGGTAAGTACGGTGAGTACTTTTTATGCCCGCCATCCGGAAATGGTTAAGGCAATTATTCCCGTGGGTTGCGAATTGCTGGCAACACCCGAGGGGCAGGGGCTGTTTGATGGCCTCAGCGGAGAGCTAAAAGAGGGGTTTATTAAACTCCATGAGGTCGCCCGTAACGAGGGCATGGAAGCGGTGTTTGAGGCCCGGAAGCAGACCAGAACCTTCTGGGGGGATAAAGTCTTTAATAGCCCGCACATCATGGAACTGTTCAGACAGATGTACCGGGAGACCTCGCCGACTACCTTCCTCAACTTCCCGTTGATGAGCCCGGCGTTAAAGCAGGAAATTGTCGACGCCTTTAACGATAATCGGGTGCCGATGATGATGATCATGGGGGAGCAGGATCCTGATCCGGCCAGGAATATCGCGGCTATGAAACAGGACTACCCCAACTGCTACGGGGTAACCCTCTCCGACTGTGGTCACTACGTTGCCCTGGAAAACCCGGATGATTTCAACCGCGCAGTCCTTACCTTTATCGCCGGTGTGAAAAGCGGCCTCTATGTGTAGGGCTGTCCGGCCCGTGGCCGTTTCAACCGGGTGATTGCCAGCGATTCCTGGATTAGAAAAAGGTGGCAGCCGCCCGGTTTCGCGGATAGGGCTAGCAGGCGAACGCAGCGGTGAGCCGGGCCTGACGCCAATGGTCTGATTGATGCTGGCCAGTTCAAGTCGGGGTCGGCTCAATCCCGTATTGATCCATCATTGCAATGTAATCCTGCACGGTGGCGTCCAGGTCGTACTCCGGTGCGTAACCAAATTGCTGGCGTGCCTTGTCGATATTGAACACGCAGAAGGCATCCACTCCCATGCCCATGTAGTCAGTGCCGGGGCCAATATCGATTATCGACTCTGGGTAGAGCCGCTGAATCGCATCCGCCATGTCCTGAGGGGAATTACCCACCCCGGTGCCAATATTGTAGGTACCGGATTGAGCCTGATCCGCACTGAGTGCTTTGGTCACTCCCTGGGAGACATCTTTCACGTACATGATGTCGTCCTTTTGCTCGCGACCCTGTTTGATGGTGGTGGTTCTGCCAAGCATGGCATTTTCGATCAGCGTGCTGTGAATCGACACCGGGCCGTGGCGCACCAGCTTGCCCGGCGCAACAATAGTGCCGAAGCGCAGGGCGTAAAAATCCAGGCCATAAACATGGTGGTAGTTCATGCCCATGCCTTCGCCAACCAGCTTGCCAATCCCGTAAACGGAGAAAAAAGTACTCAGGTCCGCTGGAAAGGGAGAACCGACGACATCCTCGGTGATCGGCAGGTAATTGGGATGGCCGTGCTCTTTGGGTACGATTCCATAGGCGGCCTTGGAGCTGGTGTAAACCATTCGCTCGATACCGCAGGCCACCGCAGCTTCAAGCAGGTTTACCGTTGAACTTGCATTAACCTCGTACTGCATGAAGGGTTCTGGTGCGCCAAAACCGATGAACACTGCCAGGTGAATAATGGAATCTGCGCCGCTATTTTTAAGCGCCCGGACCAGTGCAGGGTAGTCGCGAACATCCCCACGGATAAACTCCACATCGTCCTTAATATCCGCCAGCATCGGGTCGTCAAAACGCTGGTCAAACACCACTACCTCGTTGCCCTGGGCAAGCAGGTCGCGGACGATCCAGATGCCATTAACGCCGTTGCCCCCGGTGACAAAAACTTTTCTGCCCATGTTGCTCTCCTCCCTTCTGGTTTAAGCGGTCACCACGGGCAAACCCCGTGACGACGGCTTACCAGTCATTAATCCATGGCGTAAAAACGCCGTGCCGCGTCGCCGAGAATCCATTTTTTTTCGGTCTCGGTGTAGTCGGGATTATTCAGCAGGTTGGGGATGTCACCGATGATGTCATCCGGCGCCGGCTCGTGGGGGAAGTCGGACGAATAGAGCATGCGCTCGGCGCCGCCCATGGCGTCGATGGTCTGGCGCATAAAGCGCTCGCCCATTTCCGGCGCTACCCAGAAGTTCTCGCCAGTTGAAATGTATTCGGACGGTCGTTTTTTGAGTTTTTCACGGGATTTGCCGCCAAAGGCGGAGTCATACTCGTAGTCGAGCCGGTCCATCATGAAAGGCACCCAGCTGCAGCCCCCTTCGAGAAAGGCCATGCGCAGTTTCGGGAAGGCATCAAATACCCCGCTAAAAATCACATCCGTCAGCTGAATTTGCAGCCCGACCGGATGGGAGAGGGTATGAATTTTTTCGAAACTATCGAAATGGTCAAAACCCATGCCACCACTGGGGCCACCATGAATGGCCAGAGGCATGTTGCATGCCTGCGCGGCCTCATAAATCGGCCAGAAGAATTCATCGCCATAGGTCCGGGCCGGGTGGGTGACCCCGCCGGGCAGCATCATGGCAACAAAGTTTTTGCGGTCTTTCGAGCAACGCTGTAACTCTTTGACGGCTGCATCGGGGTCGAGCATTGACATCAGGCCGACCCCAAACAGGCGGTCGTCTTTCTGCATGTATTCCCCTTCCAGCCAGTTGTTGTAGGCGTTGGTTACCGCAATGGAGACCGCCTTGTCTTTCATTAACCCGGTGGTCAGTGCCGAGGTGGGGTAGAGCACCGAGCCCTCGCAACCCATGTCATCGAGCATGTCGCTCCATATTTCGACGTCGGTTTTTAGTTTGCGCGGGGTGTTGGATTGCTCCATTTTTATCATTCCCCGCGACCAGCCATCGACACCCGGGAAAATGGAGAAACTCTTCATTCGTTCAAAACCCGCGTAGTCCCCCTCCATGTAAGTCATGATCGCGTCTTCATCTTCGAACACGTGACCGTCCGCATCAAAAATCGGAAACGGAAAATTCTTTGCCATGATCTCTCCTCCAGTCTTTAGTTTTGACTCCCACTAATCTTTTTTTAAGCCAACTGTAGCAGATGGTTTTTTCAGGTGATTGCTGAATGTTTTTGGGACAGATTTCCAGAGATCAGGGGCTTCCTTTTTGTAGGTGCGACTCTAGTCGCGACCTCTGAGGTTATCCGGCGTCGGGAATCGCGGCTAAAGCCGCTCCTACAAAATCCCGCTGCTGCTTATTCCGCTCACTTTGCTGCTCATCCGGCACAGGAGAAGGGAAACTCCGAACCGCTAATTTGTAGGTGTTACCAAAATTTTGTAGGCATTGTGATGTTCGCGTGGTAACAATAACTGCAGTGGGTTTGGCAGAAAATTTTGCGGTGGGAGAGCCGCAAATGCCAAAAAAGAAGTCCTGAAACTGAGCAATCAGAATCACCAAAGGCTCGCTACCCAGCTTTATCTTAAAACGAGGAGGAGGTATGACGGATCTGAAACTCCACGAGGGTCGCCTGAAAATCGGCGACCTGGAGCAGGAAGTAATCCACAAGGGCCGCGGCCAGACCATGTTGCTGCTGCATGGCGGTGGTGGGCCGCTGCAACCGGGCGATGTGATCGACCGACTGGCAGAGCGGTTCGAAGTGATCGCTCCAACCCATCCCGGATTTGGCAATACCGCGAGGCCCGCCCACATCAACTCGGTGGACGATCTCAGTTATGTCTACCTCGACCTGCTTGATCAGTTTGATCTGCGGGATGTCATTCTGGTCGGTTTTTCCATTGGTGGCTGGACTGCCGTGGAAATGGCGGTGAAAAACAGTCACCGGCTCTCCCGATTGATGATGGTGGGCGCCGTGGGAATCAAACAGGGTGACCGAGAGACTCGAGATTTTCCCGATATGTTTGCCATCCCGCCGGATGAACTGGCAGCACTGGCATTTCACGACCCAGCAAAAGCCGCAATCGATTTTTCCACTCTGTCCGATGAGCAGCTCACGGCCTTTGCCCGCAACCGCGAATCCCTGGCCCTCTATGCCTGGGAACCCTATCTGCACAACCCCAAGTTAAAGCAACGGCTGCATCGCATTCAGATACCCACTAATGTCTGTTGTGGTGCCAGTGATGGTCTGGTCTCGCCAACTTCTGTCTCTTATACACATCTCCGAGCCCACGAGACCTCTCTACATCTCG
>OJFP01000709.1_pt1 | contig 21566 bp, 21 predicted proteins | sample 1594141 | NCBI WGS metagenome assembly OJFP01 (sample SAMN05416843, study PRJEB24817) | seawater metagenome | isolation source: Sea water | place: Canada:Atlantic | collected 2013-07 | reverse complement strand
ACTTAACTATAGTGGTTAAATTTTAAACGCGACAGGTAGTCTGACAGAGAGGGATAGCGACGTTGTCCAATTGAGCAAAAATCAATTTCCGATGACACATTGGCTGCATGTTTAGATTCTACGAGCCAAATTTCTTCTGTAATCGTAAAGCCATCTTCTAAAAGCCATCTGTCGTTGGAAATAACAAATGAGTTCATAATGAACGCCATCATTTCGTCATACTGTTTATCAACCATTAAACCAAAATAATGGTCAAAGTTATGAGTGACGTACTCTCTAAGAAAATAATCATAGATTGCCTTTTTCGACTTGAAGCCAATGGGAAATTTTGTACCTTCATTTAATTCTGGCTTGATAGAGTCAGCAATATTATGAATTATAAAATCTTTTAGTTCTAGTAATGCCGCCTCAGTAAAATAGAGCTGTAATTCTTGAACTTTATTCATTTGAGACCGGTAAATGACATGCGAGTTAGAGACTAGATTTTTGTTCGCAGGACAAAAAACTAGTTCATAAGAAGAGTTCAACTTATCTTCAAGGCCAATCGATTTGCAACGAAAATTCTGTTGCTCTAGAGCAATTTCGTGATCTATTGATGCAAGTATCTTTTTCATTAAATATTCTAACTCGTGTGAATCTCTTGCTTTAATCTTGATTTTCTTCATTGAGTGTTTGTTACAATAGGCTTTCTGTTCCCACTCTTTTGTCCAACCGAAAACTCGGTGGTTTTGACGCATTTCCTTAAAACACGCTCTGCAAACATATAATGAAAATCTCAGATCATAAGTGTATGTATCGTATTTATCGTCGTTCATCCATGACGGAAGAAATGAAAGATCTAAGATATTTTGAATAGGCGTTTTTTTAGCAGAGTTATTTAATGTCTCAAGTGGATAATCATGCACCTCGCAATCATACAGATATAACCATTGGTGCTTAAAATAGTGAAAGCCGCGCTCTTTAACTTGCTCTCTGATGCAATGTCTGCAGTATCTGATAGTGGTTTTAGGTCCACATCCCGTCTTTTTTTTAAATGGAAAAAAGTGCTTTTGAAAGTTAACGTAAGTCTGAAGTCATATTTTTCTTTGAATAGTTTACCAATTATATTTCCATAGTTATCTCGAATGATTGGATTTGTCCGTTTATACAGTTGCTGTAACTTCTTAATATCAATTTGAGAGAACAAGTGTGCATGTTCGAGAGGGACTGAGGGACAAAGACCCCAATAGCATTTTTCGCATATAGTGCTTAAGTCTGATGCCCCGTTTCGAGACAGCGTTCTTAGAATAAAACTTTGTATCGATTCATTAGGCATAGGGTCAAAATATCGAAACACTACATTAATCCCATTGCCTAAATTTTATTCGTGATTGATTGGACTCAATAGCAACGAACAAGTTATTTTGAGTGAACTTTATTGTAACTTTCTACAATTTGAGCGAACTTTATTTAAATTGAGTGGACGTTACTTACACTTTCCAGCAAACTTTAAGGGAAATATTGGGCTATTCGTGCAAACTTTAAGGGATTCGTGCAAACTTTATTGTCGCTACACATCAGCTTATGCATCCATCCCAGCCACATAACCACTTGACCAGGCCCACTGGAAATTATACCCGCCTAACCAACCGGTGACGTCGAGTACTTCACCGATAAAGTACAAACCTGGGTGGTCTTTGCTTTCCATGGTTTTAGAGGAGAAATGGTCGGTATCCACGCCGCCTAATGTCACTTCTGCTGTGCGATAGCCTTCAGTGCCGTTTGGCTTGAGCTGCCATTGTTTAAACTGCTCAGAGATAGTGAGTAATTGCTTACCTTGATATTGCTTCATTGGTTTGTTATCAATCTTAAAATAACCAAGTAATTGCGTAATCAAGCGTTTGGGGAACCATTCACTCAATACGGTGGATAATTGAGAATTAGGATGGGCTTGTTGTGCTTGAGTTAATTCGTGTTCAAGATCAAGATGCGGTAATAAATCAATCTCGACAGCGTCGCCCGCTTCCCAATATGAAGAAATTTGTAAGATTGCAGGGCCACTAAGACCGCGATGCGTAAACAAGATCCCTTCATTAAATCGCGTATCTGCACAAGTGGCTGCGGCTTCTACACTGACGCCACTGAGTTCAGCTAATACGTCTTTGTCATGGGTATGCAAGGTAAACGGAACAAGTGCAGCGCGGGTAGGGGTCACTTTCATCCCAAATTGCTCGGCGATTTGATAACCAAACGGCGAAGCGCCCAGTTTTGGCATCGACAAGCCACCTGTTGCGATGACTAGAGACTCACATGTGAATTCACCTTTGGACGTATTTAAATGATAGCCTCTGGTGTGTTTATTGATGTTAAGGATCTCACATGAGGTGGTCACGGTGACATGGTGTTTGGCGCATTCAGCTAAAAGCATTGCCACAATTTGTTTGGCTGAATCGTCACAGAACAACTGACCTAACGTTTTTTCGTGATAGGCAATCTGGTACTCGTTTACCAATCCAATAAAATCCCATTGAGTATATTGGCTTAATGCAGATTTGGTAAAATGTGGATTGTTGCAAATAAAGTTTTCATGGCTGCTATACATGTTAGTGAAATTACAGCGTCCACCGCCAGACATGAGTATTTTACGACCAACTTTTTTGGCATGATCTAGCACAGTGACGGAGCGTCCACGGGCGGCTGCGGTAGCTGCACAGAATAATCCAGCCGCACCGGCACCAATAATAATCACGTCTTGATGTTGCATACCCATTCCCTAGCGCAAGGCTAGTCAAAAACAAAGCGACATTATAAGGGGTATAAACCAGATGTACAGGTAACAAATAGCGTGTATTCGGCGTTTGTGTGGTAAAATATTGGCTGTTAAATAAGCGTTCACTGTTTTTAGTTCAGATGAATGCATCAATAGTGAGTTATTAATGTCAGTTAGTTTTTCCGAATTAGGCTTATCGCCAGCTGTAATGCAAGCGATTGCCGATCAAGGTTACACCCAACCCTCTCCAATCCAACAAGAAGCAATAGGTCCAGTATTAAGCCAAAAAGATGTTATGGCTGCTGCGCAAACTGGTACCGGTAAAACCGGCGCGTTTGCGTTACCCATTGTTCATTTATTAAGTGAGTCAGCGCATCGCGCGTCTCCTAACCAAGTTAAAGCGTTAATCTTAACGCCCACCCGTGAGTTAGCGGCACAAGTAGCTGAAAGTGTGGCGGCGTGTCATCAACACACTTCATTGCGCTCAGGCGTGGTGTTTGGTGGAGTATCGATTAATCCGCAAATGAAACAATTACGTCGTGGTTGCGATATTTTAGTTGCGACGCCTGGACGTTTGTTAGATTTGTTTCAACAAAATGCAGTGAAGTTTTCAGAACTTGAAATTTTAGTATTGGATGAAGCGGATCGCATGCTCGATATGGGCTTTATTCATGACATTAAGCGGATCATGAAGTTGATTCCTGCTAAGCGTCAAACGTTATTGTTCTCAGCGACGTTCTCGGATGATATTCGTCAGTTAGCGAAGCAGTTCACTAATAATCCAGTCGAAGTCTCTGTGACACCAAAAAACTCAACGGCACCCTCGGTTGAGCAAGCGATAGTACATGTGCAAAAGAGCAATAAAACGGCGTTGTTAATCAAGCTGATCCAAGAAAACAAGTGGGAGCAAGTGTTGGTTTTTTCTAGAACCAAACACGGTGCCAACCGTATTGCTAAGAAACTTGAAACTCAAGGGATTAAGGCTGCTGCAATTCATGGCAACAAAAGCCAAGGAGCGCGAACAAAAGCCCTTGCAGAGTTTAAATCTAATGATTTGAATGTCTTAGTGGCTACTGATATTGCCGCCCGTGGTATTGATATAGACCGCTTACAGAATGTGATTAATTTTGACTTACCGCATGTACCCGAAGATTATGTACATCGCATCGGTCGAACTGGGCGTGCTGGTGCAACAGGTCATGCCGTATCATTTGTTACCGATGAAGATACCAAGCAGCTTAAAGATATTCAAAATTTGATTGGCAAACACATTGATGTGCTTGAAGTAAAAGGCTTATCTGTCAGTGGCATAGCCCAAGCTGCGTTGAAAGCTCCGAAAGACAAGCGTCCGAAGAAACCAAGAAGAACGTCAAGTGGCAACGGTAATAGTAATAGTGCTGGTGGCAATCAGTCGGGCGAAAAACGCCATGCTAATCGTGCTAATCCGGATAAACCTAATCCGACACGAACACGACGTCAACGCACAAAAAAACCATCTGAATAGATGGTTTTTTTTAACTGCTATATAGGGATTAGTTTGCGCTAATGAACTCGTAACGAGTTATGCGTCAACGCTACCACAGAAACGATAACCTTCACCGTGGATCGTTACGATCAATTCGATATCACCTGGGTCAGATTCAAAGTGCTTACGGATACGACGAATAGTTACATCAACAGTACGGTCATTAGGACGTAATTCACGCCCCGTCATTTCCATAATTAATTGCTCGCGCGTTAGAATTTTACCAGGGTTGTTGAGGAACAAGTGCAAAGCACGGAATTCACTACGTGGTAATCTAAACTCGGTAGCGTTTGGAGAAATCAAACTACGACTGTCGCCATCGAGTGTCCAACCATTGAAGCTAACACGTGATGGTAAGTCTTCATCATCGTTAGAATTAGAGGTGCGCGTCAACAAGTTGCGTGCACGGATAGTTAATTCACGTGGATTAAACGGCTTTGTTAAATAATCATCAGCACCGATTTCTAAACCAAGAATACGGTCTACATCATTATCACGTCCGGTTAAGAATATTAAACCAACATTTTTACGGTCACGAACTTCACGAGCAAGGATCAACCCGTTTTTACCCGGTAAATTGATATCCATGATCACGAGATTGATATTGTTGTTTTGGAAAAAGTCGTGCATTTGCTGGCCATCTTCGGCTTCAAACACATTATAACCTTCGGCTTCAAAAAGGCTCTTTAGCGTTGTACGTGTGACAACTTCATCTTCTACAATTAAGATATTTGGCGTTTGCATGATAATTTACTTACTTTAACGAAACATTAATATTTTTATTACGAATGAGTTTATCAGATAAATTTATAAAATACACAAGTATCTACCCATAAATAAGTCACATCGCACTATTGTATAGTATTGATAAATAAGACTTCAAATTCTTTAGCTGCTTTTTCCCAGGTAAACTTGGTGTGCATTGCCCGTTTTTGCATTTGTAAAAATCGTTCAGGTTGCTCTAAATACAACAACAACGCCCTGCGAATACAAATCAATAATGCGATCGGTTCGGGGTCAGTAAACATGAAGCCGGTGGAATCATGTGCGTTTTGATCGATTCCAACAACGGTGTCACTTAACCCGCCTACATTACGAACAATCGGTAAGGTGCCATAAGCTAGAGAATACATTTGATTTAGACCACAAGGTTCAAATTCTGATGGCATTAAAAAGAAGTCAGAACCCGCTTCAACTAAGTGTGCTAATTCAGGTTTGAATCCTTCGATAAATTTGAATTTAGTAGGGTGCACGCGACTTAAATCGGCTAGTTGATGACATACATAAGGATCACCCGTACCGACAATGGTTAGTTGCAAGTTATGCTGCATCAATTCACCCAAAATAGGTAATATATAATCAAAGCCTTTTTGTGCAGTTAAACGACATACCATGCCAATTAACGGTGTTTTAGGCTCATCAGCAAAACCGGATTCAGCCTGAAGTGCTTGTTTGCAAATAGCTTTTCCGGATAAATCATTAACGTCATAGTGCGCATCGATAAACGGATCTGTACTGGGATCCCATTGCGTATAATCACACCCATTTAAGATCCCTTTGAGATCGGATGAGCGATTTTGTAAGCATAAGTGCATGCCGTGCCCACCTAAATTGGTCAAAATTTCTTGAGCGTAAGTTGGGCTGACCGCGGTAATCTTATCGGCATAAGTAATACCTATTTTCATCATGTTGATATGCGGGTTTAAATCCAAGTGCAGGGCTTGACGGTAATTTTCAATCATGGGGATTTCATGTAAATCAAAACTCCCTTGGAATGCTGCATTATGAATGGTTAAGGTGGTTTTGGTATGCGCAAAAAAACCTTCCGCAAATTGGGTCTTGTTGTGTTTGACAAAAAATGGCACCAAGCCAGTATGCCAATCGTTACAATGCATCATATCCGGTTTAAAATCGACAACCTGCAAAATATCAATGACTGCCGCACTGAACAAACCAAAGCGCTCGCCGTTATCAGTATAGGCGACGTTATTTTCAGCATACAGACCGGCACGGTTAAAACAGGCGTGCCCAACCAAATGCACTTTGACTGCCCCAAGTTGATATTCATACCGAGTAAATTGTCGATGAGAGCTATTAAACTCACCATGCGAGTGCAAGTTGAATTGATCGATTACCGTCTTATAGGCTGGCATGACTATCACTACTTCATGACCTAGAGCGGCATAAGCAAGGGGGAGGGCTTTAGCGACATCCGCTAAACCACCGGTTTTGATAATATCTTCAACTTCTGAAACGATAAATGCGATTTTCATTTTACTTCTTCTGTACCTTAGGTGCGCGTGCGGCGATAGCTTGATAAACTGAAAACCTGTTGTTACCACCTAATTTACTCGATGGACCAACATGCTCAAGCATAACATCGGCATAGTTTAAAAAGCTATTAGCGACTAATACCAAACTTCCTTGTTCGATGAGGTGCTCACGCGCTTGCGCTAAGAATCCATAGGCAATCGAGTAATCGGTGTTCACACCCGTATGAAACGGTGGATTGGTAATGATATGGGCAAATTTGCCTTCAACATTGGTTAAACCATTGCTGGCAATTACATCGCCTTGCAAATGGTTTAAGTGTAATGTGCGCTGAGCACAATACAAGCTTAATGCGTTAATTTCACTTAATACTAGATGTAATGGGCTGTTAGAGTCATTTTCTGCATTAAATTTCGCATGTTGTACTCCAACATATGCGGCGATGACACCTGCGCCACAAGCAAAATCTAGCACTTGGCCTTTCATATTTTTAGGCAAATGAGACAACAAAATATGTGTGCCTGGGTCTAAAGCATCTTGTGAAAATACACTTGGCAAACCAGCAACTTGCCATGTGACATCATTTAATTCGTAGGTTTTGGTAGTGAGGTAGCTATCTAAGTCAAACGCTTTGGCACCAGCTTTCACTGTGCCAACAAACATACCACAATGTTTAGCCGAATCGACTTTATTGACATGATCACAGACAACTTCGAGGTGTTTACCACAACTTTTGATGCCACTTTTGTTGTGCCCGACGATAAAAATCTGACCTTGTGGTTTGACGACATTAGCAAGGTTAGCTAGCAGCATCGTTAAATGTGCTTTAACCTTTGGCATATAAACAATTGCAGTATCGTACAATTCATCGGGTGCGCTGAGGTGGGTGTTAAACTCATGGCGCGTAAAATCTGCCGCATACGCTTGCTCATAGATATCATAAAATTGATGAAATCCAGTGACGTGATTACCTAGTTCAAAAAAGACCTCTGCGTCTATAGGATTAACGACAATAACTTTGCCATCGGTGTAATATTCTTTGTTACGCAGGATAACCTGACTTTCTGCACTCATCATTAACCTTGCGCTCCAAATAAAAGATCCCACACACCATGTCCTAGTTTTTGTCCGCGTACTTCAAATTTAGTGATCGGGCGATACTCTGGACGAGGAATATAATCGTTAGTAGGACTAAGGTTTGTATAGTTTTCTTGGATTTGCATGACTTCTAGCATGTACTGGGCATAAGGCTCCCAATCTGTTGCCATATGCAGCTGTCCTTGTGGGGCTAGCTTTTTGTGCACACGCTGGGCAAATTCAGTTTGCACGATACGACGTTTGTGATGACGTTTTTTATGCCAAGGATCAGGAAAAAATAACTGTAAACGATGTAATGCATGATCGGCAATGCACTTATCTAACACTTCAATGGCATCATGTTCAAACACACGAAGATTAGTTATGCCAGCTTCTTCTGCATCAGCTAAACAAGCACCCACACCAGGGCGATGAACTTCAATCCCAATAAAGTTTAATTCAGGTGCGTTTTTAGCCATTTCAACCAAAGACTTACCCATGCCAAAGCCAATTTCTAATACGACAGGGTTAGTATTGCCAAATACGGCGCTTAAATCTAACAGCCCCATATCGACGTTAAGACCCATGCTTGGCCAGTTAACTTCAATGGCGCGGGCCTGGGCATTAGTTAAACGACCTTCGCGTTTGACAAAGCTTTTGATTTTTGAAATGTATACGCCGGCGGCTTCAGCTTCGGCTTGGTTTTGAAAACGACTCATAAAAGTGCTCTGAATATCTAGATTGAGCGTATTATCCTGTGTTGTGGGTGGAATGTAAAACTTCTCAGGTTTTATTTTGCATATTTGAAGGTTTTTATTTTATATAAATGCGCTAACATATTGTTTTTATTTTAAAGGTGGTTCGATATGGCATTTGATTTTGCCCAAACAGCATTGGCGTGGTTTGACCAACATGGGCGTAAACATTTGCCGTGGCAGCAAGATATTACGGCTTATTCGGTGTGGGTGTCGGAGATCATGCTCCAGCAAACTCAAGTATCTACTGTGATCCCTTATTATGAACGATTCATGCAATCGTTTCCGACGGTGACTGCGTTAGCTGAGGCGCCACAAGAAGACGTCTTGCATCATTGGACGGGGTTAGGTTATTACGCTCGTGCGCGTAATTTACATAAAGCAGCGCAGGCGATTGCGAATGACCATAACGGTGAGTTTCCAACTGATTTTGAGGATGTGCTTGCATTACCCGGTATTGGACGTTCAACAGCAGGGGCAATCTTGTCCATTGCAGATCACCAAATTCATGCGATTTTAGATGGTAATGTAAAAAGGGTTCTGACCCGGTTTTTTGCTGTGGAAGGCTGGACCGGCAGTAAAACCGTTGAAAACCAATTATGGGAATTTGCCGATCAATTAACACCGCAACAGCGCATTGCGGACTATACTCAGGTAATGATGGATTTGGGGGCTACGGTCTGCACTCGCAGTAAACCAAAGTGCGAGGAGTGCCCGTTGCAAGTTGAGTGTTTGGCATTTGCTAGTGGACGTCAGGCGGAGCTGCCCCACAAAAAACCGAAAAAGACCATACCCACCAAATATACCACCGTGCTGATCCCAATGTTGTACGATAGAGTGTTGATGACCAAGCGCCCTGATGAAGGCATATGGGGAGGGCTATGGTGGTTTGAAGGGGAGTTTACTCTGGAGCAACAAGCATTGCCTGCAGATTTAGCTGAAGCGGCTCCTGAGGCGAACACTGAGTTTATGGTGGCAGGTCAACCTCACGGAGTAAATGCTGTCGAATCATTGCCAGAATTTAAACATACGTTCAGCCATTTTCACCTTCATATCCAACCTGTGATAATATATTTGGCAGAAGCGCAGGCTGGGCCGGATGCTCAGGATGCTCAGGGGCGAGTTGCAGAAGCATCGCCTAATTATGTCGCAAACAATTTACAGCAGTGGGTTGATTACCATCAGCCGGCTGATATTGGGTTATGCAAACCCGCAATCACTATATTTAATCAATTACAACATCGTTAAGGAAATGACTAACATGGGTAGAACCGTTCACTGTGTACGTTTAAACAAAGAAGCTGATGGCTTGGATTTTCAACTTTACCCTGGAGAGCTAGGTAAACGCATTTTTGATTCTATTTGCAAAGAAGCCTGGACCGATTGGCAGAAAAAACAAACCATGCTTATCAATGAAAATAAGCTCAATATGATGGAGCCAACAGCGCGTAAATTTTTGGAAGAGCAAATGGAAGGTTATTTGTTTGAAGGCAAAGAACCTGATATCGAAGGGTACACACCCCCTGCTAAGTAGGCTTTTGCGCAGAAAAAAACAACGTTTTGGGCGTTATCTAAACAAATTGCAATTAATTGTATAAAAAGGGTTGACTTGAAGGTCGAAAATCCGTTTAATACGCACCTCACTTAAGAAGTGCATCGCAAATATCGATGTGTTTAGTTAAGTTGCCTCGATAGCTCAGTTGGTAGAGCAGCGGATTGAAAATCCGCGTGTCCCTGGTTCGATCCCGGGTCGAGGCACCATTTTTCTTAGGTTTGCCATCGAAATTATCTTTAGCATACTTATAGCATACTTTTTCGGTATTAAAATATACCTTCTATATGTATAATTGTTTTGTACAATTATTAGCCTAACCATCCAAACATTTCCAAAAATGTGTTGTCGCATAATGCGACAAGGGATTGTTAGGTATAGAAGGTAACAAGTAAATGTCCAACACTCTCTCTGAAAGAACTGTAATTGCCAATAAATGCGTTCTATATAAACAAGCTCGCAGTAAAAAGTGGTGGTGTCGGATAAAGTTAGGAAATGGTAAGTGGTATCGAGTCACTACTGGTTGCTATGATATTGACGAGGCTTTTGATAAAGCGATAGATATTCACGCAGACGCACGAGCAAATTTTCGAAATAACCTCCCTCAAACCACGCGAAGCTTTTCAAGTGTCGCAAAATCAATAATCGCAAACTTAGAAAGCCTCAAAGGTACTTCAGACTGGAAGGTTGTATACAAAGACTATATTCAAGTCATCAATAAATATCAGATCCCATATTTCAATAGAACAAGGCTCGATAATATAAGAGACAAATATGTTGGCTATATAGACTATGTAGCAGAGCAGTTAGGTAGGCGCCCAGCTGCTTCAACTATTAGCAATCATCACGCAGCTTTAAAATTGATACTTGATCGCTCGAAAGAGAGGGGGTGGGTAGTTGATTCGCAACTCCCTAAGCTTAAGAATGACGGGAAGTCTGGTGATCGAAGAGCGACATTCGACATGGCCGAATATCGAGTACTCATTAAAAGGCTTCGTCAATGGGTTAAGCAGCCTACTCATCGTAAAAAAGATTCTGAAATTAGACAGCTTCTGTATGACTATGTGTTAATTTTAGCTTATAGCGGCATCAGACACGGAAGAGAAGCTTTCGATATCAAGTGGAGAAATATCGAGTTAGCGGAAAGTAAGTCAGGTAATCCTGTTGTATTATTTAATGTGCTGAAGAAGAAAGGACGCAAAGGAGAGCATAGCTGGCGAAAAGCCGTAGTAAGAAACAACAGGTTTAGCGATGCCAAAAAAGTATTATGCAGACTCAAAGATAGAGTGCCAGAGCTTCAAAAGTTATCACTTGATGAGCTTATTAACAGCAAAAAAGACATTCCTCTTTTCTGTTTAGCTGATAAATCTCAGCCTCAAAGAATTGATGGGACTTTTAAAAAATTCTTAATAGAAAACGATCTTGCGATTGGAAGTGAGGATAAAGTTCGAACGCTTTACTCTCTCAGACACTTCTACGCAACACAGCAACTAACTAAGAAAAAACCAACCAGTATTGCCTTACTGGCTTTGCAGATGGGTACAAGTATCAAAATGATAGAGAAATATTACGGGCACTTAAGCACAGTAACTGAAGCTGACATCCTAAGTGGTTGGGAAGATCAGCTTTAATTAACTAGAGCATTTCTACTGCGTTACGTAACAAATGAGGTGATACTTCTATATAGCGTTGTGTTGTTGCTAAGCTGCTATGACGCGCGATTTGTTGTATTACACGCGCATGAACTCCTCGCTCGGCAAGTTTTGTAAGCATTGTACGTCGCCCACTATGACTGCTAGCACCGTCCATTCCTATTTGTTTGTAAAGATTACGAAATATTTGCTGAATTGTCTGACTACTAAAACTCCCACCTTTCTGACTGACTAACAGCGGAGACGCACTAGATGCTTTAGCGCGATGGCATTTAACATAGTGACCAATTTCTTTTCTCAGCTTTTCACTGAGTATAGCCTGTTGTCGCTGTGCACCTTTTGTTTGCCAGCTTTCAAGTACAATCGTACCTTTCGCTTCACCATCACTACCAATCACATCGCCTATCCGTAAATTTGCAATTTCACATGCTCTGAGTCCTGCGCCATAACTAAGCATAACGATGAGCTTATTTCTGTTTACGTATTTTGTTAGCTTTGTGCTGTTGATCAGCATTTTCAATTCTTTGTCGTTTAACACTCTGGCTTGTTTCATTATCGTTTTCCTCTTTGATTGGTGCACCAATAACAACGTTGGTTACTAGTAATAATTTTTTGAGCTGTTCCGCTGTGAGTCGCCATTTGGTATTCATGTAACTACTTAAATGTTTGTTTTTGTTATCATTTATTATATTTCCATATATTTAAAAGGACGACCGATTTTTGCAGAAATGTGGACCTTCCATTCTTGTTGGGTTCACAGCACAAATATATGAAACTATGTATTTTCATACATTTAGTTAAAAATTGTGTTTGCTAAAAATGCTTACTTGGATAAGCAAAAAAGATAAATAAATGTATGAGTGAATATAACGATTTATCTGTAGCAAGCATTCTACGAATAAAAGACATTGAACGAACCCGACGATTTATGTTTTTGGGCGATAGTTTGTGTCCATCCAAAAAGTACAACTATTTTGTATCAGCCCATTTTGGGAGTGGAAAGCAGCAAATGGACGCTGAATATCATGCGAAGCACTTTAGAAATGTGTTTGATAGGAAAATGTGCGGCAGAGGAAGGCACTTATATAAACTCGCGTTCGTTGAAGAAGGCAATGAGTACTCACACAACGAACGTCACTTTCACTTGCTCATACAAAAACCCAAAGGAATGTGGGAAAAGACCTTTGTGAGAGAGTTCAAAGCAACATGGTTAGAAGTATGCGGCAGCCGAAATGTTGTGATTAAACCTGTAGATGACAAATTAGGCGGCATTAATGGTTTGCTTATGTATTTATCAAAAGAACGTGATGCAGATGGATTTATTGGAAATTGTTCCTTTATAGAACAAGCAAGTGACAATGCATACCATCATAAGTTTAGAGAGACAGAACGGTAATTGATTGGTAAGCACACGCAAAGCGAAGTTACCTTTATCATTTCCATTTAATCTCAAACTTTTTAACTACTGGCTTGACTGCCAGTAGAGTTTAACACCCAAAACAAAGTAATAAATAATAAACATACTATTCACTCACATTCGAACACTAACAAATATGAATAAACATAATGGAGTTATTAACGATGATTACTAATGAAATATTCGAACAACTTAAAACAGTTGATAGACAATTAACAGAAAACGATTTCACAACCAAATACCTAAAAACGTCACGTAGTTATCTTTGTAACAGACGAAACAAACAAAGAGATGTAAGCAATGATGTTTTATTAAATTTATATTCCGAGCTGCATGGCATCGCTGATGCTTGGGAGCAAGCAGCAACATCCGAAATAGATAATAAGAGAAAACTCAGGTGGCGAGAAATGGGAGCGTTTCATTTTGGGTTAGCTAATAAAGTTGTTGATTCGTTATTGGATAGGGCAAAGCAATGACAATTATCAAAAAAATGCTTACTCAAGTAAGGTCACACAATGAGACTGTATGAGTTCTTTAATCAATCAACTTCCTTTAACAGAAAAATTTTCTCACAACATCAAAAAGACATTGAACGAGACATACAATCACAAGCAATTAATGTGGGTAAACCACAAGAAATTATGAACATTTTTAAAGTTGATCCAGCAACTGCATCGCACATGCTTGATACTGAAGCTGAAAAGGCTAGACAAGTTATCAAAAATATCGAAAATGACAAATATAAAAATATTGAAGATAGCGAACGCGAGCGAGTTCTGCAGTTAGTTCAATCTATCTCAGATATTAGCGCATATGAGGAAAGTCAATTTGAGGTTGATAGATTAGTTGCTCAATACATAAGAAATAAAAAGTAACATCCACCACAAAATGGCTTGTCAGCCCCTTTTTTATTGATCGAAAAAATATTTTATTAAATTCAAAAAGAAGTTGGTAAGTTCTATGTCGATATGACAAGATAAGTTTATACGTAACGAATTTTATTAATTCTTAAATGCACTTATTATTTTAATTTTTTCGAAATTAAAAATAACGTATTTAGTGAAGAATGGGAAAGCATGTAAATGGCATTAAAACTAAGTGAGTTAGAACAGCATTTGTGGGGAGCTGCAAATATCCTATGGGGCGCAGTCGATTCAGGCACCTACAAGAACTATATTTTCGCTATTTTGTTTTATAAACGATTAAATGACGTTTGGCAGGAAGAGTTTGAAGAAAAATTAGCGGAGTATGGTGATAAAGAGCTCGCTGCAGATGCAGATGAGCACCGCTTTGATTTACCAACTGGATATGCATGGCACGACATACGTAAACATTCATCAAATATTGGTGAGTATTTAAACGGAGCATTGCAAGCAATTGAAGATAGTAACTTCAGGTTACGCGGTATCTTTCAAAATGTTGATTTTAACAACAAAGAACAATTCAGCGATGAGCTACTTGAAAAACTACTACAACATTTTGAAAAATATGATCTAAGAAACAGTAACGTTGAAGCTGATATGCTGGGGAATGCATATGAGTACTTGATAAAACAATTTGCTGATGACGGTGGAAAGCGTGGTGGCGAGTTCTATACGCCAAAAGAAGTAGTACGCTTGATGGTTGAGTGTTTAGAAATACAAGAAGGAATGAGCGTATACGATCCTACTTGCGGTAGTGGTGGTATGTTACTTGAGGCATACAGAGCAGTTGAGCGCAGTGGTAAAAATCCTCGTTCGTTAAGTTTATTTGGACAGGAACGAAACCTTAATACATGGGCTATCTGTCAGATGAACCTTTTCTTGCACGATATTGATGATTCGGATGTGCGCAGAGGCGACACACTAAGAGAGCCCAAGCACTTGGTGAGTGAAGGTAGCAAAGCCATGCGTAGCTTTGACAGAGTGATTGCTAACCCTCCATTCTCACTCAAAGAGTGGGGACATGATACGTGGAAAAATGGCGATGTTTATGGACGTGATACCTACGGCTGTCCGCCTGCGAGCTATGGCGACTTAGCGTTTGTGCAACACATGTTAGCGAGCCTTAACGAAAACGGAAAGTTAGCTGTGGTAGTGCCGCATGGTGTGCTGTTCCGTGCTGGTGCAGAAGGTGCCATCCGTAAAGCGTTCATTGAACATGACTTGGTTGAGGGTGTTATTGGTGTAGCGCCGAATCTGTTCTACGGCGCAGGTATCCCCGCAGCTATCTTATTCCTTAGTAAGAATAAACCTGAACAGATGCAAGGCAAAGTGATAATTGTGAATGGTGCTGAGCAATATGAGGAAGGAAGAGCACAGAATTTCTTGCGTGATAAGCATATTAAAACTCTCAGTGAGGCATATCTGGCACTTGAAGATGCTGAGCGACTAGCTGCTGTTGTCTCAGCTAGCGAGATTGCTGCCAATGACTATAATCTCAATATCACCCGCTATGTAAACTTAGGTGAAGCTGCTGAGCAGATTGATGTTGCGTTGGAAACAAATCGACTGATGGAACTGGTTGATGAGCGCAATGCTGCTGAGGAGAAAATGACTCAATATCTACGGGAGTTGGGTTATGTTGAATGATGTGCCTGACGGTTGGAAGCCAACTACGGTAGGGCAGGTTGCGTCTCTTAATGATGATAGTCTTTCTTCTAAAACATCTAAAGATTATGAGTTTAGTTACGTTTCCATTGATAATGTAAGCACTGGTAGTATAAATGGATGGGCGTCGCAAACTTTTGCGCAGGCTCCAAGTAGAGCGCGTCGAATTGTGAAGCAAGGAGATATATTGTTATCTACTGTTCGCCCCTATCTAAAAGCTTTTGCACGCGTCAACGAGAAATACGAAGATTTGGTGGTTTCAACTGGCTTCGCAGTATTGCGAGCTGGGGCTGATATAAATGAAAATTTTCTGTATCAATTGATTTTTTCAGAATCATTTATAGAGCACCTTAAGGGACTGATGACAGGCTCCAATTATCCCGCAGTTAAACCTGCAGATATTGCTAGTTTTAAGTTTGTACTACCCCCCCTCAACGAACAACACCGCATCGCAGAAATCCTCTCCAGCGTGGACGCCAGCATTCAAGCAACACAGGCTGTGATTGAGCAGGCTGAGCGTGTGAAGCATGGGTTGATGGAACGGTTGCTTACTGGTGGGCTGGGCAGTGAGGCAATTGAGCGTGGTGAAGTGCCCGAAGGTTGGTGTTTACATGCTCCTATATCAAATTACATAAAGAACAAAACACAGAAATGGAATGGATACGAGGTGCTCCCATATATTGGTTTAGAGCATATTGAGAAAGGCAGTGGTCGCTTACTTGGATTTGGCGAAAGTGGAGACATCACTTCATCTAAAAACGTTTTTGAGGAAGGTGACGTTCTTTTTGGTAAGCTTCGCCCAAATCTAAGAAAATATTGGAGGGCAAATAAGCGTGGCATATGCTCTACAGATATTTTGATACTACGAAGTCAGAAAGAGATGTTGAACGAGTACTTGTTTATAATAGTTCAAAGTGAACTCTTCTTAGCTTTTGCGGAAAATGATGCTGCTGGCACAAAAATGCCCCGTACAAGCTGGAAAAGGCTTGAGACGATAGAATTGCCACTGCCCCCCCTAAAAGAGCAAAAACGCATTGCAGAGATAATTTTAAGCTTTGACGAACTAATAGGACAGCAAATGTTAATTGCTGAGAAGCAGACTCGCACTAAACGCGGACTGATGGATGATTTGCTCACTGGTAAAGTTAGGACTGTCTGATGAAGGGACGCGGCAATGAATGGCGACTTGCTGAGAAGCCCGCACTGCAATGCCTGCAGACGCTGGGCTACCAGTTCATTGAACCAGAAGAGCATGCATCTCTGCGCGATGGTGAAAATCAAACTATTTTCCGCCCGCACTTGGTTGCCGCTCTTCAAAAAATAAACGGTATATCTGCATCTGATGCTGAGGCTACTGCAGCTGAGCTAATTCGCAAAGAAGATAATGAAGAGTGGACTGAAATTTTGCGAGGCGATTTCTCACGCAACGTGGAAGGACAAAGCACTCAAAAAACGCTCAAGCTGATTGATTTTCATAATCCCAGTAACAACCACCTGTCTGTCACGCACCAGTTGTATGTTAAAGCAGAAAAGTCACGTATACCTGATGTGGTTGTGTATGTGAACGGTATTCCTCTGGTAGTAATTGAAGCGAAATCCCCTGCTAATTACAAAGATAAAAACGGAGAAGCGTTTGAGCAAATCAGGCAGTATGAGCGTGATATTCCCCGTTTGTTTTATACTAATGCGTTTAATATCGTCACAGATGGCACTACTGTGCTGTATGGTGCAACAGGCTCGCCTGCAAAATTCTATGGTTACTGGCGTGATGCTCATCCTCGTGTAACTAATTTTGATAATGAGCTGCAAAAAGGGCTTTGGAGTTTGTTAGAGCCAGGTCGTTTGCTGGATTTACTGGCTCACTTTATCGTGTTTGAACGTGATGCAGATTCAGGCACCGTTATCAAAAAGATTTGTCGCTATCAACAGTTTCGTGCAGTAAATAAGATGGTAGACAGAGTAGTTGAAGGTAAACATAAGCGCGGACTAGTCTGGCACACACAGGGCAGTGGTAAGTCGCTGACTATGGTGTTCGCAGCTCTCAAACTAAAACATCATCGCACCATTGCAAGTCCTTCACTTGCTAACCCTAATCTGCTCATCCTCACAGATAGAAAAGATTTAGATAAACAGATAACGGATACATTTATCGCTACCCGCCTGCCTAACCCAACATCTGTAAAAAACATCAAGCACATGCGCGAGTTGATGAGCAGCGGTGTGGATGGACAGACACTTCTTAGCACCATCTTCAAGTTCGAAGGAAGTAAAACGGCGATACCCAACAGTGAAAACTGGATTGTGATGGTGGATGAATGTCACCGAACGCAAGAAAAGGACTTAGGGGCGTCAATGCGAGCATCGCTTCCTAATGCTACTTTCTTTGGTTTTACTGGTACGCCTATTCGTAAAAATGACAAAAATACGTATGAAAATTTTGGCATTGCAGGTGAAGGCTATTTGGACAAATACGGCATTGATGATGCTGTGCAGGATAATGCAACATTACCTATTCATTACACCAGCCGTAAAGCTGAGTGGCAAATTGATGAAGCCAAAATTGATATCTTATTTGATACATGGTTCTGCGATTTACATGATAAACAATTAGATGCCATTAAAAAGCGAGGCGTCAAGCTAGCTGATTTAGTGCGTCATCCAAAACGTATTGAGTTGATTGCGTTTGATATGTGGAATCATTTTAAAAGCTATGCGTTGCCTGATGGTTTTAAAGCTCAGCTCGTTGCTTATGACAGAGAAGCCATCATTTTATATAAGCAAGCCTTAGACAAGCTTATCGCCGCTGAATACGAGAAAGCAGGCATAAGCAAAGAGACTGCTATTTTAAAAGCGCAGCAAGCGTCTGCGTGCGTCTACAGCAAATCACAAGAGGATGATAAGCCTAGTGAGGACGGCTACAAGAATCAGGTGCGTGAGCAGCTGGTTGAGTGGTATGCGGATGACGTTAGAGAAAAGAACATTAAACAACAGTTTAAGAAGCGAGGTGAAGCTCCTTATATACTGATTGTGTGCGACAAGTTACTCACTGGATTTGATGCACCAGCTGAGAGCGTGATGTATTTAGATAAGCCTCTCAAAGAGCACACGCTTCTTCAAGCAATCGCTAGAACCAATCGTGTATCGGATCCAAAAAAGAAGAACGGATTGATTGTCGATTATATTGGTGTCAGCCATCATTTAGATGAAGCGCTGTCTAATTATCGATCTGCAGATGTCAAAAATGCCATGCAAGATTTAGATGGATTACGGCAAGAGATTAAAGCATTACACAGTCAACTAATGGCGTATGTCAAAGGCATTAAACGCTCTAGTTCTGACTTAAAAGCACAATACGATGCATTGATAAAAGCTATTGGTAGTGAAGATGAGTGGATTTTATTTCAGCGCAAAGTCAAAGAGTTTGTAAAGCTTTATGAAACGCTCGCACCTGACGCTTCCATTTTGGACTTCAGTTATGATTTGAAATGGTTAGCAAACTTCTTGTTATATGGAAAACAAATCTTTGAGAAAAAAGAATCCTTTGAGCAAGGAGAATACAGCGAAAAAATCCGCAAGATGCTCGAAGAACATCTGCACGTAACAGGTCTTGCTACCATTGTGAAGCTACGCTCAGTAATTGATGCTGAGTTTTGGGGAGATTTTGAGCAGGTTGAAGATACAGAAGAAAGTCAGCGTTCTGCTGCTCTGAAAAAAACCACAGAATTACGCAAAATGACAACCGCAAAAATAGCTGAGAATCACCATCAATATGCCAAGTTCAGTGAGAAGTTAAAAGAACTGATTGAGAAAATGGATGATAGCCAATATAGCTGGGCTGAAAAGCTAAAAGCTGCAGAGGACTTTGCTAAAGAGTTGGACGCTGAAGGTAAGGCGCACGAAGGTTCAGGTTTGAGCTTTGAAGAGCATGCATTACTTAAAGTCATTGCTTCTGTGATTGGTGATGCAGCAAGTAATGAAGCGCAAAAAGCAATGGCAGCGCAAGCGGTAGCCATCTATACAGATGAAAATTTAGCGCCTAAGTTGTGGCAAACTAAAGATGGCGTGAAAAAAGATCTGCGTCAAAGAATACGTAAAGGTGCACTTGGACTGGGATTCAACAGTAAACAAGTAAAAGAGCTCTCAATTGAGATAGAAGAAATAGCGCTTAAGCTTTTTGCAAAGGGGCAATATGAGTAACGCTAGTGCTTTAAGTATCCAAATAGGTCGTCGTCAGATCCCTTACAGATTAGTTCGTAGTGACTCTATTAAAGATCTCAAGCTATCTATGACGATGGATGAGTTCCGTGTTACCGCGCCTATTGAGGCTTGCGAGTCAGAGGTGCAACTCGCGTTGAGTTTAAAGCATAAATGGATTATTGAGAATTACGCAGCGTTGCAAGAGAAGTACGAGCAAACACACAAGATTGCACGATTTTGCAGTGGGGCAAAGATCCCTTATTGGGGACGAATGTCGCAACTTAAAACACAACTTGCTGATGTGGAAGTGCCCAGCGTGACATATAAACATGGTTTCCACATAGTTCACCCTAATTACCCTACGCCTAAGCAGCACGACGAAGAGATAGAAAAAGCATTACATGCATTCTTAAAAGTTCGCTTTACTACTGATGCACAGTCATTTATCCGAAAATATTCTTCTCAGTTAGGCGTAGAGTGTAAGGCCTTACGAGTAACAGAAATGGTAAACCGGTGGGGCAGCTGCTCTCATACTGGACATATATCCTTAGATTGGCGATTGATTTATGCGCCTAAACGAGTATCTGCATATGTTGTGGCACATGAGTTATCGCACCTTAAAATAAATGATCATAGCAGCCGATTTTGGAACCTCCTATCTACTTCATTCGGCGATTATCGAAGTGAGCATGATTGGCTTGCAAAAAATGAACATTTGCTTGGGTACTATAAAATCCCGTTAGAAAATTAAAGGGAGTCCAAAATAACGATTATGGAACTATTCAGATACGATGAGCGCTTCGAATATTCGCAAGATTTGTGTGCTGGCATTGTCTCATTTGGCTCATTATCGCTTTATAATGATGTTGAAAATGTTGAACGCTTAGGAGATGCTCGCATTGATGATGAAGAAGGTATAATAAATACGTTTGATGGAGTAATTACGTCACATAAAATATTCGCTACTCATACTAGAGTGTTTTGTTGCAGCACCATGCAGGCTCAACACTTGAAAGAAGAATTTGGGAAGCATGTGGTTCGTATAACTGATGCACATAAGTTTGCTTTTTTGTTATCCAACGCTTTGGAAAATCAGCATTTCAAAATGGGAAGTTTAATGCATCATTTAGTTGATTATACCGATGAATCTATTCCCCTAGCTGACTATCAATTCATTCGCTCACAGTGTTTTACAAAGCCAAAAAGATTCTCCAATCAATATGAGTATCGATATGCTTTTGTTGAAAATGATGAACCAGGCACTGGAACCACGCAGGCTATTGAAAATCTAAACCCAGTTCGAAGAGCGATACAATTGCCTAAATCTGAAATTAAAGGCTTATTTGAGTACATAAAATAAAGGCGCCAATAAATGACGCCTACACCTATTTTAATTTACAGCCTAAAAACACCTTTCTCAATATCACGCCAGTCGCCTTCAGTTGAAATAAGCCATTTTTCCAGCTGAGCGTCAGTGTAATTGTTCAGATGCGTAAACTCTTTGCGAAGTATTTCAATGTAGAGCGCTTTGTTGTTTGCATTTACCCCATCCATCAGCACTAAATGGCTTCTACTCTGCAACCCCTTATTAACCTGTTGTATGTTGTTTGTTGTCATATAGAAAACTACATACGACGGTGTTGACGTGACAAAGCCTTTTAATTTGTCTTGTTGATGTTTGTCTAAGCAATCAATCTCATCAAGTATGATATGGATCTTGTTACTTGCTGCATGTTTCGGTCGAAATCGATCGACTATTTCGGTTCAATCCGATCGTCTATTT
>OJFP01000694.1_pt1 | contig 21849 bp, 15 predicted proteins | sample 1594141 | NCBI WGS metagenome assembly OJFP01 (sample SAMN05416843, study PRJEB24817) | seawater metagenome | isolation source: Sea water | place: Canada:Atlantic | collected 2013-07 | reverse complement strand
ATGTGTATAAGAGACAGATACTTGGGCAGCGAGTTCAAAAGCCTTTTCCGCTGCCACCGGGCGCGGGGGAACGAAACGGCGATTGCCGGCGGTGTAATTCGGGTCGAAATGCGTATCCGTTTTAGCCATCCCCTTAGTCCAGAATTCAGGTCCCTCAACTTTCTCGATAGTGTCCTCTTTGGCGGCGGCGAGGAAAGATCCATGAGGTTGGCCAAATTCGCCAATGTCGTAATTGTGATCAAGCCCCACGATGTAAATAGGATTGCATCCCATGATCGCTGCCAGTTGGAGCAGCATGATCGTAACGGTAAACCCATGTTCCACAATATTTGGATCCAAACTGAAACGCGGTTCCGGCGGGTTGAAATAATGACGGACCGGTACGCTGTTAGGTAGATTCAAGAAAGGAAGATACTCGAAGGGATAAAATTTCACCATATCCGGCGGCAGTTCCTTTCGATATTCCGCTTCGTGCTCTTCAATTTGAAGCCGATCCTCAATGCCCCAATAGTCGAAATCAAAGCCCCAATTAGGAAATCCTTGGAAAATGCGATTGCTGCCGAAAGTGACGTGATTGGCCAGCCGTGGCATCTCGACTTGACGCAAGCTGGGACCATTCGCAACCACGACACCGATACGCCCCGCATGTAGTTGGTGGTAGTTGTAGAGCAACTCTGGAATATTGAACGACCGCTCTCCCCATAGCGTACTCAGGCGGAAGTGTCGAAAGCCCAACTTGTGGAGGTACTCAATTTCAAGGTAATAAGGCTTGAGATCGGGAATCTCGGTCCTGGGCACGAACTTGAGTTTATGGAGAGTGAAAGAGAGAGGCAGAACGACCTCGGCTCCACTCCACTCCGCCGGCACCTCCGGCACTTCGGTAACAATAAAAACGCGTGTGGCTTCCTTACGTCGCTTTGCCTGCTGGCGACCATATTCTATCCTAGAGGGATGGCAAATAATGTCTATTTCGACACCATTTCGCTGGGTCAGTTCGCGTTCGAAAAGGTGAAACCCCTTCTCTGGAAGATAAATATATTCTCTAGGCATGTAAATTGAAGGCTCGTATCGTAAGCGAATGTCTCACAAAATCATTCGACTGAACGTCACTAAGTCGACCGACCGAAGAATAGGCTGGTTCGAGATAATAAGTGAATCCCTTTTCTACTAGTAGGTGCAAAATTTGCATGAGGTCCTCGCCACTGGCAGCATGCTTAAAATGAAACTCGCATATGATTGCCTCCGCTAAGGGCAACTCATCTCGAGCTTCTAACAGAACCTCTCGTTCTGCGCCCTCGATATCAATCTTGAGCAGGCTCGTTGGGCTGGTGAGCAGAGAACTTAAAGTGATCGATTTAACGCGATGGACCTGAGGGATACCGCTAGCTTCCGAAACAGCATGTCCTGCCATGCTGTCAATCTCATCCGGACAAAAGTCCACTTCTCCAGGGCGGCCAGTAACCGCCGCGTGAACGAGCTGCACCTGCGACCAGCCAAATTGCGCACAGTTGTCTTGTAACAAGGAAAAATTGCGCTCATCTGCCTCCACCGCTACAATTTCTGCGTGAGGGAATCGCTCCAGAAGATAGTACTCCGTCAGTCCAACATGGGCACCCAAGTCAATGATCTTCACTTGTTTCGCACGCGGGTTGTGGCGGTAAACCTCTTCTAAAAACAATTCGTTCAATAAAATTCGCGCGCAGCGTATATCCGGCAACCGCAACCGCCCTCGACGTAATCGTATACAACCGTCGGCTGTGACGTGGCTCACCACATGTTGCCAAAGATTGTCACTGGTAGCCAGCACCTCGGCTTCAAGATTATTTTTAATGGGTGAATTAAAAATCGTTGACTCCATCCAAGGGGCCAGCCCGCTCATTATTCGGTCGAGCTCAATGGATCGCGGAATCATCGCCGCCAAGTCTTTGCTGTACTTGCGGGAGCGAAAGCTTCGGAGGTGAAGTCCTAGATTCTCCGACTTGAATAGCATTTGGAGGAATGCGGGTGAGTCCAACGCCGACTCCACCATTTTCGGTTGGCTACCGACATCGTTCATCAATTTCGGCAATAGACGTTCCAGTATGCGTCTACGCAATTCAGGATCCACGGCGAAAGTTCGAAGCATCTCCGACATCCAGCGCCCCGGCTGTCGGCGCAACGCAGCATACACTATTTCCGACGACTTCTCGTCGCCAGCCGTCCGCTGCAATAACCGGCCCATCCCCTCCTGCCCCATCACTGCACGACGGTGTTCCTCATCCGCGGCTAGGCGCCGCCACAGAGAGGCGTTTGTCGCCACCTGCTCCACCACCTCAGGCTGGCTGAGTAACCGTTGCATGATGCCAGCATCGTTCACCAACTCCGCACGGACCGCGGAATGGTTGAGAAAAAGACGCAGGAGACCGGGATGGGTGGTCGCGTGGTCAATCAGCAATTCGTCCCACTGATGGCGTAATGCCCTAAGATCATCCCGTAAACGCCGACCATTCGACAATGCGGTAATAGCCGCTGGAATCGGGAGGAAGGTTTCACTAAAAATATCCAGAAGATCCGGCGCACTCACCAGCCCCCATGCCAATTGCTTCCGTTCTCGTGGTTCTTCCAATAATTGCTCCACCCAGTCCTGAGCCTGCTGGGGTGAAACTTCTGGCCCAGTTATCCCGGTCTGCTCGACAATCAAGCGCATTGTTCGGTCACGGAAACCCACCTGCCTCGCGGCCCTCATCCAGACCGACTCGAGATCGAGCATAATTTCCTGCAAATCGGCATCTTCGAGAATCTCCTCCCAAGAATTTGCCTGCACCATCCGTAGATTCTGCTCACTATCCGTGAAGGCCGAGCTCGCCACCACTCCTTCCTTTGCCATCACCCGCCGCCAACGAGGGGATTTCTTAATTTCAATCCAAAATGAGGGGGACGACAGTAATTGTTCAAAGGGATGGAGGTAGTTCTGGGCAACTTCGCGAGCGGGAAGTCGGCCGCAAAGCTCGGACAATCGAGTGGGTCGAGACAATAGTTCCGCGGCGACGTCTTCGTCACTCAACATTTCGTCGAGATGATTCTCCGAGAGTCCCCGGTATAACCAACGGCGCACCCGCTGACTACGAAGCGTATAACCTAGCAGAAACTTCAGGATCCTTCTCATGAGAGCGGGACGATACGAAAGTCGTAGTTGAAATCCACTTTACCCCAGGTTAAACGATCTCCGGATTGCACGCTGAACTCTGCAACTACATCGCGATAGAGGTAGGCTTGGCCATCATGAATCGGCATGACTATTACATAGCTTCCAGGATTCAATACTAAGTCATGCACGTGAATTTCTCCCGTTACAACGCCACTATGAATATTTTTTAGAAGGTTACCATTAAGTGTTGAAATTGTGGTTAGCAACACACCGTCTTGGGTCAATATATTAACTGAGACATTTAGGTCACTAACCCGAGAAACAAGACGAAATGAATAGCAGATTTTGCACGGAGAATGTGTTCTTACCCCGAGAGGTAATTCGCCTGAGACTTCAACCTTTATTTCACTCACAAAATCATCTCGTATATGCATTGGACCATACGGCCCCTCTTTTACACTCTGCCACTTTGCATTAGACTTTTCTGTTTCATCAATTGATAGTTTTTGTTGGCGTAAAATTGATTCTTGCTCCATTGATGCAATATACTTATCTACCACCTCTCTCGACTCGCCTTCCGTAACGATATTACCTTTATCCAGCCAAATTGTCCTATTGCACATTTGGATGATCTTTGAATGTGAATGTGTAACTAAAACAATGGTCGTTCCAGAATTTCGGATTTCGTGAATCTTCAGAAAACATTTATTCTGAAAGGCATAATCTCCGACGCCTAATATCTCATCAATCAGCAAAATCTCTGGTTTTAGAAATACCGCTACAGAAAATCCTAGTCGGGCGTACATTCCGGAGCTATAATTCCCTACTGGACTGTCTATAACATCCTCTAATTCCGAAAAATCTATGATTTTATCTATCAAAAGAGCACTCTGTTTAGGACCAATACCAGCGATGGCCGCCACATTTTTAATATTTTCAATTCCATCTAATTTCGGATCAAAGCCAGCTCCCAAGGCAATCAAGGCTTGCAAAGATCCTTTCACGGTTACCTTACCAAAATCAGCCCGTTGGAGCCCAGCAATTACACGCAGTAAGGTGGACTTTCCCGAGCCATTCCTTCCTACCAAACCAACGCATTCACCCTTAGCTATGGAAAAACTTATGTTATTAATCGCATAAAATTCATCCTTCCTAAGCTGAATCTCTCTTTTTCTTCCGATGATATCACGGAACAAGTCACGTATTCCATACGCCCGACTCTTGTCTGGGTGCCGAGCGAATTTCTTTACCAAATTTTTAACTTCAATTACTTTTGTCACACTTATTAGGATTTTCGATTAAGAGCAGGTAACGCGACGTGAAAAAAGAGAATAGCAATTATCAAAATAATCATGCTCCCGCCTAGGACAACCCACCAAGATATAGGTAAAGATAAATTTCCATTAAATAGCGATCCTCGGTATAAGAGCAAAAAATGTGCGAACGGATTGAAATCGTTAATCTTTTCTAGAATAGCACTATCGACATCACTATAAAAAATTGGTGAGATGAACATCATCGGACGAATCAACAGGGTCACAATCTGACTGATATCACCATAAAGCACATTAATTGGAGCCAAAAACATGCCTACACCTACTGCACCCAGTCCCAATAATTGAAGTATTAAGAAACTTATAACTGCGCTCAGCAATGAGATCTGTGCGAAGATCACCACAACCACTATTATTACAAAAAACATGATGGCTGAGTCCATTAAAAAGCGCAAGTAATTCGTCACAAAAAGTGCCTCAGCCGGCACGTTAACTTGATCCAAAATACTACTATTTTGAGGAATAGATAATAATGAGCGTATAATCGTAGAAGAAGCCAATTGATAAGACATCAATCCCGATATTAGGAATAGTACAAATGGGTATTCACCTTCATCAAAATGCAGGATATCACTTTGACGTAAAACCAGAAATATTGCGGCTAGTGTAATTGGCTCAGCAAATTCCCACAAAGTCCCCCATTTTGAATTAGCCCTTTCAGACCGCGATGCCTTCAAGAAAAGGCGGTATCCAATATACCCTCCTTTCACAAATCCATTATATATTTCACTGAAAATCCGCATAGCTATCAGTTATATATTAAGTTGAGGTGCGTAAAGTGAAAGAGAATTGGCTCATTTAAATGAGGAATGGTGCAGCTCGTAAAGATGATTTCTCAAAATTCCAGCTTCCCTAGCCAGTGAAAATCTTAGAAAATTAGCTTTTCCTTTTTTTTTCCATTCATCACGATATGTTTGACTTTTTGCCATTTTTTCCATGCATCTCGCCCATTCGGATGGAGATTCCAAGGTAAGCAACTCCCCCCCGTCGCCTACGATTTCCGGAAGACTCCCCGCACAACTACAAATCACGGGGACACCCAATGACATAGCTTCAAGAGGCGGCATGCCAAATCCTTCATAGGCCGAGGGGAAAACCAGGGAACCAGCCAAATTGAAAACTCGGGTAAACTCGTCATCCGCAAGATGTCCGAGATAATGTATTCTGTGCGACAAACCCAGCTCCTCAATTCTGGCTAAAATATGGTTAGTCATCTCATTGTGAGATCCGGTCAGAACAAGATCCCAAGCCTGCTCCCCGCCATCCATCCGGAGATATTTCTCGAAGCTAAGTAATAGAAATTCATGATTTTTGTGGGCCCAAAAATTTGCAGGGTAAAAAAAATATGGGCGATCGCAGTTAAATTGAGTTCGATGAATCTTTCCTCCCGCCGTTCGGCAGATTGGTAGGTAGGTGTGGAAAACCTTGCCTCTGCTGGCAGGAAAATGGAGTTCAATTGCTGCTTGGGAAAATCGGGAAATGGTCTGAATGGAATCGGCTTTTCGAGAATTAATCTCGAAGAAACACTCACGCCTTGAGACGACATCTTTCGGCAAAGCTGCTGGCAAATGTCGGTGCAGTAAATCAGCGTGTAGAACCATCACCCGGAGACCACCGGTGTCTGGTAGTTCTTCACACATCGGGTTGTAATAGACCCGAGCACCCGCAGCTTTAATTTCATATCCAATTTTACCAAGACTAATGCGCTCGTTGGGTCCGAACGTACTCAAATCTGGCTCTACATCGCCAAGAGATTTGACACAAATAGCAGTGTCGCCTTCCCGCAGATTAGAGACAAATTCATTGTGAGACATCGAGTTGGTTAAAAAAACGCAACTGAGGGAGTTACCTTCTTGTCGTCTGAGTTCGCCAAAAAGCCCAAGAAATCCGGGTTTAATACCACCGTTCATTCCACCGGGGAGTAATAATGTAAGGTCGACTACTATATTCCATCTGCGTCTCATAATCTATATAATATTTCAGATATTCATGTGGAAATACAGTTTTCTTTTTTTTAAAAAGGCATCATTGTATTGAGTTCTTATGGAAATTATCAATCTTCACATTTTGAACAGAGTTAGAAATAGACCTTGGACCATTCATTAAATACAATTTAATTTTCGTTATTTCGGAGAATACCAATTTGGCATACCTCATATTAAAATCACTTTAAAGAAAAATTTATTGGGAGCATTATACCACCCCACTCTCCTTCTAGCAAGAGATGTGGTGAACACGAGTTCTGTCGGACACATTGACCATCCCGCTTGACCCTCAAAACATGCTTGTCTCATCCAGTTCTCCAGACGTCTCTCAAACTCAAGCAATCCCTTGATTTAGCGTTTATTAAGCATCAAGAAATTTTTCTGAAATTTATATTTATCTGGGTTTGTAATAGAGACAATTGTCGGAACAAGATTTTTTATCTCAGATATGTCGTTATTTAATGTGGACAAAGTATGTCTTTTGATAAGACGTTGCTTTATTCCTTCCTCTATACTAATCTTAAAGCGAGAATCAAAGACCGGCCATTTCATTGGTTCCTTCCCCACTGAGTCCATCCAGAAACTTGGTGACGTCGCACAAATAGGAGCACTTAGTATATCCAGAGGTATTATCACTACTTTCCCATTTTTTCGCAACAAGCGTGACGCCTCAAACAAGAAGGCGATATCCGAAAAGCCTTCAAAATGCTCCCACGAGTTGTGAAGAAACATGTAATCAATGGATCCATCAGGTAAGCCCATTGCCGCTGCATCTCCACCTATCATTTCTCCATTAATTCCTGGTGGATAGGATAAATCTTGTTTATAATAATCTCTAAATTGGTAGTCTTTTCTCGCAATTCTACCAAACGGAGAATGACTGGAAGCAATATCAATAATAGAACTTCCATTTAGTTTTTTGCTCACGACATCTAGTGAAATATAATGTTCAAGAGCCTTCCTGACTAAAACTGCTTCATAGGGAGAATTTACGTACTCCGGTATTTTTTTGTACGAATGACGTTCAAAAAATGCCTCAAATCTATCCTCATCAATCGTATACTCAGAGAAATCAATATTCAATCCGCTGAGATCGCCTGAGCTTTTTACATGTACAAACTTACTCACACTTTCTCTCTCTACTACTCCCCATCTATTTAAATATGAATTAATCGATCTTTTATTTGACATAAAATTTGTTAATTTTGAAGTTGGGACTTTAAAGTTAGGATTTTCGTTCTTTTCGGGAAATTATTAAAAACACCGGTGGACGTTTCACTGCTTTATTTTGCATAGACAAAACTCTTAAAACGACTTACTCTTAAACTTGGACCCATTTCGAAAGGCAAGGAAAAGCAGAACCGCCGCAATTGAAATTCCATGTAAGTCGCTCGAGTCCTGCGCGAAGCCACGAGCATTTCGTGTCATAAAAAGGTTTTCCGAACAGAAAGTTACCGGCAAGTGCCTATCACGAATCAAAATTTCCATTGATTCACAGGATGGATTACTCGACAATTAAGAACCACGTCGCTTGGTCGGGCTGAGAGACCGTCCGACCACATTTAATTTTCGACTCCTTCAACCAAGTCGGCGATGTGCAGGATTTTCTCCGCCGGCTAATAAAACTCAGCAGTTCTCAAACTCGGGTGATGGTCAATTTGATGGAACTTATCGGTTGGAATACGAAGCAACACTCTGCCCTGGGCCCTGATTCCCTTCGGTTCAATCTGTGGCGAACGATTGATCAATCGTTGGGTTGCTCCACTTTTGCCTTGAATTTGCCTCACCATATTCACCATCGACCGGCCCGGCCGCAGGTCTCGATCGTGGTCTCCGCTCGGCCTACGTGAGATTGATCAATTGCGGCACCGAACCTTTGACCGGGATTGCCCACCCAACGAGTTGGTAAATTCGGCTGCCCTCTTGGCGTATCTGCAAAAAGCCGCCACGCTTGAGGCGGAGTAATTCACTGGCTGCAGGGTCCTCTCCAATGTTTTCCTTCCCCTAGCCAAACACTATTTCCTTCTACTGACCTCCTGCCCCCCTGCGACCGACCCGAGCCAAAGCATACCGCCCCTGAGCGGCATGGCTATACGCTACCGAAAGCTGTTGGCGCGCTATTACAGCCTGATGATTCCCCCCGATAGCTCTATCTTGGAAGTCGGCTGTGGATCGGGAGAAATACTACGTCATATTTCTAGTCGTCGAAAATGCGGCAACGACACTTCCGCGGAGCTCATCCAACTGGCCCGCGATACTGATCCGAAGACCGAATTCTTCGTGGCCGACGGGAACACCTATGTGACCGATGAAACTTATGATTATATCAAAATCTCGGATACGCTAAATATCGTATCCGATGTGCAAAGCCTTCTCACCGGCATCAAACGCTGCAGCCACCCTGACACAAAATTATTAGTCAATATCGCCAACAACCTCTGGCAGCCCATTTTCAGGGCAGCGAGCGCCCTGGGGCTGCGGGCAAAACAAAAACTCAGCAGTTGGTTGTCCGGTCATGATGTACGAAATCTTTTACAACTCGCCGATTAGGATGTGGTCAAAACCCAAGCCCACGGATTATTTCCTTTTGCTCTCGGATGGCTCGAACGAACCATTAATCGACTGTTCGCTCCCCTGCTGCCTTGGTTCGGCGTTTCGGCATTTCTCATCGCCCGACCACGGGCCTCTCGCGACACGATTAAAGAGAACCTGAGCGTAACCGTATTGGTTCCTGCCCGGGCAAACGAAGCCGGCAACATCGAAGCAGCGATCACCCGTACTCCGGCGATGGGCAAATAGACGGAATTTATTTTTGTCAAAGGAGGCTCCTCCGACCACACTTGGAACGAAATTCAGCGGGTCAAAAAAGCCTACCCCGATCTTCGTATCAAAGTGCTGCAACAATCGGGCAACGGTAACGCGGTTCGTGACGGCTTTCATCAGGCCGAAGGCGACCTGCTGATGATTCTCGATGCTGATTTGACAATGCCTCCAGAAGAATTACCCGAATACTACGACACTCTGGCGGAGGGGCACTGTGAATTCGGCAACGGCTGTCGTCTGGTCTACCCGATGGAGTCTGAAGCCATGCGCTTCCTGAATATGATCACGAATAAGACATTCGGTATTCTCTTTTCTTGGCTGCTGGACCAACCGATCAAAGATACGCTTTGTGGCACCAAAGTTCTGCGCCGAATTGACTACGACAAAATCTCCTCCAACCGCTCCTATTTCGGCGACTTTGATCCCTATGATGATTTCGATCTCCTCCTTGGGGCCGACAAGTTAAACCTCAAGATTCACGATATTCCGATTCGCTACAAAGACCGCACCTACGGAGAAACCAATATCAACCGTAGGACCGGGGGCTGGTTGCTTCTGAGAATGGTGATTGTAGCTGCCCGCAAGCTTAAGTTTGTCTAACGTCGGGACGAGGTATCCATTCAGCCCCCCCATCACCATGAGTAAACGTGCTCAATCGCCCTCTCCCACCGAGGCCGATGAAGCTCCTCCCCGGGCCATTGGTTCAATCCATGGAGTGATTTCAATCGCGGAGAAGGTCACCGGGAAACGTATTCAGACCCAGCACCAACCGGCCCACTCCTGAGACGTCCACTACCGTTTACTCAATGACGAAAAACTCAGATCTGCGATCGACTGGACTCCCCAATTTTATTCGATCGAAGGAATGAATCTTGCTGTGCAGCAGCCGTCTTTTTCGACTCGGTGGATGAATCCCCACCGCTCAAATCTGATCGATCGCTGCGGTTTTTAGGATCGTTAGTCACTGCTTGGCAGGAGCACATCAACTTCGTCTTTATCGGGTTTAAGAACCCTCTGCTGAGTGCCTTCCATCACTCGCTCCAGCAACTTCAATAGTGGACTGTCCGGCGCCAGCATGACGACCCTTTCAGCCCCAAAATAATCAGAGCGAAGCATCGAGTGTTTTCATCCCCTCCGCCCTTGGGACCTAGCTCAACTTGCATCCGGCTCTCAATTATCTCGTCAAGTCGGCCCCGAGAACATTTGGACTACTAGGATGAAGTTTACTCAAATGAAACCGGACAGTCTAGACTTAATTAAGCGTGTATTGAGCGATTACCCGTGACTTGATACTACCAACCATCGGTAACTTTTTTGTAAATTCCAAGGGTTGAGCTTAAAATACACCAAAGAGATCCAAACCTAACAAAAACTCTTTCCCACCGCCCGAATGCCTCTCCCGAATGCCCCCTCATCGTCTCGTTCGCCCTCAGGTTTAAATCTTGGGTCTAATGTAACAATGCTACGTCAGGAGCTTTTCAGGATGGAAACTCAAATTCTTGAGTTGCAGGATCAGATCGCGGCCAAACAAACCGAACAGGCGGATGCGGTCGCACTACTGGGGGATGCCGAGTTAGTGTTGGAGGGCAAGATCACCTACATCGTCGAGCTAGACCGGTGTCTCAACCTCCGCATTCGTGAGCTCGAAGAGGAGTGTGATCGCAAAACTGTGGAAATTGATCGTCGGGGTGATTCGCTCCTCGCCGCTAAACAGAACGAACTGAAGAACCGCCAGGAACGAGATTCTGTGGTCGCCGATCTGAGCGGCCGAATCGAGGCTGCGAATCAGGAGATCAACAAAGCACATTCTCTCGCGAGCGAGCTCGATTTGAAACGAGTCGAGGCGGCCGAGAAACTTGATCGTAAATCGACCGAACTGGCAGGCACCGAGGGAACCCTTAGTCAGACCCAGAACGACTTGGCTTCAGCTGGAGCGGACATCCAAAAGCTGCGCGCAGAGCTGCAGGAAACGGAAAGCAATCGAGATACGGCCACCGCACGAGTCGCTGCAGTAGAGGCCGAAGCCGCGCGCAAAAATGTTGAACTAAATTCCAACATTCAATCCGTGCGTGCCTTGGAACATGAGCTAACCGACATCAAAGCGTCACTGTTTTGGCGATTGGGACGACCATGGCGGGCCTTATTTGGACCGAAGTCATGAAGCCAGCGGATCTCGAGATAGTGCACGGTTTGGAAACACCCTACCCGTTGCAACCGAGTCAAAACTACGTGCGTTTGGAGGGATGGGCGTTCATCCTTGGCCAATCAAAGCCCTGCCACGTGAGACTTAGAGTTGGGTCAGAAATATTCGAACCGTCCGAGTCTGTCCATCGTTCGGACGTAGGGTCACGCTTTCCGCAGGAACCCCACGCCGCCGTCAGTGGCTTTGTTTTTGTCTGTTATCTGCCGTTTGGAAACCATGCCGGTGTGCTGGAGGTTTCCGGCGATGAGAGCGAGCAATGGCTTCCGCTTAAATCCATGATGATTCCGGTCAGCTCGCACCCGTTGATGGGGCAGTTCGAACCGGCCGGCTCTGATGGGCTAGTTTCCAAAACCGTGCGATTGGCGGGTTGGTGTTGGCATCCGGAGTTCACCATTGAACAGGTGACCGTGCTGATGGGGAATATCGCCGTCCCCGTAGATTTTGGCCTGGAACGTCCGGATGTCGCCGCCCGATTCCCTGAACATTCGGCGGCCCGATTCGCCGGTTTCATGACCAAGGAGAATCTACCGCGCGGAAGTGGGAAAATTCGCCTCCAAGTGACCACCACATGTGGTCGCACCTATTTCCTTGATTCCGGGATGGAGGCTAAGCTGAAGGACGGAGCTTATTTGGCTCCGTTGCCACCCCCAGATATGTGGAAAATACCACCGGCTGAATCGATGGAGTTTCACGAAGTAGGACCCCAACTCATCCTGCCGGGACCAGCGAATATTCTTTTCGTTCTTTTTGGCGATTTTACCTCAAACAGCGCTTACCACGTCACGGCCTTGGCCAATGCCCTAATCGGACTGGGGTATGACTGCACCGTGGCGGTTCCAGATCATGCCGAAACGATAGAATCTCAACCCACGGCGCGGTTTCTGGGGATTGAGTTTTCGCAGCTCAAAAATATCAATCGCTTCTACAGTGACGGAAAGGGACCGACCGTCACGCACGTCTGGACGCCTCGAGAGTCGGTGCGGCAATGTTGGCAGGAATTAAAATCCCAATTCACCACTGAACTCGTGATTCACTTGGAGGACAATGAAATGGAGCTGCTCCGGGATCACCTCGAAATGTCCGAAATTGAAATCGCGAAATTAAACCCGGCGGAGCTGGACGCCAAGGTTCCACTGAGTCTCTCGCATCCCACTCGGTCCCAGCGCTTCCTGAACGAAGCGAAAGGGGTGACTACCATCATCGAGACTCTTGCGCAGGATACGCCAGCGGAGAAACCCTGTCTCACCTTTTGGCCTGCGGCGACCACTGACTTCAGGCCCCTAGACCGGAATCTTCAGCTTCGTCGGAAATTAGGCATACCGGACGGAGAGACCGTCGTGTTCTATCATGGAAATGTGCATCGAGCCAACACGGCCGAGATGAGCGAACTCTATCAGGCAATCGCCGAACTGAATGCGTCTGGAAAACCCACGTGGCTCATCCGGACCGGACGAGATCACGATGAGTTTAAGAAACTCACCCAAGGCCTCCTGACCGGGCGTTTGATCCATGTCGGTTTCGTCAAACGAGCGAAAGATTTACCCATCCTGATGAGTATGGCCGATGTATTCGTGCAACCGGGTTCGCCTGGAGCGTTCAACGATTATCGATTCCCGTCCAAACTTCCCGAGTTTTTTGCCATCGGGCGCCCCGTAATTCTGCCCGCGTCCAATTTAGGTAATCGAGTCAAACATGGCCATGACGCCTACGTTTTGGATAACGCCACGGCTTCGTTCATCGTTAAAGCCATATTGGAAATCTCCACTGATGCCTCACTTTACAAACGCTTGGCCGAAGGTTCAAAACGGTTCGGTAATAAACATTTCTCCTGGCAGACCAGCGCTGAGAAACTCGCTAGCTTCTACCTGCAGCACACTAAACTGGAGCCACCGGAAACTCGCAGGCTCCAGGCCGTGAAAATTGTAAATGCGATGTATGACTAAAACCTCGGGTTGACTTGCACTGTTCCGCATCGATTCGCTTTCGATTTTAAATCTACTGTTTGATGCCCAAACAACCTCACCACATCCGCACTCATTTCGACGAAAAGGCCAAACCGCTATCGAAGATAGCCCTAGCCTATCGTCGATTGCTTGCTCGCTATTACGCGCTACTCATTCCGGGTGACAGTTCGGTTCTCGAGGTGGGTTGTGGTTCAGGGGAACTTCTCCGTCATGTGCCGGCTTCCCGCAAAGTCGGAATGGACCTTTCGCCTGTCCAAATCGACGCCGCGCGCCAGCGCCTACCTGAAGCCGAGTTTCACGAAGCAAACGGCGAGACTTTTGCCACCGGGGAGAAATTTGATTACATCATCCTCTCCGACACCGTTAATCTGGTAACTGACGTGCAAGCCTTGTTTGCCAAACTGCGCGATAGCAGCACGAACTCTACTCGGTTACTCATCAACATTCCCAACACCCTTTGGCGGCCGCTATTCAATCTAGCCGTTCGACTCGGCTTGCGGGACCAACAACCCAACAATAGTTGGCTGTCGGGACAAGATGTGCGCAACCTCCTTACTTTGGCTGATTGGGAGGTTATAAAATCCCAGCCGCGCGCTTTGTTTCCCTATGCCGGCGGCTGGCTAGAACGACTGATTAATCGCTGGCTCGCTCCCCTCTTTCCTTGGTTTTGCCTCACCCAGTTCATTGTCGCTAGACCGGTGCATTATCGTGCTTCTCTTGCGGCAAAAAGCGCGGAAACCTCCGCCGCGCTGGAGCCTTTATCAGTCACTGTCGTAGTCCCCGCCCGCAATGAAGCGGGCAACATCGAAGCAGCGATCACGCGAACCCCGCTGATGGGCACGTGGACTGAGTTCATCTTCATCGAAGGCGGCTCAAGTGACAATACCTGGGAAGAAATCCAACGCGTCCAACAGGCTTACCCTGACCATAAAATCAAAATCATGCAGCAGACCCAGCGCGGCAAAGGTAACGCGGTGCGTGAAGCCTTCGCTGAAGCCCGAGGGGACCTACTTATGATTCTGGACGCCGACTTAACGATGCCTCCGGAAGAGCTGCCCAAATACTATAACGCGATTCTTGAAGGTCACTGTGAGTTCGCCAACGGCAGCCGCTTGATTTACCCGATGGATGATCAGGCTATGCGATTCCTAAACATGATCGCCAACAAATCGTTCGGAATCATCTTTTCTTGGCTACTCGGCCAACCTATCAAGGACACCCTTTGTGGAACCAAGGTGCTCCATCGCTCCGCCTACGATAAAATCGCGGCCAACCGAGCCTACCTCGGTGACTTTGATCCCTACGGCGACTTTGATCTCTTATTCGGCGCAGATCGCCTGAACCTTAAGATTCGAGACATCCCGATCCGCTACCGTGATCGCACCTATGGCACCACTAATATCAACCGATGGACGGGTGGCGTGTTGCTATTGCGGATGGTCGTTTTTGCGGCGCGTAAACTTAAATTCGTCTAGTCGTCAGCGTTGACGCAGCAGGGGCGACTCGCGTTACTCCTTTTCCCTATAATGCCGCTTTACGACTTTAATCACCTCGAGCTAGACCGCACTATCTCGCCGCGCGACACGATGATCGTGCCGGGCCGCGAAGAACAGTATTTCGAGCTTGGCCACCGTGCTCTCGAATTGATCGAGTTCGCGGCCAATCTCTGCGCCAAACCACATTTTCCCAACATCCTGGATTTCGGTTGTGGTTACGCCCGTGTCCTTCGCTGGCTACGTCCTCAACATCACTACGCCGAGATCACGGCATGCGAACTAGATCCCGCCGCGGTCGAATTCTGCTCGAAACACTGGGGCGCCCATCCCGTTCAAGCCTCCATCGACGTTTCTGAAATCAAGTTTGATCGCAAATTTGATCTCATTTGGTGCGGTTCAGTCCTGACTCATTTGGATCAGAAATCTTGGGAACAGACGCTCGATTTCCTGATCGAATCCACCAACGAATGCGGCGTCATCATCCTGACGCTACAAGGACGTTTCTTCGCTAGCGCCTTAGCCAACAAACAACCCTACATCGCTGATGACGTGGACAAGAATGCCTTGTTGGCCGAATTCAAGGAACGAGGGTTTGCCTACCAGAGCTACTTTGATCGGCATGACCACGACTACGGCATTTCTCTGTGTTCACCGCAGTGGGTCATGTCACAGATCGAAAAACGAACCGACGTGATTATTCGATCCTACATTGAGGAATCTTGGGGGATGCAGGATGTGCTGGTGCTTTACAAGACCGAGGATTACTTCGCGTCCGTCATTTGATCCGTGCCCAAAAACTGCACCCGATGCAGCCATCCTTGATCGTAGGCATTATTCTGTAGTGGACCCGGCAGCGCTCTGAATAAAAAGACAGCCCCCATCGGCGCCGATGCGACATCCAAAGACTGACGCCGCACGTTTGGTTCACTATGCGGTGAAACCCAATCCAGTTTTAATGGCAGAACTTCGCCGTCAGGTCCAACGACCTCCATATGAAAGGACATACCGTCAAAATCTCGCTCAGTATAACTCGCCGGACTGATTGAATATTCCACCACCACGCGACGAGCTCCGAGAGGGATTTTGAAATACAGTTCACTGGTCGCATGAGTCAAAAGGCCTTTGCCGTATTGAGTGGAATTGATAGAAATCCCATAAGGTAAAACCCCATAGTCCGGCTCAAATCCAAGCGGAGCAATCTGCGCCCCCAGTTCGGTGTCTGCGATTTGCACCCGTGATTCCACCGGTAGTAGATCAGTCGACTGATCCATCGTAATTCCCCGTGGTGGATCCACCTCCAGTATCCGCCGCATCTCGGCATATCGATCCGCGCGGGCATACGCCGTAACCTGATCATCCCATTCGTATACCGGCTGAGGCCACAGCCCCAATTGATCAATCCGCTCGGCGATCCAATCGGATTGCTCCCGAGCTTCTCCAATCATCAAAACCAGCGGAACGGACTCACCAGCGAGAAGCGCGATGCTCTCCCGCACCTTTTCTGGATGATAAAACATCTGTGCATCCGGAATCATCAACATGCGTCGTTCGGTAAAATAGGCCAACGACGAGTTCCAGTCGGTTGAGTGAGTCACCACTACTTCGTCTTGTCGCGTGACCAAGCGGATCGCCTGGGTGAGGCCATAGTCCCCTGTCGCGTGTGCCGTTTGCACCGGATAAAGCGTGTCTTCATATCTAGAAAACTGACCGAACGCCATGCCCCCGAGCACCCCGACCACCAATACCCTCCCCGGCCACCAAGATCGGACGCGATCCCACCACGCAGCCACCCCGGCGCCCGCCGCTAGAGTCAGAAAAGCTCCGTTCGCGAAGAAATAGTAATCGTGCAGGAGATAGAGATTAAAAAACACCAGCTGAATGCCCAAGAATGCAACAAGACTGATCAGAGCAATCCGACGACTGGCTGGTATCCAAAGTGCCAGCACCAGTCCCGCCAAAATTGCTGGCCAAGGCATCACTGTATCGTGCCAACGCCCCAGTAAGGTGCGCCACTCATCGCCATTCATGCGCATCTGCCACGTGCCAAAATTGAACCCTCTCAGCTCTGCAGATAAGAGGAAGTGCGCGATGGGATTTTGTGCTTTAATCACGTCGGCCTTAGCAACCCAAGCTAACCCCAACAACAACAACGGCGCCCCGATTCCGAGCGCTTCTAAACAGAGACGCTTCCGCACGGGAGCTTCGCGCCATCGTCCCTGAAACAGGTCAGTCATGAACAATACGGCCCAAGGTAAGCAAAACGCCGCCCATGTTGTCGGCTTCACCAAAACCGCTACACCGCCGAAGAGAATCAAAAGAGGTAAGAACCTGCCTGCCCCAGTTTGGCGAAATCGTAATACGCCCCAGAGGAACCAAGCCGAACTTGCCCACGCCAGAGACTCGATCATCACAGTCCGTGAAAAGAACAGATAGACCGGGGAAAAGACCACCAAAACCAAAGCCAGACAGCTCCCTCCTGGCGAAAATTTAGCTGCGCGCAACAACTGGTAACACCCCATCAATCCGATCAGGAAACAAAAGACCGAGACAGAACGTGCCGCCTGAGCAATCCCCTCTCCGGTCAATCCCGCCCAGTTTACCACGAGATACTGGTAAACGGGAAATTCCATGGGGATCGACCACGGCTTGCCCAACACGGGAGTCGAATAGTCCAACCGGAAACCCTCCTGCTGCATCGCTTGAATCGTCAATGCCGTCTGCGATTGTCGAAATTCGTGACCGGATAACCCAGTCAATTCCCATCCGTGACTCGCCCAAGAGCCCGCGATGCACAGCGCCACAAGTAGAACGCTCACTCCGATCCAATTTGGTAACGTATCTTTTTCGATCAATTTTCGGGAGTTAGATCCGGTGAACTGAACCGGGATAAGAAAACGGTTTCCGGCAACACAACATCATTGTTCCATAATAACCACCAAGAACACTTCAAAAATATTCTACCTTCTCGCTAGAGCGAGATTTGAATCACAGGCCAATACTCGGTCGACATTCATAGGTCTATTTCATTTCAGAGGTCTGCATTTGGCTCCTTCATTCGGCGGAATCATTTTCCTCGATAGACTTCACCGCGTTCCCAATGAGGCCCCTTCCGAATTAACAACTAAATGAACTGAGTTCTGTTTAGAGTCTTCACCCGTATTGATCAAAAATCAGTCACTGACTACTAATATACGGACTACCTCGTGGGTATCCTATCAGGGTCAAAAAAAACCTTACCTGAGAGTGAATTATCGCATCTTTTTTGTGATTTTAACTGACTCAATATAAGACCAATCGAATGCTTCACTTCCCATCGCATCAGATGCGAAAACTAACCGCGCTCCCTCTTCAATTGAGAACTCAATGTTCGAAAGCTGAAACCCCCGATCGACTGGATTGAGCACCGGATTCAGATTACGGCGAAATATCTCTCGGCGTTCGCCTGAAGCGTTCTCCACATAAACGAGAAAAGAGACTCCATTGGTCTTATCGCCCTCCCGTTCGTATGAATCAGGGGACAGGCCGTAGGACCAAACGGCTTGCCCCTTCCGGACTTCGGTTTCGATCACGAAATGCGAGTTTGCGTGAAAGTTTTGAACCTCCCGTTCTTCCAACGTAAACGGCCCATAGCCAAACCCGATCAGATAGCGAACGACGACTCCCCCCTTTACCGGAAACGCCGCAGCCGCGTATCCGGGTAATAATTCGCGTTCGATCGCCCATGAATTCTTCGACTCCGGTGGTGGCGGCAATACTTCTGTAGCATCGAAAATTCTCTGGCTCAAAACCGAGCGAGCATGGGATTCAGTCAAAGGATGGAGGAATACCAAGAATCGTTCATTTCCAAGCGTGGGCCAGGCATTGAGCCCGAGTTCAGCACACACGTTTTTCGTCCACTTCTCCCGAGACTCAAGATCGCGGGACACCATCAACGCATCGACCCTTTCAGTTTTTAGATTAGCTAGGCCAAAATCCATATACTCGTCGTTCCGCTCCATTCCATTACGGATCATGAATGCCCGACGTTTTGTGTAATATGGACGGATGGCAGACCAATCGTCGCCCTGAATGACGACTACACCATCAACCGGAACGACTTGATTCACTGCCTCCATCAGACCCGACCCGCCATGAGAATCATATTGTTGTAACGGGTAGTAGCCGCGCAGGTAGGAGCCCGATAAGGACAGGAAGGGAATAATGAAAAGAATCGTGCGTAAACCTCTCGGCCAATTTACTTTCTCATAAAACCCCAGCGCCGAAAACCCCAGCGCGGCTACCCCAAACACCGCACAGGTGTAGAAATAATAATCCTGACCGGTGTAGGCATAGGGTATCGTTAGTTGACCAAACAAAAATAGTCCAAACGCCCAGCAAATTTGACTCCGACGATTAGGACAAAAAATGGTAGCTGATGTCACAAACCCTAATATCACCCAAGGGAAAGTAATAGCCTCTCCCCAGCGCAAAAACATGTGATGCCACGTGTGCAACGAGAACCTCGCTTCGAGACTAAACATTCCGAAATTACCCGTCGACAGCCCCTCGGACGTAAACACGGCCGTAACGGGGCTTACCGCTTTAATAGCATCCGTATGACCCACCCACCAAACCAATGAGAAGTAGGGTAACACCACTACTCCAACGCCCCATAAGATCGTTCGAAACACCGTAGACCGATCGCCGGTTTTCCAGAATCTATAGAGGCAGTAGACGCCAAAGATTGCAGCTGGAAACAACCAGACCATGAAAACCAAACTTTTGATCAACACGGCAAGTGTTCCACACAGGGTGCAGGCGATGAACGGTAAGGCTTTCCGCGAGTCCATCGTCTTAACGAACAACGCCAAAAACCAAACGGAGAACATAAATGCCATCGGATCGATCAAGAAGGCCCGTGAGTAAAAGATGTAGACGGGACAGAGCGCTACCAGCGCGACTACCACGGTGGCTTCCGCCACGGACTGTCCGCAGCGCTTTATCAGAATCCACACCCCCGGTAAGGCCAAATAAAATGAGATCAAGGACACCGTTCTCGCAGCCTGGAAATCTGCCAAATCGAAACTTCGTTTTACCAAAACTACCACCCACTGGTATACGGGCAACTCCAACGGCATCTGCCATGGTGGGCCAAAAATCGGCGTTTCGTAATCGATCGAAAAATTATTCTGCAGATCGATGTAGTAGGTAATTAGCGCAGTCTGCGTTTGCCGAAATTCATGCCCCAGCATGAATCCCCAATTCCACCCGACTGTTACAAAATATAAATGAAATCCCAATGCCGCTACCAAAATGAGCAGAGGCCATTTGGAGGGAAACTTAACCTCGATTGTCGTGTGTTCTGAATTCATGATCTTAGGCATTCGACACTTTTATCGCTGATTCTCTCTACTGCGACAGTCCGGCAATTCGTGAACATCGATCGCTATCAAATTCAAAAAGTGTGCACTAAGACGGTCAACCTGTTGTTAATAGGGACTATACCCTAGATTTTGTGATCATTCTCATCAATTTGGATTCAGCCAATTCCTTCTCCTATCACATGGCATTCGCCCCCTAAATATCTGCACTGTGAGTAAAACCACGCTTTACTGCTTCCCGCCCCGAACGTTCATTCAAAGGTTTCATGTTTGAGACCGAGCTTTGCCGATTCTTCATCGACCAGCCGATTGACTGGAGCCTAGACCAGGAAATCGCGGATATCCGTGGCTGGGTGCTATTTAAGTCAGGCGAGGAGCTCATCGACTTACGGGCAAAACTTGATGGGATGCCTTTCTATGGGATCATTGGTAGCGATCGACCCGACGTCCGTGATTCCTTCGATGCGGGTGGTCCCGGACTCAAATCCGGCTTCCGCGTAAGTGTCCGCCCCTGGCACGGGGCCAAGACCCTCACACTCGAGGTCATGTTACGGGACCAGACTTGGGTTGAGTTTTGTAGCCGTGAGGTAACCTGTAACGGCGAGGACCAACCCCCTAAGCAGCCCCCTCCTTACGTTCGCAGCGAGGTTTTGGAAGAAAGCCTCTTTTATCTCTATCGCCATTTCCATCAAGAGTCGGGCGCCAACCTTCGGGAAGAATCCAAACGCGTTCTCGACGAAATCTCGATAAACCAGACCGAGATGCTGCCCGAGAACGATCTCATCGGGTATCTCGATTTGCCCGAGTTCTGGATAAATGCGCACTACGAAAAATTCCGCGTATCCGGCTGGGCCTTCTCTCGTGATCAAACCATCTCCCGCCTCCACTCCACCATTGGTTGTGTCGATGAAAACCGCCTCGTTTGGGGCAAAGAGCGTGACGATGTGCTCCATCACAATCCCGATTTCCCGCAGGCGCTAAAATCGGCCTTCTACGGTTTGGTCGATATTCGTCCCGGCTGTTTTAGCCCCGCTTGTTTAAAAATATGGGTAGACTATCCGGATCAACCCCGACAGCTGCTGCGTTCAAAGCGTCTTTTCATCAACCATCTTGATGAGAACAGCGGGCCGATCCCCTATTACAGTCACTTCAAATTCGTCCGCGTCATGGCTGGGCTTGCCCGCCAAATCATCAGCGGCGGTTACGAACTGGAAAGCTGGGGTGATTTCTGGAAAGCCGTGCGTGCGACTCGATCCAAGTTGGCGGACAAAATGATTCGCGGCGGGAAAGCGAGCGCGCCACCGCCTCCGACCCCATGGGAAAAGAAGGAACCATTCGACCTTTGGACCCACCACAATCGCCTCACCCCGCGCCTGCTCGACTTTTTGTGTAAGGAAGCGAAGCCGTTGAATGAAGCCGGACCCAAGATCAGCATCGTGGTGCCGACCTACAACACGCCCACCCGATTTCTGACCGAGCTGATCGCCTGCGTGAAGGCCCAGGTTTACACCCTGTCTCTTATACACATCTCCGAGCCCACGAGACCTCTCTACATCT
>OJFP01000679.1_pt1 | contig 22288 bp, 19 predicted proteins | sample 1594141 | NCBI WGS metagenome assembly OJFP01 (sample SAMN05416843, study PRJEB24817) | seawater metagenome | isolation source: Sea water | place: Canada:Atlantic | collected 2013-07 | reverse complement strand
GAGATGTAGAGAGGTCTCGTGGGCTCGGAGATGTGTATAAGAGACAGGGATACCAAAGGCTACATCGTCTTTTTTAGCTTTTTCTATAAGCTTATAAATGGTTGTGTTTACAATTGGTAAATCATCTAGCCAAGTAAGTTTATGATCTTCTAGATAATCGTATAGCTTTTCATTAGGCGCTATGATTTCACTAAAAAACTCTGCAACAAAATTTCTATCTTCTTTAAAAGACTGCTTATCAGACTCAATATAGTTTTGATAAATCTGACTATTTCTTAGAGACTCCCAAATAATGGTTTTATACTCATCATCTCTTGACCAGTTGGTAAGTTTTCTGTCTGTAATAAGATTGTTAAAATACTCACTAGCATCTAATCGCTTTAAAAGTTCATTATTAATAAACTTTCTGTTTGGTGTTTTCTCTTCCTCTGTCGCCAAGTGCATCTTAGAGGTTTTTTCTAAATAGGATTCTGCGTGGTTTCGGGTTTCAATCATTAAGTTCAACATAAGAAGGAAGAGGTCGTACATATCCTCCATACTTTTCTTCAGGAACTTTTCTTCAGCATTTAAATTTTGATTTTCAGACTGCTCGTATGCATATAAGGATTGCATAACTTTTACCCGAATGTGACGTCTTGTAAGCATAATAATTCAAAAGAGCATTAATAAATAAAAGGGCGAAATCCTTAGTGAATTTCGCCCTGCAAAATTATGTATTTTTAGAAGATTTTACCCTTCGTTTTCCATTTTTCTAGTCGCAATTCTTTGTTGCGCTATTTGCAATGCAGCTGTATGGGTAGTTATCTTATTAACATCTGCAGAGTTAAGTATTTCTAATGTTGTATTAAAAATGTTTTCTGTCTTACGAATAATTTCTTTTTTATCGTACCCTTCTAGTTCTGCATACACGTTAATAATACCGCCAGCATTAATTAAGAAATCTGGAGCATAGACAATACCGCGATCTTGCAATATCTTACCATGCTTATTTTCATCTTCAAGTTGGTTGTTTGCTGCACCTGCAATTACCTTAGCTTTTATTTTATGAATAGTTTCATCATTAACAGTTGCTCCTAAAGCACAAGGTGCGTAAATATCTACGTCTTCACTATAAATATCTGAACCACCATAAATTGAAGTACCATAAGTATCTCTTACATACTCCAAGCGTTCTTGGTTAATGTCACTTATAATTACTTCTGCACCTTCATTGGTAATGTGTTCTACTAAAGATTCTCCAACATGACCAATACCTTGAACAAGTACGCGCTTACCTTCTAGGTTATCATCTCCAAATTTATACTTTGCAGCAGCTTTCATTCCCATGAATACTCCATATGCAGTTATAGGAGAAGGATTACCAGCTCCACCTTTACTTTCTGAAATTCCAGTTACATAAGGTGTTACTTCTCTTACTAAATCCATATCGGCTGTTTCCATACCAACATCTTCTGCAGTAATATACTTACCACTTAAAGAGTGAACATACTCTCCAAAACTTTTCATAAGTTCTGGTGTTTTCTGAGTTTTAGCATCGCCAATGATAACCGCTTTACCTCCACCTAAATTAAGGCCTGTAATAGCACTCTTAAATGTCATACCACGAGATAGTCTTAGTACATCGTTTAGGGCATCCCATTCGCTTTCGTAATTCCACATTCTAGTTCCTCCTAATGCAGGACCAAGTACCGTACTATGTATCCCGATTATTGCTTTTAAACCCGTATCTTTGTCATTACAGAACACGATTTGTTCGTGATCGTCAAAAGAAAGTTGTCCAAATACTGGTGCGACTTTTTTTAGGTCGCTAGCAGAGATGATATCGTGAGTCATATATAGATATTAAATTATTGTATTTAAAAAAATAGCACGCAAAAATAATGAATATTTCAATGTATAGCTTTATTTGATGTGTTAATTTACAATATTCTCATTCTGAATTCGTTTCAAATCCTTTCATGAAAGAACTTCAACACCTTAACAAGTATTTTTACAAGTACAAATGGCAGCTTATTTTAGGCCTTATAATTACTTTGGTAGCTAAAGTCTTTGCTGTATTAGTCCCAAGATTTATCGGTAATATTTCTAATGTTATTGAACAACGTATAAATGGTGGCTTTTCATCAGACTCAACATATTATGATGCGCTCTTAACCAATATTCTTTTAGTTATTGGCGTAGCATTATTATCTGCTCTTTTCACATTTTTTATGAGACAAACAATCATTGTTGTGTCTAGGCATATAGAGTATGATTTGAAAAATGAAGTTTTTAGACAATACCAAAATCTATCCTTAAACTTTTATAAGAAAAACAGGACTGGAGATTTAATGAACAGAATAAGTGAAGACGTCTCTAAAGTAAGAATGTATGCAGGTCCTGCTTATATGTATAGCGTATCTACATTCGGGATGTTTTTAGTGGCTATTCCTTATATGATTTATCTCTCTCCTACACTTACCTTATATACTATAATACCACTACCTGTCTTATCTTTTGCTATTTACAAATTAAGTAAAGCAATTCATAAGCGCAGTACTGTGGTGCAACAATACCTATCCAAACTAAACACTTTTACACAAGAAAGTTTTAGTGGTATTTCTGTGATTAAGTCTTATGGATTAGAAGCGCAAACCAATACAGGTTTTACAACTTTAGCAAATGACAGTAAAGAGAAGAATATAAACCTCGTAAAGGTACAAGCCTTCTTTTTTCCTCTTATGGTATTACTAATTGGCGTAAGTAACATATTAGTGATTTATATTGGTGGCCGTATGCTTATTAATGGTACTATAGAAAATTTTGGAATCTTAGTTCAGTTTCTTCTATATGTAAATATGCTTACGTGGCCTGTAGCTGTAATTGGTTGGGTAACCAGTATGATACAACAAGCAGAAGCTTCACAAAAACGTATTAATGAGTTTTTAGTTGAAGAACCTGAAATTAAAAACCTTAATGAAGCACCTTCAACAATTACAGGTGCCATTGCGTTTAAAAATGTATCCTTTGTTTATGATGATACTGGGATTGAAGCATTAAAAAATATTTCCTTTAATGTTAGTCCAAATGAGACACTAGCAATAATTGGTAAAACCGGATCAGGAAAATCTACTCTACTTGAACTTATAGGAAGACTATATGATGTAACAAGCGGTGTTTTAACCATAGACGGAACAGATATAAGACAGCTTAACCTTAATAGTTTACGAAAATCTATAGGGTATGTACCACAAGATGCATTTCTATTTAGTGAATCTATTAAAGAGAATATAAAGTTTGGTAAAGCCGAAGCTACAGATAAGGAAGTAATGCAAGCTGCTAAAAATGCGAGTGTACACAAAAATATTGTAGGCTTTAGTAATGGCTATGATACTGTTCTGGGTGAACGTGGTATTACTCTTTCTGGTGGCCAAAAGCAACGTGTCTCTATAGCAAGAGCTATTATACAGGATCCTAAAATTTTATTGTTTGATGACTGCTTATCTGCGGTAGATACAGAAACCGAAGAAGCAATCTTATCTAACTTATACGATATATCTAAAGATAAGACTACAATTATAGTAAGCCACAGAGTATCTTCAGCAAAAAATGCAGACCAAATTATAGTCTTAGAAGACGGTAAAATACAGCAACAAGGCTCTCACAGTGAGCTAATTAACAAAGATGGCTACTACAAGGAGCTTTATGAGAAACAACTAAGCGAAAAAGAAATCTAAGTTTTTTTTTGCACGTTAGCTTTTTTTTAAGATTTTTGAGACAAATAAAACAATCCATACTATACTATGAGCGATTTCGGAAAGAATGACCATGAAGACATTTATTCTAAAGTATTAAGAGCAGGAAGACGCACTTATTTTTTTGACGTAAGATCTACAAAAGCAGACGATTATTACTTGACTATTACAGAGAGTAAAAAATTCACAAATGACGATGGCTCATTTCACTACAAAAAACACAAAATTTACTTGTACAAAGAAGATTTTGATGGGTTCCGTGAGAACTTAGAAGATATGACAGACTATATTGTACGTGAAAAAGGTGAAGAAGTAATAAGCGAGCGTCACCAAAGTGATTTTAAAAAGGATTATGAAGAAGATACAGAGGTTGTTGAAACCACTTCAAATTCAGAGTCTACAGTAAAGAATTTTACAGACGTTAGCTTTGATGATATTGCTTAATTGCAAAAGGCTATAAAATATTGAAAAACCGCTTCTGCTACAGAGGCGGTTTTTTTTATCTTTAAAGTTCATAAACCTATTATATGCGCTCAATCCTACTATTAGTATTATTTACATCAATAACTCTACAAGCCCAAAAGAATCAACTTTCATTAGATTATTATTTACCTGAAGACGTTACATACAATACGGCAATACCTACACCAGAAGACGTTTTAGGCTATGTACCTGGCACTTGGCATGTAAGTCATGATAAGCTTGTGTCGTATATGAAGGTCTTGGCAAAAGCTTCAGATAGGATTCATATTGAGCAACAAGGTCTCACCTATGAAGACAGACCACTACTTTTATTAACCATTACTTCACCAGAAAATCATAATCGTTTAGAAGCTATAAGACAAGACCATTTAGCATTAACTGAAATAGCTTCGGAGCGCCTAAACACTAATGAATTGCCTGTAGTGGTGTATCAAGGATTTTCAATTCATGGTAATGAGCCAAGTGGTAGTAATGCAGCTTTAGTTGCCGCCTACTATTTAGCTGCAGCACAAGGCCCTAAGATTAATGAGCTTCTTAAACATACTGTTATACTTTTTGATCCTAGTTTAAATCCAGACGGTTTACAGCGTTTTGCGTATTGGGCAAATACCAATAAAAGCAAACATATAAATACAGACCCTCAAGATAGAGAATATGATGAAGTTTGGCCTGGCGGACGTACCAACCATTATTGGTTTGATATGAATAGAGATTGGTTACCCGTACAACTTCCAGAATCTAGAGCACGCATTGCTACATTTCATAAATGGCATCCTAATATACTTACAGACCATCACGAGATGGGAAGTAATTCATCATTTTTCTTTCAACCAGGTATCCCTAGCAGGACACATCCACTCACGCCAGCATTAAACCAAGAGCTCACTAAAAATATTGGCAATTATCATGCTAAAGCATTAGATAATATTGGTTCTTTATATTATACCGAAGAGGATTATGATGACTTTTACTATGGAAAAGGCTCTACATTTCCAGACATAAATGGTAGTATAGGTATATTGTTTGAACAAGCAAGTTCTAGAGGGCATGCACAAGAAACAGATAATGGTGTCCTAACGTTTCCATTCACAATAAGAAACCAATTTACTGCAGCCTTATCTACTTTAGATGCTGCTGTTGGCATGAGAACTGAGCTTTTAGATTACCAACGTGATTTTTACAAAACCGCTAGATCAAAATCTACTAAGGGTTCTTATGTTTTCGGGAATGAAAAAGATGCTGCATCTGCCTATCATTTGGCTGAAATTTTAAAACGTCATAACATTGATGTTTATGAACTTAAAGAAAACTTTTCTAAGAACGGCAAAACCTTTAAAAAAGCACATAGCTATATAGTCCCTAAAAATCAGCGACAACAACGCTTGCTTGAAGCTATGTTTGAAACGCGTACAACATTTAAAGACAGCTTGTTTTATGATATTTCTGCTTGGACATTTCCGTTAGCCTTTAACTTAGATTTTATTGAAGAAGCTTCAACCTCTCGTTTGGGGCGCAAAATAGATAGTTTAGAAATGCCAAAAGGTGTAGTTACAAAAAGTAACTATGGCTACCTTATGCAGTGGCATCATTACTATGCACCAAAAGCGCTTCAGCAACTATTAGATAAGGACCTAAGGGCGAAAGTTGCCATGAAACCATTTAGTCTAAATGGCAAAGACTATGATTATGGTACCATTTTTATTCCAGTTCAAAATCAAGAATTAAATTCAACAGAACTCTTCACATTCCTTTCAGATGTTTCTAAGAAAAGTCACCTTACCCTAACAGGAGTACCTACAGGATTAACTGAAGGAATAGATTTAGGCAGCAGACAATTTAAGCCGATTTCTAAAACTAAGGTTGCCTTGCTTGTAGGTGAAGGCATTACTCCATATGATGCTGGAGAGATTTGGCATTTGTTTGATACGCGCTACGCTATGAACATCACAAAATTAGATGTGAAAAATTTTAACCGCTATGATTTAAGTAGCTATACCGATATTATTTTACCAAATTCTTGGGGTCGAGCATTAACTCCTAAAGATGCACAACACCTTAAAGATTGGGTTAAGGATGGTGGTACGTTAATAGGATTTAAAAATGCGGCTCGCTTCTTAAATTCTGAAAAGTTTATGTCTATTAAGTTTAAACGTGTAGAAGATACAGCAAGCAATATTTCATTTGAAGACCGTAACAATTATTTTGGAGCAAAAGGAATTGGCGGTGCTATCTTTGAAGCTAAACAAGACAGAAGTCATCCTATAAATTTTGGATACAAGAACACTACAATTCCATTATTTAGAAACAGCACTATTTTTATTGAAGCCGATAAAGACAGCTACAACAATCCGTTACAATACACCAAATCGCCTTTATTAAGTGGATATATTAATGATAAGAATTTAGATGCTTTAGCAGAAACTGTGCCATTTAAACACAATAGATTAGGTAGTGGTCACGTCATACTTTTTACAGACAACACCAATTTTAGAGCATTTTGGTACGGAACAAACAAACTATTGATGAACGCTATCTTTTTTGGTAACCATATGTAAACCCTCACTATGACAACTCAAGACCCACCAATTATCACCACACAGGAATTTAATATCCCAATGGAAAAGCTATGGGAAATTATTACCACCCCAAAACTTATGAGATCTTGGTTTTTTGAACAGATACAAGATTTTAAAGCTGAAGAAGGGTTTAGCACCACTTTTTTAATTGAACATGAGAATAGGCGTTTTACACACCAATGGACAATTATCTTAGTGGATAAGCCAAACACCATAGTTTACCAATGGAACTACAAAGAACACCAAGGCGACTCAACCGTAACCTTTAATATTACGCCCACCATAACAGGTTGCAAGCTTACAGTAACTGCAAAAACATTAGAAGACTTTCCTCAAGACATTCCAGAATTTAAACGTGAAAGTTGCATTGGAGGCTGGCAGTATTTTATAAATGAGCGTTTAAAAGCATATGTAAGCCAACAGTATATTTAAACCTTATCTGTAAAGACTTTATACGTAGGATCTTCTAACACATTCACTTCAATAAGATCTTCTGCGTTTGCAAGAAGTGTTCTACAATCTTCGCTAAGATGCTTAAGGTGTACCTTTTTCCCTACCTTTTGATAACGCTCTGTAATTTTATTTAAAGCTTCAATAGCCGACATATCTACAACTCTACTCTCTGCAAAATCTATTACAATTTGCTCAGGATCATTAAGAATGTCAAACTTATCATTAAAGGCTTGAACGCTTCCGAAGAACAGAGGTCCATAGATTTCATAATGCTTTGTACCATCATTAGCAATGTGCTTTCTAGCTCTAATACGCTTTGCATTATCCCAAGCAAACACTAGTGCAGAAATAATAACACCAATAACTACAGCTAGTGCTAGGTTGTGTAAAAACACAGTAACTAAGGTTACTAATACCATCACGAAAATATCTGATTTTGGCATACGTCTAAATGTTCTTAAACTGGCCCATTCAAAAGTTCCTATAGATACCATAATCATAAGTCCTGTAAGAGCTGCCATTGGCAAACGCTCTATAAGACCAGCGCCAAACATAATAAATATAAGCAGCATCACAGATGCTACAATTCCAGACAATCTTGCCCTTGCACCATTAGAAATGTTAATTAAACTTTGTCCAATCATAGCACAACCACCCATTCCTGAGAATACACCAGATAATATATTTGCAGCACCTTGCGCTACGGCTTCTTTATTACCACTACCACGAGTTTCTGTAATTTCATCAACGATATTTAGTGTTAATAGACTTTCAATAAGTCCAACACCAGCAACTACAGCAGCATATGGAAATATAATAGCTAAAGTTTCTATATTGAAGGGAACTGCAGGTAAGTGAAACGGCGGAAAACCACCTTCAATTGATGCAATATCACCAATAGTGCGCGTATCTAAACCAAACACCACCACTAAACCAAAGACTACCAAAATAGCTACAAGTGCAGCAGGAATAGATTTACTTAGCTTTGGAAGCCCCCAAATAATTAGCATTGTAAGTAGTACCAATCCAAGTAACACATATAAAGATGTTCCTGTAAGCCAATCTCCGCTAGCATCTTTAAACTGCGTAAGCTGAGACATAAATATGATTATGGCTAAACCGTTTACAAATCCAAAAATTACAGGATGCGGTACTAATCGCATTAGTTTACCTAATTTAAAAACGCCTGCAAGTACCTGTATAAGACCTGCCAAAACTACCGTAGCAAAAACATACTCAACACCATGAGATTGCACCAAGGATACTATAACCACTGCTACTGCACCAGTAGCTCCAGAAATCATTCCTGGTCTTCCTCCAAAAATTGAGGTTATTAACCCAAGAACAAATGCTGCGTATAGTCCGGTTAGAGGAGACAGTCCTGCAATAAGGGCAAACGCTATTGCTTCTGGAACTAGTGCCATAGCAACTGTTAAGCCTGAAAGAATTTCTGTCTTATAATTTACCTTCTGTGAAAAATCGAATAAATTGATGATTTTTTTCATGATGCGTTATCTTAATTCTAGCCGTAAATAAGGGCGCGAAATTACAGCATTTTATTCGTTTTAGGTCCTTTTGGCTATTAAATTATTTTAAATAAAGACATAAAAAAAGCCAGGCTTATGTCTGACTTTTAGTTTGTTAAGCGTTTACCCTATGACTTTAAAAAATCAATAAGATATGTATTTAACTCATTAGCATGTGTAAGATTTAATCCATGCGGACCATCTTTTACAACTTTAAATGTATTATCCTTTATACCTTTTGCTGCTTGATTACCAGCAGTTTCAATAGGAACTATATTATCTGCATCACCGTGAACAATTAACGTAGGCACAGTTACATTTTTAAGTTCTGATCTAAAATCTGTATCTGCCCAAGCAATTGCTGCTTGTATGGTTGCTCTAGGAGACGCACTGCTTGCTATGTTAAAATCATAGCCTAAGTTTTGAATTTTCACAGTGTCTTTATTATCTTCATAGTTGTAGAAGTTTTTATGAAAATCATTCAAAAATGCTACACGGTTGCTTTGCAGAGCGTCTAAAATTCCTTGAATATCTTCTTCTGGAACACCATCTGGATTATCGTCTTTTTGCTTTACCAACGGAATGATAGAACTTATTAATGCTGCTTTCGCAATTTTATCTGAACCAAAGTCTGTAAGATATCTTACAACTTCTCCGCCACCCATAGAAAAACCTACAAGTACTGCATCTTTTAAATCTAATTGATTAATTAACTCAGCTAAGTCTGATGCTAGTGTAGAGTAATCATAACTATCCCAAGGTGCAGATGATCTTCCAAAACCACGACGGTCATAAGATATACAACGGTAACCTTCTTCAATAATCTTCCAACGTTGTTGCTCCCAAGCTTTACTACTTAGAGGCCAACCGTGGATTAATATGACTGGTTGTCCTTCCCCGTAATCTTCATAGAATATATCTACTGTTTCTTTTTCGCGTTTGTTTGTTATATATGGCATGTTTAAAAATTTTAGTTCGTTAATTATTGTTTAACATCTAATTTAAATGAATAAACAGCACGCCCCAAATATGAGTTTCACTTTAGTAAGGATTTAACGCTTAGTTATAACACATGTTAATGTGTAAATCTCTAACACGCACCACTTTCATTATATTTATTTAACTTACTTGTAAGACTTTTCTTTAAGATTTATTTTAAATTTATGTGTTAACTATTATTATTTTTAAAATGAAAAACGGCACAGTAAAATTTTTTAACGATACCAAAGGTTTTGGATTTATTACAGATTCTGAAACTAGCGAAGAGTATTTTGTTCACGTTTCAGGTTTAATAGACCGTATTAGTGAAGGCGATCACGTGGCTTTTGATCTTAAAGACGGCAAAAAAGGTTTAAATGCTATAGATGTTCGTGTGGTTTAAAGACTCACCTCTTTTAATTAACAAAACCTCTAACAGTTGTTAGGGGTTTTGTTTTATCACTTTATTGTTAATACTAACTATAAGTAATGGGCAACTCATATTATAAAGTCACCCATCATTTTTAATTCCTGATTTACACAATTTCAATTAGCTGCACAGCATTATAGACACCATTGTTAAGTGGGTACTGTGTGGCATTAATAGTTTGAAAGAAAGCTACTTTTAAAAAATAGTAGTCATTACCTGTACCTCCAGGAGTATTTGGAAATGTAAATACTAATGAGGTTTCTATATTTTCAATTTGCAAATTCTCTACATTAGAGACAACCACATCACCTACTCCATCTTCAAAATTAAATTTGAGGTGTGCTGCGCTTATCTCCACGTGGGTTGCGCCTTGAGGAACTCCCAGATGTTGTAAGGGATTGAACTCTGGAATTTGCACCTCAGATGTAGCGGTATCTAAACTATAGTTAGTTCTGAGGATGCTATTCAACTTTGCATTTTTATTGAAGTCAAAGAATTTTAATAGCTCTTTACCTTCTGTAGTCTGCAACCCGATGTTAACTTTACGCTCACCTCGAACAGATGTGGTGTCTAAGTTCTTAACCTTAGCCAATACTTGTGTTAATCTAGACGATTTATACCTGTCTTTAACATCGAACAGTAATGTAGCTATTGCTCTTCTAAACCATTTACCGCTTGTGGCCACATGCCCAAACTCTTGCCCGTTTTCACGTGTTCTTATGAATGCCGGATCGTTTGCGATTCTATTTTTAGAAACACCACTTTTGGTTTTCACTAAGTAACTCCCATCTGGTCCTTTGTAGAAGGTCATTCCATCTAACGTGCCTTCAATTTTTAATAACGATTTTAACTTTGCCATGTTTTTGTGTTTTATGAGACTTTTGTCTCTAATTATTAATCAACTCTAAAAGTTTGCCTTAGCCTTAGCCGTTTAAAAAGTGGTATACCTAATTCGTCCTTTTAAAACCGCCTAAGCATTTTTAGACTTACTTCTTGTTTACAAACTTAGGGGTATTTTTTAGTGCCATATTCGCTTATTATACTGACCGCTAAACTTTTATAAACTTCGAACTATTTTAGGTTTTTACCATTTCTGTACGTTTCTAAACACTTGAGTTCGTTTTATTACAACTTCACGCCTATGTCTTATATACAGTTCCCATACTTAAGGTATACTTGAGATAGGGTTAAGGATTAGGGAATAGGGATTAGGGATTAGTTGATTGTTGATTGGGATTTGGGAAAAGGGATTTGGGAATAGGGATTAGGGATTAGTTGATTGGGGATAGTTGAGTGGTGATTGGGGATTTGGGAGTAGGGATTAGGGATTAGGTATTAGAGATTGGAGATTGTTGATTGTTGATTGTATTATTTATAAATGTAGAGTGTTGCTAGTTTTCAACAGTCTAGTTAATAACTAATTCTGTATTTTATTAATTATTAGTTGTTTATGAATATTAGACAATGTAATCTTCTGTTTTTCATAAATACCTGTAATTCTACGAGTTGTCGATTTTAAAGGGGATTTGTAGGTTTGAAAAAACAACTGATATGGCATCTAAATTGCGTTTAATTACCACCCACGATTTATGTTTATACAAGCACGTTAAATTACGAGCCGCCCAAAAAGAAATGGTTCGAATAAAAGATTTTCATGATAAATTAAAACATCAGCAGGTTACTAACCTTGATGCCGCAGATTATTATGGTATACCTCTCTCCCTTTTTGAATCTTCCTTAGATCACTAACCCTTTAGTATGGCAACAACAACTGACATTGCACTACGCATTATAGATGCTCGAGATTTGGCTGACTTGACCAAATCTAGCATGTCAACTGCCTATACACTATTAAAATCGATAAAAAAGCATTATGGTAAAGAATCACATCAGCTTGTATTAAATACTGAAGCCGCTGCATATCTTGGAATTGAAGTTAGAGCGTTTGAGAGTATTTTAAATGGGCTGTGAGTGGTGAGTGGTAAGTGGGGATTTGGGATTAGTTGGTTGTTGGTTGTTGGTTGGGGGTTGGGGATTTGGGATTAGTTTATTGTTGATTGGTGAGCTGTGAGTGGGGATTAGGGATTAGGGATTAGGGATTAGTTGAAATATAAAATGTAAAAGAAGATTACATTAAGGATCTGAAGTAAACAGTGTTTAGGTTGTGGGATATAGCTCTTCTATAAGGGATTTGATGATTTTGTAATTTTGTTGGCGTTCTTTACTATTTACTTTACTTAATGGTTGATTGATTTGAAAGATGTTATCGTGTTCACGTTGGCTATTATACCACTCTAAAAATGGTGCAGGATCTGCCAAAATTTTATACTCCTCTCTTTCATTACTTCTCATATTTCTATAAATAAAGGTTAACATGGTTTGGTTGTAAATGCCTTTACTATAATATTCGAATAATTTATAGCCTTTAAACCCTGAAAATATATGTTTTGGGTATTGATAGTATTCTGGGCTGTCCTTAATTAAGTAGTCTCTTTCTGCTGCATCTAACAACCGGTTAGCGAATTTTGTAATTTCCAAGAATGGCATAGGAATATTATTTTCTTCCCAATTAAATTGTCTTTTCCTTTTTTCGACTTCCATTAACAACCAATTTTTAATCAGTTTTTTATATACCACAAGTTCTTTAGGGTACTCCATAAAAATTATTGGGAATGCTAATTCTTGTAGATCGATAGACTCATTGATTGTTTCTAGGACCTCACTACTTTTTGGCGTTTTATTTTGCAACAAGCTTTTTAGATACGTATCATCTAAATCTTCAAATATCTTTTGTAATACTTCTTGATAGGTATTTATTTTTATAAAGTCATCACCTAGTTTTGGAGTGGCATAATTTATAAAGTTTATACTTGCTTTTTTATTTCTATTATGATGGCCATAAAAATAGTAGAATATCGTTTTTATTTTATTTAAACTTTCCAGTAAAAAGCTATAATACTCATGTGCTAGACTATTTTTATCCTTTAAACTTTCGGCTTCGCTCTTTTCTTCTTTATAAAATAATGACCAAAAGTTATGTCTTGTGCCGTCGTCCTCATTAGTATACACTCGGTAAAAGTGTATATAACTTCTTTGTATTAGCCCTTTATATAAGAGGTAAATGTTTTTATCATCTTCTAATCCATATCTGCCAAAATCATTATAATCCTTAAAATACCTTTCAAAGCCCATCGTTTTATATGCTCTGTTAGTGAAAGACACCAAATAAAAGGTCCAAAAGTCAAAGGGCTCCTCAGATAGGTATTTTAAACGGTCTTCAAGAGTTGTTTCTTCAATGTATTTTATTTCCATCGTAAGTTAATTGCGTGTGTCTTAAAACGTAATATTAGTACTGAAGATACATTATTTCTACAAAACTCTAGGTTTTAGGTATTCGCAACTACTTTAGAATATTATTAAGAAATAAACGTTTAGATTGGGAGGATTAGGGATGGCTAGATTTTCTTAACACTAGAAATTTTATACCATTATAATATACGCTATTTCTGTAATGGTTTTGCTGGATTCCCTATCACAGTGCTATAATCTGGGACATTTTTTGTTACTACAGCTCCTGCGCCAATAGTAACCCATTTGCCAATAGTTAAATTTGGTAGTATTACTGCACCAGCTCCCACGTGTGTACCTTCTCCTATTTTTACACCGCCAGTAACCGTTGCATTTGGCGAAATATGAGTATAATTTTCAATTACTACATCATGTTCTACCACAGCTGCTGTATTTATAATGCAATGTGTTCCGATAGTAGCATCTGCATTAATAACAGCATTGGGCATTATAACAGTTCCCTTACCTATAGACGTTAACTTAGATATAATGGCCGAGATATGACTAATTGCCTCTGCAACTTGCACTTGTTTATTTTCTACTATTTCTTTTCTGATTTTGTTATTACCTATTGCTATTACAATAGGGTTTTTAATCATTAACTCAGAATTAGATGGTGATTGTATCGTATAATTGGAAATACTCTTAAGTTTATCATTATCATCAAATACATGCCCAACATTAGTATTATCATTAGAAGTAATTATATCTATAATCACCTTTGCATGACCACTAGCTCCGTATATGTTAATACTTTTAAATTTCACAATTATCTATTTTTTAGATATAGATTTTAAGTAACCAATATAGTTTTCAGCTAAACGTTTTCTATCAAAATGCTGTAATGCATAATTATACCCGTTTAGCCCCATTAGTTCTAATTCATTTTCATTTAGAATTCTCTTTATAGCATTTACTATAGACTCTATATTCTCAGGTTCTACATAAACACCACAATTTGCACTTTCTACTAATATTCTTGAAACACCATCTATAGCTAATAGTATAGGTTTTTTACAAGACATATAATCAAACGTCTTATTGGAATATATCGTTTTAAATGTATCTACATTTTTAAGAACTGAGGCACCCATGTCTGAAGCTAATATGAACTTAAACACTTCAGATTTTGGAACAGGATCTCTAAAAATCACATTATCTAAGTTCTTTTTCTTTACCTCTTCTTGAAGCATTTTTTTCTGCATACCAGATCCTATGAGTTGAAAAACAACTTGAGTATCTCTAAGTTTCTCAGCTGCCTCAACCAATTGAATTAAATGATTTGCAACACCGTGTGCACCGACATATGTAATTACAAATTTATCTTTAAACCCAAGATCTTCTTTAAATTTCTGAGCATCAAACTTATTTTGGACTGCTTCTGCTAAAGAAAAATCTGCTGCATTAGGTATAAAACAAATTTTCTCCTTCGGTACGCCTTTTTCTATTAACTTATCACGAAACGCAGGTGTTAATACGTTAATTAAACTCGCTTTCTTATAAATAAAATTTTCAAACCAATACGCAAGCTTAATAATTAACTTGTTTTGTAGCACACCTGTATCAATAGCTGATTCTGGCCATAAATCTCTTACTTCAAACACAAACGGAATACGCTTAAATCTTGATAAGATAAACGCTGTAATCCCAACAAATAATGGTGGTGAGGTTACTAAAATTACATCGTGTTTACCTTTTACTTTAAACAAGCCCGCATAGGTTGCAGAGAAAACAAAAGAAAAGTATCCCCAAAGTCTCCCTAAGAAATTAACGTTATAGGCTTCAGATACATGACTTCTAATAACATCTACATTATTATAAAAATTTTTATCTTCATAAAAATACTTACCCTTATAACGTTCCGGCTTAAGTCCTGTATTATAATTAACCATACCAGACAATACCGTTATTTTATGATTCTGATCACTCCAAACCTTTGTCATTTCATTAAAACGTGAGCCGCCACCTTCGTTTTTTTCTAAGAAATATTGATGTAATAGAAGTATTTTCAAACTTTTAATTTCTAAGATTTATAACTGTAGTTATCTCTTGCGTAGATGTTGTAAAGGTAATTCTTTTAGATGCTATTTTCTGACCATAATAATTTGAGACAAAAACATCATCTACAATAGCGTTTAGCTTCTTATTATTCGCATCTTTTGCAGACACTTCAACTTTATCATATACTTCGGGGTTTATTTGCCAAAACGCTTGTTTTTGTCTTCCCTTGGCACTATCATCAAAGCTGTCTACCACATACCAAATAAGCTTATCATTTAACTTTTCAACAGTACGCGTATGCTTTATACCACCTAACTGCCTAAACGCATTAATACTACCTTTAAACTGTTTTGAATTTTGATCTTTTGACACAGTTGCTTCTGCTCTATTTACCCAAAAGTTCCAAATAAACCGACCTTGTTTAAGCATCTGGTTTTCTTCTGAAATAGACACTGTATTGTGAGATTGTATCCCTACATAATAATTTAGAGTTTGCGTATCTGTATTATATTTATAGCTTCCTGAATCCCACAAATAATTAATACCATTATGCCAAATATCTATATGAAGATTATCAGACTGAAATGGTCTGTCTTTATAACTACCACACCTTATAAAGGTTTTTGTAGTATCTTCTTGAATAATATAATAACCACTTTCCTTAAAACTCTCTAGCTCGTTCCATTGTGAAGCTACAGGTTTAATATCTGTTACACCGTACCAAAATCTACTTAATGTGTTGTAAGCTGTTGTGTGTTGCAATACAGCTCTAAGATCATCTAATTGAGATTTATATACTCTATAGTCATCATTTGTTAAAGGGAAAAATAAAGCTCCATCATTAGATCCGTAGTTAGGCAGTTGTCCCGAAACTGGATCCATACAAGCTTCTAAAAATTTTAATGACTTTTGAGCTTTCTCATATACAACAGGCTTAAATGTATTGTTATGTAATTCTGAAAGACGTATTCCCAAAGTTAATAATTGTACCACAACACGGTGGTAGTTCATTGAAAATTGTAAGAATGTACCATCATCATAAATTTGATAATCTACTTCTTCTTCAAACCAAGATTTTCCTTTTTTACTCCATAATTTTGTGTCTTCCATAAAAGGAAACATTAAATTAGAGAGGTAAAGCATTAATGTTTCTGTAATCGCATGATTATTACGAACCGCTATTCTTGAGAAGTTTATATTGTTATAAACATGATGTAATTGCCAATATATACTGTTGAGTATTGTTTTAAAACGCTCTTCTGTTAAGGCTTCAGAATCTTTGTAATAGTAAAGTGCAAACGTCCAATTTAAAACTCTTAAACTAATCTCTTGGCTACAAACATAGTTTGGGCCTTGGTTTAATGGATTTTTAGTAATGAAATCTTCAATTTCTGAAAGCACAAACTCAGCTTGGTCATCTTGGTAATGAAAATCATATCGTATAACATGGTATACATAACTAAATCTCGCTTTTTCCCAAACATATTTTATATCTCCAGATTCTTTAGATAAGCTTTCAATCTCGGACCAATGTTTAGATATATCATATTTATAATTGGTTTCTGGGTTAGTTATCCAGTCAAAATCAACTCCTAAATTAAACCAAGAATGACTAAAAAATTGAATTTCTCCAGATTTAATCTTATCAAAATTTTCCTTTAAAATAGGAGTTGGATTTGGCTGCAGTCCTTTAATATGTTTTCCTTGAAAGAAAAAAGTTGGTGTATTATTCCGCCAATTTGATAATGTGATAAAGGTTTTAAACTCTGGCTGTGTTGGAAATTTTGATTTAAATTTTCCAGTTTTTATATCAATAATATACTTTACTCTAAATAGAATATAGCGCCAACCCATATTCTTAATAAAATCAATAACTAATGGTAGTTTTTTGATTTTACTCAACATGTATCCAACTATTTGTCTTTAAACTTTCTATTGCAGCAAATGAAGCTTTAGTTGTATTTATTAACTCGTCAAATGGTATTATAGCATTGCCTCCATTATTAATTTGATTTGTTAATAATGAAAATTGAGCTTTATGGCCTTTATCCATTTTAGATTTCATCTTCTTGAATCCTTTAAAGCCATATCCTTTTAATACTCTCCAGTTATCAAGCACAAGTGTACGTTCTTGGGAATATACTTCTACGCGTTCTTTAGAATAAGACTTACTCCCATTTGCAAAATAGTTAATTACTCCGGTTGAACCATTTTCATATTTTAATAATAAAGTAGCATTGTCTGTAGATGCTTCTGGGCTAGTCCCCATAGCATTCATACAAACACTTATCACTTTGCTTCCTGTGAGGTATGTAATTAAATCTATAAAGTGACAGGCTTCACCTATAATACGACCACCTCCAATTGCTAAGTCGTGAACCCATACATTAGATGGTATCATACCAGCATTCATAGTTGCTATAACATTTATTGGTGTTTCAGATTGTCCTATTACAGATTTCATTTTAGATGCAAATGGAGAAAAACGTCTATTAAAACCTACAGTAAGTGTGTTATTAGATTCTTGGTAAGCTTTTATTATACTATCAAGCTCTTCATTATTTAGTGCTAATGGTTTTTCTACAAAAACATTTTTCCCTGATTTTAAACCATTAATTACCATTGGTGCATGTAAATTATGCCTCGTAGTTATTAGTACAGAGTTAATTAAATCATCCTGTAAAACCTCATCATAATTAGTTGAACTTTTAGCGATAGAAAACTTTTTGGCTAATGCTGTACCAGAAACACCGCCAGAACTAATTATTGTTTCAAGTTGTGCATCTAAACCTTTAAATGCAGGTAACATAGTCATTTTAGTAAAATTACCAGCTCCTACAATTGCTATGCCTTTACTATCTGAAGTGTTTTTATTACTGTCTTTTTTTACAATTGAAACCGTATTTGAATACTCAGAGTTTTTATAATTTAAAATTGAAGCAATGGCTTTTGAGTTACCAATTTCTCCATAAATATCTTTGTACTTTTCTAAATCTACAATTTCAGTGATTAAAGATTTCACATCTATAGCCTGTGTAGAAATAGCATTAAGAATAGCCTCAAAATTTCTTTTTTCTGTCCATCTTACAAACGGCAATGGATAATCTATACCACCTTGTTCATAAGCATCATCATAACGGCCAGGACCATAAGAACAAGACACTTTAAACGTAAGTTCTTTCTCATAAAAATCTGCTCTACTTATATCTAACCCAATTACACCCACTAGGACAATACGACCTCTCTTGCGTGACATTTGTGCTGCTTGAGAAATAACATCATTACTTTTTGTGGATGCTGTAATAATTACACCATCTGCTCCTACACCATTTGTAAGTTCCATTACAGTTTTAACTGGATCATCTCCAGAAGCAGGATTTATAGTTTGAATACCAAATTTTTCAGCTAAATCTAATTTGGATTGATCAAAATCTATCCCTATAACATTACAGCCATTAGCTTTAAGTAATTGTGCTGTCATTAAGCCTATAAGGCCTAATCCTGTAACTACAATAGTTTCACCTAAAGTAGGTTGCGTTAGGCGAATACCTTGCAAACCAATACTACCAATTACCGTAAATGAAGCTTCTTCTTCTGAAATATTATCTGGTACTTTAGCTACTAAATTTTTTGGTACAGAAACAAACTCAGCGTGCTGCCCATTAGAGGCTACTCGATCACCAACTTGAAACTCTGCAACACCATCACCAACAGCAATTACTTTACCTACATTACAGTATCCTAATGGTAAAGGTTCTCCTAATTTATTAAAGACGGTTTCTAAGGTTGGCATCAGGCCATCTGTTTTAATTTTATCTAAAACCATTTTAACCTTATCTGGCTGCTGTCTAGCTTTTGAAATTAAATTAGATTTCCCAAACTCTACTAGCATACGCTCTGTCCCCAAAGACACTAAACTTTTAGTAGTCTGTATAAGTACTTGACCGCGCTTAACTTGTGGTGCAGGCACATCTTCTAATATAGTTTCTCCTGTTTTAAAGGATTGGATGATTTGTTTCATTTGGATTTTAATTATAGATAAGATTTAACAGCTCTAAATTTTCCAGTCTGCTCTCTTTCAATTTCATTGACATATTCAAATTTCACATCTAGTTTAGGACTTATTTTTGAGTATGTCTTCTTATTAAGTATAGCCTCTTCTTTTTCAGAATAGCCTGGACCTCGAACTATTCTAATTATTATCTCGCCTAATTTTCTTTGTATAATCTGAGCTTCAACTATATTTACTGTATCTTTAAATAAATAGTCAAACCTTAATATTTTATTTCCTTCCGGTGTAATAATATAGTCTTCATTTCTACCATTAATTGTAGAGATGGTCTTAGACTCTCTACCACATTCACAATTAGTATATACCCAAGTTGCAGTATCTCCTACTTTATACCTTAAAAAAGGCATCGCTAGGTTAGTAAAACCAGTTGCAAGCACTTGCCCAGTTTTTGAACCATCTGCATTGGTAATAGGATTATGACATTCTAAAATACCATACTCAAAATCCTCATGGAATAAATCTAATTCACACCTGGATGCATTACCGCATCCTTCTGAAAATCCATATTGATCAGTTACTTCACAACCAAATACTGAACTTATTTTATCACGTTGATATACAAGCAAGGATTCTGCTCCTGTAAAGATTACTTTTGGAGAGTTTATTATATTTAAATCTAATTCTTCAATAATGCTCGCTAAAGAAAATAAAATGGAAGGATAACCACTATAATACTTAAATCCACCCTTATTTAATCTTTTTACAATAGCTGGAACCTTATCACGATTAATATGATGCATAGTGAAAACAGTTTGCTTCATGGCATAATTCTCTCGCCAGTATGGCGGTTTATTTTGTGATATAGGCACAGCTACTTGGCCAGTAAATGTGGCGTAAGGATCTGTTGGGGTTATGCCAAATCTAGCTTTGTGCCTGAACCATAATGCCCATCGGTATTGAATAGCTTCTTTCGAAAAGTCAAATTGCAACGCTTTTCCCGTACTTCCAGAAGTATGTGCATGAACAATTTCACCCTTAAAATTAGTGCTTTTTAACTTATCAACATTCTCTCGCACTATTTCTTTTGTTAATACAGGAATCTTAGTAAGATCTTCTAACTCATTAATATCTGAGGGTTTTAATCCAACTGAATCGAACAACTCTGTGTAATAAGGAACGTTTTCGTAACAATAGCAAACCAGTTTTTTCAATTGCTTAAGCTGTAATTTTTCGATTTGATCCTTTTTAAACCACTCCGATTTCTTAAGCTCACTTAATATTTGCCTAAAATCACCTCCCATTCGTTTATTTTTCTCAATAAATCCTCTTAGGGTACAAGCAAGGTTTTGTGCCCATATAGGAATATTTTCATAAATCTTTTGTTGATCCATTTTCCACTCTTTAGTGTTTTTGTTTTATTAATAATTCTTGGTAAAGATTTATAATATCAAATGAACTGTCCTTAACGGAAGTCGCTTTATTAAACTCTACAACATTATTTATTTTATTCTTAAGATTTTTAATATTAGAAAACAAAATTACCCCAGTGGGTCTATCTACACAATCTGTAGCTAGTACAGGTTTTTTATAATACAAAGCTTCTTTGATGGAAAGGGAGTCTCCATCCATAGTCGTAGCCCGAATCAAGGAATCAGACAACTTAATAATATTAATAAAATCATGGGGACAATTTATTACATAAACATTTTCGGGTACTTCTAAATGCTCCTTTTCAAAATATTTTGTGTAACTTCCTGATGGATCGGAAAAAATGAGAGCATAATTTAGGTTAGATCGAAAAAACTCTAAGAGTTCTGTACCCATATAAATTTCATTACCATTTTTATCTAAAACATAACTACTTGCGTTTGTACAAAATACTAATCTATAATCTCTATTTAGAATATACTGAATATTACCCTCTATTTTAGTGTCCAAGGCTATCACATCCTTTTCTACAGGAGGTATAAAAGCCCCAATTAGTTTAACTTTACTGCTAAATTTAACAGCATTCACATAAGTGAATTCATTTAAAACTATTGAAAATGTTGAAGTACTCAACGCTATACGATCCAAGATATTTTGAAAATCATATTTACCATGAAAAGTTACAACTATCTTTTTATTAACCATTTTAAGTAGCAAAACAAGTAGAAATCTAAATAATTTATTACTTAAATGAATATGAACCAATTTGGCATTTAAAATTTTGCCAGTAAACTTTAAGGGTTTTTGAAGCCGGGAATAGTCTAAAACATCTACATCAAAGTCACCTCTTTCTTGTAATTTTTGAACGAGTCTTTTAACGTGTATTGTAACGCCTCCTATTGGGGGTGGTATCTTGGATATAAGAAGTATTTTCAAAATCGTTCTATTATTAATAGTATACAAATTCACTTTTAGTCTTTATTTATTATGCGAGGTAAAATGAAATTATTTAACTGTCTTTTCTATTAATTGTCGCCATTTATTAATAATCATCTTTCTATCCATTAAATCCTCAATTAACTCTTTACTTAAATCTCCCATTGCAATTAAATCACAGTTTTTCATATTTACCATAGTATACATTTTTTCTGCAATATCTTCCGGATTGGTTTGATTAAACAAATAACCATTTCTATTAGAAGTCAAGTATGGATGATCACAAACATTACTTAATAACAACGGTTTTTTTAAAAACATAGCTTCACATACACCTGTCTCTTATACACATCTGACGCTGCCGACGAAGAGGATAGTGTAGA
>OJFP01000678.1_pt1 | contig 22339 bp, 25 predicted proteins | sample 1594141 | NCBI WGS metagenome assembly OJFP01 (sample SAMN05416843, study PRJEB24817) | seawater metagenome | isolation source: Sea water | place: Canada:Atlantic | collected 2013-07 | reverse complement strand
TTAACAGAGTTATCCTTAACAGAGTTATCCTTAACAGAGTTATCCTTAACAGAGTTATCCTTAACAGAGTTATCATCTTGAATATCATTTATTGATTCACCTAAGATCCCAACAAGACAATTCTTTTCTCTTTCAAGAATATCAAAAATCGTTACATGTAAATCATACTTCAAATTAGCTCTTGGATCATTAGGATACTTAGAACGAACTTTGTTTATTCCATCGAACTTCTCTTTAAGAACACTAAGTTGCTTATTTACCACTTTATAATTATCTTTACACCTCTCTATAACTTGTTGTTCATTATCAAGTGTTTCATCAAAATCATCCTGTTCCATTATAGTAGATCGATAATAAGTATCCATTGCTTTTGACATAAAAGTCTTATCTTTAGTAAAAGAATTAAACATCGATACCAGTTTTGCAGTAACCTTATACTTTAGAACCAGATCCTTAAGTTCTGCCTCTGTAGGAGTGCTTTGAAGTGCCTCCTTAATATTCTCACTACACATGTCTAAGAAAACTAATTCATTCTCAATAATATTATGTAAACTTAACTCCCGATAATCCCTTTTACTATCTGAAACATCTAAATCTTCCACAGAAGAAAAGTACTCATCCATATTTTTTTTTTCTATTATATCTTTAATAAGATCATCGGCTTCTTCTGGTATTGAGGCTCTATAATGGTTTATTGTCAACTTGTTTAACTCAGTTTCAAACCGTTTACCAGCAATCTCCATTTCTATATCCACTAAATCATTATCATCCTCAGCTAAGTTAGCTTGTTCTATTAAATACCTTTCTTTTAAATAATGTAACCCATCTAATTCATCAACACTATCACGAAACTCGTCAAGCATTATCTCATAATGTTCAGCATATACTTTACAAACAAATTTCATATATTCAGACACATTATCATCTTCGTCTGGCAAATAATCTGGAGCTACACTACTCGCATTATTTATATTTATATTTATATGCCTATTTTCATATATATTTAAATTATTTCCAAAATATTTTAAAAATTGATTATACAAAGAAAAAAAAGAACTATTAAAAGTTCCATTAAGAACTACATTTTGTAAACTATGAGTGATAACAATTTTTTTCTGCAAACCAAGTCCTCCAATAAAGTAACCTACTTTCTTATTGTTATAACAATCAGTCACACCTGCCATATTATAATACTTTTCAATACCATTACATGTAGTCGAAAAATAATTAGAAGGTGCTTTAAAACTATTTCCTGAGTAATATATTAGCAAATTTTTTAACATTTGCTTTCTATATTCATAATTTAACATTAATATATCTTTATTTTCCGACGTAATATCTTTTGCAATGTTACCAAATAAAAAGTTACCTCTATCTAAACGTTCAGCATCCTCCAAACATAAATTAGCATAAGCACTACTCAACCAATCTGCCTCTCCGACAGGTAATCCTCGGAACAACGAAATATTATTTTCTTCCTCATAAACATTATCAAGAACAGCTTGTTCTCCATATTCTAAGTCACGTCTACGAGAATAAAATTCACCCAAGTCCTTTATATAACCTCTCTCACCTATAATATATTTTGCATCAGCCGATTTAGTACTACATTTAGCAAAAAAGTTGTCCTCCAACTTATCAGGATTATACACAACACCAGATGAAATTACTAAATTACGACATGCAGGAATATCTTTTAGTAGATTATAAAAATTTGAAAATTCAGAAAAAGAAGATTTTCCTCTAGGAGTAACATTAGTTATAATCTCACTAGATACTAATTTTTTACCTAAAACGTCACCTGATTTTATAATATCAAAAGGTAACCCAAATAAATCTTCTACAACATAAGCAGAATTTCCTGCTGTAACAAAACCCCATGAAGAGTAAAACGATCTAACTTCAAAAGAATTTTTAATTGGAAAGAATTTAACTTTATATAACGCTAATGTATCAAAAATAGATGGTAAACCTGAGTTCCATCTTACAGGTCTATTTCCTGGATTTTCAAAAAATGGGTTATAACTGTCCTCTTCTTCATACTCAAACATATCAGTACCAAAAAAATCCTCAGTATCCCATTGAATTCCAAAACCACCATAAAATATAGGACAATCTACACTATTTATAATTTTTTGACCAAATTTATTATGATGCTCTGTTAATATAACAGGATCCTCTCTTAGCATACTTTCATTAAACATCTTATAGTATTGCTGCACCCTTTCTGTAACCTCTGGAGAACAATCTTTGAAAGTATGCGACATTAAAATAAAATTGCGACGTAAATTATTACGAAATGTTACTTCTTCCATAAAAGGATTTATATCACCCAACTTTATTTTTTTACTATCTACCAAATCCCTCTGAAGCACACTATATAAGTTTTTTGTCGAAGATCCTTTTAAATACATAGCACTATTACTAAAGAATTTTTCTTCAAAAGAACTTACCTTTAAATTACCAGTTGCATGACCCCCCAATTCATCCGAAGATACAATACTCCAACCATCGATTAAAGGAGATGAAGGTAATAAATAACTTCGCTGCTGTAAAAAAGATTGTAAATGACTTTTTTTAGAAAAAAAATCTAAACTTAACTGACTTTTATTTAAAGTTAAGTCCTCCAAATCCTTACTTAAATACTGAGGTATCCTATGTCTCAATTTAAACAATCTTAACATATCTTCATAATAACTTAATAATTTTTTATCTTGATCCAAGTAATATGACTCATCAAAGTCAACAAATACATTATTCTGACCAATAATAATATTATCTTCACTTTCTCCTAAAGTAGTATATAAAGTCTGCTTTGGTAAAATAGATTCTATGACTGGTAATTCATAAGATAAATCATACATCGGCGTTAAAATATCGTAAACATTTATATATACCATAAGAATAAGCCTTAGGAATACAAATAAAATAAATCTAAACACAAAATATTCCATTCCTGTTAAAAACATAAAATAGATAAGTGCACCATTCAATTTAGCTTTAAAACTAGCACCAAAGTACTCAGGAGCATTTAATACATATTTTCTATGCCTAGAAAAAATAATAAAAAAAAACAGAACTAAACTAAATAAAGTAAAAACTGTAAAAGGTAATTTTACCCAATATAAGAGTTCTTGAGCTAAATTTAAATCTTCAACCGAATTAATTGGATCTCTATAGCCTCCTATAAGGTTCGTATATTCCTGCAATTCATGGTCGTTACCATAAGATCTTTCTAACATATCAGAACCTTTTAACTCTTTAATAGCTTTTACTAAAGTATCAATCTCAGCACTTTCTAATTTATGTTTCAGATTAAGCAACCTTTTATATTCCATAAATTTAGCACCAAAATCACCACTATAAAAAAGTTCCCTTAATTTTAATTTTTCATCCTGCGATATATCCTCTAACTCCATCTCAGAATAAGTTTTTAATAGATGATAAAAAGAATCTCTATCGAATGGTTTAGGTATTACATTTATTAACTCATTTGAACACCTTGTAATATCTGAATTTAATTTAGATACAGCTTTAATTTTAGCATCCCAAACTTCTTGAGCCAATTTATTATCCCCCCTAATTTGTTCTGCTTCTGTATAGCGTGTATCCATAAAGTAAGTGGTTAAATTACTAAAATCCTCATTATCTATATGCTCCGGAAAACTAATAATATTCATACCCCAGTGATCCAGTTTAGAATATAATTGCTCCTGAAGGAAGCCTTGCGACTGACCACTGTGTAAAATATTCACTTTACCTTTAAAAATATCTGCTGCAGTCGCTCCGCCTAAATAACTTATTTTATATGACAATGCTTCTAATAATGGTGTTTCTAATTTATCAAAAAAAAATCCCCAATATGTAAAAATTTTTTCACTTAAAGAAATATAATATCGTTTCACTAAAAAAATTTTTAATAAGGGTAAGAATAATACTAATTTCCACGTAATAGATATAAAACGAAACTTTAAACTTACTAAAGAAGCCTCTAACCTTTGTAACCATAAACTATGTTTCTTTTTTATCTTCTCTAATTTTAATTCTTGCTTAAAAGATAAATGACTATAGTCCCCTAAAGGCCATAAAATAAATTTATCTCGTATTCTACTATTATATACAAAAATTACTTGTATAATATTAATTCTAATATACCATATACATGTTTTATATAACCATTCTAAGAAATCAACAAAAAAAAATAAAATATAAAAAATAGAATAAATAGTACCTTTTAAATATAAATTAAATATTTTTTTTACTTTTATTTCTAAACTACGATATTTAAAAAAACAATTACGTAAATTAATACCTAAAATTAAAAATAAAAAACCAATATAATACCAAATAATATCAAACAAAGATATAACTTTCAATCTTTTTATAAATGCAAAGTATACCATTTTTATTTGTAAATAACGATCTTTTGATTCCTCCGATAAATTATTTAAAAATTTATCTTTTTTTATAACAAAACTATCCCTTATAATATTTATAAAAAACGTTACATATTTTGTTAATAAATGCCTATAGCGTGATTCCCTGTACCATTTCTTAATATAACTTGTCGAAAAAAAAAATATTTTACTTCTTAAATAGGACACTCCAGCCAAAATATTGATAAAAACTAAAAGCATCACCATTACTTTTATTAACCAATCAACCCACCCTAAATTTTGCTCAAAAAATAACCTATGCAATGTAAAAAAATTTATCATAATAATTGTGTATTCGCTCATTTTTTATTTAATTAATTAATTAACCCTTTATTTTAAAAAAAATTCGTTTAAAATTCAAATACAGCACATACCTGTATTTTTACTATTTCACACTACATATCTAACCGAAAATACAGTTTAATAACATAATTTATTTTATTTTAAAACAAAACCCAATACAACTACCTCTTAACGGACTTGAACCGTCATTTTTGCAGAGAAAGTGCAATGTCCTAACCATTAGACGAAAGAGGCAGGATTTACTGGGCAGTAGTGGTTTCGAACCACTGACCTCCTCATTGTAAGTGAGACGTTCTACCACTGAACTAACCGCCCATACCCACACCTTTCTTGTCCCTTGGTTAGGTTGACTCGCTCCCGCTACTTTGCGGTTGAGGTAGGTGGATTCGAGCCACCGCATCGCTAATCCAAAACCAGCTGCCTTACCCCTTGGCCATACCTCATGTAATAGTTAGTTATTATTTAATCTTTATTCTACGTCCCACGTTTAAGCAGTATATCAAAAAAGATCAAATTTTTATTGTGTTCTGCATGATTACAATAAATTTAACTAAAATTACTCGTCCTCGGACTTGAACCGAGACCCAAAGAGGAATGGAGCTTAAATCCACCGTGTCTGCCAATTCCACCAGACGAGCGAGCGAGCCAAAGGCGAAGACAGGACTCGAACCCGCAACCCTTTGCTTACAAAGCAAGTGCTTTACCATATAAGCTTCTCCGCCTTTTTTGTTTTTTGTGCATTTAATAGAATGCAAATGACCCATTTAAAAAAAAAATAAGATATAAAAGTGCCTACTAGGATTCGAACCTAGATCCTCGCATCCGAAGCGCGATATTCTAGCCAATTAAACTATAAGCACTTAAGCACTTTTATATCTTATTTTTTTAGAACTAATACTAGCAACTTAATTGCTACTAATAAACTAAGAAATAAAAAAAAAAATGAAACAATAGCTACCTTATATAATACTAAATCATAATTTACAACTTTACTTAAAAATTTACTTTCTTTTTTAATACCCGCTAAACTAAACAAAACTTGATCTTTTTTATAACAAATTAAATACAAACCAGCTTCTTTTTCAATAACACTCTCTAACACTTCAAAATCTCGGAAAATATTATTTTTATGCTCTATGAAACAACATAGTCCAAAATTTTTCGAAAAGCCATTATCCAACAAACCTTTATTGTTTAATATAACTAAATTAAAATTATTTTCTCTTAATTTTTTACGTAAATGATGCAAATCGGATCCAATAACATTAACTAGACCTCCAATAAAACCTTTATGTTTCTCAAATATCATATTTATAAACGTCTTTTTTTTCTTTTACGCACACCATTATGAGCCCTCCCTTTTAATTGCTCCACTTCAATAACAGATATACGATAACTTAGAATACCTTGCACAACACTCTTTACAATATGATTTACTGGCCCACAAATTGCTACACGAACAGATGTAATTCCTCTAAAAAAAGCTTCATTTCCTAATTTTTTTCCTAAAAATTTACCTGCAAATGCTGTTCGTCTATTAGAACCCTGCATACCAATATTACCTGCCGAGTAAGTAACAAAAACTTTACCTTTAATGTCCGATAAATTAACAAAAATATTATTTTTAGTTTCTTTAATAAATAAACGACCCTCTATTTTTTTCTCCAAGTATACCATAATCTATAATTTCCTTAATAATTTGCGAGCTGTTTTTCTATTATTCTTTGTATTTTGACCATTTACTGGCAACCCCACAAGATGTCTAAAACCTTTATAACTTTGTAAAGTTACTTGTAAACGTATATTATTTCTACGTAACCTTTTTAATTCAATACCTGTAATACATTCTTGCTGTATCATTCGACTTAATTCTCGAATAGAGTACCTGCTTAAGTCAAATACTTTCGCATTTCTTGGTAACCCAACACGACGACATAAGTATACAGCATATTGTTCACCAATTCCATAAAAGGATCTTAAACTTTTTAATAAACTTTCATTTTCTTTAATTTTTTTATTTAACAAAAATATCATAATATTATTGCTGTTGCTTCCCTTCTTTTATTTTTAATTTCTCATTTAAATATTGTATACCTTTAGCCTTATATGCATCAGGTTTTTTACAAAATTTTATTTTATTTGAAAAATTTCTAAGAATTTCTAAAGATAACCCAAATAAAATTAAACGCTTTTTATAGCCAAAAGCAATTATACTATCAGGAACTACTATTTTAATATAGTGTGCATAACCAACTTTTAAAAAAAGAATATTGCCAAAATGTAAAAAACGATAGCCAAGCCCAATAAAGTTTAATTCAATAAAATAACCATTACTCACTCCCTCCATTTGTTCATTTATAAAACCTAAAAATTTACGATAATTATTAAATGAATCAAAAAAAAATTTATTGGAACCAATTAATCTTAAACCACTGTAACCTCTCCTATATTTACCTAGCAAACCATTTATTTCAATACAATTTTTTTTACTATCAAATTTATAATAAATACCTCGTACATTATATATTTTTTTAGCCATACTATGTAATCTTCATTAAAAGCTCACCCCCTATACAATTTTTATTATTAAGGTTTTGTTTAAAATTTGAAATAAATATACCTTGCGTCGTACTATATAAATAATAACAACCAACTTTATTCAAATTTCTTAAATCTTTTCCTTTTATATAAACTCTATTTGATGGTTTTGATATTTGTTTTACACATTTAATTAAAGGAGTACCCTCTGTATATTTTAACACAACACATACCTTATTTAAAACAACACTATACCCACTAATATACCCAACTTTCAATAAACACTTTAAAATTGCTATAACTTTTTTTGTGCAAGGAACTTCAAACACTAACTTATGTCTCTCTGCACTATGATTAAAATTTATAATTAATGTACTTATATCCCGCATAGCACTACCAACTTGCTTTCATAACACCCCGAAAGTATCCATTATTAGCTAAATTTTTAAAAACTAAACGAGATACTCGAAATTCTTTAATATACGCGCGTGCACGACCTGTATAAATACAACGATTTTTTATTTGTACAAAGTAACCTGGTGTATAACTTAAGGAAATTAATGCCTTATTTCGAATTTTTTTAGGCAAAAATTCATTATTAACTATACCTTTTAAAATTAACCTTTTTTTCTCATTTTTAGAATAAACCTCTCTTTTCTTCTTGTCACTTGCTATTAATTGTTTCATGTCTTCCAAAAAAAAATAATTGATAAAAAAAATTTTTACTATCTGCATTTAAAAAATATAACTTACAATCTAATAATCCTGGAATATCTGGAAAATTCAAATTTGGAAATATCGCAAAATCATCTACACAAATTTTTAAAGACTTATTTTCTCTTTTAACAAAAAAATACCCTTGACGTCTTAAATAAATAGGTCCCGCTACACAATAAATATAATTTAAAAAGTTATACATATAAATTCGTCGCAATGTTGTTTTACATCCAAAAAAATACTTTTTTGTAGAACCTACATACTTATATCGATTACGAAATACATAAGCTTTTTGACCCGTTAATAATTCTAATATATAAAGAGATCGTAAAATAGTAAGACGCTCATCATCCTTTAAATTATGAAAAAAAAATTGTAATTCAATTTGTTCCGTTAACCTACTATTAATTTCATTTAAAATATTTAACTTTTGTATAACCACTCTTACAAAAAAACGTTTATAAAATATCAAAAAATTATCCATCATATAGCAACAGTTGACATTGATAAAATTTTCATAAATTTACGTGCTCGTAACTCTAGCATAACAGGACCTAATACACGTGTACCTACAGGTATATTTTTATTGTTCACAATAACTACACTATTAATATTAAAAGATACCATATCTCCATTATAGCGTCTTGTCCCTTTCTTTACAGATACAATAATACCTCTCAGTACATCTCCTTTTTTAATTTTTTTTAAAGGATTAATAGTTTTAACACTTACTATTATAGTGTCCCCTACTTTACCATTTTTTTTATTTTTACCACCTAATATTTTTACACACTCCACTATTCTAGCACCTGAATTATCAATAGACCTTAGTTTACTACCTACCGCAATCATAATTTTAAGTTTTATATGTAATAAATTCCGTTTTAATAGGCAATTTATCGCCTACCATTTTTAATACCTTACGCGCAGTTTTTTCCGTTAAATTATTACCTCCTAATTCTAACAGAACTATACCCTTTGATATAACAACTACGTAATGATCATGACTACCCTTACCTTTTCCCATTCTTACTTCACTAGGCTTTTTGCTTACACTACGATCCGCTTTAACCATAAGCCACATTTTACCAATTTTCTTTAAATATTTTTTTGTAGTACGCCGTAATGCTTCAATTTGTTTCTCACTAAGATTTATATTTTCTAGTGCTATTAAACCAAACACTCCATATATCAAATTAAGACGTTTTAATTCTTTTCCTTTTTTAATATGTATTTTATGCTCTTTTCGTGATAACATTTTTACCATTACACATACTCAAATCTACCGATACTTGATATTTTTTAAATTCTTTATTTGTATTTAACCAAACTTTTAAGCCACACTTACCAAATTTTAAGATAACATTCTTTTCATTATAATCAATATGTGTTGATATTTTAGAAAGTGATAAAGATCCCCCTCTAAAAATTTGTTTTCTACCTCGCGGATTACGATTAAAACGTCCCGCATACCTAATCTTGTAGCCTTCAATTCCACTTATGCTATTTAATAAATTAATGATAGGCTTTGTTAAACCAGATAAAAAATATTGTTGCTTTAATTTAACACACAAATATGTTGTAATTAATAAAGATGTTACATTTTCATTTTTTAATATCTTAAAACGTACATACACACGTTCTGTAAAACACCGTTTTGCTACGACTAAAATACCTTTTTCTAAAAGCGCCAACCGTATATAATTGTGCTTTTGTATTTTAAAAAACAAATTATTCAATTTATTATTATTATATACATGCACATTATTTGAAAAAACTTTAATAACCCTATGGTCAAAGGTGCTATGCGTATTATTTGACATAAAATTATTATGCGTAACCTTAATTCCCATAACATCTTTAGAATCATATAATTGTACATCCGCTATAAAACAACCTTTTTCCCATGTCAATTTCAAACCACAAAATATAAACTCTGAATTAATAATACTCCGTCTCTGAAAAAAGCTTACTATTTGCTTATAAAAGAATAATTCATAATGTCTTTGCTTTTCCTGCAACTCGACAGTATTATTATTCCAACCAACAGTTTTTCCTAAACGTAAACCAATTGCATTACTACATCTTCCCATTATCTCTTCTTTTTATTTTTTTTTTTTACATGAATTTTAGGACCCATACGTTTTGTTAACACATAGAATCCAAAAGCAGTCCCCTCCATACCTTCTTGTACTCTAACTTCATGCATCTCTTTTCCATTATAAACCATAAACCTTTTACCTATGTCACTTCGTTTTATAACACAACTCCTTAATTTTTTTTTATGCAAACCCATTATTTTCTACGTTTTAATATTTGTAAACCCTTTTTTTTTTTTCTAGTAGACACACCTTTAGCAACCAAACCCCAAGGCGTTCGTGGAGTTACACCACCATTAGTACGTCCTCCATGTGGATGATCTACCGGATTCATCGCTCTACCCCTAACAATAGGACGACGCCCTAATCTACGATTTACACCTGCTTTACCTAAATGCTCTTCCTTATGATAGCGATTACCTATCCGACCTAAGGTACAATAACAATCTAAAGAAAATATACGATACTCTCCAGATGGTAATTGTAAAACACACTCTTTAGAATATTTTTTCCTTACAAAACAAAAAGTCCCCGCACTACGACTAATTTGACCTGATTTTCCTGGAAAATATTCTACATTGCATACTTTTTTTCCTACTAAAACATGCTCTAATTTACATGAAATACCTTTTAAATGTATCCTTTCATATCTATTCTTCATATCTAATATGCTTTCTGAAGCATGTAAAATATAATCCCCTACTGCTAAATTTTCATTTTCCAATATATATGAAAAGTAACCATTACTATAAGACACTAAAGCTACTCTAGATGTTCTATGCAATGTTCTCTCAATAGAAAAAACACGCCCAACTACATCACGAACATCTCTTCTAAAATCAATTAATTTTAACCGTTGCTTTATTGCTCCACCACGATGATAACTTGTAATACGACCACGTGTACGACCTACTCCCCTATTTATTCTAACCAATAATTTTCCCATTACATATGTTTTAAGTATACTCTATTTTTATCCGCAAGATTATGTTGACTTATTCTTTTTTGAATAGCTTTACCTCTCCCTGCATATCCCGCTTCTAATTCTCTATGAAGTATTTTAAATAGATTACCTTGCTTAATACCGCAATTTGACGTAGTTAACCATTGTAAAGCCAATGATATCTCTTTATGATGACTTAAGCCTACAGGTATATTATGCGTTTGTTTACCAACTTTTTTTGAAAAAAAACCTACATATGGTCTTGCATTTGAAACACACTTATCCAAAAAAACAGCACCTGTAATCTTATGTTCCTTTTTTACTACACGTAACAAATCAAATATTTTTTTTTCTATAAATTGACGTTTTCCCTTCTTTATTAATAATGCAATCAATAAACGAACTAATTCAACTTCTTTATTATTAACCTTTATTTTTTCCAACTCCATATTTTGACCTTTTCTGTTTTCTTGCAAATGTTTCATAAGTATTAAAATCTAATTTACCACGTAAAATCTTATATCTAACACCTGGTAAGTCATTAGCACGCCCACCTCGTATCCAAACATTTGAATATCTTTGCAGCTTATGACCTATACCTGGTATAGCTGCTATAACATGTCGCTTTGTTGCAAATAATTTAATTTTTGCTACTTTTCTCACAGCAGAATTTGGTTTTTTAGGACTCACCGTATAAACTTTAACACAAACGCCTCTCTTAAAAGGTGACCCTTCTAAAGCTTTAACTTTATTTTTATACTTTTTTTTTTCTCTTTTTTTCCTTACTAATTGATTGATTGTCGGCATTTAACTTTTTTTTTTTTTACTTTGACCAGAGTGGGCTCGAACCACCGACCATGCGCTTATCAAGCGCATACTCTAACCAACTGAGCTACTGGTCATTTTTTTTTTAGGTCTAAAGGGACTCGAACCCTTATAATTACCGTTATGAGCAGCAGGTTTTACCAATTAAACTATAGACCTAATATATTGGAGGCAATTGGATTCGAACCAACGACCTTGTACGTGCAAGGCACACGCTCTACCAACTGAGCTATACCCCCTTACGAGAGAGACGGGACTCGAACCCGCATCCCATGGAAAGACAACCCAGGACCTTACCAATTAGGCCACTCTCTCCTTATATCCTTTTTGAACACAAAGACTAAATACAAAACTTTCAAAATATATACCAAAAAAACTTAAAAAAAAAAAATGAATATAGATTTCTCCTGGTAAAAAAAGAATAATACATAAAAATAACAATATATAATACACATGACGTGTTAAGCTTATATAAATAAAATCAAATTTTATATAAAAAAAAATTATAAATAAAACCCAACACATAATCCCCAATATAACAATAAATATTAGAAGACCACAGAATTGACGAACATAATTGACTAATTTTATATCTATTACATAATCTACTAAAAAATTATAACTTCGCAACGAAAACGATAAAAAATATGTCATTAAATCAGTCAGGTATGAAAAAAATAGAAAAGAAATTCCAAAAAACACAAGAGAAAATTTAAAAAAACCTTTAAAAATATCATGTAATTCTTCATATAATAAAAGAGGTATTACATAGATAAAAAGATTAATAAAAAATAAAATTAATAAACAAATAATACTAGTTAATATTAATAAATATAATTGTGTTCCTAGAATTTCACCGAAATCTGTAATAACAAAAGTTTGTACTCCTAATAAATTAAAATAAGGTATTGATAATAAATATAAGTACTCTTCAATATAATTATAAAAAGATATAACAAAAAAAATATACCCACTTATATAGCTAAAAAAATAAATAAACATATTTTTAAAAAATTTTTGAGAAGAATAGGATTTGAGCCTATGACCTCTTTCGAGAATGGACTTACAATCCACCGCTATAAACCACTCAGCCACCTTCTCTTCAAACCCAAGGGTGCGACAGGATTCGAACCTGCGGTGCGTTATGCACGTCTGCCTTCAAAACAGATACCTTAAACCAACTCAGCCACACACCCTTCTAATCTTTTATATTAAACGCTCCATAAATATATAAGACCAACCATGTAAAGGCTCTACAAAAATAGATGGATAAATTCCAAAAACTAAAATTCCTATGACCAATATCAATAAAATATAACTCTCACGTATATTAAGATCACTATACTGATTTATATATTTGCTTTTTAGTAAACCAAAAACAACTCTATTAAATAACCACATAGCATAAACAGCACCCAATATAATACCTATGCATGCTATTAATGCAACAGATATATTTATATTTGAACAACCCATTAATACTAAAAATTCTCCAATAAAACTACTAGTTCCAGGTAAACTCACATTTGATAATGTAAAAAATAAAAAAAAAATTGAAAACAATGGCATACCATACACAAGACCTCCATAATATAAAAGAAGTCTTGTACTATACCTATCATATAATAAACCTACACACAAAAATAATGCACTAGACACTAAACCATGACTTAACATAAGTAAAACACTACCCTCCACACCTTGTATATTCACACTAACAATACCTAAGGTTACAAAATTCATATGACCAACCGAAGAATACGCAATAATTTTTTTTAAATCAATTTGTCGTATTGTTGTACAAGAAGCATAAATAATACTAACTAAACTAATTAAATATACCAAAGGTTGATAAAATAATGTCGCTTCTGGAAAAATCGGAATAGAAAATCTTAAAAGGCCATAAGTACCCATTTTTAATAAAATACCTGCTAATAAAACAGACCCTGCTGTAGGAGCTTCTACGTGTGCTTCCGGTAACCAAATATGTACAGGAATCATCGGTACTTTTACCGCAAAAGAAGCAAAAAATGATAACCATAATAAATTACTTTCATATATTGAAAATTTATAATTTAATAATACATATAAATGAGTACTACCAACCATATAGAATATGTAAATTAATCCAATTAACATCATTAATGAACCTACTAATGTATATAAAAAAAACTGATAAGCAGCATGAATCTTACGACTTCTTGACCCCCAAATACCAATTACTAAAAACATCGGTATTAAAACACTTTCAAAAAATATATAAAATAATAATAAATCAGCTACAATAAAAACATGTATAACTAAAAAATTTATAATAAATAATAATATTAAAAATTCTCTAACACGATACTTAATAACCGACCAACTACATAAAATACAAATAGGTAATAAAAAAACTGTCAATAATACAAAAAACAAAGATAAACCATCAATTCCTATATGATAATAAATATTTAATTTATCTGAAACTAAAAAAATATATTCATATTGATATAATAACTCATTATTATCAAAATCAATCCATATTAAACCTGATATGCACAGCAATAAAAAAGAACTGTACAACCCAAAAACCTTTTGATAAAAAATATTAGATATAAAAAATAAAAAACCAATTGTAATGATATTTGTAATTAATAATAATAACAGATAATTCATACTAATCACTTACATTATTCCAAAAAATATACTACTTATAAATAATACCCAACCCAATGATAAAGGTAAAAAAACTTTCCAACCTAAACGCATTAATTGATCATACCTGTATCGAGGAAATGCCGCACGTACCCAAATAAAAAGTATTACAATAAACAAGGCTTTAATACCAAATAATATTGGCCCAAAGGGTAACCAACCACCTAAAAATAACATTGATGTTATAGAACTCATTAATAAAATATTACCATATTCCCCTATAAAAAATAAAGCAAATGACATAGATGAATATTCAACAAAGTAACCAGCAACTAATTCAGCCTCTGCCTCTGGTAAGTCAAAAGGCGTTCTATTAGTTTCTGCTAATGCAGATACAAAAAATAATATTGATACAAAACTTAAAGGTATAACAAACCATATCTTCTCTTGAAACATAACTAATTGAGTTAAATTTAATGATCCTACACATAATAATACAGCTATCACAATTAATCCAATAGATACTTCATATGATACCATTTGTGCCGCAGATCTTAAAGCTCCTAAAAATGCATAACGAGAGTTACTAGACCATCCCGAAATAATTACACCATAAACACCTAAAGAAGATATTGCAAATATATACACAATACCAATATTTAAATCCGATATTACTTTATTCAAACCAATAGGTATTATTGCCCAACCCATTAAACTTAATAATAATGTAATAATAGGTGCTAATAAAAAAACAACACGATTAGCTACACTAGGCAACAATGTTTCTTTTATCATTAATTTTAATGCATCTGCAAAAGGTTGTAATAAACCAAATAAACCTACAACATCAGGTCCTTTTCTACGTTGGATAGACGCTATAATTTTTCTTTCAATTAATGTCAAATAAGCTATTGCTATTAACAATGGTACCACTAGTACCAAAATACGTATAATCATTATTAATAAAAAACTAAAACTAATATATAAGTTACTCCACATAATTACACTTCAAAATTTATAACCTTAGCTGCTTTAAATGTGTTATGACAATCTAAAAGAATTCTTGAAGATGTTATATCACTTTGTATTTTAAAAAAATTATTATTTTCATAAACTATAAGTCTATTTTGCTGTCTTCCTATCTTAACTAATGTTTTTTTTGAAAAGGTTATAAAACCTTTCATATTTTGTGTCAGATTAGTTACACGCATAATATCTATATAATTATTAGAATTCTTATTTAAATCACTTTTTTTTTTTTTTTGAATATAATCTAATAAAAATTTTAATATTTTCTTGTCCTCTCTACATTGGATTGCTGGCGTAAAAATTAATTTATTTTTTTGTGCACGGCCTTCATTATTGACAAAAACTTCTTCACCCTCAAATGATGTAACACCTGGTAATATTAAAAAATTATTTTTTATATTAGAATTTCCATGCGATCCTTGATAAAATTCATGATATTCCTCTTTATAACGTAAATTATAATTACTGCTACGAATTTTATAAACATTATTCGGTTTTAATTCTTTGTACCCTCTAGAGCTATGTGGAGATCCAATACCAAGCTCTAAGCTACCTGCAGTACCAGACCCTTCTAGAATAATTTTTAAACCATACCAATCTTTTTTAATTATATTAGGCACACTTTTTATCAAATTAATAAAAAAAGAACCTTCTATACCATCATAAAAACTTTTACTCATTACGACCATAGGTTTCCTAGACTTTATAAAATTTGTACAAATTTTATGACGACCCATAAAAAATTCATATACACTTTCATAAGTATTTCCAATATTAATAACATCCAAATTAAATTTATCTAATGAACCAAAATTATAGACTGGTAATTTACGTAAAATTTGCTCTTTCCTTATACGTATTAAAAATAAGGGCATTTCTGTACGTAGATTTATACCACATACAATAACAGAAGTTGCAGACTTAATTGTCGAATAACCCTCTCCAAATAAAAAACTATCTCGAAAATCGACACAATTAAAATTATCAATTCCTTCTATTATAAGATTTGATACCACCGATTCTGATTTTAATTGAGAAATATTTAACATAGATTCTACACCTAAATCATTTCCACAAATTAAAGTATTTAATTTTCCTAGTATAGGACTAAAAAATAATAATAAATATTTATATACCTCTAACCACTTTAAAGAATTTATATTACTTCTAAAAACTACGCAAGGACGTAATAGTCGCTGTTGTGAAAAACCATCATAACCAAAACGCGTTTTATCACTAATCCACTCTTGATTAATTTCACTATTCATAATAGGTAACACACGCATAAGTTTCTTACCAGATACATGAACAATAATATTACTACACATACTATCAAATGTATCTATTGTTTCTGTTTTTTTTAATTCCCACGATCTAGCAGTAAATGCATAAGGTTTAGATGTTAAAGCACCTACAGGACATAAATCAATTACATTACCCGAAATTTCGGATAAAATTCCTTTAGAAACATAATTACCAATTTCTGTTGAATTACCTCTACCTGTCGTACCTAATTCTTTTTCACCACTTAATTCTTCTAAAAAACGAACACATCTTGTACAATGAATACATCGCGTCATCACCGTTTTTATTAAAGGTCCACAATCTTTATCTCCAACAGATCTTTTTACTTCATAAAAACGACCCCTATCTTTACCAAAAATTAAAGCTTGATCTTGTAAGTCACACTCTCCTCCTTGATCACATATCGGGCAATCTAATGGATGGTTAGCTAATAAGAACTCCATAACACCTTCACGAGCTTTTGTTACTACATCTGTATTAGTAAATATACGCATACCTTCAGAAACTTTTAAAGCACATGAAGCTACCGGCTTAATCGCTTTATCTACTTCTACAAGACACATTCTACAATTTCCAGCAATACTTAATTGCTCATGATAACAAAATCTTGGTATCTGAATTCCAACTTCATTACACCCCTGTAATATGGTAACATTATCTGATACCTTTTCTTTTTTATTATTTACAAATAGAGTAACCATAGTAATAACTACAAAGATAACAAATTCAAAAAAAAATTAATGACCGTAAAAAGATTCTTTTAAATAAATACAAACTAAAACTGCAAAAACATAGGCTTGTAAGAAAGCTATACCAAATTCTAATACACAAATAGCTACAATAGGTCCTGCCATTAATAATGCCACAAGTATATCAACTTTTAACATAGACATACCAAAACTAGCTAATATATGTAATAATGTATGTCCTGCTAACATATTCGCAAAAAGTCGAATAGATAAACTAAATGGACGTATACAATAAGAAAATATTTCAATTATAATTAAAAGTGGGACGATGGGACCTTTAGTCGCAGGTATAAACTGTTTTACAAAATTTTTTTTTTGTACTAAAATACCCTTAATAACAATACCTAAAAAAAAAGCAAAACCTAAAGTAAAAGTATAACTAACCTGACTCGTACATGTAAAACCATACGGCAATAACCCAACTAAATTTAAAAATAGAATATTATAAAATAAAACTAAAATTAAAGGAAAAAAAGTTAAACCTTTAATACCTGCTTGTTGTTTTACAAGATTATTCATAAACATATACATTAATTCACTTAAGCGTTGTAGAGCATTAGGTATCAAATAACCCTCCTTTACTGATCGACAAAATAATAAATATAAAAAAAAGATAACCAATATTAAGTAACATGTAGCATTTGTTATACTAATATCAAAACCAAAAATAGTCATACGTAATACAACGTTAACTTCAAATTGTTCCAACGGTGAAAATAATATCATAATTTTATTAACTAACTTACCTACCTATCCACTTCTCCAAACACAATATCTTGAGTCCCTAAAATAGTTACAACATCTGCAATCATATGTCCTTTTGACATAAAATCCATACCCTGTAAATGTAAAAAGCCTGGTGCCTTTATTCTACACCTTGAAGGTTTATTACTACTATTAGCTTTGATATAAACACCAAACTCACCTTTGGGTGCTTCAACTACAGAATAAAATTCCCCTGAATTTACAATGTAACCTTCTGTAAATAATTTAAAATGATGAATTAAAGACTCCATAGAATACTTCATCAAACCTCTTGATGGCGGTGATATTTTATAATCATTTACCTTAATATTACCCATTGGTAATTTATTCAAGCACTGTTCAATAATTTTTAAACTTTCTCTCATCTCTGTCACCCTTATTAAATATCTATCATAGCAATCACCATTCTTTCCTACAGGTACTTTAAATGTTATTTTATCATAAAAATCATACGGGTTAGTTTGCCGTAAATCCCAACAAATACCAGAACCTCGTAATAAAACACCACTAAACCCCCAATTTAAAGCATCTGTAGCCGAAACTATACCTATATCAACTAGACGTTGTTTCCAAATACGATTATTTGTTAACAATTCTTCCATCTCATTTAAACGATATGTAAATTGGCATACAAATTTATATATATCATCACAGATACCTACAGGTAAATCTTGACTCACGCCACCTGGTCTAAAATATGCTGCATGCATACGTGCCCCCGATACACGTTCATAAAATTCCATTAATTTTTCCCTTTCTTCAAAACCCCATAAAAATGGTGTCATAGCACCAACATCCAGAGCATGTGCGTTTAAAGCTAATAAATGATTTAAAATACGTGTTATCTCAGCAAACATAACTCGTATAACCTGTGCTCGTAAAGGAACTTTACAATTTAATAAACTTTCAACTGCTAAAACATATGCATGCTCTTGTGACATCATTGAAACATAATCTAAACGATCAAAATAAGGCAAAGCTTGCATATAAGTTTTATATTCTATTAATTTTTCAGTACCTCTATGCAGCAACCCTATATGTGGATCCGCTTTTAAAACAACTTCACCATCTAAATCTAGTACTAAACGTAGCACACCATGCGCCGCTGGATGCTGAGGACCAAAATTCATAGAAAAATTTTTTATCTCTTTATAAACATCTCTTTCATAATTTATCATTCCCATGGACTTTTAAAATCAAAAATTCTAAACGCTTGTGATACCTCTAAAGGTTCTTGAAGAACAGTTTTATAACTATCATCATAGCGAACTTCTACAAAACCACTTAAAGGAAAATCCTTTCTTAAAGGATACCCTTCAAAACCGTAATCAGTTAAAATACGTCGCAAATCTTTATTATTATAAAAATAAACTCCAAACATATCCCAAACTTCTCGTTCTAGCCAACCTGCTGATGAAAATATAGTCTCTACAGATTCTAAACCACTAAAATCATCAACCAGAACCTTAACTATAACTCGTGTGTTATATTTTACACTAAGCAATAAATAATTAACTATAAATCTATCTAAACCTCCTAAATTATCCATACCCCAAATATCTAATAAAGAGTTTAATCTAAGAGCATGATGTTTTTTTAAAAATAATAATGTAAGAAATAATTTCTCTTTTTTAACATATACATAAACCAAATTTTTAGTACAAACAATCTTCAAAACCCCCGGTAATATCTTTTGCAAATATGCACCTATCCTAACATACTTATCAGAAATCATTTTATTAAAAGTTATTCCCAATCTAACGCACCTTTTTTCCACTCATAAAAAAAACCTATAAATAATATATAAATAAAAAATAACATAAACAAAAAACCTTGATAATCAATATATAAAATATTCAAACTCCAAGGAAATAAAAAAGTTATTTCTAAATCAAATATTATAAATAAAATAGCTACTAAGTAGAATCGCACATCAAATTTTACCCGAGTATCTTCAAAGGGATGAAAACCACACTCATACGCAGATACTTTTTCAATATCATTATTTCTTAAAACAAGAAACATAGCTGCAAATACTATAACAAAAGACAATATACTACTTATCAAAAAAAAAGTAAATATATATATATATTCTGTTAACATAATATTTTTTTTTTAATTGTAATTACCTCATATAAATTATATTTATACACAATCTAATAAACTATACCACCCTTTCTAAAAATACATATAGACACATATAAAGAAAAAATGCACTTTTCTTATAAACTATAGTTTATAAAAAATCAACATAATAAATAAATATTAACTACTCATTATAATATTTTGATAAAAAAGTATCTAATTTATTTAATTGATAATCACCTATAACAAGAGTACCTAAAAAACAAATTGAATCTTTAAGAATAAATTTATTTGCAATATTCTCAAAATATAACAAATTTTCTAAACTATAAACAACTGTACTGAACAAAATCAGTTCTCTTGTTTTTAAATAAGTTGAAATTAATTCAGAACCAATAAAACGTTTTCTGTGTAATATATACAACAAACTTAAACTCTCTTCTTTAAATGAAAAAAATTTAATATATTCTTCGGCAATTTTATCTCCTTTATGCTCTAATTCAGAAATTAAGAAAGTACGAATAAAACTACCTGCTAAATCTACCCAAAAAATTCCAGCTAATAAAATCAATGTTTCTTCTTCTAATAAAATAAAACCTTGTGTAATTAAAAAGATAATAACAAATAAACCTAAAACAAACATATTTTAATTATTTTAAAACTTTTGATAAAATTAAATTTCGTTGTTGTAAAAACTTAACACTAGATATTAATCTAATTCGATAGATTAATTCTAAAGAATCAAATAAACTATTTAATTTAAATAAATAATTTTGTTTCTTTAAAGACAATCTATCTCTCTCTATAGAAGAGAAAAAAAAACTATCATCTATAATACGAGATACATCATCTGCTAAAATTTTATAAATACCGATAAAAGAATTATCAAAATTTAAAGAAGCTTCCTTTAAAAGCACAACCTCTTTTTCAATAATATCCAAAGAAACATTATACTCCATTAAAAACTTATTTCGATATCTTAAAATTTTAAAAATAGTAGGTAAACCCTGTCTTAATACTAAAAAATAAAAAAATAAAAATAATAACACTAACCAAAAAACCGTCGGTATAAAAATATATTTATCTAATTGTGGCATATTAACTATCTAAAAATTTAAACACTATGACTTTTTATTTAATATAACTAATTGCTTACCCCATGGTAAACTATATAATTCCCATAATCCTTTATACTTATTTTTAACATATGGAATATTCACCCCAAACTTTGCACTTAAATCTATATTTTTTAATAAAAAAAATGAATTAAAAATACCCAATTTCTCAAAAAACAAAACTATAACAAATGCAAACCAAAACAAACATACAACAATATTAAAAGTATGTATAAAAAGCTTAGTAAACATATTATATAATTCTATATATAATGCAAAAAAATTAACTTTCAAGCTAGAATTAATATAAGGTTTTTTAGGACATGACTCCGAAAAAACTTTTTTTTTTTTTTCTAAATTATATAAAATACTAAATAATCTCAACTCTAACAACAAAGACTTAAATAAAAAGTTAAATAAATATGAAATATAATAAAGGAAAAAACCATTATTTAATACAAACAAACCTTCTTTAATAAAATTATTAAACGGATTACGTACCCTTTTGAAAATTTTAACAAAATAACGCCGTCTTCTTCTACGAATAAAACGTGGCTTTACCACACTAGTCTTCTTTTTTGTAATTGTAGCCCATCTTAATTCCTTATACGCATCAGAAAAACTAAGTTTACCTTTTAAATATAAAAAAGTTGATTTTAACATAACTGAAAAAGATAAAATCCAAATAAATCGACATAAAAATGATAAATAAAACACTAAAATTTTTAATTTTAAAAATAATTTTTGTGATATTTGGACATTATATTGCTGTCTCTTATACACATCTCCGAGC
>OJFP01000676.1_pt1 | contig 22523 bp, 18 predicted proteins | sample 1594141 | NCBI WGS metagenome assembly OJFP01 (sample SAMN05416843, study PRJEB24817) | seawater metagenome | isolation source: Sea water | place: Canada:Atlantic | collected 2013-07 | reverse complement strand
GATGTAGAGAGGTCTCGTGGGCTCGGAGATGTGTATAAGAGACAGATTTATTATTCCTTGATGTTGAAATGCCAATTCTTTCTGGTTTTGATCTTTTAGATGACTTAAGAAACAAGCCTCTTATAATTTTTGTTACAGGAAAAACTCAATATGCACACAAGGCTTTTGATTATGAAGCTATAGATTATATTCATAAACCAGTCACAAGAGATCGTTTTAATAAAGCGGCTGCTAAAGCTATTGGTCTTTATAAATTGCAAAATGACAAATCCTCTGTTGAAGATGACCGTTTTATCTTTGTAAAGAGCAACCTTAAGAAACGTAAAGTTATGTTGGGTAGCTTAAAATATATTGAAGCTCTTGGTGATTATGTGAAGTTTGTAACTAACACAGATTCTTTTGTGGTGTTAGCAACAATGAAATCTTTTGAAAAGGAGCTTGAGGATGAAAACTTTCTTCGTATTCACAAATCCTATATTGTAAACTTAGATCGCATACAGCGCTACAACAGTCGTGAAGTTGAAATTGATGGCGAGAAAATTCCATTAAGCAGACACAAGAAAACGCTTTTAGCAGATGCGCTAAGCTCTAATTAATAAGGATCTACATTAATTACACAACGTACACCTCTATACTGCCCTATTGCTGTATAGCTTTTTAAAATCTTATCAATCACTTCTTTTGTTTTAGAAAGTGATTGTTGTTTCGGGATTTTTAAAATTACATTCTTGTAATATTCATTTCGTATTCTAGACACTGGTGGAAACTCTGGTCCCAATACATGTTCTTTAAATGTATTAGCCATAGATTTTGCAAACCATAACGAGGCTTCATTAACTTTATTAAAGTCTTTATTTCTAAATGTAAACCTAATTAGTCTACAAAGTGGCGGATATTTATATTGATGTCGCTCCTCTATTTGATCCTTATACATACCCACATAATCATTAGTGGAAACTTGCTGTAGAATTTGATGAAAGGGATTATAGGTTTGTATAAGAACACGACCGCGTTTTTTTGTACGTCCTGCCCTACCGGCAACTTGTTGTAGCATTTGAAAACTACGCTCGTGTGCTCTAAAGTCTGGAAAATTTAACAAGCTATCTGCATTCATAACACCTACTAAGCCAACATTTCTAAAGTCTAATCCTTTGCTTAGCATCTGTGTCCCCACTAAAATATCTATCTCTTTATTTTCAAATGCTGTGATAATTTTTTCATAGCCATGTTTCCCTCTAGTGGTATCTAGATCCATTCTGCCTATGTTGTGATCTGGATATAATGCCTTTAATTCTGTCTCTACCTGTTCTGTTCCTAAGCCTTTTGTTGTTAAGTCTGCACTTCCGCATTTCATACATTCTAACTGCATGGCAATGTGGTAGCCACAATAGTGACAACGCAGTTGGTTTTTATAACTATGATACGTTAAACTCACATCACAATTAGGACACTGTGGAGATTCACCACAAGTAAGGCATTCTAAGTATGGTGAATAACCTCTTCTATTTTGAAACAAGATAACCTGTTCACCTTGTTTTAGTGTATTTAAAATCTCTTCTGCCAAACGGTCTGAAAAATGGCCGTTCATCTCCTTACGTTTATACTTCTCCTTAATATTAACTAACTCTATTTCTGGAGGCAGTACATCTCCAAAGCGTTTATTTAAGGATACAAAACCATATTTTTGATGCTTAGCATTGTAATAACTTTCTATGCTTGGTGTTGCAGATCCTAATAATACTCTTGTTTTAAATAAATTAGCCAACACAACTGCAGCATCTCTCGCATTATACCTAGGCGCAGGATCGTATTGCTTAAATGTAGACTCGTGCTCTTCATCTACAATAATAAGTCCCAACTCCTGAAATGGTAAAAAGATGCTAGATCGTGCTCCAATTATAATTTTGCCTTTAGATTTATTCTTTACGTGATTATAAACCTCTACACGTTCATTTACTGAATATTTACTGTGATATATAAGCACTTCTTCTCCAAAATAAGACTGTAAACGTGTGATAAGCTGTGTGGTTAGAGCAATTTCTGGAACCAGGTAAAGCACTTGTTCTCCTTTAGCTAGTACATCTTTAATAAGGTTTATATAAATCTCTGTCTTTCCGCTTGAAGTAACACCGTGTAAAAGGCAAACACTATTAGTTTCAAAAGACTGCTGAATACTATTATATGCCTTTAATTGATGCGCATTAAATGTGATATCTTTTAAAGTTGATTCTCCTTCAAATTGTACTCTATCTTCCTGAATTTGGTAACTTTCTAAAATACCTTTATCAACTAGCGATTTTATCACACTGGACGAAGTATTACATAATTTAGCAAGGTCTGAAGCTTGTAATTTCTTTTCAGAAGCAGATGTTTCAAACAGTTTAAAAATCACTTCACGTTGCTTTGGAGCTCTCGAAAGCTCATCTAACAAGTCATGCAGCTTGTCATCTTGCTTATAAATGGTATTTAATCTTACATAGCTAACCACTTTAGGTTTGTACTGCTCGTATATTTCTTGATTTATGATAACTGCTTGCTTATCTACCAACCTATTTAAAATTGGCAAGACACGTTGCTTATCTAAGATTTGCATAATTTCCTGAATGCGCAATAGTGATTGATTTTGAAGCGCTTCAACAATTAAAAATTCATTATCATCTAACTCAGAGAAATCAATATTAGCGGCTTTATTTAGCTCGACTACAGTTTCGCTCTCTAACAAAAAGGCACTAGGTAAAGACGCTTTTAAAACTTCGCCTAAACTACACATATAGTAAGACGCCATCCACACCCAAAACTTAAGTTGTTTTGGAGTAACGGTTGGGTTAGAGTCTAAGATTTCTTCTATAGGTTTTGCTTCATACTTTAAAGGTGGCGTGGTATGTTTTGAAAGTACAACACCTGTATACACCTTAGTTTTACCAAACGGCACAGCCACACGCATACCTTCTGCAATATTTGCAAACTCCTCTGTAGTTAGCGCATATGTAAAGGTGTTCTTTAATGGTAATGGTACAATGACATCTATAAAGTAGGCCATAAAAACTTAGATCTTAAACTTCAAAAATACATATTTATAAATGTTGCGCCGCTATAAACTAAAAAAGTCCTGAACGATTGCTCAGGACTTCTTACATTGCTATTAATTATGCGACTACTCTAGCCTAATCCATTCTTGCGTTCTGTACAAGAAAGCGACATAACCTCTTACTTTTAAACGATTAGGATTATCTTCTGTAAGCCAGATTTTAGATTTGTAAATTTTACCATTTTCAGGATCTGTAATTGTACCGCCAGAATACTCATTACCTTCTCTTTCAAGGCCCTTAATAATATTCATTCCTAAAATCTTGATGTTTTTATCTTCACCTTCACATTCTGAGCATACTCTATCTCTGGCTTCGGGATTTAAAATTTTTATGATTTTACCATACACTTTACCATCTTTTTTAAAAATCTCTATGTGTGATTTTGCCTCACCAGTATTATCGTCTATTGTTTTCCAGATGCCAACAACATCTTGTGCATTAGAAAAGGTAAAACATAGCATTAGTATAATGCTGCTTAGTATTAATTTCATATTAAATTTTTTGTTGAAGGTATTACAAATTATATACCGAAGCTATTCTATTTTAAGATTTGTAACATATTTATAAAAAATTTTCAAAAACAAGTTGCTTAAAAGTTAATGATTGTTATCTTTGCACCCGCTAATTGCTACGGGCTCGTAGCTCAGCTGGATAGAGCACCTCCCTTCTAAGGAGGCGGTCATAGGTTCGAATCCTATCGGGCTCACTTAAAGCTTCACAGAAATGTGGGGCTTTTTTGTTTGTATAAAGTAAGTAGGAGTAGGTTAAGAACTATCTTCTTCCTTTAATTCAGCTATTTCTAAACCTCTTAAATAGGTTAAACTAACATTTATTATATTTGAGGTAAAGTTAAATTGATGAACAAAAAAGCGAAAAAATACCTTCTTAAATACTCTCTTGAATTTTTGGTTATCGTTATGGGTATTTCTGTTTCTTTTTGGTTATCTAATTACCAAGAGTCTATTGATAATGCTGAAAAAGAAATTCAGGTTTATAATGATTTATTTAATGGGATATCTACATTAGATACGAGAATTAAAAATAGAACATTTGCTTTTAAATTTGATTTAGATATTATTGAAAATCTTCTTGGATTGTCTGTTTTTAATAAATATAATTATGACGACCTAATGACTGTAGTTATTGATTGGAGAGGTTTTGGTCAAAATCAAGAAACATATTCTACACTAAAAGAGGAGGGTTCATTAAAATACATAGTATCTAAAGAGTTAAAAGTTAATCTTGAAAAATTTTATGGTTCAGCAGCCAATGGCATTATTTCAAATATGGAGGATGATGTTATTATGCAAAGAGAGATATTAAATTATTTAAATTATAACTACCCGAAATTAATACTAAGAAATAATGAATATGATGATAAATCATTGATATTAAATTTTAAAAGTGTCTTAAAAAAAGATTTAACATTAAAGTCTTTAATAAAAGCTAAGCAGAGGTTTATGTCAAATAAATATAAGGGAATATTAAATTATGATAAAGTTCAAAAAGAATTAAAAGGACAAATTAAATCAGAATTAGATAAATTAAATAAACCTTGAAGATTAAAAACTAGACCATAGGCATATCTTCCTCTTTCGGTTCAGCTATTTCTAAATATCTTAAATATCTTAAATATAATATATGTTATTAAATAACCTTTTAGGTAAAAACAAATCAATTAATATAAAGTTTATATTAATTGAAATTATTCTTGTCACTGTTGGCGTGCTTATGGCAATTGCAGTTAATAATTGGAATACCAGTCGATTAATTAAAATTGAAGTTGATAATTATTTATTAGAAATTCGGTCTGAAATTCAAGGTGGAATAAAATATCAGAATATTAATATAGAGAGGTTTGAGTCTATGTCTAATAATTTATTAAGAGTAATGAAAATTATTGAAAGAAATGATTTAGACTCCATCCCATATTTAAATAAATTGATATGGCCTATTGGAACAACTTGGCCAATTAGCTATGAATTACCCATTTTAGAAGAATTTATGGATAAAGATTATTTAAATACAGTTCAAAATGATTCATTAAAAAAAACATTAAAAATGTATAATAGAATCAAAGAAAGTGCTATTGGAATGGCAGCATTCAATGAAAAACAATACTTAGATAAAGTAGAGTCTTTCATAAACAAGAATATTGAATATCTTGAGATTATCGAATCAGAAATATGGGAGACTAAAAACATAAATAATCATCCAAGAATTAAAACAAATTTCAAGGAATTATATAATGACTTGGAGTTTTGGAATATACTTACTCTTAAAACAGAAACTTTTTTTATAGAACTTAATCACGTTAAAAGTCATAAAAGAATTTTTTTATTAATTGAAAAATATTTGAATCAATATTTAGATAATAACTAATCCCAAAGTAACAATAAAACCATAGGCATATCTTCCTCCTTTAATTCAGTTATTTCTAAACCTCTTAAATAGGTTAAACTTATATTTATTAATCCTATCGGATTCACATCAAGCTTCACAGAAATGTGAGGCTTTTTTGTCTATGTAAAGTATTATTTTTCGTAGAACACATCCTTCACTCCGTGCCCCTCAAATAATTGAAGTGTCTCATCATCACATAATTCATTAAGGATAGAAATAAATTTTGAATCTGTGCCATATGATATTTGTTTTATTCTTTTGACTTTATTTGAATGTGTAAAGTTTTTAGGTTTTGGGTTTTTACTAAATTTAGTCATAAGAAAAGGAATTTTAATTTGATTCGGGAAGAGAAGTTTCCATGTTAAAACTCGATGAGAAGGATCTATTCTTTTACTTCTTGTTACAAAAAAACCTTCTTTAAATTTATTAAATATTTTTATTTCTTTTTCAAAGTTAGTTGTGTCATTCTCTAAACAAATTTCAAAAAAACCTTCCTTAGTATTTTCCCAAGAATTAAATCTTTCTACTAATAAACCTTTACCTATTAAACGTAATATTAATTTTATAAGGCGAGATATTGGGGCTTTTTCTAAAATTTCTATGTAAGGACCATGTGAAAAATAAATTAAGGTGTTATGTGGTTTTTTAATAGATCCGTACTCTACATTAAAACCTAATTTTTCAAAGGCTGTAAATGAAGTTTTTAAATTATTAGTTTTGTATAATACATGACTTACTTTCATATTTTAATAACTAGTTATTTTTTGAAGTAATCTTTTATGTTAATTGAATTGGAATGGTTTGTTTGGTTTCTCTACTTTTCTCAGCCATAAAACCCATGATATGACTCTCTACAGATGCATCAATTGTTGAAGTTAAGAGACTAGCATCTTGTTTTTTTACAGCGTTAATAAAATCTGTAACTAGGCCCCAATCTCCGCCACCATGTCCACTTCCTTGATAGCCACTATTTTTATCTTCTTCAATAGAAATATCCCATTTTGTTATCTTACCTGTTAAGAAATCTGTGTGGGTTAATGCTGTCATATCTCCAGTTATATCACCATGTGAACCCATAATTCTAGTTCTTCTGCCATGATAGGATGTAAATGCTTCCATAGAAAAATTAGCAGTAATTTCATCCTCAAACTCCATGGATGTTACATAATGGTCTGGTTGATCATTTTCCATTCTATAGACACATCGTCCATAATTTGTGGTTTTTAATTGTTCTAGCAAATATTCTTCATGTTTAGAGATATCATCTGGAAAGTCAAAAACAGAGGACCAGCCATCTGGTTTATTATAAATTTTTAAAGCAGAATAAGGGCATGTTTTTTCTACGGCACAACCATCTGTACATCTATTGGTACTTTCGTCTGGGGCATTTTCTTTTTTAAACCATTTTAAACTTCCAAAAGCAGCAATATTTTTACAGGGTTTGTCTATTATCCATCTTAATATATCTAAATCATGACAAGATTTAGCAAGAATAATTGGTGTAGTTTCTTTAGAATTATGCCAATTACCTCTTACGTATGAATGAGACATATGAATATGTTCAATAGGTTCTAAATGCTGAATACTTATCAGTTTACCGATAGATCCTGATTGAATCATTTCACGTAATTTTATAAAATAGGGAGCATAACGCAATACATGGCATACGGCTACAATTCTACCAGTTTTATTCGCTAAATTTAAAATATCTAGGCATTCTTTTTCAGAAGGAGCAATCGGTTTTTCTAATAAAACGTCATACCCCATTTCAAGAGCTTTCATACAAGGGCCATAGTGTAAATCATCTGGCGTAGAGATAATTACAGCATCAGCAAATTTAGGTCTATCAAAAACATGTTCCCAAGTGTCAAATCTATTTTTGTCTACTATAGCATGTTTTTCTGCGTATCGTTTATTTCTAATAGCTATGGGCTCAGCCACACCAATAATATTTAATTCTTTTGGGAATTGTAGACCATAATTTCCATACACGTTTCCTCTACCTCCAGCACCTAAGGTAATTGCAGTTACAGGATTTTTAATACCAGGGTTTCCAAATTCTCTTGAAGGAATTGTTTTTGAGTTAGTTTCTGTATTTGAAAATCCACTGAGTGGAGTGGAAAGTAGAGTAGCTCCACCAAGGCCCATTGTTAAACTTTTGATTGCTTTTCTACGATCTATTTTTTTCATATTACCTATTAGTTAATTTTATTTGACACTATTTAGGATTAGTGAATATTAAACTAACTTAATGAATTCTAATGAATTAAAAAAATTAGTGGGGTTTATAAGGTTTTAAAAACTGAAATAGCTGAGAATTATAATTTATAAAAAATTAAAAGTGAGTTTTAGATAGAAATACCTCAAAATCTCTATTAATTTTTTTAATTGAGCTCTATCTAAAAATTATTTTTCTCTGTTTTTTTATGGATGGTTATAATGATGGTTTTTGAGGTTGGTGTATTGCTAATTCTAGCTTTACTTTGAATAGGTACCAAAACATTTGCCTCAGGGAAATAGGTAGCTGTACATTGTTTTGGAATGTTGTAAGGAATTACAAGAAATTTTTTTGCGGTACGTTTCTCTTTGTTAAAATGACTGACCAAATCTACAGCATCTAGCTTTTCTAATCCTTGATCTTTCATATCTGTGGGGTTCATAAAGATAACCCTGCGTTCATTAATAATGCCTCGATATCTATCATCTAGTCCGTATATGGTTGTATTGTATTGGTCATGAGTTCTAATGGTCATCATGATAAATTGATCTTTATCTAGGGTGATATCTGAAATTCTATTGAGTGTAAAATTAGCTTTACCAGTTAAAGTAGGAGAGAAGTCATTATCTCTAGCATTATTTGGTAAATAAAAACCTCCTTTATTTCTAATTCTTGTGTTATAATCTTCAAAACCCGGAATAGTGGCCTCTATTTTGTTTCTGATGTTGTCATAATCTTTAATCAAGTTCGGCCAATTAAGGGATGTTTTAGATAGACTTGCTTTTGCAATACCAGCTACAATAGCAGGTTCACTGAGTAAAGATTCAGACAAAGGTGCTAAATGCCCAGAAGAAGAATGAACAACTCCCATTGAGTTTTCTACACTTACAAATTGAATTCCTTTTTCTTGAATATCTTTTTCAGACCTTCCCAAGCATGGGAGTATGAGTGCTTTTTTTCCGTGAATTAAATGACTCCTATTTAATTTGGTAGATACATGAACTGTTAATTCACAATTTTGAAGGGCTTTGGCAGTATATTCTGTATCTGGAGTAGCAGAGAGAAAGTTACCGCCCATACCAATAAATACCTTTGCCTTTTTTTGATGCATTGCCTCAATGGCGTCTATAACATCATATCCATGTTTTCTGGGAGCTTTAAAATTAAATTCTTTTTCTAAGTTGTCTAGAAATTCTTTTTTTGGTTTTTCCCAAATACCCATAGTTCTGTCTCCTTGAACATTTGAATGACCTCTAACTGGGCATGTACCCGCTCCTTGTTTACCAATACTACCTTTTAATAATAATAAATTTACAACTTCACGAATATTATCTACAGAGTTCTTATGTTGGGTTAATCCCATGGCCCAGCAGATAATTATTTTTTTCTTAGCAGCTATTAATGTTGTAGCTTCTTTTATAATTTCAAGATCTATACCTGTCTGATGAATTAATTCTTCAATAGAGTAAGTTTCTAAATCTTTTATAAAAGCATCATATCCCAAAGTATTTGAATTGATAAATTCATGATCAAAAACAGTTCCAGGAGATTTCTGTTCTTTTTCCCACAATAATTTTAAAATTATTTTTAGTAATGCAACATCTCCATTTATTTTTACTTGTAAAAAGATATCGGTTAGTTTTTGTCCTTTTCCAATCCATTTAAGCGGATTCTGAGGATCTTTATACCTCATTAAACCAACTTCAGGTAAAGGGTTAATTGTAATAATTTTGCCCCCTCTTTTTTTCGTTTCTCCAAGTGCAGTTAACATTCTGGGATGATTTGTGCCTGGATTTTGCCCCATTACTATGACCAATTCTGCATGATTAAAATCTTCTAAGGTTACAGATCCTTTTCCAATTCCTAGAGTTTCAGTAAGAGCTACTCCACTAGACTCATGACACATATTTGAACAGTCGGGTAAGTTGTTGGTACCGAACTTTCGTACAAATAATTGATATAAAAAAGCAGCTTCATTACTTGTTCTTCCTGAAGTGTAAAAAATTGCTTCATCTGGTGATGGTAAAGATTTTAACTCAGTACCTATCATACTAAAAGCATCTTCCCATGAAATTTCCTCATAATGGTTTCTTCCCTCATGAACAACAACTGGATGAGTAATTCGTCCTTTTTTTCCTATTTCATAATCAGATAATTTTGATAATTTTGAAATTGAATGAGTTGCAAAAAAAAGAGGGGAGACCCTGTTTTTTGTTGCTTCTTCCGCTACTGCTTTAGCCCCATTCTCACAATACTCTGATAGGAATGCTCTTTTTTCGTCTGGATCTGGCCAAGCGCATCCTGGGCAATCGAATCCATTCTTTTGATTTAAATTAGCTAATAATCCAATGCCCTTTTTTAACCCTACTTTATCTTTTATTTGAGTAATAGCAGATTTTATAGCTGGAAAACCAGCAGCTGAGGATGGGATTTTTTCAAATTCTATACCAGTCAGTTTTTTTGGTGGTTGTGCATGTATTTTTTTAGTACTCATAATTTTATTTTTTTTCTAAAAAGCTAGGATTTGAATACACAGTCATTTTATCTTCTCTCGTGAATCCTATTAGGCAAATACCAAATTCTTTGGCAAAATCTACCGCCATAGATGAACAGGCTGAAACAGCAACTATTACTGGTATTTTTGCTAAAAAAGCTTTGGAAACAATTTCATAAGAAACACGTCCGCTTACCAATAAATACATTCCACTTTTTAATAGTTGTTTTTGCAATAGACTCCCTACACATTTATCCACGGCATTGTGTCTTCCAATATCTTCTCTACTAGTTAGTAATTTAAATTGATGATTAAAAATACCTGCAGCATGACTCCCACCAGTTTTTTTAAAAGTTTCTTGTTCCTTTTTAAGAGGAGCAAACATATTTAATAAGTTTTCAGGAGAAAAATATATTTTTTGTTCAATTTTATCACCGCTAACTTTTATATCTTCTAGTTGTTGTTTTCCACAAATACCGCAGGAAGAAACAGACAACAAAGTTCTTTTATTTAAGTACCCATTTCCTAAAATATTTGAAGCTATAGTTACATTTACAATACTTGGAATATTGAACTTTTCTTCAATAATTTCAAAAGGTACTGGGAGTGAATCTTTATAAATATCTTCAGCATACAATAATCCCAGAACCAAATCTTGATCATTACCTGGAGTTCTCATGACTACCGTATAGGATTCGGAATTTATATTGATTTGCAATGCAGCTTCTATCACTAATTCATCTGAAGTGATTGATTGTTTCTTATTTATAATATGAAGTCCTTCGTAAGTATTTGTTTGCATGAGATAACCTATAAAAAGTTATAATAACAAACTTAGTAAAAAATATGGTACAAATAATTAAAAGCCTTTATTTATAGGTGTTTATAGTGTATTTTAACTTCTTAAAATACTGCTTAATTATAGTTTTTTACAATGAATACAACTAAACTTATCGTGAATGTTTTTAGTGAAAAATAAATAGTCTTCTCCACCGTCTTTAATTTTTAGTTCTTTTCTGATTTGAGCAACACTCTTGTGAAAATTCCTTGTGGTAATATTAGCTTTTTTATTTGTTAAAAGTTTTACTATTTTCTTTTTATCGTAAGGAAGAACAGCGAGTATTTTAAACCTTCTTCCTGGGAATTTTATATTGTTTTTTGATGTATATAAATGGGAATGTTGATGGATTTTATATACATCTAATTGAGTTGTGATTTCATGAAACCCACCAGATTTTAGAATAGCTGCATTAGGTTCGTATAGGTAATCTAGGGGTTCTTGATAATTAGATATTGATTTATTATTAGCGATGAAGTTGAATTCTTCGGTATTTTTTTTTGAAAAATTTACAGTTTTTATCGTAATCTTTCCATTGAATTCTTTTTCCAATAAATACAGTAATTCTTTTACATCGTTGTTTACAGCAACTATATGAATTTCTTTTACAAATTTTAGTTCATTTGTTGCACTTGTGATATCAAGTATTGGAGAGTTTTTTATAAGTATTGTTTGAGTTTTGTTAAATAATAAGTCAATAAATTTTGGAATATTAGGCTCACAATCTTTTAATAGAAATACTTTTCCTTTTACATCATTTCTTCTTGATGGATCTACATAAATAACATCAAAAATTTCTTTTGATTTTTTTAAATATTCAATGCCGTTTTCATCTGAACAGTTAATATTTTTTTTGTTTAATTGTTTAAAATTATGTCCTGCTATTTCCGAGAGATTTGTATTTTTTTCACAATGAACAACGTTGTTAAAAGAGGAAGAAAAGTAAAAAGAATCTACACCAAACCCTCCTGTTAAATCTATTAATCCCTTACCTGAGATCAAAGAAGCTTTATATTTAGCTGTAGTCTCAGAAGATGTTTGTTCTAGACTTACTTTAGATGGATAATAAATATTTTTAGTATTGAACCAGCTTGGTAATTTCTTTTGAGACTTTTGCTTGCAAATTAATTGATTGGCAACCTCTTGAACAGTAACTCCTTCAAACGATATTCCTTTTAAAATTAATTTATGGATATCCGTTTTTAAATTGTAGTTAATATATTCTTGAATATCCTGCTGTAAAACTCTTTCGTTCAATAGTTTAAATTTCCTTAGTAAGTGATGAAACAATTTTATTATCAGACATAAATTCCTTTAAAATAACCTTTAAAACTGTATAGGTTGGAACAGCTATAATCATTCCTAGTGGACCAGCTAGTAGACCGCCAATAATAATTATTAAGAAGATTTCCAATGGATGAGACTTCGTAGTCTTTGAAAATATGATGGGTTGACTCACAAAATTATCTATAACCTGAGCTATAATAAAACCAATCATAACCTTGATGGTTTTTATAAGAATCTCTGATTGAAAGTCAAGGTTTTGACCCAAGCCACTAGTCATCGTTAGAACAATCATTAGAAATGCACTAATTAATGGTCCAATGTATGGAATAATGTTAAGTAGAGCACACAAGAAAGCAATCACAACCGCATTAGATACTCCAAAGATTAATAGTATTAAGGTGTAAATAAAAAACAAAATAAAAATTTGAATCACCAAGCCAATAAAATATCGTGATAATAAATCGTTTATTTTTTCCAATGAGTGAGAGAATTTTTTTTCAGCACCCTTAGGTATTAGTGTTAATAAAGCATTCTTGAATAATCTACTATCTTTCATGAAAAAGAAAGAAATAAATAGTATAGAGAAAAGACCTATACTGAAAGAGCCAAGTGCTCCAACAATAGAATTGAGGACATTAGGAATAGTTTTTAAACTGGTAAATATATCTGCATTTTGTAATTCATTTAAAACATTAATGTTTTTAGATGTGAAATAATCATTTGCTTGTGTAATTAAGTTTGCTATATTTTCTTCAAGTGCTGTTGTCTTTAACAAAGAGAGGCTTTCACCTTGTTCAATAACTAATGGTATAAACATTCCTGTAACACCCAAAATCATAACTACAAATAGTAGCATTGTACTAATAACAGCGAGAGTATTCGGAAATTTAAATTTTTTTCTTAAAAATAAAATGATAGGTTTTGCAATCAATGCAATGATTGCTGCGATAATTATATAAACTAAAACGGATTTTATAGTTAATAAAAAATACCCTAGTATTATAATACCAAATACAATAGCCAATGCCCTTAATATACCGTTTGTAATTATTTTTGAATTCATTTAATTATATCCTTTTACCTCTCCCATATTTATTATTTTACCACTCAAATATATATGATTTTTAGGTAATAAAGTACCTGATTCAGTTAGGGTCCAATCTTCCCAGCTTACCGAAGTCCCTGTTTTTTTCATTTTTTGAAGATACATTTGATAGTTAGTTGGTAAGTAGTTTTCATCTAATATCCATAGGTAAGAATCTCCTGGTGTTGTCCCACCTGTAGAATATTTAACATGTAATGCCTCCTTACCATCAATCATTCTAATACTGCGATAAATTCCAGGTTCAAATAATTTGTGAGGAGCTACAAGCCAGAAGCTGTCATTATTAAAAAATCTGAGAGCTCTTTTTACAAGATTATCATTGAAGGAAACTTCTTTATCATTGAGATAAACAGTACTTTTAGTTAATTCATTTGGATGTAATAATACCCTAGCATCGTTCCATTTAATATCAACGATATGTCTTTTTTTATCCCATTTATAAAAACGTTTTCCTTTGAAGCTCCAATCTATATAACGTGTATTTTTGTAGGCCTCGTGTTTAACAGCTTTCAACATATTATGAGCTAATTTATCTGCATTTGGGTTGTAAGCTTTTACTTCGCCCATATTAATTTTATATCCAAAAATTGAGAGCGTATGTGAAGTAGGTAATTTAATTCCAGAATCTGCAGTAATTAAATTATTCCAAGTTGCAGAAATACCACCAATTGGAATAATCTGTGTCCACATTTTAAATGAAACAGGCGCATAATTCTCATCTAAAATCCACAAATAGGAATCTCCTGGTGTAGTTCCACCAGAGGTGTATTTTATGAGTAATGCATCTTTACCGTCAACTTTAATGATACTTCTTTCTATACCATCTTCAAATACTTTGTAAGGAGCTATCAACCAAAAACTATCATTATTAAAAAAATTTATAGCAGTTTCAATAAGTTTTGGATTATCACCAATACTTTTTGAGTAGTCATCAAGATTAACAATAACAGAGTTGTTATCCCAGGAAACATTTACTAATCCTTCTTGTTTTTTCCATTCATAATGATGTTTACCTCTGAAACTCCATTTTAATATTTCGGTATTATCAAAGGCTTTTTTGTTAATGGATGACATCATTTTTTCTGCCAATTCATCAGCTTCTTTTCCATAGGTGCCTTTTGGTAATGGCTCATTAATAACAAAGCAATAAAGAACTGTTACTACTAGAGTAATGGTAATCAATAAGCCAATTATTTTAAGAATTTTTTTCATGCTTTTTTATAAATTTTATTAAAAATAAAAAATTTAGATGAAGTAATGACATAACAAAATAGAAATATAATTTTTATTTAAGGTGAAATATTTAACAGATCATTTTAAATTTCTTCGGAAGATTAGATTTTATAGATAATTTCTCTTTAGTAAAAGGGTGTGTAAGATCTAATTGAGAAGCATGTAAGTACAATCCTTTGCCTTTTAAAATCAAAGATTCTATTCCGTAGTCTTGATCTCCTAAAATTGGATTTCCGATACTTAATAAATGAACTCTTAATTGATGTCTTCTTCCAGTTTTTGGAGATAGCTCAACCAAATTAAGGAATTTAAATCGATTTGATTTTACAGTACGTATAGTTTTGTAATTAGAAATTGCTGTTTTTTTATTTACGTTGGTTTTGATAGATCCTTCAGAATTCATTTTTCCAATGGTTATCGCATGGTATTTTTTTTTAATTTTTTTTTGTTCAAATAATTGATTTAATATGTGTATGCTTGAGCTAGTTTTTCCAATTAATAATAAGCCTGAAGTTGGGTAGTCTAATCGGTGAATTGGCCGAGGTCTAACTGCATCTACTTGTGAACTTTTTTTTAGATTTTGTTGTAAAGCATTGTCTATAGTTTTGAATTTATTTCCATTGACTAAAATACCAGGGGGTTTTTCTATTATCGCTAGGTAATCATCCTCAAAAGCAATAGTTAGCTTTAGAATTAATTGCTTTCGGAAAGGCTCATTTTTAGGATTTAATAACGTTATTTTTTCCCCACCAATAATTATTTTTGCAGTAGATGTTGGTAATCCATCTACTAGGATAAGTTTTTTTTTAATGGCTTTTTTTATCGCAGATTTTGTTGCAACTGTATTAAATATCCCAACTGCATATTCTTGTATTCGGATTTGTTCTTTTTGTTCTTTAGCAATATGAGATTCTAAAACACACATTTTAGCTTACAAATAATTGACTTAGATCTTTAAAAGCTTTAAATTCTAAAGCATTTCCCTCAGGGTCTTTGAAAAATAATGTAGCCTGTTCTCCTGGTTTACCCTTAAATCTGATGGTTGGTTCTATAATAAATTTGGTTCCGTTTTTTTTTAAACGCTCACTTAATTTCCCCCATTCATTCATGCTAAGAACTACTCCAAAATGTGGAACTGGAACGTCATGACCATCTACAGAGTTTGAAATTTGTTGAGGTATAAAATTATCTTTTTGATGAATTACCAATTGATGTCCAAAAAAATTAAAGTCTACCCAATGCGTATCACTTCTTCCTTCAACACATTGAATAATATCTCTGTAAAAAGTTCTGCATAGTTCTAAGTTTTTAACAGGAATAGCTAAGTGAAATGGTTGAATCATTGTTATAATATTATATGTTTTGTTTTTTGATGTATAATTTAAAATCCAATTGCTGTATCATCTCCTCTTGGATCTGCTCCAGCTTCTAATTCCCCATTTTTTAAAACTAATATAGCATCAACTTTTCCTATAATTCTTGAGTTTCGCTCATCTATAGTATACCCAATACTTCTAAGTTCATTGATAACATTTTTGTCAAATTGATTGGGTTCTATCATAATCATATCTGGCAACCATTGGTGGTGAAATCTTGGTTGATTTACACTTTCTTGCATTCCCATTTTAAATTCATGAACATTTAAAATAGTTTGTAAAACAGAGGTAATAATTGTAGATCCACCTGGAGTTCCAACTACCATCCAAAGTTTACCATCTTTTTCTACAATTGTTGGTGTCATTGAACTTAACATTCTTTTTTCAGGTGCAATTTCATTTGCTTTAGCCCCAATTAAGCCAAACATATTTGGTTCTCCGGGTTTGCTACTAAAATCGTCCATTTCATTATTAAGAAAAAAACCGAGTTCTGAAGCATAAAGCTTAGATCCATAGCCACCATTTAAAGTTGTGGTAACTGAAACTGCATTACCGTATTGATCTACAATAGAATAATGAGTGGTTTCCATACTTTCTGTAATTTCTACAGAGCCATGAGAAATATCTTTTGAAGCTGTTGGTTTTTTAAAAGAAAAAGATTGCATTCTATTCTTTGAATAGGATTTACTAATTAATGTATCTTTTGGAATACTTACAAAATCAGGATCACCCAAAAAATAACTTCGATCTGCGTAAGCTCTTCTCTCAGCTTCTGTAATAACTTGCATAGCTTTTACAGAGTTATGACCATAAGCTTGAAGATCGTAAGGTTCAATCCCGTTCATGATTTGTGCCAAACAAACTCCTCCACTTGAGGGGGGAGACATGGAGGTTATTTTTAAATTGTCGTATGTGAAAGTGATTGGAGTTCTCCATTTTGCCTCATACTTGGCTAAATCTTCCTCAGTAATGATTCCTCCATTACTTTGTATAAATTTGGCTAATTTTTTTGAAGTTTCCCCTTTGTAAAATTCATCTCTTCCATTTTTTAAAATACGTTCTAAAGTATTTGCTAAGGCAATATATTTTATAGTATCACCCTCTTTCCAATGATTTAGAAAAATAATTGAATCTTTATTTATTTTTTCAAAAGCTTTTTTATGCCTAAGAATTCTTTTTTCTTGTTTTTCAGTAACTACAACTCCTTTTTTTGCCAATTCAATTATGGGTTCTAAAATTTCTTTAACAGAGAGTACACCAAACTTTTTTTGAGCTTTAAATACGCCGGCTACAGTTCCAGGAACTCCTACAGCAGTTGCTCCAGAAGTACTCTTACCTTTGATGATATTTCCTTCTGAATCTAAATACATATCTTTAGAAGCGGCTAAAGGAGCTTTCTCTCTGTAATCAAGGGCACCGACTTCACCATCATTTTTTCTATAAACCATAAAACCTCCACCACCAATATTTCCTGCAACTGGGTAACTCACAGCTAATGCTAATTCTGTAGCCATCATGGCATCAAATGCATTTCCTCCTTTTTTTAAAATTTCTGTTCCAATTTTGGAAGCTTCAACACGTGCAGAAACCACCATTGCTTTATCTGTAATTAAACCTGTTACTTCATTAACATTTTTCAACTCCTGATTACAGGATACGATTAAAATACTAATAATAAATATGAATATTATTTTTTTCATGAATGTGTATTTTGTAATTCTTTAATTTTTTGATGGGAAAAAGTTTGTAAATCATCAAAAAATGATTCAAAATCTTTTTCAAAATCTTTATCTAATTGTCTAAGGTCGATAATAGCCAGGTCTATCTGCCCTTTGTTATTCGTTCTTCTATTCATTCCTTCAAGAACACTTTTAATACCCTCTTTATACCGATAGTTGTATAGTAAATTGTATTTAATCATGTAAGGAATCATTTGTATTGTTTTTTCAGGTAAAATTTCTTTATGACTGTTTATTAAATTATAGACTGAATTTACGTAAATTTTTAAAGGAATGGCCGAGTAATCCTTCCAATTTTTGGCTAAATAATGATCGTAAAAAATATCAATGATAATTCCAGCAAATAAACCATAACGCTTATGGAGTCTTCTTTTACTTATTCTAGTAACTTCATGAGTATCTGTATAGGTATCAATTTGTCGATGTAATTTAATGCCTTGTTGAATTCTTTGATCTAAATGAGTAAATTGATTTCCTTTAATATGATCAGCTATAAAATTACCAATCATAATTTTTGGATAGTTTTCAGAGAGGTATAAATGCGCAAGGAAATTCAATTTAACTATTTTTTGATTTTTAAAAATAAAAAAAACCACAACATTCTACTGGCGTTTTCAGTGTTTTGTTGTGATTTTTATGTGTATTTTAAAGATGTATTTTACGATAAAGTAAATCTACTCATAAAATATTCTATTAGTTGTTAAGCATCACAGGCATTACCAACATGGTAATTCTTTCACCTTCATCAGTTCCATCAATAGGAGTTAAAATTCCTGCTCTATTAGGTAGAGACATTTCAATTAAAACTTCGCTAGAGGTTAAATTGCTTAACATTTCACTTAAAAAACGAGAATTAAATCCAATTTGCATATCATCACCTTGATAGTCACAACTTAATCGTTCATCAGCTTTATTAGAAAAATCTAAATCTTCAGCAGAAATATTTAATTCAGTGCCTGCCATTTTTAAGCGTATCTGATGTGTGGTTTTACTAGAGAAAATAGAAACTCGACGAACAGAGTTTTGAAAAGACGCTCTATCAACAGTTAATTTATTTGGATTTTCTTTTGGAATTACAGCCTCATAATTAGGATATTTACCATCAATTAATCGGCAAATCAACACAAAATTTTCAAATGTAAATTTTGCATTAGCATCATTATATTCAATTACAACATCTTCTTCACCACCTAGAACCCCCTTCAATAAGTTTAGAGGCTTTTTTGGCATAATGAATTCAGCTGTTTTATCAGCCGTTACGTCTGTCCTTGTATATTTAACTAGTTTATGTGCATCTGTAGCAACAAACGTTAGATTGTCAGTGCTAAATTGAAAGAAAACTCCACTCATTACTGGTCGTAAATCATCATTTCCAGCAGCAAAAATTGTCTTAGATATTGCAGTTGCTAATACATTTGACGGAACTATAGTTTTACTTGGAGATTGTAAACTCACTGACTTTGGAAACTCATCTCCTCCAAAATAAGCCATATCATATTTTCCTTGATCAGAACTAATCTCAATGATACTATCGCCCTCAGTTTTGAATGTTAAAGGTTGATCAGGAAATGTTTTTAAAGTATCTAAAAGTAATCTTGCAGATATGGCAATAGATCCTTTTGAGTCAGATTCTATGGCAACAACAGCAGTCATCGTGGTTTCTAGATCTGATGCAGAAACTTTTAGTTGGTTTTCAGAAATTTCAAATAAGAAATTATCTAATATGGGTAGGGTATTATTGTTATTAATTACTCCGCCCAAAACTTGTAGTTGTCTTAATAGTTGAGAACTTGATACGATGAATTTCATTTAGGTTTTTTGTTAAAAATGGTTCTTTTACAAAGATATTCGAATTTAGTGATTTTGAAAATTTTGTTATCAACATTTTAGCTGTATTGTTGATAGTTTTTTTACTTAAAAATATAGACGATCTCACAATATTTTTAAACTGATTTAAAAAACGATTGGTAATTTTATGAGAAAATTTAAAATATTACATTTGTTAATGTTCAAACCACCTTACATAATGAAAAAAACAGTAACAATTCTTTCATTTTTACTACTCAATTTTTCGGTTTTTTCCCAAAAACCTGAAAAATTATCTTCAAATCAAATTTTTGAAAAAATACAAAAATTAAATTTTTTAGGAACAGCATTGTATGTGGCAGCTCATCCCGATGATGAAAATACACGTTTAATCTCCTATTTATCTAATCATGTAAAAGCAAGAACTGGTTATTTGTCTCTAACTAGAGGTGATGGTGGACAAAACTTAATAGGTTCAGAAATTAGAGAATTACTAGGTGTAATTAGAACACAGGAACTTTTGGCTGCAAGACGTGTAGATGGTGGTGAACAACTATTTTCAAGAGCTAACGATTTTGGTTATTCTAAACACCCTGATGAAACACTAAAGATATGGGATGAAGAGAAAGTTTTAAGCGATGTAGTTTGGGCTATTAGAACCTTTAAGCCCGATGTTATAATTAACAGATTTGATCATAGAACTCCTGGTACAACTCATGGTCATCATACCTCATCTGCAATGTTAAGTGTAGAAGCTTTTGATTTTGCAAATGATTCATCAAAGTTTTCAGATCAACTAAAACATACAGAAACTTGGCAGTCTAAGCGGTTGTTTTTTAATACTTCATCTTGGTTTTATAAATCTGAAGATGAATTTAAAAATGCTACAGAAGGAAAATTAACATCAGTTGATGTAGGAGTTTATTATCCTTTAAAAGGATTATCTAACAATGAAGTAGCCGCTTTAGCTAGTAGTCAACATTTATGTCAAGGGTTTGGGAGATTAAGTGTCAGAGGAAACCAAAATGAATATATAGAATTTTTAAGAGGAGAAAAACCAAAAGACACTAATGATATTTTTTCAGGTATTAATACCACATGGAATAGAGTGAAAAATGGAGGAGATATTGGTTCAATTTTATACGATATTGAAAAGAATTTTGACTTTGAGAATCCTGCAAAACATCTAAAAGATCTAATGCTTGCCTATAAAAAAATTCAATCTTTAGAGGATAAACATTGGAGACAGATTAAACAAAGACAAATAAGTCAGATCATAGAAGCATGTGCAGGATTGTATTTAGAAGCTTCATCAGAAAGCTCAAGTGCAGTTCCTAATGAGATGCTAGAGGTAGCTATTGAAGTCCTTAATAGAAATTCTGAAACACCTATTTTTTTAGAATCAATAAGTTATAAATCTGATAAAATTGAAAATATTAGATATGATATATTACTAGAAAATAATGTAAAACAACAATTTAAAAAAACTTTAAATTTAGAAAAATTAAGTTACTCAGATCCCTATTGGCTTCAGACAGAGGGTTCGTTGGGTATGTATAATGTAAATAAAAAAACTTTAATAGGTAAGCCTGAAACACCAAGAAAAGCTGTTGTGTTTTTTAAGTTATTAATAGGTACCACTCAAATTACTATTAAAAAAAATATTATACATAGATATTCTAAAAGAGATCAAGGTGAATTGTATGATCCGTTTGAAATAGTACCCTTGGTAACTACAAAACTAAATGATAAGGTGTTACTTTTTTCAGACGCTAAGGAGCGAACAGTCAAGGTAGATGTGCGTTCAGGAGCTAATAATATCAAAGGGAAGTTATTACTAAAGGTTCCAAAGGGATGGAAAGTTTCACCAACTTCTATTGATATAGAAATTAAAGAAAAAGGAGATACTCAAGCATATCAATTTCTAATCACCCCAACTATTGATGACTCTGAAGGAACTATAAAAGCTAGTGTTTTAGTAGATGGTGAAAAGTTTGATAAAGAATTAATTGAAATTAAATATGATCATATTCCTAAACAAACAGTGCTTAAGAAATCTGAGGCAAAAGTTGTTCGTTTAAATATTAGAAAAGCAGGAAATTTTATTGGCTATATTAAAGGCGCTGGAGATTTAATTCCTGAAAGTTTAAAACAGATTGGTTATAGTGTAGTTATGATTAATCCAGAAGATATTACCACAGAGCATTTGAAAAAATTTGATGCCATAGTATTAGGAATTAGAGCATACAATACCCTACCTATTTTAAAGTACAAACAAAAGTTCTTACTTGAATATGTCAAGAATGGTGGAAATATGGTGGTACAATACAATACTAGCAGAAGAGTTGATGTTGCTGCACCTTTTAAATTAAATCTCTCTAGAGATAGAGTTACAGATGAAAATGCTGAAGTAGAGATTCTAGAAAAAAGCCATGCTGTTATGAATTTTCCAAACAAGATATCTGAACAAGATTTTAATGGTTGGGTACAAGAAAGAGGTTTGTATTTTCCAAACTCATGGAGTTCTGAATATATTCCAATCTTATCTATGAATGACAAAGGAGAAAAACCTAAAAAAGGAAGCTTACTGATTGCTAAATATGGGAAAGGGAACTATATATATACCGGCTTAAGTTTTTTTAGAGAATTACCCGCAGGAGTTTCTGGAGCTTATAAATTATTTGCAAATATTTTATCTACAGGAAAAACCAACATTCAGCAACAAAATATATTAGAAAAATAATTATGAAAAATATAAAACAATATTGGAGGAAAATATACTCAATTGTTCTAATTGTTAATGTCTTATACATTATTGTATTTTATCTAATAACAAAATCTTTTGCTAGTTAGTTATGGGGATACCAGATTTACATCCATTAGATTGGTTCGTTTTAGGAACTACCTTACTTTTTATTGTTCTTTACGGGGTTTA
>OJFP01000673.1_pt1 | contig 22579 bp, 20 predicted proteins | sample 1594141 | NCBI WGS metagenome assembly OJFP01 (sample SAMN05416843, study PRJEB24817) | seawater metagenome | isolation source: Sea water | place: Canada:Atlantic | collected 2013-07 | reverse complement strand
CTATCCTCTTCGTCGGCAGCGTCAGATGTGTATAAGAGACAGCCCCCAGAGCGCCAATCGCGCGAGCTCGGTTCTCGGCGACTTGAACAGGCCCGAAACGCGTTGGCCTACGAGGCCAGCATCGGCAGAGACTTGCAAGAGCTCCGCAAGAGGGGCGGATCCACCGAGGAAACCACGATATTTGACGATCCCACCGACCCCAAGAATTTCGAGGGCTATAAGGACCCAACCGGAACCGACAACCCGGAGTCGTTATCCACCCGGATCGCCGCCTTTCGTAAGATGAACGACCATACGCTGCCCAATCCCGTCAACCTGCCTAGTCGTTTGGCTTCATGGTATTCCCCCCCGGACTACATCCAGGGCAAAGCAGGGTCCGTGCTGAAGGACATCGAAAACCTGACGGCGCCACTCCTAATCTGCCAGGAAACCGACAGCTTGTCGGTGCGCAGTGATGATGCGATCGCGCTGCGTCGACAACTCCGTCGGCAGAAGCGGGACCCCCGATATTTTGAGCTCCCCGCCGCCGCGTATGGTCGCTCCCTCGAACAACGCCCTGAGATCTGGCTGGAAGTGGCTGATTTTCTCTACACCAATCTCTATAACTTCGCCGTTGAAATCGGCCCAACCGAAGAAGTGCCATGAGACCACCACGCCATCTTCGTTGGCCCATCCTTGTCCTGTTGACAGCCGTGGGCATACGTCCGGCTCTCGCCCAGCCCGAGCCTCCGCCGCCCACCGAAGGACCGGTGGTATCACTCCCTCCGTTTGTCGTGGATCATGATGACAGAAGAGCGCGCACCTGGCGTTTCGTCTCCCTGCCAGAGGCCGACTTCGAACTGCTCACCGATGTCGATTCTGAGCAGGCCCGAGACTTTGTTTCCACTTACCTTCGCCAGGAGCAATTGGTCAATCTGCTTATTCCGGAGCGTTTTCTTTGGCGATCTGCCTAACCCAAACGCCACCTATTGATCGCGGACCCCGGCGGATCAGCCATCCGCGACTCAACGATGACTGCGCTGTTTGGTAATGTTAAGAATGCAGGATGCAAAACTGGCATGCGGCTGATGCCCAACATTCGCCTCGATGACGGCGAGACCTCCATGGTCTACGCCTACTCCCGACAGCAAACTCCTGATGCCATGGTTCGGCGCAACTTCTCCAGAAATCCGGGAATTGAATTCACCTTCCTCACGAACCGAATTCGTTTCCTGCTCTCGCGTCGCACGCCCGCCCTTCCGCTTTGGTTCGTCGAAGGCCTGAGTGGCGTCTATGACCCCAGTGAATTTAGCCAGGACGACGTCACGATCGGCCCAGTGCTCTGGATCTCCGGAGGCGAAGCCGATGCCCTGCGCCGCAATCCCAATCGTCCCCGTCAGTTGTTGCCTTTGTCGCGTCAGATCTCAACCCCCACCACCGATCAAAGTGCCGCCAACCGCGAGGCCTGGGTCCGCCAATCCACCCTTTTCGTGCGTTGGGCCATGTTCGCCGAGGACGGACGCTACCGGGAGGCACTTTGGAAATTTGTGGATGGCACCGTGGCGCGGGGACCCTCCGATTCATTTTTCCGCGAATGCTTTGGTTTCAGCTTCGCAGACAGTCGCGACATCCTCAGCGACTATCTGGCGACCACGACAAATGACGACCACCGTATCGCCCCACGTCGATTGCCCCGGCCTCCTCGTTTTCAAGTGCGCCGCGCCACCCCGGAAGAGATCTGGTTTGGACGGCTGGAGTGGGCCCGCCTGGCCTTTATCTGTGCCGATCAACATTTTCCGGATACACGCGATGCCTACCTCAAAAACGCCCGGAACACCGGACGATTGGCTCAACAAGAAACGGAAAATTCGGCTCGGGTCCAACTTTCGATCGGTCTCTTGGAATTCAATGCCAAAAACTTGGAGACCGCGTTGCCACTGCTGGAACAAGGCACGGCCCGAATTCCCGGATCTGCTTCAGTCTACTACGCGATAGCCGCCGGTCGTTACCAGGCAGCCCATTCTGCATTATCCCCCGGCACCAAGTTTTCAGTCGATCAAACCGGTGAGATCCTCGCCATCCTCGATCTCGCTCGTCGTTTGCAGCCGCCGATGGCACGCATCTACACTTTGCTGGGCAATCTCTGGTTACTTTCAGACGCAACGCCCAGCGCCAGTGATTTGGAAGAATTGGGCGAAGGCATTGACCTGTTCCCCACCGTCGCTCGCATCAGTTTGAGCGCCTCCCAGCTCCACACCGAGTTGGGCCAACTCGACCGCGCCCTGGAGATCGTCTATATTGGCCTGCAGAACTGTCGATCGCCGCAGGACATTGATAAATTTTATCAACTTCAGGATACGTTACTGGATCGACTCGCTCTCCGGTCCGATGGATAGCGACATGACTTAAGAGGCCCCCAACTCCCTTTCCCTGGTTCGAGGCCTTCATGAATCAATTTTAGTTAGAATTCCACTACCCCGGAGGCCGGAACAGCCCGCCCAATGCATTAAGACTCTTGAGTGGTTTCTTTTTCGTTTTCCCCGGTAGTAGCGTCACCGCCAACGGCGGCGGCTTAGGAGCCGGCGAAGCCTGATTGGGATTCGCAATCGTGTCCGAATTTGCACCGATCAATTCACGTAACTTTTTAACAGATACCGGTTCGGCCGTGCCGAGAGTCTGGGCCCACAAGCTCACCCGCAATTCCTCGATCAACCAACGCAGGCGCTCACGCTTCTGATCATCCTCCACCGTATTCAGAGCCGTCATCAATGGCGCAATTGTGCGTTCCCGCTCGGCTTCCTTTTTGAGCTGCTGTTTCCATCGATCCGCCCGGATCAATCTCGCCCGCAGATAACGTTCAAAATGGGCCAATTGAGCAAAGGGAGTATCGGCCAAGAAGCGCGGTCCAACCATCCGATCCACGTCGTCCTTAAGCCCTGAATATGGGGTCTGGTGCAGCACCAACTTCAACCGCAACTCTAAGATCACTTGCAGACGATCCACCAACGCCGGGACCGCTTTGCGCGATTCTTCCTGAGCCTGCTTCACCGCCGCTTGAAATTGTATTTCGGTCCGTTCGCCCGCCCGTTCCGGAACGCGCACCGGATTGGTGAGCCAGGTGGTCAGCATCTTTACCGCGTCGACCTTGAGATCTTCGATCCCATAAAAGGAACTCGCCAATGGACCAATTGATTTGAGGGCTTTCAGGTCCTTTTCCATCCACCCCAAGTCGCGGCGTATCCCATGCGCAAGCATCGCACGCAAACCGCGGAGACCCGTGGTGGTGACTTCTTCAAACGATCGATACAGTCGCAAGACCACGCCCTCCCGCGTCGCGGCGAATCCGGGATAGGCTTTGATGGCCATGCCACCGTGTTCCCCAATGACAATTTCAGTAGGTAAATCTCGCTGAGGCCAATCCTCCAACGCTTCGGTTTCCCATTCCTCCTTGGCCTTACGCCAAAGCTTCGGCGCATTCCGATCGATGGTCTTACTGGCATGACGCTGGTGCTCAGCCACCTTTGCCTGAATCTCGGTGAGCGATCGAGAAGCTACGATCTCTTCATCGGCATCATCCGTGACTCTTACTCTGACTTGCAGGTGTTCCGATACCGGTCGTTCGTCCCAAATCGCGGGACTGATTCGCAATCCAAAACGCTCGCCCAAACGCAAGGCCAACGACTCGGCGATTGCCACGCGCTCGGTTGCTGCACGATCCATTGCTCGCAACTCGGGCACGAGTCCCCGGGCCGTGGCCGCCAAAGGCATCACCGCACGACGCAACTCTTTGGGTAACGCTCGAAGATAGTGCTCGATTTTGGCTTCCAGATGACCCGGAACCGCCCAATCGAGTTCCCCGGCCGTCAGCTCCTCGGCTTGCGCAACATCGACCTCAAGCGTGACCCCATCATTCGCATCACCCGGTTTGTAGAGATAGTTAAGCGGCAATACCATCGTCGCCAACGGGATCGACTCGGGAAACGCCGACGCATCGACGGCGGCGTCTTCGACTGGCCGCAAATCATCGGGCTCGAACTGCAAAAATGTCGGCTCATGCGGACACCGCTCTTTCACCAATGCAATCAACTCACCCACCGCTGAGACCACATGCCCCGCATCGGTGAGATGAGTGCTGTAGAAGTGCCACACCGCTTGATCCAGATTCATCACTCCACGGTCCCGAGTGCGGGTGAGTTGGTTTTCCACGCGCGTCCGCACCTCACGATTGTGAGTAAGGAAATCAAACGGCCATTTGATGGTATCATTCACCAAAGCTTCGCGGATAAATATGTCCGTCGCCTCCTCCGGTTGGATCTTACCATAACTGACGGCGCGCGCTTCGATCTCGAGACCATACAATCGCGTGCGCTGTCGCACCATCACCCGGCCCTTCTCTTCATCCCAAAACGGCTCGCGAAACGACCGCTGGAGCAAATGCGCACCGAGGTCCAACACCCAGCGCGGATCGAGCCGCGCACAGGTTCGCGCATAAAGCCGGGAGGTTTCCATAAACTCGGCACTCATCAACCAACGCGGCGACCGTGCTTTGCCTGCGGCCGGAGTCGCCGCCGCTTTGGTCCCCTTCCCCTTCTTTTTCTCTTCCCGCACAAAAAGTCCTGAACCGGGAAAGATAACGGGCTTGCGATCGTGGGTCGCTTTGTAGCCTCCTTTTTCATCGTCGCGATTCGCAATATTCCCGAGCAATCCAGCGAGGATGGATCGATGGATGGCGCGAAAAGCCGGATCGTCCAAACCGAGGTCATCGGTCGCCTCGGCGATAGATTTGTCCGACGTCGTGCCGTCCCAGACCGAACTGTGCCCAAGGTCTTTCCGCTCCCGTAAGACGTCGTGCAACTGGTGATGAATATCCCGCCACTCCCGCAGACGCGTATAACTCAGAAAATGATCCCGACACCATCGGCGCATCTTGGACTGAGTGAGTTTTTCAAACTGATCGTGGAGCGATTCCCAAATCGAAAGCAGGGTGAGGAAATCGGATTCACGGTGGGTGAATCGGCGATGGGCCGCGTCGGCCGCTCCCTGCTTCTCGAGTGGACGTTCCCGCGGGTCTTGCACACTTAGGCCTGCGGCGATGATCACCACTTCGCGCAACGCCTTCTCGTGCCGCGCCTGCAAGATCATCCGGCCGACCGAGGGATCCACCGGTAAGCGCGCCAATGCTTGGCCGATATCCGTGAGCCGCCGAATCGAACCTTCGGATTCGATCGCATGCAATTCGTCGAGTAACGCATAACCCGCCTTAATCGACTTGCTCGCGGGCATGTTGAGAAACGGGAAACGCTCAATATCGCCGAGACCAAACGCCTTCATGCGCAAGATCACATCCGCCAAATTTGCCCGCTGAATCTCCGGTTGCGCAAACTTAGGCCGTTCCTCGTAGTCCTCCTCCGAATACAATCGAATGCATACGCCGGCGGCGACCCGACCGGCGCGCCCCTTGCGTTGATTGGCACTGGACTGAGCCACCGCTTCGATCGGCAAACGTCGCGTGCGAGACTGTGGCGAATACCGACTCACCCGCACGAGCCCCGTGTCGACGACGTAGCGAATGCCCGGCAGCGTCAGTGAGGTCTCCGCAATGTTGGTTGCCACGATCACCCGACGGCGCGCGGTCGCGGCGAATACGCGTTGCTGCTCGCTGTTGGACAATCGGCCAAAAAGCGGAATCAAATCACACCCACGAGCCGAGCCACCCAGCCCGTCAATCGTTTCCCGGATATCACGCTCGGCCGGCATGAAGACGAGCACATCACCGGAATTCGTCGTGCTGAGGATACGCCGGGTCGCTTCGATTGCCCCATCGATGTAGTGCAGCGACTCACGCTTTTTCTCGCCGCCCGAATCGTCTGATTCGGCGCCAAATTCATCGAGCGGATTGTAAATAACTTCGACCTCGTAGGTGCGGCCGGAAACTTTAATCACGGGCGCATCGTCAAACGCTTTACTGAAGGCTGCCGTATCAATGGTCGCAGAAGTGATGACGATCCGCAGATCCGGTCGGTCGTGCCGCAGTTGGCGGAGGTGGCCTAAAAGGAAGTCGATGTTGAGCGAGCGCTCGTGAGCCTCGTCGATGATGATCGTATCGTATTCCCGGAGTTTCGGGTCGGACTGCACCTCGGCGAGCAGCATGCCATCGGTCATGAACTTCACCACCGTGTCACGCGACGTGCGGTCCTCAAAGCGCACCTTGCAACCCACCTCCCGGCCCCAACCCACGCCCATTTCCTCGGCTACTCGGCGCGATACTGAGAGCGCCGCGACCCGACGCGGCTGCGTGCAGGCAATCCGGCCAAGCGTGCCCCGGCCGGCGGCGAGACACAGTTTGGGAATCTGAGTGGTTTTGCCTGAACCCGTTTCACCAGCCAGCACCACAACCGAGTGCGCTTGGATGGCGTCCACGATTTCCCCCGCCCGCGCACTGATCGGTAGATCGGGCGGGAATTCCAAACGGAAAGGAAATGGCTTTTGGTCTGGCACGAAGGCGAAAGGGAAACCCAGAGTGAAACTTCCTCCCGATATGGCTGGCAAGATCGCTAAACCTCCTCCGCTCCCAATTGACGTTTTTCAACGGGTTATTCGCGTGGCCAGCTTCGACGGGCGTTTGCTCGTCGCGATTGCCGGAACCTTTGCCTTGATGGCTGCCATGAGTCGTAACTTGCCTCCTACGATGGCAGGTGTCCTCGCGGCTGGTTGGGGACTCGCCGAGATCCATGGTGCCGACAAATTGCGCAACGGCGACCCACGCGGGATCGATTGGATGATTTGGTCGCAGCTCGGCCTCATGATGACGGTATTCATCTATGCGGGATGGATGATGACCCACCTCGACGCGGTCGAGCTCCTCAACAGCATGCCTCCGCTCGCCCGCGAGAACCTGGAAGATAAATTCGAAGCGGCGGGCCTCCCCCTCGACGAAATGCCGGCGGTTTTCCGCAGCATGTCGACGTTGGTTTACTCGCTCGTCGCCCTGTTGACCTTCGTCTTTCAAGGCATGATGGCACGATTCTACCACCGCTCGCGTCCCGCCGTGGAAACGGTGGTATTCGGCCCGGGCCGACGTTAATCACGTTCACTTGCGCCGAGCCCGTCTCGATCTACGTTACTCCGTATGTCCAAGGAACGTTACATTTCTACCAAAGAAGCCTGGGCCCGCAAGCAGGTCGCCAAAGGAGTGAAACCTCTCGAGGAGGCCTCCGCCGAGCGACTGCCGCCCGGACAAAGGCTGACCACCAACTTTCCCGTGCTGGACCTGGGCATCAAACCAGACATTCCGTTGGCGGAATGGACTCTTGCCATCGACGGCGAGGTGGAAACTCCCCTGACCCTAGATTGGACCCAATTTAATGCCCTGCCCCAGGTGGAAGACGTGAGCGATTTCCACTGTGTGACCACCTGGAGCAAGTTTGATTGCCACTGGAGTGGGGTCGCCTTCACCGAGCTCTACGAAAGGGTGCGCCCCAACCCTGTGGCTCAATACGTCTATTTCTCAAGCCACGACGGTTATACGACCAACGTCCCTCTCGCCCAATGTCTCGACGACGACGTGCTGATAGCCACCCATTTTGACGGAGAGCCCGTAACCCAAGAGCACGGTGGCCCCGCCCGGGTGATAATTCCCAAACTCTATGCGTGGAAAGGGGCCAAATTCATCAAATCCATGCATTTTCTAACCGAGGATAAACTCGGGTTCTGGGAGATCCGGGGATACTCCAACAGCGCAGATCCCTTCAAAGAAGAGCGCTACGCATAGACGGACGGCGAAGAATCGCTCGTATTTGCATATTTATGATCGATATCGAGGCAAAATTCGCTCCCTACCGGTCGCTGGCTCGAGAGTTGCTCAGGACGAAGCATGCCAATTCTAGACAGCCGCAAGCTCCTCGCCTTCGTAACTCTGGCGCAAACCGGGAGTTTCACTCGAGCCGCACAAGAAATGGGCATCACCCAATCCGCGGTTAGCCATTCGATCAAGTCCCTCGAAAACGAGCTGGAAATCAGGCTAGTCGACCGACGTGGACACCAGCTCAAGCTGACCACTCCCGGACTGAAGCTACTCGACCATGCCAATCGCATTCTAGCGGACATGGCAGAGGCCAGAGCCGACCTCGTGGGCTACATCGCCGTAGAAACTTAAGGTCATCGCACAAATCCGGGCTTGCCAACCGAGGGCGCGCTCCGTCTGGTCCTCCTTCCTTCCCGACTGCCCAGGTGGTGGAATTGGTAGACACGCAGGTCTCAGAAGCCTGTGCCGCAAGGTGTAAGAGTTCGAGTCTCTTTCTGGGCACCATTTACATAGGTAAAAGAAATAAAGGGAATCAATAGGGAACAGGAGGTCCTCAGGAGTGGCCGTTGGCATGGAACCGGTAAAAACCAATCCGGACGAGGATGGTTGTGGTATGGCAACGTCGTAGATACCGATCCCGTTGATACGGCCAAACGCGCCCTAACCGTTTCAGTAGAACTTGAGCATTTAATATTGCGCGAAGGGGTCGAACCAGCGACCGCTTTGATCGAACTAGCTTCTCTTTACCAGATCACCCATGGAGAAATCATTTCTTGGGCAAATGCAGACGCCGAAATCGAGGCATGGAAATTAGAATCCCCGGACACGCCGATCAGTCATAAACGATACCCAGCGGGACACCCCTTTATCGGGCATGATCTTTCCGGGGAATCGGCGGAAACAATCGATTCTGTTTGGAATAACACAACCGCAGAGGACGCCGCGGAAGTTTGGTCAAAAATCGAACTAATTATCGGCCGTCGTGATGCAGTGGTTGTAATCGTGATTCCGAGCTAAGAAGTCCCTATCCACTATCAATCGAACCACTCGTCGGTTTCGTCGAAGGCTGGGATGGGAATGTTGGCGATTTTGAGATCGCCGACCGCACGGTGACGACAACCCGGCTTGATCATGACTGTGGTCATCGGCTTCACCGGATAGAGCTCACCATCCAGCTCGATGTGCCCTTCGCCCTCTAAGATCAGATAAATTTCGGTGTGGTGTTTGTGGTAGTGGGCTTCGCTGTCTTTTTTGCTGTCCACGATATGGATCGAAGCTACCGGCGTGTCGGAGTCGACGAATGCACGGCGGGCTTGACCGCAGGGACAGGGCGCGGGCGCAACATCGGGGAGGTGGACGATTTCGAATCTGGCCATATTGGGGTAAATTTACGCTCCACCGCTTATACCGCCAACCTCAAAGCCGACTTGCCCGATCCCTCGAGCCCAGCCAACCTAAATTCTCATGAGCAAAGCTTCTGTCCTCCAACGCCTGTGTGACGATCAGTTGATCGCCTTACTCGCCGCTCAAGATGTCGAACAGATGACATTGCTCACCGATGCATTGATTGCTGGCGGAATCAACCATTGGGAGCTTCCGATGAGTTGCCCCGCGATTCCTGATTGGCTGGGTCAAATCTCCCAAAAATATCCCGATTTTCAGTTCGGCCTCAGCACGGTCATCGATACCGACACCGCTCGTCGGGGTATCATCGCTGGAGCCCGCTTCATCAGCACCCCTGCACTGAGACCCGAAGTGATCTTGCTTTGCCGCCGGTATCAAATCCCGGTGATTTGTGGCGTGCACTCGGTGAAAGAGATGGATGCCGCGCTGCTGGTCGGAGCCGACGCCTTAAAACTCTACCCCTCTGGAGACCGTTTCGGGCCTACGCACGTTCGCGAAATGCGGGCCGAATTCCCGGATGCCAAACTGTTCGCAGTCGGTGGTGTAACCGCCGCTAACGCCGTCGACTTCAGCGAAGCCGGAGCGGACGCCATGTTTGTCTCCAGCTGTCTGCGCGACCCGGAGGACAAGGCGCCAATCTCGGCCGCCACAATCACCCAAAAAGCCAAGGCGCTCTCCGACGCGCTGAAGACTGCGCCAGCCTCCGAGATCTCCTGACTCAAACTTCGATTTGAATTCCCCCACCCTATCTCTGCTGCAAGCACTCCCCCGCAGGTGCCGATTCATCACTGTCGGTATAGCGGCTGTATTAGTCCTGCCTGCCTTGTTTGGGCGAGAGCCCGTCGAAGGCCAAAAGGCCATGGTGGTTTCGGGCCAACATCTGGCATCGGAGGCCGGCGCTTCGATCATGCGCGCAGGCGGCAATGCGATCGATGGTGCGGTCGCCACCGGTCTAGCCCTGGCCGTGACTCTACCCAAGGCCGGAAACCTCGGCGGTGGCGGATTCATGATAATCCATCGAGCCAACGGTAGATCCGTTGCACTCGATTTCCGCGAAGTGGCTCCGCTCGCAGCGCACCGTGATATGTATTTGGACGAGTCTGGAGCACCAGTAACCATGCGCTCGCGTCAGGGCTATTTAGCCAACGGCGTCCCCGGGACCGTAGCGGGATTAGAACACGCGTGGAAACACTACGGCTCGGGCAAGGTGAGTTGGCCCGATGTGGTCGAACCGGCTCGTCGGCTCGCCGCCGAGGGTTTCGTCATGTCGCCCACCTTCGCTCAGCACCTGGTGGCGCACCGCGAACGCTTCGAATCCAACCCCGAGTCTCACCGTATCTTTTCGCGGGACGGCAATCACTACGCCGCGGGTGAGTTATTTCGCCAACCCGATCTCGCCGCGACACTCGCTCGAATTCAACAACACGGCGCGAAGGATTTTTACCACGGCGAAACTGCCGATCTGATCGTAAAGGACCAGAGAAATGGTGGTGGGCTCATCACCCACGAGGATCTCGCCCAATACCGTCCCATTGAGCGCGAGGCGATCCGGGGAAAATACCGTGGTTACGAGTTCATCACCATGCCGCCACCCAGCTCCGGGGGCATCGCCTTGATGCAGATCTTGGGTATGCTAGAACCCTACGACCTAGCAAAACTACAACTCCACTCGGCTCAATATAGCCACCTTGTGGTAGAGGCCATGCGACGGGCGTTTCATGATCGCGCACTTTATTTAGGAGATCCCGATTTTTACGATGTGCCCCAAGCCGAGCTGACCCATCCATCCTATATCAGTCGAATGATGCGTGACTTCGATCCGCTGCGTGCCAGCTCCAGCGACGAGCTGGAATCGAGCCTTTCCGCCGCGACCGAATCCACGGAGACCACTCACTTTGCCGCCGCCGATAGTGAAGGAAATGTGGCCTCATCTACTTACACGCTGAATGGTAACTATGGGAACAGTGTCACCGTCGCCGGGGCCGGTTTTCTCATGAACAACGAGATGGATGACTTCACCGCCAAAGTCGGGGTAAAAAACCAATACGGCTTGCTCCAGAGCGAAGCAAATGCGGTGCTTCCGGGCAAGCGACCACTCTCATCCATGACTCCTACCATCGTGCTCAAGGACGGCCGCCCGTTCCTGACCGTGGGAGCACCCGGTGGCCCCACCATCATCACCACGGTGCTCCAAATCATGCTCAATGTGATCGATCACGAGTTGCCTTTGACCCTCGCCGTCGATACCCCTCGATTTCATCATCAGTGGCAACCTGATCGAATCCAACACGAACCATTGTTTTCGTCTCCCGACACCATTGAGACTCTACGTAACATGGGACACGAATTCGCGCTGCGTCGACTTTACTCCCACGAGAGCAATCGCGTTGCCCGTTATTTCGGCGATGCCGAAAGCATCATGTTTGAAGCCGAAATCGGCCTGCTCCTCGGAGTTAGTGACTCCCGGAATCCCGACGCGGCTCCGTCCGGGTTCTAGCGCCGGGACCAGTGGGTTCGACGATTACTAACAGGAACCTGTCGGGTGAGTTGCATCCGAGATCCTGCTGCCCAGTGTAGTTCGATGCGCCTTGCCCATCTCTCCGTCATCGCTGCCAGCAGTGGACTTCTGCTGATTTCTTCGTTTCCCGGCTGTAGCGACGAAACCCGCAACGCGGAGCAGACCTACCAGCAGTTCTGCGTGAGTTGCCACGGCGAGAATCTGACTGGTGGCATCGCCCCGAGTATGCTCGATGAGGTGTGGACTCACGGCGGCACCGATGCCGCGATCACGGCTCAAATCATAACCGGTGATCCCGCGGTTGGCATGCCTGCATTTGGCGAAGTGTTTTCCGATGCCCAAGTCAGGGCCTTGGTCGTCTACATTCGGGAGCAACGATCCAAGCATGCGCTCAATCCCCCCGCCTCACCCAAACCCGATGCCAACCAAATCGTCACCACCGCCGAGCATCAATTTCGGGTAGAAGTTGTAACCGATGAGGTGGATAGTCCCTGGGGCGTCAACTGGCTTCCCGATGGCACGCTGCTTATCACCGAGAAATCCGGTGATCTACGTCTTTGGCGCGACGGGAAACTATCGGATCCGATCAACGACACCCCCAATGTGGATGCCCTCAGTCAAGCGGGTTTGTTTGATGCCGTCGCCCACCCTGACTATCAAAACAACGGTTGGATCTATCTCTCGTTCGCGGATCTCCAAACCAAACTTACCGGCAGCCGTTTGAGTCTGACCAAAATCGTGCGAGGCCGGATCGAAGACGAAAGCTGGATCGATCAAGAAACCATCTACGAAGGAGCGGAGGAACACTACCCAAAGGCCGGCGGGTATCACTTCGGTAGCCGCATCGTATTCGATGAGGCAGGCTACCTATTCTTCTCCATTGGCGATCGTGGGGCCAAAGAAGAGGCGCAAGACCCATTCCGTCCCAATGGGAAAATCCATCGCCTTTTCGACGACGGTCGGGTGCCTCCCGACAATCCCTTCGTAAATCAACCCGGAGCCGTTCCGTCGATCTGGAGTATCGGACACCGCAATCCGCAGGGCCTAGACCTCAACCCCCGTGACGGCACGTTGTGGGCCACGGAACACGGCCCGAGGGGCGGCGATGAATTGAATCAAATTAGACCCGCCCTCAACTACGGTTGGCCTCTGATTACCTACGGCATGAACTACAACGGCACCCCCATCACCGGCGAAACCGCGCGGGCGGGACTGGAACAACCCATCCATCATTGGACCCCGTCCATCGCCGTCTGTGGAATCGATTTCTACGACGCCCATCAATTCCCCGCCTGGAGTGACAACCTACTCGTGACCGCTTTGGCCGATCGAAACCTGCGTCGGGTTGTCCTCGATAAAGGAGTCTTCAAAAGCCAAGAAATCATCCTCCAAGACATCGGCCGCTGCCGCGATGTGAGCACGGGACCCGACGGCTACATTTACTTGGCAGTTAACAGACCGGACAAAATTATTCGCCTCGTCCCCGTCGACTAATCTCTGCTAACTCCCTCTCCATCGATGAAATACCGCAAATTCGGCAAACACGACCTCACGACTTCTGAAATCGGCTACGGCGCCTGGGCCATCGGTGGCTCTTGGGGCGATCAGGACGACGGCGATTCGTTGGCCGCCCTCAATCGCGCCCTCGACCTCGGCTGCACCTTTATCGATACGGCAGAGGGATATGGCGGCGGCAAGAGCGAGAAGCTGATCGGGCAAGTCCTGCGGGAACGCCGAGCCGCCGGAAAAGAGGAATCGATTTTCGTCGCCACCAAAACCCCACCTTCCGACGGCGAGTGGCCTCCCTCCCCTTACTGCAAGACCGAGGAGCGTTACTCAGAATCCTACCTCCGTAAAAACGTCGCCGCACGCATGACGTGTCTCGGCACCGACAAACTCGACCTGTTGCAACTCCACACCTGGACGCGCGCCTGGAACCGAAATCCAACCCCGTTCAAAATCCTGCGCGAGATGCAGGCTGAAGGAAAAATTGGCCTCATCGGGGTTTCGACTCCGGAACAAGATCAGAATTCCGTGATCCAACTGATGCGCGACGGTTGGATCGATTCCGTTCAGGTCATCTACAACATCCTCGAGCAAGAACCCGCCGCCGAGCTACTCGATGTCGCCGCTGAATGTGGCGTCGGTGTGATTGTGCGGGTCGCATTCGATGAAGGCGCCCTCACCGGAAAGTTCACCGACGAAACCAAGTTTCCCGATGACGACTTCCGCAGTGATTATTTTGCCGGTGATCGTATCGGCCGAGTCGTGAAAAAAGTCGATGCGATCAAAGCCGATGTAGCAGATTCGGGTTATACGATGCCCCAAGCCGCACTCAAATTCGTGCTATCTCATCCCGCAGTTTCTCTCGTCATCCCCGGCATCCGCACGGTTTATCAGGCCGAAGCCAACTGCGGCGTGAGTGACCTGCCCGCCATGCCCAAAGACCTGCTAACCAAGCTCCAGGCCCACAATTGGCGCCGGGGTATTTGGTATAGCGGAAAGTGAGGAAAATGCCCAGGCAGGGCGTGACCGCTGGGCGCGCCGAGCACTGCTTGGCCGATTGATAAGACACCACCCCAGCCACCCAGGGCACCTTGCCATACGCGGACGGCCCGGCGGTCCGTCCCTACCCTTCACCTACTCGTAACGCATTGCTTCCATCGGACTGACCCGCAAGGCTCGAAGCGCTGGCACGAGGCAGGCGATCGTGCCTGCCGACATCAGAACCACGAATGTTGCGGTGAACGTCGGCAGGTCCCCCGGCTCTACACCGAATAGAAATGAGCCGAGTAGTTGCCCCGCGAAATACGCCATCCCGAGTCCTAGCACCATACCAATAACGAGGTGCACCCCGCTTTGACGGAGGATGAGCTGCAGCACATCACGCGGTGAAGCCCCGAGTGCCATCCGCACCCCAATCTCTTGGGTGCGCTGACTCACGCTATAGGCCATCACGCCGTAAATTCCCACTCCCGCTAGCACGAGTGCTACGCCGCCGAAGACTCCAAATATCCAGGCTAAAAGTTTCTTAAAAAAAGCGCATCATCGAGGTGGCTCTGCAACGGCACCACCCAATAGATCGGCAGATCTGGATCGATCCGCCGCTCCTCCTCGCGCATTAACGCGGCGGCGGCCGTGATATCGCCATCCATCGTGCGAACGAACAGAGAGTAAAATCGGCGCGTCTCCTGGGCTACGGGTCGATAAGTCTGGGGGCCGACTGCCTCTTCAAATTCACCCTGATAAATCGAAGGGATCACGCCCACCACGGTGACCCAGGATGCGTCCACGACGTCGTCGACATCACCCAATTTGAAGCGTTACCCTATCGCGTTTTGATTCGGCCAAAATTCTTGAGCCGCCCTATCGTTCACGATGGCCACGAGGTCGCGGTCGAGCGTATCGCGATCATCAAAATCACGGCCCTCCAACATCGAAACCCCCATCACATCCATCCATCCGGGCGAGACAAAACCTTCTCCGCCTCGGGCTGCCGCGACCCGCCCGAAAACGGGGAATTTTCAAGCACGACCGGATCGTCGCCATCCCATGTCGGGAGCCGTGATGACAGACCAACGGCCGTTACCTCGGGACGACGTGCGATGTTCTGCCTCAGGTTGCGAAAAAAATCTATCATCTGCTGATCCTCGCCATACTGCGCCTCCGGCAATCCCACTCGTGATGTCATAATGCCCGTCGGGTTGTAGCCGAGTGGAACATTCGCCGCCTCGACCACGGAACGAATCATCAGTCCCGACATGACAAGGAGAACGCACGAGAAGGCTACCTCAGCAATGACCAGTGCCCGCGTAAGTTTCCCGGATGACGCTCCGGTGGAACCTCGCGAAGCGTCGTTGAGAAAGGAAGTGAGATTGGACCGCATCATACGTATCGCTGGCATCAATCCCGCCACCACACAGGTGAACAAAACCGCGCTCAGCACGTAGAGCAGGACGAGACCATCCATTTCCCACTGCAGCCAAGCCGGTGGCCCATCATCGGTGCCAGAGATGGCCCGATCGAACGCCTTCAGGAGGCCTTGCGCGAGGGGTAATCCCAAAATCGCCCCACCTGCGGCCAAGACCAAACTCTCCATCAACATGAGTCGAAGTGTCCGCCAACGCGACCCACCGAGGGCGGTGCGAATGGCCATTTCTTTCGAACGCACGCCACCTCGAACTAATAACAAGTTCGCTACATTGGTGCCGGCAATGAGCAATACCATCGTGACCGCCCCGGTCATGATCCCGAGCATCTGCTTCACGTCATCGCCCACGAAATTATCCCACATCCACGCTACCCGGATCTCCAATCCTTCATAGTCCTGCGGGTAAGTCTGCTGCCACCGGGAGAAAATCACTTCCAGCTCCTGTTGAGCGACGGACAAGGGCACACCCGGTTTCAAGCGGGCATCGACTTGCAGATAACGGGTCTCCCGGTCCTCGTCGGTGCGGGTGTATCGGCGCGGCATCCAAAGGTCGTTTTCATCGGGGTAATCAAATTCCCCGTCCGTCACCCCGATGATCGTGGCAATTTCGCCATTGGCCCTGATCGTGCGGCCAATGATGTCGAGGGCCGACCCGTAGCGATTTTGCCAAAGTTTCTCGCTGATCACCACGACTGGCGCCGCATCGGGGGCGTTGTCCGAGGCCTCCCACCAGCGGCCCATTTTCGGTTTTGCTCCGATTAAATGCAATCCAGGACCTGTCATCCAAGAGCCCGTAAAACGCTCGGGCGTGAGATCGTTGCCACTGACGTTGAAGGTTCCCGACTGCAGCGCGCTCAGCATGCTGAACGAAGTCTGGGCCTCTGCCAGATCGTTAAACTCCTCCATCGAAAGCGGGACCTGATCCCAACCGCGCTCCGGATTAGATAAATTGACGGAAATCAACGAATCTTGGTCCTCGTAAGGCAAGTCCTTGAAGAGGACCGCGTTGACGATGCTAAACATCGTGGTGTTTACGCTCAGACCCAGGGCGAGGGTAAAATGGCGATAAAGGTGAATCCTGGAGACTTGCGCAAAGAGCGCAGGGTGAAGCGAAGATCTGAAAGCATGCTGCTTTTATCACCCGACAACGCCGCTAAAAGTTTCAAGTTTTTCGGTAATTGAGGGCTTTTTAGGATATTTCGCTACACGCTATGAACTTGCGACTCTGTGAACCACCGCTGAACTAGTGGCTTCGGCTCCGCATTTTTCGCTCTTCTCATGCTGTCTCACCCCCGCAAAGCCCGCACCCGACTCGGCCAAGTCGCCGACGGCGGCCTGTTAATGCTCGCTGCTCGCCGCGGCCTACGGGCTGCGCGCCAATGCCGTGGTGTTCGATCTACCTGAGTTGCGAGGCATCACCACTTATCTGTGGCTCTTCCCTTGAGTCGCACTGGCCGGACCATGGATACTGGGTAGCCAAGGTTTCTATACTCAACCGCGACTGACGTCCAAATTGGGCACCATGATGATCGTGGTGCGCTCCGGACTCTACACCGTCTTGGCGACGATCATGATGTCGTTTTTGTTGCGCGCTGACGTCGCCCGTTCGGTGGTGATTCTAGTCGGAGCATTTGGCGGATTTCTGGTGTATGTGCGACATGAGCTCTCCGCCTGGAGCGCCGGCGATGAGCGGTGGCAGCGCCGGGTATTATGAGTAGGCACATCCAGCGAAAATACGGTAGCCCAATCTGCTCTTTCCGCCATGGAGCGCGAGGCCATCATCACCGTGAGTGAATGTGATCCGGCTACGACCACTCCGTCAGATTTCGAAGACCTGATGCACCGCGAGTCGATCGACGCTGTGATCGCAAGTATGCGTGGCGTGGATACGATAGCCATGCAACCGTTACTAGCGATCGGCGAGCGCGAGGGCGTGGAGCTATTGATGCGACCGGGCGTGCCGTTGCAATCAGGTTGGCGCCTGGCCGTCGACGACTTTGGCGGAGAACCGGTGCTGTATGTCCGAGCTCAAACGGCATCGGCGATGGCGCTCTCGATCAAACAGGCCTTGGACTATTTAATGTCGGCGGTGCTCATGATCGGGCTGAGCCCCATCCTATTGATCATCGCGGTTGCGATTAAATTAACCTCCCGCGGTCCCGTATTTTTTCACCAACCTCGAGGCGGTAAAAATGGTCGCGAGTTCACCATATTGAAGTTCCGCACCATGCGGTTAGGCGCCGAGGCGGAGCAGGAGCAGCTGGCGGATCAAAACGAAATGAAAGGGCCCGTTTTCAAAATGACGGACGATCCTCGCGTAACGGGATTGGGACGATTTTTGCGTCACCACAGCCTGGATGAGTTACCTCAACTCTGGAACGTGCTCCGAGGCGAAATGAGTTTGGTCGGGCCCCGTCCCCTACCCGTGAGTGAAGTGAAGGCGATCGCGGAAGGCACCGATCGTCGCCGATTGAGTGTAAAACCCGGCCTGACTGGGCTTTGGCAGATCAGTGGCCGCAGCGATATCGCCGATTTCTCTGATTGGGTGGGACTGGATCTGACTTACATCGACCAATGAAGCCTTTGGCTGGATGCGAAAATTATGTTAGCGACCGTGCCGGTGGCGTTGTTGGGCCGAGGCAGTCGATGATCCGAAAGAATCGTATAGATTGTGCCGAAATGACGGTTTTTGTGCTTTTGTGAGCCCGCGAGGAGCGCAAGATCTCCCCCCGTCTCTCGTTCTTGTTGCGAGCAGGCATCCCACGTTTCCCCTCCACTTATGTTTCGATTCATCGCCCGTCGACTGCTAGAGACCATTCCAGTCCTGCTGATCATCATCACGGCGACTTTCTTCATGATCCGGTTTGTGCCCGGAGGCCCCTTCACCTCGGAAAAGGCTGTTAGCCCCGAGATTAAGGCCAACCTCGAAGCGCATTACGGTCTGGATAAGCCGCTATACCAGCAATACTTCGACTATCTCGGTAGTTTGATGAAGGGAGACCTCGGTCCGTCATTCAAATACCCGAATCGCACGGTAAACGAAATTATCGCCGACAAACTGCCCGTATCACTCGAGCTGGGCCTAACCTCGCTCGCCGTGGCCTTGGTCTTCGGTATCACGCTCGGCGTCATCGCCGCCATAAAACGAAACACGTGGTTGGACTACGTCTCGTCGTCGATCGCGATGACCGGTATCTGTATACCGACATTCGTGCTCGGCCCGATACTTGTCCTCGTCTTCGCCATCCACCTCGGCTGGTTCAACGCCTCTGGCTGGTATACCAGCTACGACCGGGTCCTCCCGGCTGCGACCCTCGGTCTGGTTTACTCGGCCTACGTCGCGCGTCTCACCCGGGGCGGCATGCTGGAGATCCTCAATCAAGACTACATCCGCACGGCCCGCGCCAAAGGGGCGAGTGAGTTTCGCGTGATTTTCCGCCACGCCCTGAAAGGTGGCCTGCTCCCCGTCGTCTCATTCCTCGGTCCGGCTATCGCTGGTATTCTTACCGGATCATTCGTGATCGAGACGATTTTCCAAATCCCCGGTCTCGGGCGCGAATTCGTTAATAGCGCCTTCAACCGCGACTACACGTTGGTGCTCGGCACCGTCATTCTCTACGCGAGCCTCATCATTGTCCTTAATCTCGTCGTTGACGTGGTGCAGGTGTGGCTGAACCCGAAACTTAAATTCGATTAAGCCGCCATGTCTGTCTCACTCTCCTCCTCCGCAGATCGACTTCCGTCCGGTATTCCGCTTCCGGAAGATCTCGAACAAGGCACTTCCCTTTGGAAAGATGCGTGGCATCGCCTCGCCAAGAACAAGCTCGCCGTCTTTGGCGGCACGGTGCTGATCGTCCTCGCGATCGCGTGTATCGTCGGCCCATGGCTCAGTCCCTACGGCTACGAGGACAATAACCTCAATAACACCTTCTCGCCTCCGAGCGGCGCCCATTGGTTGGGCACCGATCAACTCGGACGTGACCTCCTCGTGCGTCTGTTGGTTGGCGGTCGTATTTCGATCGGCGTGGGTCTATGTGCCACTTTCGTGGCGCTGACTATCGGCGTGGTCTACGGTGCGGTCGCGGGATTCTTCGGCGGTAAGATCGATTCCCTCATGATGCGCATCGTCGACATCATGTATGCCCTGCCTTTCACGATTTTCGTGATCCTGTTGATGGTCTTTTTCGGTCGTGACATCTGGTTGCTCTTCCTCGCCATCGGCGCGGTCGAATGGCTGACCATGTCCCGGATCGTGCGCGGACAAATCATGTCGCTGAAGAAGATGGAGTTCATCGAAGCAGCGCGGTCGATTGGTCTCGGCAAACGGCGGATTATTTTCCGCCACATGATCCCCAACATCCTCGGGCCGATCATCGTTTATACCACCCTCACTATCCCGGCGGTTATGTTGTTGGAAGCATTTTTGAGCTTCCTCGGACTCGGCGTGCAGCCTCCCCTCAGTTCGTGGGGTGTGCTCATCAAGGACGGAGCCGAGAAGATGGAAGAATACCCCTGGTTACTCATGTTCCCCGGTGTGGTGTTCTCCCTGACTCTCTTCTCACTCAACTTCCTCGGCGACGGCCTCCGCGACGCTCTCGATGTGCGATCGTCGAAGGATTGAGCGCGTTCATCTAGGTGGGTGCGCAGCGGTCCGCAAATCACGGTATTGACGAATCTCCAATTTGGTAATACCTCGAAGAATGCCAACGGTAACAATAAAAATGTCGCCCGGTGATCACGCTCGGTTGAAAGCGTCCGCTCGACGACGCCACACCTCCCAATCGGCAGTTCTGCGCGAGGCCTTCGACCTATTGGAAAGCTCCGAAACATCATCCCGTCCTTCTCTCGCCGAGCGCGCAGCCCATCTCATTGGTTCGCTTGAAGGACCGGAGAACTTATCGGCTCTGTCCAAGGATATGGAAGGTTATGGCGAAAGCCTTAATCGCTGATACCGGCCCTCTCGTTGCCTTGCTCAATCGCCATGATCAAGATCATGCGTGGGCGGTCACTGAGCTGGCTAAAATTCATGATCCCCTTTTCATTTACGAGGCGGTCTTTGCCGAATGCGCATACCTATTGAGAAAAATCGATCCCGGGTTCGGCCAACTCTCTGGCTTAGTGGAAGATCAGATCGTTACCTTCGATTTCGATCTAAAGTCTCAATTCAATGCCGTATCGAAAATGTTAAAGAAATATCACGACACGCCCATGTCTCTTGCCGATGCCTGTGTGGTAAGGATGAGTGAACTTATGCCTGATGCAAAAGTTCTTACGGTCGACTCAGACTTCTTCCACTATCGAAAGAATAGCCGTCACTCTATTGCGGTGATCCATCCTCGAAGATGAACCGCTTTCGTCCATTTTTCGGCTACCTTAGACCCGTCAAGGGCACGCTGATTGCAGCGCTCTTGTGTGGGTTGGTCTATGGCGCCGCCAATGGTGCCGGCTTGCCCCTCATGATGAAGTGGGTGTTTCCACAGATCTTCGCGGCCGAGGCTGAAGTTCTCACCAATTGGCAGCTCGCTCTCATTGCCGCTTGGTTGCCCTTGATTTTCCTCGTCCGCGGCGTCGCCGGCTATGGCAACGTCTATCTCGTGCAACTTGCCGGAGTGAAGGTGCTCGAACGCATCCGTCTCGACTTCTTCGCCAAACTGCAACGCCTGCCCCTCTCTTTTCTCCAGCGCCAATCCAGTGGTGATCTGATCTCCCGCGGATTGGCCGATACTAACCAGCTTCAATTCACGCTCACATTCTCCGCCAACGAGATCATTCGGCAGCCCGCCACGTTATTGGGAGCCCTCGGTTTCCTAGTCTGGGTCGCCATGAACGAACGGGGTGTCGCCCTCGTCCTCGTGTGTTTGGCTGTGGTGCCACTCTGTGTTTTGCCCATCCGATTTGTGGGCAAAAAAATCGTTCGCCGCGCCCAGGAAGTGCAGGCTGAACTCGGATCAATCACCGGACGTTTCAGCGAAAACCTCGCGACTGCCCGCGAAGTCCGTGCGTTCAGCCTGGAAGATCGCGAAGTTAAGAAGTTTGGGATCATCAGCCAATCCCTCGTCCGTTTTCAGATGAAGGTGGTCAAATACCAGCAGGCCCTCAACCCGGCCATCGAGATCATCTCCGCCATCGGTATCTCGATCACCCTGATCTACGCCTACCGCGTGCAGGTGCCGTTGGAGTCTTTCTTGTCTCTCATCACCGCGCTCTACTTGAGCTACGAACCGATCAAAAAACTCGGAGGCATCAACAACGAGATGAAGAAAGGGCAAGCCGCCCTGGAACGTATTGAGATGGTGCTCAACGAGCCTGTCGCCATCACCGATCCGGCCGAGCCCAAGCCCTTCGAAAAAGTCGAAGGCAACCTCACTTTCGATAAAGTTTCATTCGCATACCGTGAAGGTGAGCCCGTTTTGCAGGACATCAACGTGCACATACCCGCTGGAACCGTCTGTGCGCTGGTCGGCCCCAGCGGTGCGGGCAAGTCGACCTTCGCCAATCTCGTGCCCCGTTTCTACGAAGCCGCCACCGGCAGCGTAAAAATCGATCAAGTGGATATCCGTGACGTAACCCTCGCCGACCTGCGCCAACAGATCGGTATCGTGTCCCAGGAATCAGTGCTCTTCGACGATACCGTCTTCAACAACCTCTTGGTCAGTCGGCCCGGTGCTACCCGGCAGGAAGTTGAGCATGCCGCTGAAGCCGCCTACGCCCACGAATTCATTCAGTCCCTCCCCGAAGGTTACGAGACCGTCGTGGGCGAACGCGGAGCCTCGCTTTCCGGCGGTCAACGCCAGCGTCTTGCTCTCGCCCGTGCCTTCCTCCGCGACGCCCCGATTCTGATTCTCGATGAAGCCACCAGTGCCCTCGACAGCGAAAGCGAAGCCGCCATTCAGAAGCTGTCTCTTATACACATCTCCGAGCCCACGAGACCTCTCTACATCTC
>OJFP01000671.1_pt1 | contig 22601 bp, 16 predicted proteins | sample 1594141 | NCBI WGS metagenome assembly OJFP01 (sample SAMN05416843, study PRJEB24817) | seawater metagenome | isolation source: Sea water | place: Canada:Atlantic | collected 2013-07 | reverse complement strand
TAGTGTGGGGTTTCCCCATGTGAGAGTAGGTCATTGTCAGGCATTATATTTAGAAGAACCCCGTACTCGTTTGAGTGCGGGGTTTTTTTATGGGTGTCTGGAAAGGCTGACAGAGACCGGTCAGAGTGATTCGGTCTTTGGTGGAACCAAAGTCCTCCCCCCTTCGGGGACTCGTTGCGGTCGGCAGCTCGGTACGTTTAATCAAACCGTTTGTTATTAAAAAGTGCCGCGTATCTTCAAAGCCAGCACGGGGCCTGCATCTGAGCACGAATCTTCGATCTCTCCGATGTAACCGGTTGCAATCGTGCCTCCGTCATATCGAGAGCGCACGCGGCAGCGATCTCGAGAGTCACGCACTTCGAACCGATAGATCACCCCGGTGTTGCCTTGGATTTCGGCCCAGCCAAAATAGGAGCCGATCTTAGGATACTGCTCGGTTTTATCAATGTCGTAAACCTTGAATTCGTTGTAGAACTCACGACGATAGTTGATACCGTAATTCATATTTCTGAATGACGGGATATCATGACGGAATCCGAAGCTGTAGCTGCTGCCTCCACCGCGCATTGAACGCTCTCTGTCTATGTTCAAGAAGGGATCGACCAATGTGGATTCTTCGAGATTCAGTCCCGCGGTAACCAAAATCTGTGGCTGATTAACGAAGCTGAGACGGAGGCTTCCATCTAGCCTTACGCCGTAGCGCTCGCCGTCGCCAACGTTTCCTCGCGCTGAGAGGACCTCTATAGCAGTCGATACGTCTACGTTGTCGATTACATCCTCTAAATCTTCGAAAAAGAAATTGGTGTTAATTACCCCAGCGTCCTGCGGTAGGCGGTATTCGAAGTTTGCTTCGTAGCGCCAGAGCTGTTGCTGGCGCAAATCCGCGTTGCCTTCGAACGCGTTTTGTTCGTCGTCACCTGAATCGACTCCTGCGGTGAAGTCCCTAAAGCTCAATTGCTGCACGTCTTTCTCGATAGTCGCACGAAACTGTACGGCGGTCGTTAGATCGAATCGGTAATCGAAGCGAGGGCGGAAGAACGTAAAGCTGCGTGACCGATCAGAGGTTCCGCTTTGAGAAATGGTGCTGTCCTCGAACAGCATCGTGCTTTCAAGACTCATACGGTCATTCAGCTGCCAGTTATGAATAGCGAAATATTCGTTGCGTAGCTCTTCTACCGTGCCGGTTGAATCTGTGACTGCGGCAAGCCCGCCAAAGCGCTCGCCCGCCGAAGGGGTTCCCTCGAGTCCTAACTGCAGAGAGGTATCAAGGGTGGTCTGTGCCCGTTCGATACCAGCTTCGACAGAATGTGCTTGAGAAAAATTAGCGATATAGGAAGATCGAATAATCCGTTCTCGCGTGCGTTCGACGTTCGATAGGAAAAGGTCTCTCTCTACGTTAGTGCCATCAACTTGATACCGACTGCGCACGCTGTTGTCGTCTGCATCATTAACGATGAACAACGTTTTCCAACGATTGCCATTGCCAAAAACATGCATGTAGTCGCCGCCAACTTCCCAGGAGCTTTGCTCGATGGGTATCGTATCGCGCTCTACGGTGCTTGTTGCTGGGGTTGTTAAAAAGTCTGTTAGGATACGGTCAGCATACGATTCGTAGTCATTGTCGTTCCACTGCAGATTAATATTCGCTGTATTTTTCTGACTAAATTCGTAACCCAGATTCGCCTGTAGTGTAACGGGCCAGGCATCTCTTCCTTCATCCCGATTAACCGTATTAGACAGTACGCCGTTCACGTCGAACGCACTTTCGAAACCGTCTCTATACTCCCATCGAGGTTCAAGCTCGGCGCTAAGAAAATAGTTTAGTTTTCGGTTTTGACCGGTGACCGACAGCTTGGCGCCCGGTTGATACTTTCCGTCATGATAGTGGTCGGTGTTTACCTCATAGGCATAAGACTGGCTGCTTTGCGCCTGCTGCAAAACGACGTTAATAATTTGATTGCCGCCTCGCACATCAAGGTCGCCTGAGGTGCCGCGGATGATCTCAATATACTCAACCTCGGTTGCGGGTATCCGAGACAGTTGTGCGTTGCCCTCATTACCTTTGCCCGCAACTCTTCGGCCATTAATTAGCACCTGATTACCACCAGCACCTAGGCCGCGTCGGCTATCGCCTCCGCCACGTGCGAGGTTGATCCCGGGAATACGAGCGAGCATATCGTTTACTGAAAATGGCTGATACTGATCGAAGAATTCGGCCTGGTAGACAACGGTCGACGACTCTTCGTCGATGGTTATTTGGTCTTGAGACCACGCTTTCTGGGGCTGCGCAATAATTATAGACGCAGCAGTTGCGATAGCTAGCGGCAGTAATTTCTTTAAAAAATATTTATTTTCAATGGGCTGCATGGCTCGCACTCTAATCTGAAGATCGTGAAGATTACCACAGGCCTGCTCGTCGATTTTATGGGGGATTCATAATTTTTTGTAACAGACCTGAGCCCAAAAACGGGCGTCCTAGGAGCGATCAGTAGGCGCATCGAAGTACGCCTCAGCAGCCACAGTATCTTTCGCGTAAAGCCAGCGCGGGATTGTCCTGAGTGAGGTAAACTTAGTGCCCCGGCCGAGAGAAGTCGGTCAGCCTTTAAGTATCCAACCGCGCGGAAGCAGTAGCATGAAAAGCCTAGATCAAAGCCAACGATTTCTCTTTGATAAACACTCCATACGTGGCCAGTACGTATCGTTAGACGAATCGTGGGCACTCATTGTCGCGCAGTCTGGGCTCGAGGGTCGTGCGCTGACATTGCTTGGAGAGGCGCTTGCTGCGATGGTGCTGCTTGTCGATACCCTTAAAATAAAGGGTAGCGTAATTCTTCAGGTTCGTGGCTGCGGACCCCTTGGGTTACTTGTGGTTGAGGCGAATTCAGAGAACCAGATCCGCGGAATAGCAAGGCAGGTTGGCGAGATCACGGATGAGATGGATCTTGCGCAGATTTTTGGTAGTGAATATTTCGTGATCACGATTAAAACTGATGGTGCCGAGCCGCATCAGGGTATTGCGCCTTTGCAGGGTACCAATTTTGCAGATGCCCTAGAACATTTTTTCGCGACGTCAGATCAGTTAGCGACACGCTTCTGGCTAGCGTGCGATAAGGATAATATAAGTGGGATGTTATTACAGAAGCTGCCCGGTAAGGCGGCTGATGAAGACGCATGGAATCGTGTGGTTATGCTCGCCGACACACTGTCAGCGCAAGAGCTAAAGCTTGCGGAATTAGAGAGCCTTCTTTACCGTCTCTTTCACCAAGAAGAGATACGGTTGTTTGACTCAAACCCTCTCGAATTTTATTGCAGCTGTTCGCGCGAACGCACAGGAGCGATGCTGTTAACGCTGGGTAAAACCGAAGTGTTAGAGGTATTGAGGCAAGAAGGAGACGTGTCGGTAACCTGCGAGTTCTGCAATCAGGAATATTGCTTCGATAGCATCGACGTAGAACAGGTGTTTCTTAGCTCAGAAAGGATAGAGCCTGGCGTAACCGCGCACTAGTTTTCTTCACTGGCAGGTCCTCTATATACAAGAGGGATCCGCCAGCCTCTACCTAAATGGAATGACTATCGAGCTCAAATTCGCTCGCACGATATTCTGAATTTCGATCGCCAACTCTTTGTAGAAGTGACGCTGCGGAGAGGTGCTACGCCAGGCGAGAGCATGATTTCGCATCACATTTACACCTTCTACGTCGGCGACACGTAAGTCATTCTCATCGCGTATTTCCGACTTGGCATACAGAGCTGGCAGGAAAGCGATACCCATACCCATCACTACCATTTGGCGCAGGGTATCTAGGCTTGTGCCTTCGTAATCGCGACGCACTTCGGCGCCAACTTTCTCGCATAGCTCGGTGATCTGGCGATGGAAAAGGTGGTGCTCCCCGATGGTTAAGACTTGCTCGCCTAAGAGATCCATGCGGTTAATCGTTTTTTTGTTGGCGAGCTTGTGATCGCGCGAAATAACCAATTTGAGGGGTTCTCTAAAGAGAGGCACTACAACGAGGCTGCTCGACATAATAGGTTGGGTGCTCAGAATAAAGTCATGATTCGAGTTTAATAGACCGTATTCGAGATCGCTTGGCGCATCTTCTCTGACATAGAGTTTGAGGTCGGTATACTTCGTATGAATGGGCGAGAGGATGTGGGGGAGCAAATAGGGGCCGAGAGTTGGCGTAACCCCCATGCGATAAGTGCCTGCCCCACCCCCAGACAGAGAGCCTGCCTGCATAGCAAAGCACTGTGCCTCCTCGATAACCCTGCGCGCACTGGTAAGCAATTCGCGGCCTTCGATGGTCAAACTCGTCCCGCTGCGTGTGCGTTCGAACAGTTGTACGTCTAGGAGTTCTTCTAAGCCGGCTACTTGGTTACTGAGTGTTGGTTGTGTGACGTTTAAACGAAGGGCTGCTTGGCGGAAACTCCCATGCTCCGCAATTGAGGCGAAATAACGAATATGCTTTAAGCTTAACTTGTCGATCGACTCCATCTAGAGGCTCCTGTCGAGGTTCGTGAGCGAGATTGATTTTTTGATCAGGTACCTTTTATACCTCATTTCTTAGAAGTATAGAAAATTACTATCACTAATCTTTAATAAGTGACTAATGCTTATCAAGAAGACTTGCCTATTATAGGCGGAGTAAGCACATAGTTATTAATTTGAGAGTTTAATTTTATGGAAAAAGTTATTTCCGGCTTGGTGCAATTCAAGTCCTCGTCTTTTGAAGACAGAAAAGAACTGTTCGCAGAACTCGCGAATGGGCAAAGCCCCGAAGTCTTATTCATTACCTGCGCCGATTCGCGCATCGATCCCAACTTGGTTACACAGACTGAGCCGGGCGATCTGTTCATCATTCGCAACGCAGGCAATATCGTGCCGCCTCATACACGCGTCTCGAGCGGTGTCACTGCGTCTATCGAATACGCTGTAGCCGTGCTTGGTATTAAGCACATCGTAGTTTGCGGGCATTCAGACTGTGGTGCGATGAAAGGCGCGCTGAATATTCCCGCGCTTGCTGACCTGCCACATGTGCAAGACTGGCTCGACCATTCACGCGCGGCTGTCGAAATTGTCAAAGCCAAGCATGGCCAGGCATCGGCGTCCGAGCTCGACGCCGTGACCAAACAAAATGTTTTGCTCCAGCTTGACCACCTGCGAACCCATCCTGCAGTGGCCGCAAAGCTTGGCACGGGCGAGATCGACATGCATGGCTGGGTCTATGACATCGAACACGGCAACGTTGCCGCCTACGATGACACACAGCGCGAGTTTGTATCGATTGAGGAACGCTACGCAGCGCTTATCGATGCAAGCGCTAAAGCCGCAGCTACCGCCTAAAACAGGAATTTGCCAAGCTCGCTAGAAGAGAAGGCGTATCTCTGAGGAGAAACCATGCTTAATTTCAGAATAGATAATCTACGCGGAGACCTTTATGGAGGTTTGACCGCAGGTGTTGTTGCCTTGCCACTTGCGTTAGCGTTTGGCGAGGCGTCTGGCGCTGGCCCGATCGCGGGTCTCTATGGCGCCATCTTTGTAGGATTCTTCGCTGCGCTTTTCGGTGGCACCGAAACCCAAATTTCTGGCCCAACAGGCCCGATGATTGTGGTGTTCGCAGGTGTTTACGCAACGCTGAACGGCGAGGCGGAGTTAGTCTTCGCCACCGTAATACTGGCAGGTGTGTTTCAAATTTTATTTGGGGTGCTAAAGCTCGGCCAGTACATCAAGCTCGTTCCTTATCCTGTGGTATCAGGTTTTATGAGCGGAATTGGTTGCATCATCATCGCATTGCAATTTAGCAGGATGTTCGGCCGCGAGCCCGAAGGCGGGGGCACAATACCCGCACTTGCTGCTATTCCAGGGGCAGTCATGGACCCCAATCTCGTCGCACTGGGCATCGCTGTTGTTACGCTATTGATCGTTTTTAAGTGGCCTAAGATGTGGGGCAAGGTCGTTCCACCACCCCTCGCCGCGTTGGTTATCGCTACCCTTATTAGTCTCGTTGTCCCAGGTGCGCCAATTCTCGGTGATATTCCCACGGGTCTGCCTAGCTTCTTGGTGCCGAGTTTTAGTCAGGACACCCTGCTTATTGTGATGGAGGCGGCGATAATCCTAGCTCTCTTAGGCTCGATCGATAGTCTGCTGACATCGCTTGTAGCGGACAATATGACTCGCACCAAGCATAACTCGAATAGGGAGTTAATCGGCCAGGGACTAGGCAACATGGCGGCTGGCTTTTTTGGCGGTATCCCCGGAGCGGGCGCGACTATGCGCACTGTGGTAAATATTCGTACGGGCGGTCAGACTAAAATATCGGGCATCGTGCACAGCTTACTGCTGCTAGCTATCGTGGTTATCTTGGCACCGCTCGCCTCGCAGATACCGCATGCGGTGCTCGCCGGAATACTCGTCAAGGTAGGTTACGACATTATCGACGTCTCTTATCTGAAAAATGCCCACCGTGGGCCGCGCTGGGATCTTGCACTTATGGTGCTTGTGCTCGTGCTGACGGTATTCGTAGATCTTATCACCGCAGTCGTAGCGGGCGTTGTTATGGGTGCGTTAGCATTCGTTAAACAAATGGCAGACGCACAGCTTCTTCGCATGGGTGGATCGCGGGAAGAAGGCCAGGTTGAATACTCTGACGACGAAGAGGCGCTATTCGCTCGCGCGAAAAAGCGCATTACGATGTTCGATTTCGGTGGGCCATTAAGCTTCGGCGCCGCTGCGGATCTAGGACATCAGGTGCGTGAAAATTCGCGAGGCAGGGGGCAGGCGCTGATTCTCGACTTTAGCTCGGTGCCGTTCGTCGATGTGTCAGCAGCGCGCGCGGTCGAGACGATCGGATGCGACGCCGACTTGGCAGGAAAAAAAGTGTTTATCTCCGGTATGAACCACAGCGTAAAGGCTGTCTTAACGGGCTTAAGCGCAGACTGCTGTTTAAGCGATGAAAATTATTATTCTAAGCGAATCGATGCCATCAGGGCGGCGGTTGCATACATCGAAGGGTCGCCTAATGACGGCGGCAGCATTGAAACCGGAGCCTCCACGCAGCCTTCTTAAGCGCTCCCAAAGATCAAGAGCGCGCAGACAGCGTTAACTCGAAGCAGTAAGCATGAGTGGTATTGGCGTTAGTCGGTGCCTCCTCCTTGATAGGCCAACTCGGCATTGACGAGTTGGCCTTTTTTTTCGTGTCCGACGTATCAAGCGCAGACACTAGAGTGCGTCGGGAAAACTCTCAACGCGAAAGCTGTTAAACTTCGGCGCTTAATTCTCAGGCCGGCTCGCCTGCATCCAAATTCGAAAGACCTATGATTCCAACTGACAAAGACCTCTGGTTCCTGCCCCTCGGTGGCTGCGGTGAAATTGGGATGAACCTTAACCTGTTTGGCCACAATGGCAGCTGGCTAATGGTTGACTGTGGCATCACCTTCGAAGACTCTGTAACAAGCCGAACAGGCAATCGAGTCGAAATGCCTGACCCTCTTTTTATTGCTAATCGGCATGAAGCCCTTGCTGGCATTATAGCTACGCATGCGCATGAAGATCATATTGGCGCGCTGCCCCATCTCTGGGAGCAACTTCGCTGTCCAATCTATACAACACCGTTCACTCGCAACGTGGTCGCTCGCAAGTTTGCTCAGGCGGGTATTCGCGCGCCTCTCGTGACCGTGCACCCCGGCGAGACTATCGAGATTGGTCCGTTTAAGGTTACTTGGGTGCCGATAACACATTCGACGCCTGAGACGAACGGGCTTTTAATCGACACCCCTGCGGGGCGTGTGCTGCACACAGCTGACTGGAAAGTAGATCCGGCGCCAGTGGTAGGTGAACCGATTCAGCCTAAGCTCTTTCAGAGCATTGGCGATCGTGGTGTAGGGACGATTATCTGTGATTCGACGAATGCACCGCTCAAGGGTAGTTCGACGTCGGAGTCTACGCTCTTCGATGGTTTGCTTGCGGCGGTGCAGGCGAGTCCTCAGCGCGTTGTGGTCGCTTGCTTCTCGAGCAACGTGGCGCGGCTTCAAACCATCGGCAACGTCGCTCATGTGGCAGGACGCTATATTGGCCTGCTAGGGCGCTCATTGATCAATATGCATGGCTGCGCGCGCGGTGCGGGCTATTTAGCGGATAACTTTAACCTCGTGCAGTCTAATCACCTCGGCTACATGCCGCCAGACGAGGTGCTCGCTATCGCAACAGGAAGCCAAGGCGAGGTGGGCGCAGCGCTCTATCGCCTCGCTCAAGACAGCCATCCAGATGTGAGTTTGGCGGCTGGTGACCATGTTATTTTTAGTTCTAAGACGATTCCAGGGAATGAGATAGAGGTGGCGAGTCTGATAGCGATGTTCGAGGCTCGCGGTATTCGCGTCACCCAAAACGAATTCGATGGAAAGCCTATTCATGCAACAGGCCACCCCTGCGCCGAAGAGTTACAGCAAATGTATCAGTGGGTTCGGCCTCGAGTTGCTGTGCCGGTGCACGGAGAGGCGTGTCATATGGACAGCAATGCGCTAATCGCAGCAGCCTGCGGCGTGCCGGTGCAGCTGAGAGGGCAGAATGGTGACCTTTTCGATCTAGTGCTAGATAAGGTCAAACGGTCGGCCGTACCCGTAGGCAGGCTCTGGTTCGATGAGCGCAAGCGAGTGCTCGAGAAAGTCTGAACCGCGGGTACTCATGCACTAGCCGATTGGCCAGTCTGCCGCATCGCGCGTGTCCAGCGTCTGAAGAACCGGCCCTGGCGACCAACGCGCGACATAGGAACCTGTGGGGTCAAAAGTTTCGGTCTGCTTCTGCAGATTAAAATGGCGACCGCCGCGGGGATCCACACCAACGCCAGCAATATACTGCCAGTTGCCCCAATTTGAGGCGACATCATAATCACAGAGCTGATGTTCGAACCATGCCGCGCCATAGCGCCAGTCCATCTCTAGCTCATTGACCAGACAACTTGCGGCAATCTGTCTGCCACGATTTGATAAATAACCTGTGGCCTTGAGCTGTTTCATACAGGCATTCACAAGCGGGTAGGGAGTCGTGCCCTGACACCATTTTTCGAAGCGTTCTGGGTAGAAGCACTTGAAACCGCCGCAGGAGCTAATGCCGCGCAGCGAAAAAAGCTTGGGGCCTATTTGCACCGCAATCCACTGAAAGTACTCGCGCCAGAGGAGCTCTATGTAAAGCCAATAGGTTGAGTCGTTTGCCCCTGCAGTTTGTTCGTAGCTGCGAAGATGACTCAGCGCTCGGCGTGCAGAAAGGCTGCCGCTGTTAAGCCAAGGTGAAAGTTTGGAGCTCGTGTCCCAGCCGTCTAGTTCATTGCGCGTTTTCTTGTAGCTGCTCGCGTGAGTCGACCCGAAGTAGCTTTTCAAATGCCGCTTAGCTGCCGACTCGCCTCCCTCGAAAAATGGCTCGAGGTGACTATAACCACTGAGGTCAGGAATTTCAGCCTTGCGGAGTTCGGCGAATGAGATGCCCGCGGGCAGTGGCGGCAGAGAGGCCGGTGCGTCGACAGGCAGCAACGTGTCTGTGCGTTCGGCGAGCGTGCGAAACTTCGAATAACTCACGACTCTTTCCTTCGGCAAAGGCGAGCTAGTCCGATCGAATAGCGTATAGGTGTCCTGCGTGTCGATGATGAGCTCTGGGCGCCGAGCGGCGAGCCCCACCAAGGCCGCAGTTTCGTCGGTACCAGGAAGAAAGCTGCAAACTAATCTATCGATAGCATGGCGCTCGACGAGTTCGGCCAGACAGCGATCAGGCTCTCCGACGACGAAGAGAATCTCTTGGCCGTAGGTAGCTAGCGCGACGCGCAGATCGGCCAAACACTGGCGAATGAATTGCCAGCGGTGCGCCCCCATCGAAGCGGTGTGGAAGCGATACTGGCTAAACCAGCGCGGCTCGATGCAATACACGCAGAGAAGGCTGTCAGATTTTGCCGCGGCAATCAGCGCTGCGTTATCATCAATTCGTAGATCTTTGGTCAGCCAATAAAGTGTTTTGTGCATTAGTCGTCGAGCCTTATACCTGATTTGCTGCTAGAGCTTGATGAACGCGAGGGCGTAGTTGCTATTCAGTGGAATGACTAACTGGTGCTGAACCGAGTCATAGCACATCGAAGCGGCGCTCGGGATGCCCTCGGCGATTAACGTCGCTTCTTGGCCGGGTACTATGCGCGACACACTGCCGAAGCGCACGCTGCTGACATACTTGGTGCCGTCTTCGAGTATGACTACGCCATCGTTGCCACCCTCAACCGCGTATTCAGTGCCGAGCAATTCACCATTCGGGCTGAAGGTAAGTACGGCGTTGTCTCCGATGTTGACCACAACGACATCGCCGTTGCCGTCGATCGCGACACCGTTAGGGATCGCCAGCGGTGCGCCATCGATTAATACAGACACCTCGCCTTCGGCGCTAATTGTATAGAGACGCTCTGGCGGACGCGTGTTTGACGCATAGATTGTGCCGTCGGCGCTCACCGCGATCCCGTTGAGCAATGTCGCGCCCGGTACAGGAATATTGCGAAGTGGCCTGCCGCTTTCGAGATCGAATTCACGAACAAAGCCAGAATCGACTGTGTAGAGCGAGCCATTAGCGATGGCACTGCCCAAAGGTTGGTGGAGTTCGAGGCCGTCTCGCGTTACCCCAATCCATTTTGGCGTATGCACGCTGCCATCCGGATTGATTAGTGAGACGAAGCCGTCGTTCTCGGTGCCGTCACCCGGGTTGCCGTTATTCATCGCAAGGATCAGGTTGCGAGTCGGATCGAAAGTGCAGCTTTCTGAGAAGTGAAACGCGCCGTAAACCTTGACGTTGTCCGACATGAGCTTGCGCTCCCCGGCCTCGTTGACTGAACCAATTGGCTCGCCCACTCGAAACTCTTGCGCGTTAACTGCGCTGACGAGAAATAGGCCGCTGGCGACTAAGGAGGCGTTGATGCCGAGGCGCGTCAGTTTAGAGAGAGGTGAAAGCTGCTTAGATGTGATGGGGTTACGCATAGGTCGATTCCTTTCATAAATGGCTGGCAGAATTGGCTTTTAGTATACTACGCACGACAACGCCATGGAGATGGGGGTGTTGGTGTATTTAGTCTCATACGCGTAGGTGCCCATCCCGTTCAATAGCCATTTCCCTTTGGCGACTGGCAACTGTTGGATAGATTTCGACCTGGTGCCCAGAAAGTCCCTCACAACTCCTTGTTACGAAATAAGCGACTGAACTGGCCTTTTGGACGCGGGGGCTATCTATGTTGCTCCGCAAAATCAGCTTTGGCAGAAGCCAGGCTCGGCGCAAGAAGGAAAAACGAAGGGAGGAGACCATGCCTCATCATTCAGAATCAGAAGTTAAATTATTACTACGGTATGTCAGTGGTCTATATCGCTGAGGCTAAGCAGTTAACAGGAGGGAATGGCTTTGCGCTCTCTATCGAAAAGCACAGTCAATGGAGGCCGAACAAGCGGTGACAAGTTATTCTTAGAAAAGGCAGGAGCGGCAAGCCAAAAAAAGGCCGGTTGAGCGATCAACCGGCCTTCTAAACTTTGTGGAGCCCACCAGCGACTCCACTCAGCCCGGAAGGTAGACTTAGTCGTTAGCAGAAGCCATAGAACGTGCTTCTTGTGCTTTGCGCTCAGCAACGAGTGTCTCGAAGCCCTCGTCGTCTAGGTGGGTAATCGCCAACCAAGCGTGAGTCATCTCATCACCCGTCCGCGAACCACCCATTACAAACATGTCTGGATCTGGGTTGTTGGGATTCTCAGCTGTGTTGTCATACCACTGCTTCAGGACAATCACCGCACCAGCTGGAATTAGTGGCGCCGCCTCTGGCGAATATAAGTGGCTGTGATGCCATGTGGCGCTCCACTTTGACACTTGGCTCACTTGCTCAGTGCGCCCTGTTTCCGGATAGAAAATTTCAAGCGATGCGGCGTTCATGCGCAGGTGGCCATGCGGTTGGAAGCTGTCGAGGCGCACTGGGTGATCAAACGAGTGGAAACCCTGAGTCATGGCATAGCCGTTAGGCGGAACTACTAGGTCGTCTTGATCTCCTAAGCGATAAAGCGACAAATCTTGCTTGTATTTAAGAGCCTTGCTCTCTTCGTCAGAGTATAACCAAAGGCCGATCTCTACCACATTGTCTTTAATGACTGACCCTGGTGCCATCGCACCAAGTCCGCCGGGGAACATGTGAATATCCCATCTAATTTCTGCGTTTCCTGGAAGAATTCTGCACACTCCTTCTGGAACAATCTCTCCCCATTTTCCCATAGCATACTCGGTCAGCATGCCTTCACGGCCTCCATCAATAACCACATTTGAATTGGCATGATGGACGACTGCTTTGGCTTCGCCCCGAGGTTTCACTTGAACTGCACGAATACAGCGGTCTTCAGTCAGTCCTGTTGGAACTAAATGCTTGTGCCATAAATCGTTACCGTTCGCCGGGATATCGATAGCTACTGACGGGATGATGGCATCCGGTGCACCGAAGTTGGCTTCAAAGCTCCAAGCCTCTGGGTCGCCGAGAGCTAATGGAGGAAGGGACTTCTCAGGGTCTCCTTGCGGAGAACCCGCATTAACCCATGCGACGAGCGTATCAATCTCTGACTGTTCTAACCTCCAGTCGCCTTGCAAATCTTGTATGCCGATACCGTGGTCGTATGCATATGGAGGCATTTCGCGGCTCGCTACCTTCATTTGAATTAGAGGAGCCCATGGACGCACTTGGTCGTAAGTCTCGAACTGCATAGGGCCAATGCCGCCCTCGCGGTGACAGACTACGCAATTCTCATTGATTATGCGGCCTACTTCGCCGTTATACGCGAGGTCGTCTGCGTTGTGAGTCTGTGCCTGGGCCTGAACGCCGAGAGTCACAAGACCTGCCAAGCCTAACATGCTGGTCTTAAGTTTCATTGGTCTCTCCTCAAGATCTTGCTAAAGATCTGATTTAATTAATAAATAATCTTGCTTTTTGAACCTAAAGAAATTCAGTCTTGCTTCAAGAAAGACTACTCTATTTAGCCGCCGGTAAAAAGTAGCAAATGTGATAATTTGCAATATTCCATCTTTCTAATCCAAGCTGAATCCTCTTACGAAGAACCCCCGAGGGGTAGACCACTTAGAGGTTTGATCAGGGGGCTCCCCTTAGCGGCGCAAGGTCGGCCTCGTGGAGCGACAACTAAGGCGTTACAGTGACTTTCTGATAGGCGTTAGTCCAGCAGCACTGATCGCCTTCTTGGCTGTCTGGTGCACGAAAGTTATCTGCCTTGATGACGACTGTATATTCGCCGGGTGCGCTAAAGGTCGCGTAGACGCGCGCGATTCCTGCGCCGCCTTCGACTGAGACCTCATTTGCACCAGGGGCGCGATAGAAACGGAAGCGGGGGTTATCTTCAGTGTAGGGGTTGACGGGCTCGGGGGTCGCTTCGTGGCGAGCGAATTCAACAGCCCCTGGACCTTGGTATTTATTGAAATGCACACCGACGGGAAATGGATCTTGAAAGCGGGGGTCAGAAGTGTTGCGCAATGAAGGGTCGCTGACATTCACTGCGAGCTCAATTTGCTGTCCCACTTTAACTGTACCCTCGTGCGCTCCCATGAGAGCAGTGAGGCCGGCCGCTTGCGCGCCGTCTTCGCCAAACCCCACCATCGGCTGCATTGAGCCGGCTGGTCGGGGTCGAACAAAGTCTAGCTCATAAGCAGACTCACCGTAGCGCCCGGGAACTTTGAGCATCTCACCATCGCCAGTTTTTAAATACCACCAGATGTCTTGATCGATCTCCTCTGCTGGCACCGTAATCGCAAAAATACCGACGCCGCGCCCAACGGGGAAGTAAGTTGGCTGCTGGCCATTATATTTAGCAGGTTCAATGTAGTTATTGGGGCCGATTGGGATGTCGATGCCAGCGTCATTTTTGTTGAAATACCCCATTGAAAAGCTGGCAGTGCCGTCTTCGTTCGCTACCCAGCCTTCCATGACGGGAATCACAGAGAGGCCTTCGGGAGGCTCAAGACTCAAGAAACGGCCGTCTGCCGCTTGTGCCACCACCCCTGAGCTAACCACGGTAAGCGCGCTACAGGCTGCCGCTATTATGAATGATTTGATATCGCGCATTAAATCTCTCCCAAGATCGTTTAAACGGTTACTTATTAAACTGAGTTAATTGTGCCAACTAGGCGCTGCGATTGACCCTTTTAGATGGTGTGTTTGTCGCGACCTCAATCAACAGGATTCTGCGATGGCCCGCGTCTGCTTTGATGTGTAAGAATAGACGTCTGAGGCTCTCCAGTCTAGCCACCCTGAGCGCTGAGCAGGCTATTCTGGCGCCAATTTTTTCAACAAAGTGTAACAGCTGCATCGGCCGTTTAGTCGATCGGCTGCACGTGAGTGTCTGTCGTCAGCTAACGTAGCGGCGCTAAAGTGTTAATATCACTCAAGCTGCAAGACTGAAACTAAAGATCAAGTGACTAGGACAGTGAGAATGGCGTCGTGAGAATAAACCCGTGAGAACAGAACGAGGAGAGTATAAACCACCTTGCGCGTCCTTAAGCTTTGCTTTGAGCGTTGCCTTGTTTGCCCTCCTGCAGTCTTTGCCCGTTAGCGCTGCGCTCGATCGGATAAGCGATTTTGCATTACTTGATGTCAGAGGCGAATTCCACCAGCTTAGCCGCTATAAGCATCGTGACGCGTTTGTCCTGTTTGCCTACGACCCCGCTTGCTCAAGCACCGAGCAGGTTCAACAGTTTGCTACTTTGCAATCGCAGTTCAGCGCGTCGAACATCAGCTTTGGCCTGCTCGATACCTCAGGTGCGACTCGCGCCGAGCTCATCGCACTGAGCGGCGCGCTACCCGATACGCTGCCCTTGCTACAAGACGGCCCACAGTTGGTTGCGAGCCTGCTTGGCGCAAGCCGTGCAAACGATGTGCTGGTTCTAAACCCTGATCGCCTCAATGTATTCTACCGAGGGGGCATTGGTGACACGCTTGCTGGGGTGCTCGAAAACGTGGTTACCGCTCCGCCGGCCGACACCGTTACGACAACGGCGACAGGCTGTGCGATCGAGGTCGCCCGTGCCGAGGGTGTACCCGACTATGCCGCCGATGTTGCCCCGATAATCAGGGACAACTGTGCCGAGTGTCATCGCCGTGGCGGTGTTGGTCCTTTTGCCATGGACAGCTACATCATGCTGCTAGGATGGTCGCCGATGATTCGCGAGGTGATTCTTAACAAGCGCATGCCGCCTGCTCAAGTTGACCCAGAATACGGCCATTCGAAAATGGCGCGTTATCTCGATGACGATGAGATAGAGACAGTGGTGACCTGGATAGATGCGCGCGCACCCCGCGGTGCGGGCGCCGAGGATCCGCTGGAAACTCATGCAGCACGCTTATCATCGACAAGCGAATTCGGATGGCAACTTGGCAAGCCAGATCGAATCGTTGCGGGGCCGAGCAATGCGATTCCTTCGACAGGCGTGATGGATTATATCTACGAAGATGTAGACCTTGGCTTCGAGGGGGATCGCTGGCTGCGCGCGGTCGAGACGCGGCCTGGCGACGAATCTGTCCTGCACCATCTTATGGTGTTTGTCACCGCGCCTGCCGAAGACTTTTGGGGAGAAGAGAGACAGCAACGAGTAGTGTCCCGTCGATTCGTTGAAGGCTATGCGCCCGGGCCACACCGCGCGATCGAATTCGACGCAGGAACTGGGGTTTTCATTCCCGAGGGACATAAATTATCGCTTCAGTTTCACTATGTGACCAATGGTCAATCGACAATCGACGAGACCGAGCTTGGTCTTTATTTTGCGAATTCGAGTGCGGGTCTGGTCGAACGTCGCGCGCTTGCCGTGGGCGCTCGTTTCGAGCTGCCCGCCGGTGTGGCTGAGTTCCCATTAGCTGCCGAGACCCAAATAGATACCGACATCGTCGTCACCGGCGTGCGCGCGCGCATGAGCTATCGTGGAAAGAAAATGCGCTTTATTGCTGTCGACGCAGCCGGCAAAGAGAATATTTTATTCAGTGTCCCTGCATACAATTACGGATGGCAGCCGCACTATCTCCTCGATAAACCGGTCGCAATCGCTGCCGGTAGCGTGCTGCGCGTTGAAGGTGCACTAGATAATTCTATTTCGAACCCGACAAATCCAGACTCGACACGAGCTATTGCTTGGGGTCTTGAGAGCTGGGAGGAGATGTTTACTGGCTACTTCACTTACCATGAAGTCGGCGCGGCCTCTGCAGCAATCGAAAATTCTGCGAACGATTAGGCTCGCCCCACTCTTTAACACGGCAAACGCTTAGATGTCACAAGAACGAGTAACAACGCTCTACTACGGCTGGAAAATTGTTGCAGCGATATTGTTTACGCTGACATTTTCAAGCGGGCTTAGCTTTTATAATCATTCGATCTACCTTAACGCGCTCGCAGCGACGCCGGCTTTTAATGTGGCGAGCGCCTCTATCGCGGTCTCTCTTTTCTTTTTCAGCGGGGGACTTGCGGGGCTTTTGGTAGCGAGGTGGGTTCAGAATTACGACCCGCGGTATTGCTTGACCGGTGGTGCTGTCATCTCGGCGGGTGCGCTAAGCGCGCTTTCATATGTGACGACTGTGCCTCAGCTCTACGTTGTCTATTGTATCTTCGGTATGGGTTTCTCTGCCTCCTCGCTTATTCCTGCCACAACAATTGTCGCGCGATGGTTCAAGCGGCGCCGAGCGATGGCATTGTCGATCGCATCAACCGGCCTCTCCCTTGGGGGAGTCATTCTGACCCCTTTGTGTGTTCTTCTGGTCGAAAAGCTGAGCTTCCAGACTGCGGCGCCAATCATGGGGCTGATTTATCTTGTCGGTGTTATTCCGGTGTCATGGATTTGGTTACGGCCTAGTCCCGAGTCTATGGGGCTTCGCATTGATGGCGATGCGGTCGATGACGCGGTCGATGAGGCGGTTGATAAGGAAAGCGCGCCTGCACGAGATACAGCGAATCAAGGCGAGGCACGGCTATCTAGCAGCGCGCCCATAGAAGATGGACTGAGTTTCCGAGAGGCGCGTGCTACGCGCTTTTTCTGGGGAATCGCCCCCGCTTACGTTTTTCTGCTGATGGCGCAGGTTGGCGGCATCGCTCACCAATATGGTCTCGCACGAGAAACCTTATCCGAATCCCAGACGGCTTTAGCCGTAGCGATTTTGCCAGTGATGAGTATTATCGGGCGTCTACTCGGCGGATGGATTGTCGGGAAAGTGGCGATCAAGCAGTTTGCGCTTTTTATCATGGGGTTGCAGATACTCGCGCTTGTGATGCTTGCTTCGGGCACAGGCGTTTTGGGGCTTTGTATCGGGCTCGCATTATTTGGGTGTACGGTTGGCAATCTTCTCATGCTGCAGCCACTGCTGATTGCAGAGGCATTTGGGCTGCGCGAGTATGCCCGGATATTCTCCGTAGCAAATCTGATGTCTTCGTGGGGAACCGCCGCTGGACCCGCTGTGATGGGCTATGTTTTCGCGCTCAATAACGAGCAATACGGTGGCGCTTATTTATTCGCTGCTGCGGCAGCGGCTCTTGGGCTCGTCTTGTTTGCCTCGGGAGGCCCGCTGCACCCGTTGATTGAGGAGAAGGCGGCGTGAAAAAAATACTGCTAGTTTTTAGTGTGGGAACAGCAGGGCTTGGAGTGTTAGTGCTAGCGGGGCTAAGCTTTATTGGAATAACGCCTGCCTATATTGCAAGCGCGCCAGCTGTCGCAACCGGAATCGGTGCCAAGCTGCTGTGTAGTTCACGGTATGTCAGCGGGTTTTCCAAGGCTCAGTCTTTTGACGACTTAGTGCAGTATTCCGGAATACTCGATCAATTAACTATTACCTATGATGAAGAAAAGACGAGAGTAAGGGCCTCATTTTTTGGGCTAAGTGAGAAGTCTTCTACATTTATTCCCGGCGTTGGCTGCAGCGTCGACTATGCCGGGTTCGACATCAGGCCCGAGCTCGCCGCACTTGTACCTGCGCCCGAAATAAACACGTCAGACAGCGCTATTTCCTCTGCGTGGCCCCGTAACGACGAGATCACAACAATCGATCCGCAGATACAAACGCTTATCGATGCGATCGTCAGCGAAGACAATACAGCGGGTCTAAACACGCGGGCGCTGCTTGTGGTGAAAGGGGGCAAGATACTTGGCGAGGCCTACGCTCAAGGTGCTGATGCATCGACGCCGCTGCTCGGCTGGTCGATGGCAAAAAGCCTAACCGCAGTTATGCTTGCGAGTCTCGAGTATCGCGGCTTGCTCGATCTTGCCGCACCGACATCACTCGGTGAATGGGCGAGCGACGAGCGAGCGCAGATCCGTGTGACAGACCTATTAACGATGACCGATGGTCTCGCCTTTTCCGAAGAATACAATCCAGGCGACGATGCTACAGCAATGCTTTTCGATTCACGGTCGGCCGCAGACTATGTGCTCGCGAAACCCGCTGCACATCAGCCAGGCACTCGATTCAACTACAGCTCGGGTACAGCGAATGTTTTGGCGCGTCTGTATGAGAATGCGCTGGGTGGTCCTGCGGAGGCGCGCGCCGATTATGAGCAGAATATTGCCGCGGTGCTCGGCTTTCAACGCGCGGTATTCGAAACCGATGCGGCGGGTGGTTTCGTCGGAAGCTCCTACCTCTATGCGTCTGCGCGCGACTGGGCGAGACTTGGGCAGGTAATGCTTAACGAAGGCGAGATTAACGGTGTGCGGCTTTTTAGTGCCGACTGGGCCGCCGAAGCGGCGAAGCAAAATACTTCGTCAAACCAGCCAGCCTATGGTTATCAATGGTGGCTTAACGCGGGCAATAAGGCGCTGCGATGGCCATCGCTGCCCAGCGATAGTTTCGCGGCTATGGGCAATCGTCAGCAGCTAGTGATGGTGATTCCGAGTGAGGACATGGTGATTGTCCGGTTAGGCTGGACCGCAGGTCGCTACCCTGACGATGAAAATTTTCGGCGCATACTCGAAGCGCTTTAGCTAAGACGAATGACCGATTTCAGCGCGCTGATCGAGAGCCCTCAAAACGTCCATTTTTCAGGCGCTCGTGTTACGCGTCCTGCAAGGTCGGTCCAGACGTGCTGCGTACTGCCGGTGACTAATATGCGATCGTCTTTGGCGCTCGATATCTCGTAGTTAAAGGTGAGTCTGCGACTTTTGTTCTCAGCGATCCATGCGCGGACTCTCGCGCGATCACCGTAGACGAGACTTCCTAGGTAGCGGACATGCACTTCGGTCACCGGCAGCCGATAGCCATCGGCCTCGACTAAGGCGTAGTCGCTTCCCTGTTCCCGCATATAATGGCTGCGTGCCTCTTCGAAATAAACAATATAGCTTGCGTGGTGAACGACGCCCATGGCGTCGGTCTCGGCGTACCGTACTGGGAATTCGGCGGTTGCTTCCTTGCGCTGTTCTGCTGAGCTGTTCATCGAGTTCGCGTTCCTTTGTAAAGGCTGAGTCAGCTAAAAAGGCTGAGGGAATGTTGGGTGGCGATAGCCTTGTCTGGCGAAGAGAGTATCTTCACGATAGGATACCTTACTAGCAGCAAGAGATCGTAGCTAATGCTTAATTTTCCAGAACCGCCCAAAAGTTACAGTTCGGTATTCCTCGAAGAAACCGACAAGCCGCTGCCGATAAAAATTGATCCGCGCACCCGTTACGCCTTCTTTAGCACGATTGCGACGGGCGGTAAGTCCCTCATCAAATCATGTAAAGACCTGCACCTCTCTCGATTTGTTTGCTACAAAACACTCAAACCGGAATTCGCGAATAATGAGATCGAGCAGAAACGCCTCATTCGCGAGGCGCGCGTAACCGCAATGCTGCAGCATCCGAATACCGTGCCGACCTATGAGCTATCACGCGATGCGCGTGGCAATCCGTATTTCACCATGAAGCTCGTCCATGGTTACACGCTGCGAGAAATTTTTGATTATCGTGAACGCTATGATCTCACTCAGTTTATGGAGGTCATTATGCAGGTCGCCTATGCGCTTGAGTATGCGCATAACCATGGTGTCGCACATCGTGATATTAAGCCTGAAAATATTTTGGCGGGCCCCTTCGGTGAGGTGCTGCTGCTAGACTGGGGCCTCGCCAAGGTCTGGCATCCCGATGGTAAAGGCGCCAAGGCGTTGGGCGAGGCGGGGTTAATAGACGAAGACGTGGCGGCGGTAGACGCAGCCGTTGACTTTACCGAAGACATCACTCTTACCGGGCAGGGCAAAGCCCAAGGCACGGCTCACTATATGTCGCCAGAGCAGATCAATCTCGACCCGACGATAGATCATCGCACCGATATCTACAGCCTCGGCGCAGTGCTCTACGAAGCGCTTTGCGGACAAGCGCCACCAACGGGGGAGAAAATGCATCAGATAATTAGTAGCGCACTGAACGATAAGCCGGCGCCTCCTTCGACAATAAGCAAGCAACCGGTGCCACCATTACTCGAGCAAATAGCGATGCGATGTCTCGAGAAGGACCCCGCCGCGCGGTATTCCACGATGGGGCAGGTCATAAGACTCATGCACCAAGACTGGCGTTCTGGCTTGGCGCGTTAACAGCGCTCATAACGCTTATGGCGCTAGTAGAGATAACTAAACTAAAAATAAAAAGGGGACAGCGATTGAACACTCGATTGCAGACGAAGAACGGAGCGCGGATCGGATTCAAAAAGAAAGCGTGGCGGCGGCAGACTCCGTTGTTGGCATTACTGGCTTCGGCGCTGTTCCTGGTCGCGTGTAGCGATGAAGCGGCACCACGAAGTGGGACAGCCGCCGATGCAGCGACACCGATCGCAGATACTGTTTACGTTGGCGAGCATATACTCTCGATGACTGGCGTAAATCCGAGCGCCGTTGCCGTGCGTGGCGATCGAATTATTGCAACGGGCTCGGAGCAAGAGCTCGCGTCGCTAATCGGCGCGACGACACAGGTTGTCGAGCTTGGCGAGCAGGCGTTGCTGCCGGGATTCATCGATGCTCACGGACATTTCTCGGCGCTTGCACGCACGGCAGACTATGTCGATCTATCGCCCCCGCCTGTCGGAGACGCAGAGTCGATCGCCGATATCGTGCGTGCGCTCAGGCTTAACATAGAGCAAAACAGTATCCCTGCGGGCAAGCTAGTCACCGGTTTTGGCTACGACGATTCACTGCTCGAAGAACGCCGCCATCCCACGCGTATCGACCTTGATGAGGCATCGACGGTGCATCCGATCGTTATTCGGCATGTATCGGGACATCTTGCTGTCGGCAATTCGATGGCGCTCGCCGGTGCCGGAATAAATGCAGACACGGAGAGCCCTGCCGGCGGGATTGTGCGCAGGCTCGCAGACGGTTCGCCCGATGGTGTGATGGAGGAGACCGCGATGACGCTGCTCCCCGATGCGATGGCTGATCTTACTCTCGAGCGCTTTGCTGAGTTGCGGCGGCAAGCCCTCAAAATTTATGCGAGCTACGGTATAACAACAATCCAAGACTCTAACCTACCGCTCGAATACATTGAGGTATTAAGGCAAGAGGCGGCGGTAGAGGCATACCCTGTCGACATGGTTGCGTATGCGATGGCTAACCCGATAAGCGATGAAGTGCTCGACTCGATTGAGTTAGAAAAAGAGTATTCGAATGGGTTCAGACTCGGAGGAATTAAGTTCACACTCGATGGTTCGCCACAAGGACGGACTGCTTGGCTCACCGAGCCCTATAAAGAAGGCCCGCCAGGTGCGGCTGACGATTACGTTGCCTATCCAAGCTACGAACCCTCCGAATACCTTAGGCGCATCCCTGCGATAATCGAGCGCGGGTTGCCTGCACTTGTCCATGTGAATGGCGACGCGGCGATCGACTTAATGCTCGACGGGTTAGAGGTAATTGCACAAAAGGGCCCGCTGCCGGATCACCGCAGCGTCGCCATTCATGCACAGCTTGCGCGACCCGACCAGTTAGACCGTATGCGCGACCTTGGTGTGTTGCCTTCTTTTTATGCCGTCCACCCGTTTTTTTGGGGAGACTGGCATCGATTGAGTTTTGGCGACGAGCGGGCGAGCTTTATCAGCCCGCTGCGCGCAGCGCTCGATCGCGGTATCCCTCTCACGATTCATAATGACTCACCGGTCGTGCCACCTAATATCATGCGCCTCGTTTCTATCGCGGTTAACCGCGAAACTCGCAGCGGGCATATTCTCGGGCCAGATCAGCGCGTAAGTGTGATCGAAGCCCTGCACGCGGTCACCCTTGGCGCGGCGTATCAGTATTTTGAGGAAGACGACAAGGGATCGCTAGAGGTGGGCAAGCGTGCCGATTTCGTTGTGCTTGCCCAAGACCCTCGCACAGTAGATGCGAGCGCCATTGCGGATATTGATATTGTCGAGACCATTTCTCGAGGCGTAAGCGTTTTTAAGAAAAGCAAGTAACAGCCATTTTTCAGCAGGAGTAACACAATGTCCGAGTCCAGTACTCAAGGTAGTCAGGCGGCGACGTATCGCGTGGCTTTTATTGGCTTAGGCGTTATGGGGTATCCCATGGCGGGTCATTTGATGAAAAGTGGCCATGATGTTACCGTCTTTAACCGCAGCGCCGACCAAGCC
>OJFP01000667.1_pt1 | contig 22707 bp, 18 predicted proteins | sample 1594141 | NCBI WGS metagenome assembly OJFP01 (sample SAMN05416843, study PRJEB24817) | seawater metagenome | isolation source: Sea water | place: Canada:Atlantic | collected 2013-07 | reverse complement strand
AAAAACAAGTGGACACTTAAATAAAGATACTAGGTGTAATGGCCGTACGCTTACTTATGTATCAAGAGTATTGGCTGAATTTAATTCTGAAGATGCAAAAGAAAGACCGTGGGCATATGACCACAAAGCAGCTATGGGTGCAGGGTGTGGATTGTTCATTGTGGTGGCGATTTCATTCGTTTTAACATTGATTGTGGTCTTATTGGTTTAAATCATTGGTTTATCGGTAAGGTTGCAAACGCCTTCAAATATACCAGGCAATAACTTCATCATAGGTGCTTAAATTAGGAGGACGAAATACTCTACACTATTTTCTTGTGCTTTAATCTAGATTATTACAGGGCTATGTTTCATTTATAGCCTGCCAAACAACGCTATGCGCTGGGCGCATTATCTTTTGAACGGTTTCCGGAACACCATCTTTTCTGCGATAATAATCTATGAGGTAAGAACGAATAACGGATTTTACCCTTCCATGAGAAACATCACTAGGGATGCACTAACTACCGTGTAAAGAATAAATAGCCTCAATAGCCCCATCACAGAAACCCTGCCCTTTGGGTGATTGCGACTGGCATGTGAAGTGAAGGCTGCTTCCTGTCAATGGAGTTGACATTTTTTTATTAACCTCGTGCGAATATAAATAAGAGTTTACGAAAACGAGGAAAGCTATAGTTGCAAGTTTTTTCATTTGATTTGCTTTTTTTTGAACTAATTTATTAATTTAAATAATTCCTTTTTACTCATTAAGATTATACTAAATACCTCCAAACCTCAAACACCTTAAAATAACGGTGCAAAGTATCTATAATAACTTCCAAAACGTCTGCAAGACTAGATAAATCCTTGTATACTAAGGTTTATGCACATGTCTAGGGCTTCTTAGGCTATAGAGGTATCCAGGACGTACCGGCAAATACTACCAATCCTGCCACCCCTCTTTAAATGAGCTTCTTAGTGCTGCTAAATTAGCTTTATAATTACCTTATTGTTGAGGTTTAAAATCTTCACAGGACTCTTGAGGAGTAAATGCTAGATATATTTGGTGGTTCAATGTCTGAGTACCCCAATAGCTATTTAGCGTAACAATATATATTTGGGAATTGGCGTACATTGAAAACTTTTGGGTGAATTCATATAAACCCCTATCATTTAACAGAGGTTAATTCACTTCATTCTATTGCTACTGATCTCAATCCGAACACTCCTATTGACTACTGCAGGATTTTTACTTTTTAGTCTTGGGCTTTCGTATTTTTTTAAATATAAAAATTGCAAATGAAATTGCCACTAGGAATCGTAACAAATTTATAGTGCTATCTATATGCAATGCATTGCTGGGACTGATAGAAATTGAGAGTAATATAATAATATAACCAAATATTATTTCAAAGATGAATTTAGATGCAGCACCTATAAGTGCAAATGAAACAAAACTCGATGTAATCGCTAGTACGAAGTTGAAAAAATTTACCACATTGGCTACCTTTTTAAGTTTATTGTTTAGCTTTCATAACTTGATATTCTTTCAAACACCTTGCTAAGTGTCTATAAGAATTATTCGTATTAACCCTCTAGCAAATCTTACAGGCTGCACAGCCTAATATATAAAAAAATTAATCCATATGATTGACAACAATCAAGGTGGTATAATTTCTTGCTTGACGAATTTAACTAATGAACAACTATTTTTAACTCCTAATCATTATTCCAAGGTGTTAATCCCCAAGAAGACAGGAGGACAAAGGACGCTACGCATCCCTAATCCAGAGTTAAAAGAGGTTCAAAATAAACTAAAAACGTTTATTGAAAGCACTTTCCAAGACCGAGTTTATTTTACATGTCACTCATATAGAAAAAATAAAGATATTATAAGTAATTCTTACCTTAGTCGAGTTATTTTATAAATAGACACATGATATTTAATACTTAGCTCTATATTAAGTTGTCTGCAATTCACCTGTTTAATAGCGACACTAAAGCATTGTCTTGCGAGGTTTTCTGCTCCATATTACCTAAGTTTTCTGTAGAACCCCCTTAAAGTGGGAAAGTCAGTATTATGAATATTTGACAAAATATTATTGAGTGTAAATTGACGAATTGATTGTTTCACCGCTCGCAGCCTTTAATTCACTAAAACGCCAATCTACCCTAATAGCAACGAAATCAATCCAAAAATAATTAGAAGAGCTATACAGTATAAAATACCAGTGGAGATTAAATTTTCATTTCAGAATGCGTCTTATCCTATATTAGTTCAAAAAAATAGAAATGAATTCATATCAATGACAGGTGATGATTCTAAAATACTGTTTAAAATAAGCGATGGTTATGATTTATCATTAATTGACCAAGCAGGTAAAACGGTGTCATTGAATATCTATATCAAACAAAAATAAATTATCTAAGAATATTTCTTAGATAATTTAGATTGCAGTCAGTATCATTATGATGCATATTGCTATTATAGATGTATCAACCTGATTTAAGGGATCGTTTTGGTAAGCCGTCATTTATCTGCACATACTGAGTCTGACCTAGAGCAACGCTATACCTATGCTCAACGTCAACGCTTGTCTTATATTGATTTCAAACTCTTTTTTACGGGTGTCTTAACTCGTGCTGAAATTGTGTCGCATTTTCAATTGGGTGTCGCAGCTGCTACACGGGATATCAATTATTATAAACAAGAAGCGCCCGATAATTTATATTATGACCATAAGCAAAAGTGCTATTTTATTTCTGACGAGTTTATGCCTTTATTTTCGCATGACCCGCATAAAACCTTAATTAAACTTGCCAACCAAATCAGTGACGGGTTCGATCCGATTAACAGCGTACACTTTCCCATTGAGTCCCCAAGCCCACTAAATATTCCTGACATTCATGTCGTTGCCAAATTATCACAAGCAATATTGCGTCATAAAGCTGCGAGTATCATTTATAACAGTCTATCTAGTGGGAGTAAGCCACGCATCATTATCCCACATTCGATTGTGGACAATGGTTTGCGTTGGCATGTAAGAGCATTTGACCAAGAAACTGAAAGTTTTCGGGATTTTGTGTTAACACGAATTACGAATATTAAAATTGAAGACCAGTCAATCAAAGTAGGGGAGTCGAAAATCGACGACCATCAATGGAATCGTCTGGTGCCATTAAGAATTATCCCTCATCCAAATAACGTATCATTTCCTATAGCCATTGCCCTAGATTATGCGATGGAAAACAATATTTTACTTATTGAAAATCGTGCAGCATTGGCAGGGTATCTGTTAAGACGTTGGAATGTAGATTGCACTGAAGATGCATCACTTGCAGGCGCGGAATATCAATTATGGCTTGAGAACCGCACAGCTCTGTTTGGGGCTGAAAATTTAAGTATTGCCCCTGGATATCAACACAAATGAAAACGTCTCATATGTTTCTAATTTATCTAATTTCTTTAACGGACATCGTATATGAATGATTTAAGTACATCATGGTTATTCCCTGATTTTTCGCAAGGGGTTTTTAATGCTAATTCAATTGGTAGTATTAGTAATTCCTTTATTGCAATACTGCTAATTATTTTAGTGATTGCCACTCTATATTTCAGTTCCAAGTTTTTATACGCAAAGAAAAGAATTAGATGGCTTGAAAAGCATGTTGATGGTGTGACAAGAGAAAATGTGGCAAGTAAGCGCATTGATTTAAAAGAAAAGGCCACAAATAAGTTAACAACAGATCAAATGGTCGGGCATTTATGGTTGGAATTTGATGAAACCCTAGTAATGGTCAATAAAAATGATACACAAGAACTAAGAAATACTCTTGATTTCGGACATTTCTTTAACACACACACCGTTGCCCGTGGTGCGACAGAGAACCGATTGGTAGCAGCCGTTCCTGGTTTTTTAACGGCAATTGGTGTTATTGGTACTTTTGTTGGATTGCAGTTTGGTTTGTCAGGTCTGGATTTAAGTGGCGATGTCACCGTCATGAAAGAGGGTATAGCAAGTGTTGTTAATGGTGCTAAAGTAGCGTTTCAGACCTCTATTTACGGGATCGGTTTGAGTGTCGCGTTTAACTTTTATGAGAAGTTCCTGGAACAAAATTTATATAAACGATTAAGTCTAATTGAAACTAAAGTGGACTGGATATTCCCGCGCATTCGTCCAGAAGAACAGCTATATGAAATCGCTGAGCATACCCAACAATCTCGAGAATCGTTACAAGGATTAGCTGAGAAGATAGGGACTGAATTACAAAAAAGTATGGCAACCGCATCTGATGAAATTCGCAAGGGGTTGGAAGATAGTTTAAATTCGATTATGGCACCTGCCATTAATCGCCTGGTAGACCAGACATCTGAAGGTAATCAACAAGCCCTTGATGGTTTACTCAATAGTTTTATGGATAAGTTTGGTGAAAAAGGGAATATGCAAAAAGAAGCCATAGAAAACGCTTCTTACCAAATGAATGACTCCATTTCTTCTATGAACGGTATGTTATCGGGATTCGTTGAACAAATGCAACAAAATCAGCAACACAGCCAACAAAGAGAAACGGCATTTAGAGACGGTTTAGAGAACAAATTATCAGGTTTACTGGAAAGCATGGATTCAGTAGCAGATAAAAATGTTACCGCTTCAAATTCATTTATTACTAAATTATCTGAACAAATGGCGCAAAGAGAATCAGCGAACATAGAACAAACCACACAGTTACGCAATATTATCAATAATCAATCTGCGTCGATGCAAACAACAGTAGATGAAATTATGAAAGGCGTTAAAGCTAATATCCTATCTATTCAAGATGAAATGAAACAGGTGTTAGAGCAAAATAAAGAACTACAGCAAACATTTACCACCTCCATCGCTACCAACGCAAAAGCATCAGAAGGACTTCTTTCTTCCGCCACCGCATTAGAAGTAGCAGCAGGTCGAATGGATTCATTCTCGACTAAAATTGACGGGAGTACAGGTAGACTTTCTGCATCATTAGAAGCGTTCTTATCTAAAGCGGATAATATGACTGCATTAAATCAACAAACGTTTGAGAGTGTTAAAGGACAACACGACAAATTATTAGGTGAGATTGAAAAACTTGGAGAGGTCTCATTGAGCATTCAAGGGTTATTTGATCAAGCTGGTAGTGTTTTTGATCGGATGTCTGCTGAACAGAAAGTGTTCCTAACACAGCAAAAAGAAAATGTGGAGGCACTAAATAAACAGATGCAAAATCATATGGATGATTACGCTACTAAAGCAAATAGTAATGTGCGTGGTCAACTTGAAGACTGGGGTAAATCTACGACTGAATTTAGTAATAAGTTAACGCAAGCGTTTAATACTATGCAGTCAATCTTGGATGATATGGATAGTTAATTATGAATAGAAACGCAAGGTATATTTCTAAGCGAGTCGATGACGAGAATCCCTATTGGATCAGCTTTTCTGATTTAATGACCGGACTTTTAGTCATTTTTATATTAGCAGCGGTGTCCTTAATTATAGAGTTAACAGATAAGTCTGAAAAAGTTGATCAAAGCATCCTTGAGTTAAAAAAAGCTGAAAAAGATAGAAATGATGTGATTCAAGAAATTCAGGAAGAACTTTCTAAAAAAGGGATTGTTGTATTAGTTGCCGATAATGAAACGGTGGTACGTATTCCAGAAAGTACATTGAGTTTTGGTTCTGGCCAAGATGATTTACCTAATGATGATTTTGTAATTTCTCAGGTTCGAGAGATAGGCAAAACAATTTATAACACCTTAGTAAAGGGAAAGCGCATAAATTCGTTTGATACCATTTTCATTGAAGGTCATACCGATAGTGATAATTTTTGGAAACGCAAAGGTAACTGGGGCTTGTCTTCGGATAGAGCTATTTCCGTCTGGAACGCATGGAATGATGCTGTTGACGGTCAACCAATGATAGCTGAATTACAAAATGAAATGGGTCAGAAGCTTTTTTCTGTGAGTGGTTATGCTGCTACCCGACGTGTTAACACACAAGAGTTAACTGACGCGGATAAAGCTCAAAACCGACGTATTGATATTCGTTTTACGGTGAAAAAACCGACCATTGAGAGCTTGCAAGAGATTAAAAAAATCTCAACAGGAGTAATTGATGGGATATAAGGCGATAGCTTTTGATTTGCCTATGACATTGTTTGATAACTCAAAAAAACAATTAAACAGTAACATTAAGCAAATTGATAAAACGATTAGAGATAACTTAGTTAATGACCCCAGCGTGTTGTTTGCGACACAGGCTATCCTAAATTGCGCTCGACGAGCGAAAGATATTTCCCCACAAATAAATACGAAAATAGATATCCGGGCATTATCCATTTTATTGGCACAAAAAAGCTTCCGCAACAAGATCAATATCTCTGTTGAATTATTAAATCGCATTGATGAAATAAGGCCTAAGTTATCGATTTTATTTTATCAAGCCATGTTTGATTATGTCTTGCAAGAATTTGATACGATTGATAATTGCAGTGAGTTGTTAAACTGGTTGAGAGAGAAAAGGCTACAGAGGAATTGGGATGATATCCATGATAATTATATTTTCTCAATGAATGGTCCTCTTTGGTTTGCCCAACAAGCAACAGCAGAGAAAAAAACTCTTAATAAACTCGCTAGGGAATGTGGTTTACAATATGTGAACGGTGGACGTTTTATGCTGTTGGTTAAATCCCATTATTACATTCAGCAACTTGAACATATACCAGTGAATGAGCCACACCCATTACTAGAGGAAGTAAAAAGTAGTGAGGTATTTAATTCACTATTTGATGAGAAGCTTTTGATGGGGCATAAAATCATGGAAATATTGATTGAACGAGCACCAATAAAAAACATAGACTCATCGTGGTTAAATGTCATCTTATCCAATGCGGGTGATCCTCGTGTTACAGATACTCATCCGAAATTTCGTAAATGGTGGCAATATCTTCCTGCGAGTCATTTACAAAAAGTAAGAGGGTGGTTATCGGGTCTAGATCTAAAGCTGTTCTTAGAAGCCATCGCCAACTATGCCCAATATTCTTATGACGCTCAATTGAAACGTATGTATCCCTCAAGAAAAGCATTTTTGGAAGGGTTGTTTGATAAGGGTCTGATATTAGAAACACGGCTTTTTGTCAGTGCAAATGCCGAATGGTATTTAAAAAGTAATTATAAAGCCAGTGAACTCCCTGCGTATGAAGTGTTATCCGGTTCAGGTGAGAGTTCACATAAATCGCTGATTTATATCAAATTAGCTCAAGGTGAAATGATAGAAGGCTCGCACAGCTGTTATTTGAGAATTTTTTCTCCGTTTACCGAAGTTATTCCTGTAAATGACTACAGTGTTAAACGGTTCACCTACAATACGCTAACCAGTCAAGTTGATAGGCATGCAAATCGAATGGGGCTCAAACATCAATTTAAGATCACACATAGTCCAGAACTAGGATGGCAAAAGAAGGCGGTTGAATTATTACAACTCCTTGGTGTAAGTATCAACGCTTTTGATGTATTAACACCAAAAGATCGAAGTAGATTCAAGAAAAAATATGGAGTCATGTAATGTTTAATAAATTGCGGGAGTTGTTCAATGGAAATGAAGATGTGCAGTTTTCTTATAACCGTGATGCCGATGGCGTTGATTTTTTTCTAGAGCACGATAAGTTTAATGGATTAAAACGCGGTGATTTACTCGATACATTGGCTGCAGGGCAATATGTCACGTTAAAAATGTTAGCAGAGCAAGGCTTAGCGGATACCTTTCCCAACGGTTTTACGGTGGCTTATAAAAATCTGAGTCAGTTGGATGATGTCACACTTGATACACTTGGTCTTCCAAACAAATGGCGTGGCAGTATAAAGGTCGATATTAAAGGGCGTTCGGCAGATAGCACCTTTCAAGTTACACCATATCTCACAGATAAGTACGGTGAATTTACCCCATTATTTAAAAGAAAAGGCGCATTTATTAGCTTTTCAGAGCGTCAGACATATATCTTAGATGATGCAGAGTTTGAAGCGTTACAAGCATTTGATACCCATCAACGAAGTGAAAAATCGGAATCTGATAATTTGGTTTTAGTGCATGCATTAAAACAGTGTACAGAACAAACACATCATGCAAAGTACGATTTATCCCATTTTAATAATTTTGATATCAGTGTACCTAACACCATCTCCATATCGACGACCCTTGATGATGAAGGAAATTTGGTGTTAACGCCATATGCTGGACAAAGTGGTGATCCAGAAAATCTTTATGAGCGGTTAGGGCAGGTATTAAACACTAAATCAAAGGCACTTAAGATTGGGAATGAGATCTTATTATTAAATGATGAAAAAATTGAAGCCATCAAAGAGGTGGTCAATAACCGTAAAATTCTGAAAGAAAATATAAAAGACTTCATGCAAAACCCAACGTCATACATTAATGCATCTCTGATTGACTTAGATGTAGGGTTTTCCATTCGCGTTAAAGGCGCGACGACATTTAAACATGCGTATTATGGTGATGTAGATATTACCGAAACTAATTGGTTTGGTGATGAAAACGAAAAAAGCGGTATTGTTTATCCCATTTTAAAAGCTCAAGATTTTATTGAAGACAAAGAAACGTTTGGGTTATTTGAACGAGCTGTTTTAGATTCTTTAAAAACAGGTGCAACGTCATGTATGTTTGAAGGCAAAGAGTATGATGTGAGCGATACCCAACATGTCTCACATACCCTAGATAATATTAAAGAGCATATAGAAACCCATGGGTTTGATAAACCTCAACCTAAATCCCCAACGACGCCAGATGAGCCCAAAGAAAAGCTAGATAAAATTGTCGTTGATGTAGATCTGAACGATGATGTGGTGGAAACTGCAGCGGCTTATGTTGCGCAGCAGATCAAAGATGTGAGTTATCATGGTGAGCTTGATTTTGATGATTTTAAACGCAGTCCATATCCTCACCAAGAAGAAGGCATAAGATGGATTTTGGGTATGATGGAATACACTCAAACCGAGAAAGATAAATCTGGTGCCTTACTAGCCGATGATATGGGCTTAGGTAAAACCTATATGGCACTTGCTGCATCAAAGTTTTATTACGACAAACTTCGTCACAAGCAATTAACCCTTAAACCTACTCTTATCGTAGCGCCACTGAGTTTGCTTGAAAACTGGAAAGACGAGGTATATAAAACATTTGAAGACTCGCCGTTTAAAGACATTGTAATTTTACAATCGGGTGGCGATCTTAAAAAATTCCGAATGGGCGGTGTAGAAACCAAAGGTAAATCAGATCAAGATGAGCAAGTCGGTCAGCCTTCCATCTCGTTAAAAATAGGCAAAACTTTTGGTTTTGATAGATTAGACATGCCACAACGCTTAGTCATTACGACCTATCAGACCTTACGTGACTATCAATTTTCAATGTGTAGTATTGATTGGGGCATAGTGGTTTTTGATGAGGGTCAGAATATTAAAAACCCGAATGCGATTCAAACCCGGGCTGCAAAAGGTGTAAAGTCGGATTTTAAATTAGTCACGACAGGGACACCGGTGGAAAACTCACTCGCAGATTTTTGGTGTTTGTTTGATACTGCTTGTCCAGGTCTATTAGGCGAGTATCAGCAATTTAGAGAACGTTATATTTCTCCTATTGTGCAAGCAGAACAAGAAAATGTAGATAATGTAAGGGAAGTGACAGGACTTCAACTAAGAAAAGATGTGGGTGCGATGATGTTACGTCGTATTAAAGAAGATAATCTAGACGGATTGCCAGATAAGACCATCTTTGTGGGTTCAGAAAAAGTCATCAATGAAATATATGATTCTAATTTAGAAGTGACTATGCAAGGATATCAGTTAGATGTCTACAATGCTGTATTAAACGATAAGCACACTAACGAAGAAACGCATAGTTTGTCGGCTATCCGAGAGTTACGAAATACTAGCTTACATCCTCGCTTAACGGGGGGCTGTGCAATTCCTATCCCTAGAGATGCAAAAGAATTTCAAGCATTAGTGAATGAATCAAGTAAGCTCGATATTACGATTAAGTTGTTAAGTCAGATACAAAAACGTCAAGAAAAGGTGATTATTTTTATTGAAAATAAACGCTTACAACCGTTTATGAGCCTAGCGTTAGCTAAACATTTTAAATTACCCAGTATTGATATTATTAACGGCGATGTAAAAGCTGTGACGAATAAAAAGGATGTGCCAACTAGAAAGTCAATTATCGAAGATTTTGAGGCGGTAGAGGGCTTTAATATCATAATTATGTCACCTGTAGCAGCAGGGGTGGGTTTAACCGTAGTGGGGGCGAACAATGTTATTCATTATGAAAGACATTGGAATCCAGCAAAAGAAGCGCAAGCAACGGATAGAGTCTATCGCATAGGGCAGAAAAAAGATGTGAATGTATATATACCTATAGCCCATCATCCAGAGAAACCTTCTTTTGATTTGAGTTTACATTTGTTGTTGTCACGAAAAACCCAGCTAAAAGATGCTGTTGTGACTCCAGAAGATGTTCACCCTGATCCAGATTTATTTTAATCGGTTTACTATGAGAGACAACCAATGAAACTAGGACGTTTAAAGCGTATTGAACCAAGACATGCTTGGCAAACTGAAGATAGGCATTTTACGCCTTGGCTTGCTCAAGATGAAAACATCGAGCTGTTAAGCGAAACGTTAGGGCTTGATTTAGAAGTTGAAGCACAAGAAAAGCAAGTTGGGCCTTTTAGAGCGGATATCTTATGCAAAGATAGGCATTCAGAGGCATTTGTCTTAATCGAAAACCAGTTGGAAAAAACAGATCATAAACACCTTGGTCAGTTAATTACTTATGCTTCAGGGTTAAAAACGGCATATATTGTATGGATAGCGACTAAGTTTCATGAGGAGCATCGAGCTGCATTAGACTGGCTCAATACAATCAGTGATGAAGAATTTAAGTTCTTTGGTCTAGAGGTAGAGCTGTGGTCGATTGGTGACAGTGAGTATGCCCCAAAGTTTAATATAGTGTGCAAGCCCAATGAGTGGTCACGAAACACGAGAGAAGGCTTGAAAAATGTCGAAGATGGTCTTTCAGACATTAAGCAGTTACAACGACGTTTCTGGGAGCACCTTAAAGAGCATCTAAAAACTGAACATAACATTCACACTCAAAAAGCAAGGGCGCAAAACTGGCTCAACACTGTGATTGGTAAAACTGATGTTCATATTACCTGCACTTGTAACTCAATTACCAATACCATTGGTGTAGGGCTTTACATTGGTAGTGAAAGTGCCACTGAGATATTCAATGCTTTAAAACTTGATGCGGTTATGATTGAAAATGAATTAGGTTTTGAAGTTGAATGGCAAGCTTTAGAGCAAAAACGAGCATCCCGAATACAAGTCTATCGTGAAAACAGCGTCCTATCAGATGAAAGCACATGGCCAGTGCTAAGTCAGTGGCTAGGTGAAAAAGTTGCAAAATTTGATAGCGTCTTTAGAAGACGTTTACAAGAATTATAAAACGCTGATATCAACACTTTCAGTTGGGTATCAGCACTGAATACGAATAAAAAGGTTTATAAAAATGACAACGCAACAAATCAATCAAGACGATATAAACAAAGCTGTCTGGAGTGCATGTGACACCTTTCGCGGTGTGATAAGTGCTGATACCTACAAAGACTTCATCCTCACCATGTTATTTTTAAAATACATTTCTGATGTGTATAAAGACGAATACAACAAATTAGTTACTCAATATGGGGATAACCCCGACCTGATCCACGCAATGATGTCGAAGCAGCGTTTTGTATTACCAGAAGGGGCTAGCTTTTGGGACTTATATGAAAAGCGCTATGAGGCAGGTAACGGTGAGCGTATAGATAAAGCTTTGCACGCGCTAGAAGAAGCTAACGGTAGTAAGCTTAAAAACGTATTCCAAGACATCAGCTTTAACACAGACCGTTTGGGTCAGGAAAAGCAAAAAAACGACTTACTTCGTCACTTACTGGAGGACTTCGGTAAAGATGTATTAAATCTAAGCACGGAGCGTGTCGGTAGTTTAGATATTATCGGTAATGCCTATGAATACCTTATTAAACACTTTGCCGCTGGCAGTGGTGCTACCGCTGGTGAATACTACACCCCACCAGAAGTTTCGACCCTTTTAGCAACCGTTTTAGAGCCCGTTGAGGGCGACCAAATATGTGACCCGTGCACAGGCAGTGGCTCGCTACTGTTAAAATGTGGCGCTATGGTGCGTAAAAACTCAGGCTCTAAAAAGTACGCCTTGTTCGGGCAAGAAGCGATTGGTTCAACATGGGCATTAGCCAAAATGAACATGTTCCTACATGGTGAAGACAACCACCGTATTGAATGGGGCGACACCATTCGTAACCCATTGCTGCTTGATAAGGACGGCAACGGCTTATTGCACTTTGATGTGGTTACAGCTAACCCACCGTTTAGCTTAGATAAATGGGGGCATGATGATGCCGGCAATGACCCATATGGTCGCTTTAGAAGAGGTATTCCACCGAAAACCAAAGGTGACTACGCCTTTATTATCCATATGATTGAAACCCTCAAACCTGAAAGTGGCAGAATGGCAGTAGTTGTGCCACATGGCGTGTTATTTCGCGCATCATCTGAGGGGAAAATTCGTCAACAGTTAATAGAAGAAAACCTACTTGATACCGTTATTGGACTACCTGAAAAGCTGTTTTTTGGCACAGGTATACCCGCTGCCATTTTAATATTCAAAAAGCATAAAACCGACAACAACGTACTATTTATTGATGCCAGTCGTGAGTTTAAATCAGGCAAAAACCAAAACCAGTTAACACCTGACAACATTCAAAAAGTTATCGATACCTACAAAGCGCGTGAAACCACCGATAAATATTCATACCTAGCCAGTTTTGATGAGATCAAAGAAAACGACTTTAACCTCAACATTCCTCGTTACGTTGATACTTTTGAAGAAGAAGCTGAGATTGATTTAGTTGCAGTTCGCACTGAGCGTATCCAACTGAAGAATGAGCTGCAAACCCTTGAGTTTGAGATGGAAGGTTACTTAAAGGAGTTAGGTTATGGTGCCTAATAAATTTTTACCATCGCAGTTAGGTGAAATCCCTACTGACTGGAGTAGAGTCAAGTTTTCCGATGTAATGAGTGTTCGACAAGGTTTGCAAATTTCCATATCGAAACGTCTCAAAGTTCCGACAAAAACATCGAAAGAATATATTACGATTCAATCTATCAAAAAAACTGAACAGGTTAGAGAATACGTAGAAGCTCCTACCAAAAGAGTTACTTGTTCTAAAGAAGATGTTCTGATGACCCGAACAGGTAATACAGGAATCGTAGTCACAGATGTTGAGGGAGCTTTCCATAATAACTTTTTCTTAATGGATTTTGACAGACAACAAGTAGATAGAGATTTTTTAGTCAACTACTTACGTTCAAATAGAGTCCAACATCTAATTTTGACTAAAGCTGGTGCAAGCACAATACCTGATTTGAATCACAAAGACTTTTACTCGATTGAGTTCCCGTTAGCACCACTCCCTGAACAACGCAAAATCGCCAAAATTCTATCTACATGGGATAAAGCGATTAGCACCACCGAGCGCCTAATCGACAACAGCAAACAGCAGAAAAAAGCCCTCATGCAACAACTGCTCACAGGCAAAAAGCGCCTACTTGATGATTCAGGTAAACCGTTTGATGGTAAGTGGGTTGAAATTATTGTTGGTAAGGCTGCTGAGCTTACTGCTGGTGCTACCCCCAGTACAAAAAATAGTAAATATTGGGGCGGGAATATTCCTTGGATGAATTCAGGTGAAATAAATTTAAAACAAGTTTTTTCAGTTGAGGGGCGAATCACTGAAATAGGTTTACAAAAATCTAGCACGAAACTGATACCGGAAAATAGCATACTCATAGCTTTAGCGGGACAAGGAAAGACCCGTGGTACTGTTGCTATCAATAGAGTAAAGCTTTGTACTAATCAATCAATAGCTGCAATTATGCCTAATGCAAAACAGTTGAACTCAGAATTTTTATATTTTAACTTGGATAATCGTTACCGAGAATTGAGAAGTATGTCTACGGGTGACGGCGGTCGAGGTGGATTAAACTTAAGTATCTTGAAATCAATCAAATTACATTTGCCTTCGTTGACAGAACAACAAAAAATTGCGTCTGTGCTGACCAACGCAGACAGAGAAATCGAACTATTAGAGCAACAGCTAACAGACTTAAAACAAGAGAAAAAAGCATTGATGCAGCAGTTGTTAACTGGCAAGCGCAGAGTGAAATTAGACGATAAGGAGGTCGCATGATAATACAAAAGAGACCTCGTACTATTCAGATATTTTTACCTACGGGCGATCCTGCGGGTATTCGCATTGCCGAGCAAACCACATCGATTATTCGCCTGATTGAAGTGCCTCGTAGTGACATTGCTGACTTTGTAAGAATGCCAGAAGCTAAGCAGGTTGGACTGTATTTCCTTGTTTCTGGCGATAACACGTATACAGATAATAATGAGCTTTACATTGGTCAGTCGGGCGATGTCGGTAACCGCTTGATGCAGCACTATAAAGACGAAAAGAAAGATTGGGAGCGTGCATTAGTTTTGGTGTCGCTCACCAATAACTTAACGCAAACCCATGTGCTGTATTTAGAATCACTGTCGATAGAAAAAGCTAAGCATTGCCAGCGTTATGAATTGCTTAATGGTAATGGTGGACAAAAGCCTCATACACCAGTACCGCTTAAGGCCGATTGCGATGAAATTCACGAAATTGGTAGCTTGTTGTTAGCCACCCTTGGCTACCCCATTTTTGAATCACTTGCTGAGCAGTCAACCACAAAACCCGAACAAATATTTATTTGTAATCGCGCTAACGTGGACGCCAAGGGCATATATACCAACGAGGGCATGGTGGTACTAAAAGGCTCATCCGCTCCTATGACCACCAAACGCAAGGTTGACCAGCGGATCTTCGACAAGCGCGATCACCTCTTAGCTAAGGGAGTGATTATTCGACAAGGTGACCGCTTTATATTCCAGAGAGATTACCTATTCTCTACACCCAGTGGTGCATCGACGTTTTTGTTACTTGCCAGCGCTAATGGTTGGACGAATTGGAAAACTGAGCAAGGCGTTACATTGCATGATTACCAAGGTCGTACACTAGAATCAGCCAGTGAACAGGTAAGTAATACGGAATAACCCATTAAGGATGATTAGGCACAATGACAACCATTAAATTTCAAGAAGAATTCAGCGCAAAAATACCAGCACTGACATTGTTAACCAACTTGGGTTACACCTTCCTTCCACCAAGTGAATGCGAAGCGCTGCGTGGTAACACTCTAGCAAGTGAAAAGAAAAGCACTCATCAGGTTATTTTGTTACCTGTAATGCGTGATTTTTTAGCTAAGCAAACATTCTCGTTTGCAGGTAAGCAACATAATCTCTCAGATGCGGCCATTGATAAGGTAATGCATGAGTTAAACCCTGCTATGAATCTTGGATTAAAAGCGGCTAACGAGAAGCTTTATGATGCATTGATGTATGGCGTGAGTGTGACTGAATTTATTGATGGTAAAAAAGTATCTCCCACTATTAAGCTGATTGATTGGGATGATGTTGATAACAATGTGTTCCATTGTACCGAGGAATTAGTAGTACAAAATGCAGAAGGAACGGGTAATCGCATTCCAGATATTGTGTGCTTTGTGAATGGGTTGCCATTAGTGGTGATTGAGGCGAAACGCCCGGATTCGAATAAAGAAGGTAAATCAACCAACGCTGAGGCGATTTCGCAGCATATTCGAAACCAAGGTCAGGCTGAAATCCCTCACTTGTATGCTTATAGCCAATTGCTACTAGCAGTAAACGGGCATGAAGGCCTATATGCAACTTGTGGAACTAAAGACAAATTTTGGGCTAAATGGAAGGAAGAACATATCCCTGAAGCGGAATTTGTGCGGCTTAAAAATCATAAACTAAGTAATAACCAATTACATGAATTGTTTCATCACCGTTCAGCCAAGGATAAAGATGATTACCAGTCATTGATTGCTGCAGGTGATTTAACCGTAACCGACCAAGACAGGCTAATTGTAAGTTTGCTAAGCCCTGAGCGCTTATTAGATATGACTCGCCTGTTCACCTTGTTTGATAAAAAAGCAGGTAAAATTATCGCTCGTTATCAGCAAGTGTTTGGCATTAAGGCACTAATAGAGCGTATTAACACATTTGATAACTCAGGTGCGCGTGAAGGCGGTGTTATTTGGCATACCACTGGCAGTGGTAAGTCGTTTACGATGGTGTTTTTATCAAAAGCGCTTATTTGGCTTGAAGAACTTGCGCAGTGCCGCGTAATTATAGTGACTGACCGCGTGGACTTAGAAGACCAGCTAAGCCGAACTTTTGCCTCGGGTGGTGCGCTCACCGACCGTGATAAAAAAGATGCAATGGCAACCACAGGTAAACGCTTAGCCGAACAAATTGGTCAAGGGAACGAGCGCGTTATTTTCTCGATAATTAATAAATTTGGCTCTGCGATAAAACACGAAAACTGTTACAACGACAGCTCGAATATTATTGTGTTAGTGGATGAAGGTCACCGCAGTCAAAATGGTGAAAATAATATTCGCATGCAGCAAACATTACCCAAAGCGGCTTTTATTGCCTTTACGGGTACGCCGCTATTAAAAGATGATAAGACTGAAAATAAATTCGGAAAAATCATTCACTCTTACACCATGCAACAAGCAGTTGAAGATAAAACCGTTACCCCTTTATTGTATGAAGAGCGCATACCTGAGTTAAATGTAAACGATAAAGCGATTGATGCATGGTTTGAACGCAGTACAAGTAAATTGAGTGACAAGCAAAAGACCGACCTAAAAAAGAAGTTTGCACAAAAAGGACAGATTTATCAAACGGCAGATCGGATCATGTTAATCGCTTACGACATTGCCGACCATTTTCAAAACTTCAAGCATCAAGGTTTAAAAGGTCAACTAGCCTGTGACTCTAAAGCTTCTGCTATTCGTTACAAAGAGGCGTTAGATAAAATTGGGACGGTTTCATCGGTTGTTGCTATGTCGGCTCCTGATACTCGTGAGGGACACGAAGCAGTCGATCAAGAAAGTAAAGACATTGTGCAAAATTGGTGGAAGGCCAATGTTGATAAAATGGATGAAAAAACCTATACGAAAGCCATTATAGAAGAATTTAGTAGAGATGATGGCCCGGATATCATGATAGTAGTTGATAAGCTATTAACGGGCTTTGATGAGCCAAAGAACACGGTGTTGTATATCGACAAACCACTTAAAGAACATAACCTGATCCAAGCGATTGCTCGTGTTAACCGATTACATAGCAAAAAACTGTTTGGGTACTTGATTGATTATAGAGGTATTTTAAGTGAGCTAGACATCACCATAGAAAAGTACCAAGATCTAGCTGAGCGCACCCAAGGCGGTTTTGATATAGACGACCTGAAAGGTTTGTACAATCGCATGGATACGGAGTATAAAAAACTGTCAGGATTACATAGCGATTTATGGGCAATATTTGACGGGGTACAAAACAAGCAAGATGGCCCTGCGCTCCGACAAGCCTTGGCACCAAAAGTCCATGAGGTTAATGATAAGCTCACTGACACCAACCTTAAAAAACGAGATGATTTTTACTCAATACTGACAGCGTTTTCAAACTGCATGAAAGTAGCATTACAATCAGCCGCTTACTTTGAAGATAAATCATTTGATAATAAACGAGACTTATACAAACGCGACTTAAAAGCCTTCGTCGAGTTACGTAAACAAGTTCGTGAAGATGCAGATGAAACCATTAATTACGATGAATATGCAGAAGATATCCGTAGCTTACTCGATAAACACATAGCAGGCATTGAAGTAAAAGAGCCTGACGGAGCTTACTTGGTAGGCAACTTAGGAAAAGACGTTAAGCCACAGGATCTGAGCGATGACGAGGCTCGTAACCAAACGGACAAAATTACTGGTCGTATCACCAAGATGATTGAGCAAGACTTAGCAGATGATCCTTATGCACAAGAATATTTTTCAAAGATGCTTATACAGGCGATTGCAGATGCTAGAGCTATGTTTGATGCTCCTGTTAAGCAGTACATCCTATTCGCTGATTTTGAGCAAGAAGTGAAAGATCGCAAGGTGGCTGATGTTCCCAATGACTTTGTAAATGATTCCGGCAAGTTAAATAAACATGCCCAAGCCTATTTTGGTTTATTTAAGCACCTATTTGATGCCGACTTCTTAACTGAAAAGGATCTGGATAGCGACAAGTTAGTAGCATTGGCGTTTAATATTGATGCTGTCGTGAATGATGCTGTTGCTGAGTATTCAATTAACCCTGCGGAAATTGAAAACGCCATACATATGAAGTTGTTGCCGATGTTGTTTGGTGATCTTGGCCTTGATAACGCGCAAAAGTTAATTGAAGAAGTACTTAAAATCACTCGTTTAGGCATAGCAAGGGGCTAATAAGAGTGACTAAACAAGTCGTTGCCGCTGAGATCAGAACAATAACCAATGAACGTGGTGTTTTTACCTATGGTAACGACACCATTCACTATGATGTTATTCGTAAAACCAAGCCTGTTGATAACGCTAAACAAACAGCACGCAAAGTAATTATTAAGGTTCACCCTGATCAACGTGTTGTGGCTACAGTGCCACATGATGCATGTGATGAAGCTATTCAAGATGCTATGCGTAAGCGTGCCAGATGGATTTGGCAAAGCATTGATGAATTTGAAAAACAAAAGGATACGGTATTACCCAAACGCTATGTAAGCGGTGAAACACAGTTTTACCTAGGTAAACGCTATGTATTAAAAATCATCATTGATGCTGAGCAAGTGCCCAATGTAAAGCTGAGCCGTGGCAAATTGAATGTCACTATCAAGCATGACATTAACAAAAATAATGATGATCGGTTGGTGAAAATTAAACCGCTAATCGATAAGTGGTATCAACACAAAGCTAAGGCAATTTTTCATGAACGACTAGTCGAACTACTTCCGAAAACTACTTGGGTAACAGGCATTCCATCTTTTCGTGTAATGGCAATGAAAAAGCAATGGGGAAGCTGCTCAAGAAAAGGCAACTTGATGCTCAATCCTCACCTAGTAAAAGCCCCTAAAGATTGCATTGATTACGTGATTTTACATGAGCTTTCCCACATTGCAGAACATAATCACAGCGAGAGATTCTGGCGTTTATTAACCCAAGTTATGCCAAACTGGAAGGAAGTCAAAGCAAAATTAGATGATATGGCAGAGATGTATTTGAATGAGTGATTTTAAACACCCTATTGAAGAATTTATTCATTCTACCGTAAGGATAGAATGCGTTTTGGCTAACGCAGCGACTTCTACAGGAAGTGGTTATTTTTACGTTTTCTTCGAATCTGAAGATAAACAAGTCCCTTGCATCGTTACAAATAAACACGTTGTTAATGGCGCAATAAAAGGATCAATATCACTTACTCTGGCTAAAGATAACAAACCTCTTTTGGGGCAAATGAAAACATTTGAAATTAACGATTTCGAAAACCAATGTATTCCACATCCTGAAGAAAACGTTGATTTGGCAATATTTCCAATTGCTCCATTATTGAGTCAAATAGAAAACACAAATCACCAGTTTCATATTGTTCCTTTAGCTAAGCCTGTCATTGCATCCCCACAGTTACTGAGCAAACTGTCAACAATGGAAGAGATCATCATGATTGGATACCCAAACGGGATTTGGGATTCTCAACATAATTTACCAATCATTAGAAGAGGCATAACTGCTACTCATCCTAAGTTACCTTACAATGGTAAAAAAGAGTTTGTGATTGATGCGGCTTGTTTTCCTGGATCAAGTGGTTCACCTGTGTTTCTAGCCAATTAGAAAAGCTACAGGTGAAATTGAGGTTATTGAAGTACCCACAGATACAAAAGCGATTTCTACAACGGATATTATGATTAACCTTGGCTATGTGATCCAAGCATCTGAACTTGATGATTTTGAGCCAATATTAAAAAACATATTGGAAAAGCCGTAACCTTACGGCCACTACATCTTTTATTTAATTATCCTTAAGGCATCATATCCACTTTATCAGCTAGGATATGACCAATGTCAGATATTATTCACCATACTAGTCGCCGGCTCTTCGTGTCCGTCCGGTGAACACCACTAAGTAAGTTGGACTTTCCATGGTAATAAAGCATCGATATCAACGTCTGCGTGACTGATTGTGTCTATAACATGCATCAGATAGTCGAACGGCACTAGGTCATTGGCTTTCTCTGTTTCGATGATGGAGTAAAGTACTGCTGATGCATGTGCACCTCTTGCCGTTTGGCTAAATAGCCAGTTTTTTCTCCCAATCACGAAGGGCTTAATACAACGCTCAGCTCTATTGTTGTCGATATTGACGTGTCCATCTTGCATATAGGCAGTGAGTTTGTCCCATTGATTTAATGTGTAGAGGATGGCTTCGCCTAACTTGGTTTTGGGTAGCACCTGTTGCTCGGATTTGATTAGCCAGTCTTTAAACGTGTTAATGACGGGCATTGCTTTGTCTTGACGCTGTTGATGGCGCGTTGTGATGGGCAAGGTTTTAATCTGTGTTTCAATGCGATACAGTTTTTGAATTGTGCTTAATGCCATGTCTGCTTTACCACTTGGTTTTTTGCCTTGGGCGACTTTCGCCTCGTGGAACTTGCGTCGTGCATGTGCCCAACAACCTACAAGCGTAGCCTGGGTATGATGATAGCCCGCATAACCATCGACTTGCAGATAAGCTTGATACCCATTGAGATACTCTACCGTACAACGACCGGCCCGGCTGTTGTGGTAGTCGAACAACACCGTGGGTTTGATATCACTGTCATGCAGCGCATCTTTGGGTGAGTCAGGTCCTGTGGCATACACCCACATATAGGATTTCACATTATCATCACCCACCACATTCACCGTTGTCTCGTCAGCATGTATCACAGGTTGGGCTAATTGAACCATTTTGAGCCTATCGTAGAGTACTTGTAACGTATCAGCGCACTTGAGTATCCAGTCTGAGAAGGTCTTTCTGCTCATAGTGATACCGTATTGCTTAAACATCGCTTCTTGACGATGCAAGGGTAATCCGTATTGATATTTACTCGTTATCACCTGCGCTAACAGACTCGGTGTTGCATAGCCTTTCGGGATAATTGCACTGGGCATCGATGCTTGTTTAATCTGATTGGAAGTGCCTTCCTTTTCACAGGCTTTGCACGCATATTTAGGACGCACATGCTCAATGACTTTCACCTGTGCAGGGATGAACTCGAGCTTTTCTGAGACATCCTCTCCGATTTGATGAAGCGCAGTCTCACAAGTGCCACAGACTTTGTCTTGTGCTGTAATATCGTGCAGCACACGCTCACGAGGTAAATCAGCCGGTAGCGGCATACGCTTCGCCTGTTTACGTTCATAGCTGATTGTCGTGCATGTACCATCAGTAACTGCATCGTCAGCCGCAATGATATCTTCTGCCTCGTTAAACAACTCTCCTTGACCCGGATGCGCTTCACCATGCGCACCAAAACGCTGATGTTGGGCCAAGCGAAACTGCTCCAACAAATGCTGATATTTAGCATCTTGGGCGTCCAAGGCTTGCTGTAACTTAGCTACCATCGCTTGTAGCTGAGTCACATCTGTGGGTAAGGTATTTGGCAGTGTTTTCATGTGCCTAGTATAGCAAAAAGACCCCTCTAACCCTTGTATTTCCTTAGATTAAAACGTGATCGTTGGGGGATTTTTATGATCACACGTTATAAGCCTAGAGCGTCATAATGCAAGGGTTGATGCCCGATAATATCCATCCCCGATAATAGCCATTGTAATTGTTGTTCACTGAGTTGGATATGTTGCATATCTGCTAACTTAGGCCATTTGAAACGGTCTTTTTGCAAGACTTTGTACCACATTGCAAAACCGGTTTTATCCCAGTAGACAATTTTCAGTTTATCTTGATTGCGATTACAGAAGATGAACATCGCATCGGTAAAAGGCGATAAGGTAAGCTCATGTTCAATGATAACCAGCAAGCCATTAATGCTTTTACGAAAATCCACATGCCCACAATGCAAATAAATCTGACCTGGCTCAACAAACATATTCACGAGTGGATACCTTGTAGGACAGCCACTAGCCATTCTGGCTCAACTGGTAACGGCACATGTAACACCACATTATCGTGATGAATGGTGAGGTTTTTATCGCTCACACTGGGACGAGTAGTCACTTGCACAAAGGTAGATGATAGTGCGGGACGTTGTTCCAACCCGCATGCCATTGCTTCAGTATCTTGTGGGGAGGCAGGACCACTTCTGATTGCATCCTTACGTGCACAGAAAGTGTCATAGTTTAGCTGAAACTCACGACAAAATTGTGTGGCACTTAAGCCACTCGACTCTTGCCTAGCAATAATAGCGTTCCACTGCTTACGGGTACGACGAGTTTGTGACATAACGATTCCTAGTTTTGAAAAACCAGATTATCATCGTTGCTAGTAGAAGAAACTAGACGGTGTTTACCGGACGGACACTGCATATCTGCTAACTTAGGCCATTTGAAACGGTCTTTTTGCAAGACTTTGTACC
>OJFP01000665.1_pt1 | contig 22733 bp, 23 predicted proteins | sample 1594141 | NCBI WGS metagenome assembly OJFP01 (sample SAMN05416843, study PRJEB24817) | seawater metagenome | isolation source: Sea water | place: Canada:Atlantic | collected 2013-07 | reverse complement strand
CGGAGATGTGTATAAGAGACAGCTACGGTAGAAAGTTTTGATAAGATAAAAAATATTATTAAAATAGACCCAATGATTTATGGGACGTTTGGTATTCATCCTCACGAAACAGAGGAAAGCCTTTTAATTGATAAAAATTATATAATAAAACAAATAAACCTAAATGAACGAATTATTGGTATTGGTGAAACTGGCTTAGATTTTTTTTATAATCATAGCAACAAAGAAAGGCAAATCAATAGCTTTAAAACCCATATAGAGGCTTCCGTAGATCTTAATATACCTATTATCATACACTCTAGAAATGCAGAAGATGAAACATATGAAATCTTAAAATCATATAAATCAGAAAAATTAAAGATTTTAATGCATTGTTTTACTGGTTCATTAAATTTTGCAAATCAATTACTTGAATTAGATGCATTTTTTTCTGCAAGTGGAATAATTACTTTTAAAAATAGTTTAGACCTTCAGGAAACTTTTAAAAATATTCCCTTAGATAAACTGCTTGTTGAAACAGATAGTCCATTTTTAGCCCCTATACCGATGAGAGGAAAAAAAAATGAACCAAGTTTTATCAAATATACTCTAGAAAAATTATCTATTTTAAAAGAAAAGACAGTTCATGAAATGTCCAATTTAACTACTAAAAATTTTAATAAACTTTTTAACCTATAATGTCTCTTAAATTTGTCATTTTGGGTAGTGGTAGCTCAATGGGTGTGCCTAGAGCAGATGGATATTCTGGTGATTGTGATTTAAAAAATAAAAAAAATTTTAGAACAAGATGTTCTGCTTTAATTAAATTTAACGATCAAAATATCTTAATAGACACATCTCCAGATTTGAGGTCACAACTTCTAAAAAATAAAATTAAATCTATTAGTAAAGTTTTTTATACACATCTACACGCGGATCAAACACATGGTATTAATGACCTTCGTCCATTTTTTTTAATAAACAAGAAACAAATTCCAGTCTATGCGGATTCTAATACTAAGAAATATTTACTTTCTACTTTTAAATATTGTTTTAAATCATCTTATGGTTATCCATCTACTTTAAATATTAATAGTCTTAAAAAAGAACATCAATTTACAAATAAAAATAAAAAAATTAAAATTGAATCAATACCTGTTCAGCATGGTAAGATTAAAAGTATATGCTATCTAATTAATAATAAATTAGCCTATGCAAGTGATATTAGTTTATTCTTTAAGAAAGATTACAAAAAATTAAAAAATTTAGAATACTTGATTATTGACTGTCTATGGTACCGTAATCATTCAGCACATTTCAATTTAGATCAAGTTTTGGAAATAGTTAAAATCCTTACTCCAAGAAAGACTATATTAACAAATATGCATAGTGATTTAGATTATGCAAAAATTAAGAAAAGATTGCCTAAAAATATTATTCCTGGTTTTGATGGTATGACTGTTAGATTATAGAATTAAATCTATTTGTTTTGTTATTTTATCTGACATTGGTGTAATAAAAGAATTGAACGTGTCCTGTATTTTTCCTTCTTTATTAATTAAAATTTTATGAAAATTCCACTTAGGAACAGTCGAGTTACCATAATTTTTTTTTGCCCATTTATATAAGTCATGGGCATCATCACCTTTAACATCTGTTTTGTCAGTTATTGGAAATGTAATATTAAAATTAGTTTCACAAAAATCCTTAATTTCGGAATTAGACCCAGGTTCTTGTCCACCAAACTGATTTGATGGAATACCAATTACATAGAAACCTCTGTCTTTATACTTCTCATAAAGGTCTTGAAGGCCTGCATATTGTTTAGTAAAGCCACAATTACTAGCAACATTTACTAAAAGTATAGTTTTTCCTTTGTATTGATTTAAATCAATAGTTTCATTATTAATATTTTTTATTGAGTGATCAAAAAATAGCTTTTCGTATTTAGCATCAACTTTTTCAAAAAATGTGAACATAGATATAATTAGTAGGATTAATAAATTATTTTTATAAAGCATGAATTATTTTTTAGAGGCATACAATAATATAAAATATCCAAATACTGTAGAAAGTAAAGATCCTGCAAGAACACCAATTTTTACACCATCTATATACTGAATATTTTCAGCAAATGCTAAGTTTCCAACAAACAAACTCATTGTAAAGCCAACACCTGTTAATATTGAAACTCCATATAGACTTAACCAGTTGGACTTGTCTGGCATTTGAGCCACACCAAATTTAACTGCAAAGAAAGAAATAAGCATAACTCCAACTTGTTTACCCACAAACAACCCTAAAAGAATACCTAATGGAACAGGTTCTAATAAAGATGATAATGATAATCCTTCTAAAGACACACCTGCATTAGCGAATGCAAATATAGGCATTATCATAAAAGCAACATAAGGACTGATTGCATGCTCAAGTTTAATTAATAAAGAGAAATCTTTGTCTTTAATTCTATGAGGTATGGTCGTAGCTAAAAGAACACCTGCTATTGTTGCATGAATTCCAGACTTATATGTGAAGAACCACATGAAGGCACCAATTATTAAATAGGGAATAAACTTTTTAACACCAAATTTATTTAAAGTAAGTAATAAAATATATGAGATTAAGATTAAACTCAAATAGCTTATGCTTAAATCTCCAGAATAGAAAAAAGCAATAATCAATATCGCACCAAGGTCATCAATAATAGCAAGGGCCGTTAAAAAAATTTTTAAAGAAATTGGAACTCTTGAACCAAGTAAAGATAAAATTCCTAGTGAAAATGCTATGTCTGTAGCTGATGGAATTGCCCAACCATTCAATGTTTCAGAATTCCCAAAGTTTATAAAAACATAAACTAGGGCAGGGACTACCATTCCCCCAACAGCACCAATAATCGGAAGTAACGCTTTTTTTAAGTTAGAAAGTTCACCTTGAATAAATTCTCGTTTAATTTCTAGCGTTACAAAGAAAAAGAAAATTGCCATCAATAAATCATTAATCCAGTGATGTACGGAAAGTTTTAAACCAAAATCATTAATACCCACAAACAGGTATTGGTTTAATGTATCAAAATATAAATTACTAAAACTAGAATTACTTATTACAAGAGCAATAATTGCAGCAATTAATAATACAAGACCACTTGCTGCTTCTAACTGAAAAAACCATTTAAAAGGTTTTGAAAGATTTTTGATCATAATTTTATGTTAAATCTCTAATAAATAATGAGATATCTTTAATACTTTCATAAAGATTATAAAGTATAAATTCGATATTTGGGACAACTTGTCCAATAGGATATTTAAATGTGTCTACGATAATTATAAAAGCTACGAATGAAATAATTATTACTACAAAAATATTTAATATTTTAAAGTTTTTTTGTTTTTTTGGTTTAGTATTTTCTTGTGGGCTTTCATCTATATTGATCTCAATTTTTTCCTTAGTATCTTCTTCTAAATCTATTTCAACTTCATCATTAGGTGCGTCTGATACACTTTTTTCTTCGTTGGTTGATGGGCTATTTTGGTCAAAAACATTAATACTATCAATATTAATATCTTCATCAATTGGACTTACCGTGTTTTCAAGAACTTCTTTTTTAAAAAACCATTTATGATCACAGCTAGCACACTGTAACAAACGACCCTTGTCTGGAATTAAATTTGAGTCTATATCAAATTTTTTATTACAATTATTACAAGTGATGATCATTATTGATGTATATCTGATTCTTATAAAAAAGCCTTGTTTTTGATGTTCTTTATTCTTTGAAATTATCAATATCTAATGTATTAGTACCTCAATCGGGGCGTAGCGCAGCCTGGTAGCGCATCTGGTTTGGGACCAGAGGGTCGCAGGTTCAAATCCTGCCGCCCCGACCAATTTATGAAAAAAGCAAAAATTTATATTCCTACAAAAAATTCCATGCAGTCAGGCCTGGGTAAATCAGACAAATGGGTTATCAAATTTGAAACTGAAAATGCTGGTGTTAACCCTTTAATGGGTTGGGAGACAAGCACTAATACTCTTTCAGAATTAAATTTAGAATTTTCAACCAAAGAACTAGCAACTGAATATGCAAAAAAAAATAAAATAGATTTCGAAATTATTGAACCACAAAAAAGAAAAACAATTAAAAAATCATACGCTGATAACTTTCTTAAATAATCTATATGTTTAAATTTTTTACAAAAAAAAAATGGCAATTATGGTCTTGGTTAGGTTCATTTGTAATTTTATTATCATTGTGGGTTCAAGTAAAAATTGATGTAAAAATAAATGAATGGTTTGGTGTGTTCTACGATATGATTCAAAAAGCACTTGCTAAACCCAACGCTATTACAATTGAAGAGTACTGGGCAAATTTAGCATCATTTATTACACTAGCTGGAATATATATAGCTCTTTACGTTGTAATTAGTTTTTTTACAGCACACTTCTTGTTTAGATGGAGAACTGCGATGGTGGAATGGTATCATTCTGTTTATGATAGAGCTCGTAAAATAGAAGGTGCCTCACAAAGAGTTCAAGAAGATACAATTAAGTTTACCCGTATTATGGAATCTCTAGGTACAAGTTTTATTGAATCAGTCATGGTATTAATACAATTTACTCCAATTTTATTAGGACTATCAGTCGGTATACCAATCTTCTTTTTTGGTGATTGGCAATATGGATTGATAACTGGTGCATTACTTTGGACATTGGGTGGTACAGCATTCTTGATAGGATTAGGTTGGATATTACGTTTAGTTGGAGTGGAATATGATCTACAAAAAAAAGAGGCTGCATACAGAAAGATATTAGTAGTAGCTGAAGATGATGGTAACATTAGACCTAAAACAATAAATGAATTATTTGATGACGTTCGTTCAATTCACTTTTTAAGCTACACAAGGTATTTATATTTTAATATTGGTCGTATGGCTTACTTACAAGCAAATGTATTATCAGCTTATGTTTTCTTAGCTCCAGCTATTGTAGCAGGTGTTGTAACATTAGGTGTTATGCAGCAAATTATAAGAGCTTTTGGAAGAGTTGAAGGTTCCATGCAATACCTATTAAAAACTTGGCCTACCATTATAGAGTTTGCTAGTGTTTATAAACGTTTAAGAGAATTTGAGAGAGTAATAGGACATGGCAAATAAGGTTCAGCCTGTATCAATAATATTCAATACTCTATCTTTTTTGAAAATTTTCAACAACTGACTAAAATGTTGCTCAAGCTTAACATTTTTATTTTCTAAATTTTCAATCTCTTCTTTTGCTAATTGAAAAAGATCAGAATGATAAGCCGGATCAGCAATTATAAAATCTTTTTCTCCACTTTGTTTGTATCCAATAATATCACCAAAGCCTCGTAATTTTAAATCTTCTTCCGAAATATAAAAACCATCTAATGAAGATTTTAATATTTGAATTCTTTTTTTCCCATTTATGCCAATATTTTTTGAATACAATAAAAGACAATGGGCATCTTCCTTGCCTCTGCCAACCCGGCCTCTAAGTTGATGTAATTGAGAAAGTCCGAAACGTTCACAGTTTTCTATTATCATTGTATTGGCATTTTGGTTATCAATGCCAACTTCTATAACTGTTGTAGACACGATCACTTTAATTTTACCACTAATAAAATCTTCCATGATTTTGTTTTTCTCTTCACTTTTCATAGCCCCATGCACCAAACCAACTTCAACTTTTAATTTCTTTTTCAAATATTCATATCTTTTTACTGCAGGGGTTAGTTTTAGTTTTTCACTCTCTTCAATTAAGGGAGTTACCCAATAAACTTGGTCTTTTTCATCTAATCTTTTTTTTAAAAAAAACATAACATCATCCATTTGCTCTGCGGGTTTAGCCAAAGTATTTATTGTTGTATTGTTAAATGGCTTTTCATTTATGGTTGAAATATCCATATCACCATAATTAGTTAAAATTAAAGTTCTAGGAATCGGCGTTGCTGTCATCAACAAAACATCTGTATTAACACTACCTTTTAAGGATAGATTTATTCTTTGTTGAACGCCAAACTTATGCTGCTCGTCTATAACAATTAAGCCCAAGTTGTTAAAAGTTGTTTTCTCTTGAAATAATGAATGCGTTCCTACAACAATATCAACCTTATTTTGAGATAATTGAAATCGTGTATCTACCTGTTCCGAACCTTTGATTTTGCTTGTAAGAAGTTGAACATTCAAATTTTCATTTTCTAAAACTTTTTTAAATAATAAAAAATGCTGTTTGGCTAAAAGTTCTGTAGGGCATAAAAAAGCAACTTGGTAGCCAGATTTAACTGTTAGGTAGGCAGCAATCATAGCAACAGCCGTTTTTCCACTGCCAACATCTCCCTGCAAAACCCTAAGCATTTTTCTCTCTGAAGAAATGTCTGTTAATATTTCTTTTAAGGCCCCCTGTTGCGATTCTGTTAAAGTGAAAGGAAGCATTTTTTTAATCCTTAAAAGATTATCCTCATCAATAACTTTTGAAACTTTTATTAATTTTTTTATTCTTTTTTTAATTTCAGAAAAAATTAAAAAGTTACTAAAAATTTCATCAAAAGCTAATCTTTTATAAAATTTAGATTCTTTATTTACATCACTTACATTTATGGGATTGTGAAGATTGTAAATTGCATCGTACCACGTTGGCCAGGCCATTTTTTTAAGAAAATCTTGACTATGCCATTCTCCAATATCCTTGAGTTTTCCAATTTCTTCTTTGTAAATTTTTTGAATAGTTTTGGGAGAAATTCCGGCTACAGAAGAATATTTGGCCATGATTTTTGTTATATCTTTTTCCTTATCAATGGACTGAATATAATCGGGATTGGTCATTTGATATTTGTTTTTATAAAAGCCAACTTTGCCGCTAATCACAACCTCCTCATTTAATGGTAAAGTTTGCTTAATATAACTTTCTCTGGAATTGAAAAATATTATATCTATAGAGCCATACTCGTCTTTACATGTAACTCTATTTGGTAAATTTCTAAAACGAGGAATGCTATATTTTATTGGCCTGACAAAAATTGTAGATATCACCCCAACTTCTAATTGATCTAATTTCGGACAAAATCTTCTATCTATTGCTCCTGTCGGTAAATTTAAAAATAAATCAATTTTATTTTCAATGCCTTTGTCGGATAGTTTTTTTGATATAACTGGGCCAACACCTTTGATTTTATTTACAGATGAAAATAAATCTTCAAATTTCATTTGATATTTCTATTGTTAATTATAAAAGAGTTCTATGATCTCTAACATAGACATACTTAGAAAAAAACTTCTGTTCAGGTCGTCGCACAGAGGGACAAAAGAAATGGACATATTGTTGGGTACTTTTTTTAAGGATAACTACGACTTATTGGAAGAAAAAGAGCTTCTAGAATTTAAGATCTTGTTAATGATTACTGATAAAGCCTTATCAGACTGGTTAATCATGGGTAAAAATGATCCAGAAATTGATAACATTGAAATTTCAAAAAAGTTAAAAGAGCACGTTATCATGCGAAAATTAAAGAATTAATCTTGTTAATTTTTATTTATTAGTTTAATAACCATTTATGGATTCAAAAGCTATTGGTCAGTTTGTACCGTTAATACTTATTTTTGTTATTTTTTACTTCTTGCTAATTAGACCTCAGCAAAGAAAAGTGAAAGAGCACAAAGCTATGGTAGATTCTGTTGCTCGTGGAGATATGGTTGTTGCAAGCGGCGGTCTTATGGGAAAAATTGTTAGAGTGCTGGAAGATGACAAGGTTGAGTTGGAAATATCAGACAATGTTATTGTTAAAGTTATCAGATCATCTATTTCTGCAGTAGTGAGCAAAACAGAACCTAAATAATTTTCCGTGCTATACTTTTCACGTCTTAAAGTATTTTCTATTATTTCAGTTATTTTTATTGGCATTTACTTTTTTTTACCCAACCTTACGTTTTTTAATAATAGTAAATTTTTTTCTGAAAAAAGAGTTAATCTTGGATTAGACTTGCAAGGAGGCTCTTATTTACTTTTAGAAATTGACTCCAATCCTCTCATAGAACAAAGATTGCAGACCAAAAGCCTTGAGGTTAGAAGAGAGTTAAGAAAAAATAACATTCAATACAAAAATTTTTCATTTTCTAAAAATTCTTTAGTTTTTACTTTCGATGAAAAACAAAAAGAAACTCTTGATAAAATACTTAACGAACGTTCAGTCAATTCAAATATAAAAACTGGAGGAAAAGAGTTTGAGATTATTTATGAAAACAATATTATAAAATTAATTTTTACTAAAGAAAATGTAAATTTAATTAAAAAAAATGCTTTGGACCAATCAATTGAAATTGTAAGAAATAGAATTGATGAATTGGGAACTAAAGAACCAAACATTGTCACCAGGGGATTGGATAGAATTTTAGTTGAGCTTCCTGGATTGAAAGATCCTTCTGCCATAAAAAAACTCTTAGGAAAAACGGCCAAACTAACACTTAGATTTGTCGCCAATAGCAGCGATGAAAATTCTCTTGGTGTGGAAACCTTGTCGTCCAAAAGCTCGGGCAGTCAATATAGTGTTGAAAAAAGAATTATTATTTCAGGGGAAAATTTAATAGACGCGCAACCAGGCTTTGATCAATTAAACAACTCATCAGTTGTTAACTTCAAATTAGACAATATCGGCTCTAGAAAATTTGCTTTAGCTAGCAAAGAAAATGTTGGTCGATATTTAGCAATAGTCTTAGATAAAGACGTAGTAAGCTCACCAGTAATAAGAGAGGCTATTGTGACTGGAAGTGGTCAAATTTCAGGAAATTTTACAACTCAAGAGGCAAATGAACTTGCAATTTTACTAAGGGCAGGGGCTTTGCCAGCACCACTTAATATTATTGAAGAAAGATCTGTAGGTCCAGATCTTGGTAAAGAGTCTATTGAAAAGGGAATATTGTCCTTAATAATAGGTTTCTTACTTGTGATGATTTACATGATTTATAACTACAGAATCTTTGGCGTTTTTTCCAATGTATCATTATTAACCAACCTAGTTTTAATCAGTGGGGTCCTAAGTATCTTTGGTGCAACCCTCACATTGCCAGGCATTGCAGGAATTATTTTAACTGTTGGTATGGCAGTTGATTCAAATGTTTTAATTTATGAAAGAGTAAAAGAAGAATTAAAAAAAGAAAAAAATTACTTAATTGCTTTTGATACTGCTTATAAAAAAGTCTTAACGACTATATTAGATTCTAACGTCACGACTTTGATTGCTGCTTTTGTTCTTTACTATATGGGTTCTGGACCAGTTAAGGGTTTTGCAATTACTTTGGGCATAGGGATACTTTCTACTTTTTTTACAACCTATGTATTGGGTAGGCTCCTGGTTGCAAAATACATTAAAAATAACAAGGAAACTATTATTGTAATCTAAATGAATATTTATAATAAAAAATACAATTTTCTAAAATTCAAAAAATCATTTCTGGTCTTGTCCACTATTCTTTTTGTTATTTCTCTTGGAGCATTTTTTACTAAAGGTTTAAATCTTGGTGTTGATTTTAAGGGTGGAACTGTTATCGAAATGAAATTAGCTCAACCATACAATTCTGAAGATATAAGAAAATCATTATTAAAAATTAACTTGGGCGATGTGGTTGTTAAAGAATTTGGATCAAGCAGAGAATTTCTAGCAACCATTGAAAAAAAAGGAAAGGATAATGATTTTGTTGGCTCTATTAAAAAACATTTAGAAAGTGATTTGGCTAGAGAGTTTGACTTTCGTAGAGTTGAAGTTGTTGGTTCTAAAATTAGTAAAGAGCTGACTAAAAGCGGTCTATACTCTGTTGTTTTGGCTTTATTTTTGATGCTCATTTATATTTGGATAAGATTTGAATGGCAGTTTAGTTTGGGTTCAATTTTAGCTTTAATTCATGATGTTGTTATAACCATTGGTGCTTTTAGCCTAGTTGGCTTTGAATTTAACTTATCTATTGTGGCTGCTATATTAACGATAGTTGGTTACTCCATGAACGATACAGTTGTAATTTACGACAGAATTAGGGAATTTTTAAAAATTGACGACCGTCAAGATATTCAAGAGTTAATTAATGATGCAGTAAATTCTACTTTGCCCAGAACTTTAAAAACCTCAGTTACAACACTTCTTGCACTTGTGTCTATTTATGTATTTGGTGGTGAAATTCTTAAAGGTTTTTCTTTTGCTTTAATATGGGGTGTGTTGATAGGGACTTACTCTTCAATTTTTGTAGCAGCTCCAATTTTAGTTTTCTTTAAAGTAAAAAGAAATTGGGACGAAGAAGTAGACACTACTCCGTAAGTAATTTTAAAACTTAATTTTTTTTGCTAAGTATTTTTTTTAGAAATTTTCCAGTGTAGCTTTCTTTTATATTCAAAAGCTGTTCAGGTGTTCCCTCAAATACAATATTACCACCTTTGTCGCCACCATCTGGACCCATGTCTATAATCCAGTCTGCTGTCTTGATCACTTCCATATTATGTTCAATTACAACAACTGTATTTCCTTTTTGGACAAAAGCCTGAAGGACCTCTAATAGTTTTTTTACATCATGCACATGCAACCCAGTAGTAGGTTCGTCCAATATGTAAATAGTTCTTCCCGTTGATCTTTTTGACAACTCTTTTGCTAATTTAATTCTCTGTGCCTCACCTCCAGATAAGGTTGTGGCTTGCTGACCAATGCTCATGTAGCCAAGTCCTACTTTTTGTAAGGTCAAAAGCTTATCTCTAATCGTAGGAATATTTTCAAAAAATTTAACACTCTCATCTACTGACATACTCAACACATCAGCAATGCTTTTTTCTTTATGCTTAATTTCAAGTGTTTCTCGGTTGTACCTTTTTCCCTTACAGACATCACACTCCACATAAACATCTGGCAAAAAGTGCATTTCATATGTTATGACTCCATCTCCTTCACAGGCTTCACATCGTCCACCTTTTACATTGAAAGAAAACCTTCCAGGTTTGTATCCTCGAGATTTGGATTCGGGTAAATTTGTGAACCATTCTCTTATAGGGGTGAATGCACCAGAATAAGTGGCTGGGTTGGATCTTGGTGTTCTGCCAATAGGTGATTGATCGATATCAATAATTTTATCTAAATATTCAAAGCCTTTTATGCCTTTAAATGGCTGAGGCATATTTCTAGAGATCACCTTGTTGATCATTAAATTCAAGGCTCGGTACAAAGTGTGTAATATAAAAGTCGATTTCCCACTTCCGGAAACACCAGTAACACAAGTTAACGCTCCAAGAGGAATTTTAGCAGATACATTTTTTAAATTATTTCCAGTAGCTCCAGATAAATGAAGGTACCTACCGTTAAGGGCAGTCCGTCTGTTTTTGGGTATAGAGATAAATTTTCTTCCTGAAAGATAATCTCCAGTTAAGCTACTTTTGTCATTTGAAATGTGTTTAAAATTTCCTTCAGAAATTACTTTTCCACCATGTATTCCCGCACCAGGACCAATATCTATAATGTGATCAGAATGAAGCATAGCTTCCTCATCGTGCTCGACTACAATTACTGTATTTCCAAGATCTCTTAGTCTTTTAAGGGCCTCTATGAGCTTTATATTGTCTTTTTGATGCAATCCTATGGAAGGTTCATCCAAAACATACAGAACCCCTGTAAGACCCGAACCTATTTGTGAGGCCAATCTTATTCTTTGAGATTCACCACCAGATAAAGTTCCAGAACCTCTAGACAAATTCAAATAGTCAAGACCAACATTAATTAGAAAGGTTAATCGTTCATTAATCTCTTTTAATATGTGTGTGGCAATTTTATTTTCTTTTTCTGTTAAATCTTTACCTAAAGAGCCAAACCATAAATGAGCTTCTTTAATAGAAAACTTTGCAACTTCACTTATGTTTTTGTTTAATATTTTTATACAAAGGGCCTCTTCTTTTAATCTATATCCTTTGCATCGCTCACATTCTTTTTCACTTTGGTATTGTTCAATTTCCTCTCTTTTCCAGTCACTGTCTGTTTCTAAATATCTTCTTTCTAAATTACTAATAACTCCTTCAAAAGATTTTTTATTAGCGCGTTTTTCATACCCATCATCATAATTAAATTTTATCTCTTCATTACCAGACCCATACAAAATCACTTCTTGGTGTGCTTTAGATAGCTTCTTCCAATCAGTATCTAATGAAAAGTCATAGTGTTTAGCCAAAGAAGCTAAAGTTTGAGCATAATATAAATTTGTAGATTTGGCCCACGGCTTAATAGCTCCATCTATTAATGACATTCTTTCGTCAGGAATAACTAACTTTGGGTCTACATAAAGATCCACTCCAAGGCCTTCACATTCGGAGCATGCCCCGTATGGACTGTTAAATGAAAACAGCCTTGGTTCAATTTCTTCAATAGTAAAACCACTTTCTGGACAGGCAAATTTAGAGGAGAAAACAATTTTTTCTAATTTTTGATGCTGCTTAGGTAAGTTTTCATCAAAATGCTCAACATAAACAAGGCCGTCTGACAAATTTAAAGCAGCCTCTAAACTTTCGGCAATTCTTTTTTGTTCTTCTTTTTTGTTTACAAATTTATCAATTTGAACTTCAATATTATGTGTAATTTTTTTATTTAAGTTGGGAGTCTCATCGATTTCATAAAGCGTCTCATCAATTTTAATTTTTGTGTATCCTCTTTTTTTTAATGAAAGTATTTCCTTTTTGTATTCACCCTTTCTTCCCCTTACAATTGGTGAGTAAATAGATACCCGCGATGGTTTTGCCAGATCTAAAATTTTGTCTACCATCTCTGAGACTGTTTGTGATTTAATAGCCTTCCCTGTGAAAGGAGAGTAGGGGGTTCCAACTCGAGCATACAAGACTCTCATATAATCATAAATTTCAGTCACTGTTGCAACAATCGATCTGGGATTTTTAGAAGTGGTTTTCTGTTCTATAGATATGGCTGGTGATAGTCCTTCTATCAAATCAACATTTGGCTTCTTCATTCTATCCAAAAATTGCCTTGCGTAAGCAGATAGACTTTCCACATATCTTCTTTGTCCCTCCGCATAAATAGTATCGAATGCTAAAGAGGATTTTCCAGAACCAGAAAGTCCAGTTATAACGACCAACTGATCTCTAGGTATCTCAACAGAAAGATTTTTTAAATTGTGCTCTTTAGCACCTTTAACAACAATTTTTTTAAGCATTTTGCTTGTGGATATAAGTAATTTTGTTCATTTACAATGCGCTATATAGTATAAAGATAATAATTCATTACTAACTTAAATAGGATTTATATATGGCGGGAAGTTTAAATAAAGTTTTATTAATTGGCAGACTAGGTGCCGATCCAGAAATCAAACAAACACAAGGTGGAAAAGGTTTTGCAAGCTTAAGTGTAGCTACAAGTGAAAACTGGAAAGACAAAAACTCTGGAGAAAAAAAAGAAAAAACTGAATGGCATAGAGTTGTTATTTTTAATGAAGGCTTAGTCAATGTGGTTAAACAATATTTGAAAAAGGGTGCTCAGATCTATGTTGAGGGACAATTGACTACTAACAAATACACAGACAACAATGGCCAAGAAAAATACAGCACACAAATAGTTCTTCAAGGATACAATTCAACATTAAAAATGCTTGGTGGAGCCACAGGATCTCCTCAGGGCGGAGTTGATCAATCTTCAGCTTCTAGCTCACTTCCTTCTGACGATATGAGTTCTCCGGCCGATTTAGACGACGAAGTTCCTTTTTAAATCTATTTTTTAATGGTCGATAAAAAAATCGAAATCAGAAATGTAACCGATGAGATGAAGGCATCTTATCTGTCGTATGCTATGAGCGTTATCGTCTCTAGAGCATTACCAGATGCAAGAGATGGCCTTAAACCAGTGCATAGAAGAATTATATTCGCTATGTATAAAGGTGGTTACGATTGGTCTAAGCAATTTAGAAAATCAGCAAGAGTAGTCGGTGATGTTATTGGTAAGTATCACCCTCACGGTGACCAAGCTGTTTACGATGCGCTAGTTAGATTGGCACAAGATTTTTCTATGAGCTTAACTTTATTAGATGGACAAGGAAATTTTGGTTCTTTGGACGGTGATCGAGCAGCTGCAATGCGTTATACCGAAACAAGATTAGCAAAAGTAGCCGAGTTTTTAATTTCGGATATAGACAAAAATACAGTCGACTTTCAAAATAATTATGATGATACAGAATTAGAACCGGTTGTTTTACCAGCGCAGTATCCAAATCTTTTAGTGAATGGAGCGAGTGGTATTGCAGTTGGTATGGCGACTAACATACCTCCTCACAATCTTGGAGAGGTTATTGAGGGAACTTTAAAGTACATAGACAATAATGAGATCACTATAAAAGAATTAATGAAAGTAATTCCTGGTCCTGATTTTCCTACAGGAGGGATTATTATAGGTCAAAATGATATTATCCCAGGATATGAAAAAGGAAGAGGTTCTATAAAAATTAGAGGTGAGATCGAAGTTGAAGAAGGCTCTAAAGATAAAAAAATTATTGTCATCAAGTCAGTTCCTTACCAGGTTAACAAAACTGTCCTGATTGAAAAAATTGCTGAACTTATTAGAGATAAAAAAATTGAGGGAATATCAGACTTGAGAGATGAATCTAATAAAGACGGAGTAAGAATTGCAATAACAGTAAAAAAAAATGTGTCAGAAGCTATTATTGTAAATCAACTATATAAATTTTCTCCATTGCAGACTTCATTTGGATTTAACACTTTAGCTATTAATGAAAAAAAACCCGAGCTTCTAAACTTAAAGCAATTTATCAAAATTTTTGTAGATTTTAGAGAAAAGGTTTTAACTAAAAGAACTTTATTTGAACTAAAAAAAGCTAAGGATAGAACCCATATTCTAATTGGGTTGTTTATTTCAATTGAGAATATTGACGAAGTTATTTCTATTATTAGAAAATCAAAAGACCCTTCAGAAGCAAAAGCCACATTGTTAAAAAAGGTATGGAGCTTTCAGAAATCAAAAATTGATAAGGATGTTTTGGAAGTTAACGAGCTATCTACTAAAAAGGAATATCAGTTAAGCGACCATCAGGTTAAAGCCATTTTAGAATTAAGATTGCAAAAATTAACTAATATAGGACACGAAGAAATTAATTCAGAACTGCAAGACCTGTATAAACTTATAGTTAAATATAAAAAAATTCTTAATGATAAGAAAGAATTGCAAAATTTAATCAAAACTGAACTAGCGGAGATTAAGAAAAAGTTTGCAGTTCCTAGAAGAACTAAGTTAGTAGGGGCTGTAGAGAATGTCGATGTGGAAGATGTTATTCAAGAAGAAAAAGTAATCGTTACCGTTACCAATAAAGGATATATTAAAAGAACTCCCCTAACTTCCATACGAGCGCAAAAAAGAGGCGGCAAAGGAAAAACGGGAATAGTTACTAGGGAAGAAGATTTTGTTTCTCAGTTATTCCCTGTAAGTACTTTAACCCCAGTTCTGTTTTTTTCATCCAAAGGAATTGTGTACAGATTAAAAGCATGGAAAATTCCTGAAGGCTCTAATACATCCAAGGGTAAAGCCCTAGCAAATATATTCCCTATAAAAGCAGATGCACAAATTAGTTCCATACTTCCATTGCCATACGACGAATCTACATGGAAAGATAATTTTTTAATCTTTGTTACGGCCAATGGCAAAATAAGAAAAAATAGTATTCTTGATTTTGAAAATATCCAAGCAAATGGCAAGATTGCTATGAAGCTTGAGAAAGACGATAAAATAGTAAGTGTCAAGATTGTAAAAAAGAATGATGACGTTATGCTAAATACCTATTCTGGAAAAAGCTTAAGAATTAATGCAAGTAAGATTAGAATTTTCAAAGGAAGATCCTCAAAAGGAATTAAAGGTATTAATCTTAAAAATAATGACAAGGTAATTTCTCTTACTGTTTTAAATCATGTGGCTACGACTTCTGAGGAAACAAAGGCTTATATAAAAAGAACTAGAAAAGACGATTTGGAAAATACTGACGATACAAATTTTGAAATTAGCACTAAGAAATACGAAGAGCTGAAACTAAGAGAAGAATTTATTTTAACTATTACAGAAAATGGATATGGAAAAAGATCTTCTTCTTATGAATTTAGAGAAAGTGGCCGAGGAGGTCAGGGTATAATAAATATTATTAGCTCTGAAAGAAATGGCAATATAGCCGCTTCTTATTCTGTCAAAAATGACGATGACATCATGTTGATTACTAACAAGGGCCAAATGATCAGGTGTGCAGTTAGTGATATAAGAATTACAGGAAGAAACACACAAGGAGTAAGAATATTTAAGGTAGAAAAAAATGAAAAAGTGGTTTCTTCTGTTTGTTTAACAGATTCTGTGGCAGATTAGATTAATGAAAAAAATTGGTATATACCCGGGAACTTTTGACCCAATTACATTAGGGCATTTGGATATAATAAAGCGCGCCAGTCAAATTGTTGATACTCTTTATGTCTCTATAGCACTAAGCAAAAACAAAAAAACATTATTTTCAGCTGAAGAAAGAGTTCAGATTGTTAAAAAGTCTTTAGGAAATTCTTTTAAAAATGTAAAAATAATTAGCTTTAATACTCTAACCGTAGCATTGTGCAAAAAAATCAAAGCTTCATTAATTTTTAGAGGTTTGAGAGTAGTGACTGATTTTGAGTATGAATTTCAGTTAGCTGGCATGAACAATAGACTTAATAAAAAAATACAAACTATTTTCTTAATGGCTGAAATTGAAAATCAATTAATTTCCTCTAATATGGTTAAAGAAATTGCTGAATTGGGAGGTGATGTTAGAAAATTTGCACCAAAACCAGCAATAGTATATTTAAACAAAAAATTTAAAAATAAGAAGTGATGAAGTTTATTTTAACAAAAATAGTTGTATTATTGATCTTGTTTTTATCAACCATTAAAGGAGAAGCAGTGGAAAATCCAAAAATAATTTTAACGACAAAATACGGTGATGTAAAAATTGAGCTTTTTAAAGATATTGCTCCAAATCATGTAGAAAGAGTTTTAGAACTTAGCAAAGCAGGAAAATATGACGGTGTTGCTTTTCATAGAGTGATAGATGGTTTTATGGCTCAAACTGGTGATATCCAGCATGGAAATACCAAAAAAGGTTTTAATGCAGCTATGGCTGGAACAGGTGGTTCTGATCTTCCAGACTTAACTCAAGAATTTAACAATACTGCCCATGAACGAGGTACTCTTTCTATGGCCAGATCTCAAGATCCCAATAGTGCTAATAGTCAGTTCTTTATTTGTTTTCAAAATGCTCCTCATCTTGACCGACAATATACTGCCTTTGGAAAAGTTTTAGAGGGTATGGAATTTATCGATAAGTTAAAAAAAGGTGAAGATGGTTCTGGTGCTGTTACTGATCCCGATATTATTGTAAAAATTGCCGTTCTTTAAGTCCTCTCATGCCATGTTCATTTAAATTATTAAATGAAAATTCTGGCGCAAGATTAGGAAAAATTATTACTAGCAGGGGTGAAATTGATACTCCTGCTTTCATGCCCGTTGGTACTGCAGCTACTGTTAAAGCTTTATTAATTGATCAAGTCAAAGATACTGGAGCCCAAATAATTTTAGGGAACACTTATCATTTAATGTTAAGACCTGGAATTGAAAGAATTAGCAGGGTGGGTGGTCTCCACCAATTTATGAATTGCGACTTACCTATTTTAACAGATTCTGGTGGCTTTCAGGTAATGTCTCTATCTAAAATTAGTAAAGTAGTTGAAGACGGAGTTTATTTTAATTCTCATGTAGATGGTAAAAAAATATTTCTATCTCCAGAAGTAAGCATACAAATTCAAAAAGGATTAAACTCAGATATAGTAATGATTTTTGATGAATGTCCTGAATATACAAATGACAAAAGCAGAGTAAAAAAATCTGTAGATCTTTCAATAGAGTGGGCAAAAAGATCTAAAAAAGAATTTGGTATTAATCCTGAAAAAATGCTTTTTGGTATTGTTCAGGGAGGTGTTTTTAATGACCTGAGAAAAGACTCTTTAAAAAGATTAGAAGAAATAGGATTTGATGGTTATGCACTAGGAGGACTTGCGGTTGGAGAAAAGCAACAAGAAATGTTTGATGTTTTGGATAACATTAAAGAAGATCTTCCACGGGACAAGCCACATTATTTAATGGGCGTAGGAACGCCTGCAGACATATTGGGAGCTGTAAAAAGGGGTATTGACATGTTTGATTGTGTTTTGCCAACAAGATCAGGAAGAACAGGTTTAGCCTACACTTGGGAAGGTAAAAAAAATTTAAAAAATGCCAAATATGCAAATGACGATTCTCCACTAGATCCATTAGTTAACTGTCCTGCATCACAAAAATATTCTCGTAGCTATTTAAATCATTTGGTTAATTCTAAAGAAATTTTGGCATCCACTCTCTTGAGTTGGCACAATATTGCCTTTTATCAAGACCTGACTAGAAAAATTAGAGAATCTGTCGCTAATAACGATTTTCAAAATTTTTATAACAAGCATTTTGATATTCTAAACTCTTAATTCTTAAGTCTTCCCGTCTTTTAAAAAATGTTGATAACGGGGTATTTCTATTGATTATTAGATAGATATTTAATAAACAGTAAATTCTTAACTTGTAAAATTATATTATTTATCATGTTAATTAAATGTGTGGGCCCTTAGCTCAGTCGGTAGAGCAATTCCCTTTTAAGGAATGGGTCGCAAGTTCGAATCTTGCAGGGCTCACCAATTACTATGACAAAAGAAACTAAATACTTCATTGTTAAATGCAATAGATGCAAAACAGAAGTTAAAGTATCTCCTGAAGTTTATAGAAAAAAAGAAAAAGTTGAATGTGATAATTGCTTAGAAGCAATGTTTAAAAAATTTAAACTGTCTTAAGTTTTGGAAATTTTTTTCTAATTGAAGGTATCCAGCTTCTTATTTGAGCAATTCTATTAGTGGAAGAGGGGTGTGTGCTTAAAAATTGAGGAGGCTCTTTTCCTTTATTTTGTTCCCTCATTCTTTTCCACAATTCAGCGCCTTCATACAAATTGTAACCTGTCAAAGAACAGAATGCCAAACCTAGATAATCAGCCTCTGTTTCTTGTGATCTCGTAAAAGGATTAAACACACCAACTTGCAAAACATCTACACCGGTAGTTTTTCCAATAGTGTTTCTGGTTCTTGAAATGGCACCTCCTAAAAATATATCAGCAACGGTAGTTCCAAGATTTATAGCTAAGGAAGCACTCATTCTTTCAACGGAGTGTTTGGCAACAGCGTGTGCAATTTCATGACCCATTACGTTAGCAAGGCCATCTTCATTTTTGGTAACTTTAAGAATACCGCTATAAACAGCAATTTTTCCACCAGGCATGCACCAGGCATTAAGCATTTTATCGTCATCTACTAGAGTATATTCCCATTTAAAGTTTTCTGTGGGGTCTTTAATATTCTTCATTTTAAAATAAGAAGAGATAGCAACTTCCATTTTTGATCCTATCGATTTAATCAATTTTAGAGTTTCGGTATCTTTACTGATCTTTGCTTTTTTCTTAAACTTCTCATATGCTTGCGCGGCCTTGCTGTTGATTACTGATTCGGGATAAAAAGTAATTTGTTTTCTATTAGTAATCGGTGCAGACGAACAGGATGCCAAGCTGAAACTACAGCATCCACAGCCAATATATTTTACAAACTCTCTTCTCTTCATAATAAAAATGTTATAGTAATTTATTATTAATTTTTAGACTATTTAATAGTATTTTAAATAAAAATGTTAAAAAACAAAACTCCCAAAAGAACTTTAATATCTCGTATTAGAACCTATTTTTTGACTGGTGTGGTGGTTTTAATACCGATTGGTATTACCATTTATTTAACAGTATTAATAATGAGTGTTTCCCCATCGTTGATACCAGCTAGTATCAATCCAAATAAGTACCTTCCTTTTAACATACCGGGCTTAGAGTTTTTGATCGCCTTTTTAATAATTACTTTTGTGGGAATGGTTTCCTTAACTTTTATAGGAAAAACTTTGTTAAATTTTGGACAGAGAATATTAAATAAAATTCCAATTCTAAGGACAATTTATAACGGTTTGGGACAATTAACAAAAAATTTCACATCAAGTAATAATAAATCAAAAAAAATTGTACTCCTTGAATATCCAAGAAAAGGTCTCTGGTCAGTTGGTTTTGCTACCGGTGATAACAAAGGTGAAATATCAAATAAAGTGGGTAGGGGTAAACGATTGATTAATGTTTTTGTTCCAACGACTCCAAATCCTACCAGTGGTTTCTTGCTGATGGTTCCAAAGAAAGATTTGATATTTTTAGATATGAACTTCGAAGACGCCTCTAAGTTTATTATGTCAGCTGGATCTATAAATCCTAGGAGCAAATAAAAAAATGACATTTTGTGCTTAAAATTATTACTTCTGGAGCTTTTGCTTCGGTGTTAGAAAAAATCCTTCCTTTATTCGCACAAAAAAACAATATTATCTACGAGCTCTCCTATGGATCTTCCTTTGGTGAAGCCAAAGACTCCATACCCTCAAGAATTAAAAACAATGAGCATTTTGATATCTATTTTTTAGCTGAAGGCGCAATAAACAGGCACCATGACGAGGGTATTCTAGACATCAAAACGAAACACAATATTGTAAGTTCAGAAATTGGTGTCGCCGTAAAAAATGGTTCTAAATTACAAGATATATCGTCCTTAAAATCCTTTAAAGAAACTCTTATATCAGCAAAATCAATTGGTTACGCTGCTTCGGCCAGTGGTATTTATCTTGCAAATACAGTTTTTCCAAAAATTTTTAACGATCCTGATCTTATATTTAAAAAATCAAAAAAAATATTGAGCGAAAGGGTAGGTTCAGTCATTTTTAGAGGTGATATAGAGATAGGCTTTCAACAATACAGTGAGTTACTACCGATTAAAGGAATAAAAATAATAGGAATGCTGCCAAAGGAAATTAGAAAGTCCTTTATCTTTGGATCTGCAATGTCTAACAATTCAACATCTGGACTTATTTACAGAAATTTAATAAAATTCATTAAGCATGATGATACTCAAAAATTTATTAAGAACTATGGTCTTAAGATATTGTAAATATTTAGTTACTAGTTCTAATTTATTAAATTAAGTAATATATTTAAGTAATTGATTTAAAACAATTTTTTCTTTTTTTAACAATATTTTTTTAGTTTTTATACCGCCGTTTCCTGAATATCCACCAAGACCTCCATCGGATCTAACAACTCTATGGCAGGGTATTTTTGGAGGAAAAGGATTTTTACCGATAGCATTTGCAACCGCTCTAACTGCAAGGGGTTTATTTATAGCTATCGCAACTTGTGAATATGTCCTCAACTTTCCTTTTGGTATTTTTTTTAGACAATTCCAAACTTTGATTTCAAATTTCGTACCTTTGGAATTTTTCATTATAATTTTATATAACTATCTAGATATAGTCCTTTAAAATTAAATTTTATAAGTGGAATTTATAGTATTGACAAGTTAATTTGCTTGATATATTACTTCCGATAATTAATGGTTATCGGAAATATTTAATATGAGCAATATAACTAATAAATTAAATGAATTGGAAAAAGAAACTAGCCTTAATCTAGGATCGTCTAAATCTCTAAATACATTAAGAGCATACAGATCTGATTTTTCAGATTTTAAAAACTTTTGCTCAGATCTAAATTTACCCTATCTACCAACGCATATTAAAGCAGTTTCTTTGTATATGACACATCTGTCAAAATCTAATAAATATAGCACATTAAAAAGAAGATTAGCCTCAATTAACGTAATACACAGTTTAAAAGGTTTTCATATTGATACCAAAAACCCCTTAATAAAGGATAACTTAGAAGGTATAAAACGAAAAATAGGTATATATCAAAATGGTAAAAAACCATTATTAATCAATAATTTACATAAGATAATTGATGTTATAGATTATTATAAAATACAAAAATATGTACGTTCTACGAGAGATAAAGCGATAATATTAATAGGATTTTCCGGAGGTTTCAGGAGATCCGAAATTGTGAATTTAAAAAAAAATGATCTTGAATTTGTAGAGGAAGGTTTAAAAATAAGCTTACGAAGGTCTAAAGGTGACCAGTATGGAGAAGGAATGATCAAGGCAATACCTTATTTTAATAACAAAAAATACTGTGCAATTATAGCTCTTCAAGATTGGTTGAGCGCTAGAACAAACAATAATGACCTTATATTCCCCTACTCTGACAAAACCGTATCTTTAATTTTAAAGAAATACTTAAATATCATTGGATTGGATAGCCGGCTCTACTCAGGACACAGCTTAAGATCAGGATTTGCAACATCAACTGCATCTCACGGAGCTGATGAACGAAGTATTATGGCAATGACAGGTCATAAATCTACTGAAATGGTGAGAAGGTATATAAAAGATTCGAATCTTTTCAAAAATAATGCATTAAATAAGTTAAACGATTAACACGAACTAGCAAACACAAATCGAATCTTAGAGACTAATACATTAAGAGTGTATTGTTTTTTTTATATCCAATAAAATTTTTTTCGCTTAATTAAATTACACTTTGAAAGAATGTAAGAGCAGACTTCTTTAGAATTAAAGTATTTGTGATATTTCTGATGTGCACTTTTAGCATACTTTTTTGCCAAATGATCATTCTTTTTAAAAAAATTAATTTTGAATACCATTTTGT
>OJFP01000658.1_pt1 | contig 22946 bp, 24 predicted proteins | sample 1594141 | NCBI WGS metagenome assembly OJFP01 (sample SAMN05416843, study PRJEB24817) | seawater metagenome | isolation source: Sea water | place: Canada:Atlantic | collected 2013-07 | reverse complement strand
GGTTTTAATTAATTATCAAACCCATCTCAAAATTATAATTCGGGATTAAAAATCAATAGATTATACAATCATCTCTCTCAATACTTTTACTGTTTCACGCTAGACCAACATCCAATGCCATCATTATAATGAAACCGCCTATAAAACCCATTGTAGCAATATCAGTATAGTTATCCCGTTGTGTTTCTGGAATTACCTCTTCAACTACCACAAAAATCATTGCACCCGCAGCAAAAGAGAGAGCATAAGGCAAAATGGGCTGAAAGGTTGAAACTGCCCAGGCCCCTATAACAGCAGCAAATGGTTCTACAATGGCAGAAGCTTGCCCAAACATAAAGCTTTTTCGTCGGCTTAATCCCTGTCTTCTTAATGGCATAGCAACAGCAAAGCCTTCAGGAAAATTTTGCAGGCCTATACCTAATGCTAAAGCTACTGCACCCCCAATACTTGCACCTTCAAACCCAGCAGAGACCCCGCCAAACAGTACACCAATTGCTAGGCCCTCAGGTATATTATGCATCGTTATTGCTAATGTTAAAAGCGTAGTTCTGCGCCAAGATGTTTGTAAACCTTCTTTTTCACTTTCTTTAAAATTGATGTGCAAATGAGGAAGAATTTTATCTAATCCAAAAATAAAAAGTGAACCTAAAAAGAATCCAATTGCTGAAGGCCATACCTTAACAAACCCTTCTCCGGGACTCATTTCAATTCCTGGTGCCAACAAGCTCCAAAAACTTGCGGCTACCATTACACCTCCAGTAAATCCTAACATTCCATCCAAAATTGCACGATTCATACCTTTAAATAAAAAAACCAGCGAAGCACCAGCCGCGGTTAATCCCCACGTGAATAAGGTTGCATAGAGTGCTGCTACAATGGGGTTGATAGATTCAAAATAATCTATTATATATTCCATTTAATGTTTGATATTAATGTATAGGTTATACGCAATTTGATGTGATATATGAAAACTTTTGCCCGAAATGGAAATGTCCATTGATTTGTCGAATTCTTCTTTGCTCAATACTTTAATTGTACTACCCAAGGCAATTTTATATTTGTCCAAAAACCTGAAAAAAGCTGTTGAAGAATCTCCTAAACCAACACAAACCCCAACATTACCAATAGGTAATTCGCTTAAACGTATTTTTTCTTGTTTTTCATACGAACCATCCTTTTTGGGTATGGTGTCGCCGTGGGGGTCAACTTTTGGAAAACCTAGAAATTCATCAAGCTTATCAATTAATTTTTCGCTATTTATATGTTCTAATTGTTCTGCAATTTCGTGAACCTCGTCCCAATTAAATTTGAGCTTTTCAACCATAAATGTTTCCCACAATCTATGTTTTCTCACAATCTGAAGTGCTCTTTTTTTCCCTTTCGTTGTTAAAAAAGTTCCTTTATATTTTTTGTGATTGACCAAACCTTTCTTTGATAACTTCTTAATCATATCAGTTACAGAGGACGGCCTTGTGTTCATCCGCTTTGCAATTTCATTTGTCGATGCGATTTTAATTCCCTCTTCGCTTAAATGAAAAATAGCTTTTATATGGTTCTCTTCCGAGTTGGTCATTTTAATAGTTATTTTAAGCCATTTATTTTAAATCAATTAACAATTAAACTATGTATAATGCGAAACTTAACCCATTGATATTTAGATATAGATTATGTTTTATTTAATGATGATGGTTGATAAGAACAAGAAAGTAAAAAAGAATGGCAGCGGCAAATACAGCGATTAAAGCAAAAATTCCTATAATTTTCTCTTTTTTACTAATATTGCTTTTAGATTTCTTTTCTTTCTTCTTTCTTCTTTCTCTTCTATTAATGGACATAAGTATTTTAATTTTTTTTGTTATTTATCCTCCTAAATCATAAAACCACTCTTCAGCTCGCACGATTGCTTCCGTTATAGCCTTTTCTTTAGAAAAATGATCCTGTTCAATTAATTTATTCGCAATTTCTATAGCTTTTTCTCTTACAGTTGGATTGAGTTTATCCAAATCTGTTTTAAAGTCTTCAAACATCCAGTCCATAACAATAAATTAATGTTTAAACAATTCCTTTTCCTCTTCCGCATCTATTTCCTTTTTTGGTCTTTTATCTAAAAAATAATCTAGTAAAATACCCACTACAATTGCAACTGCAAATGCAGCATATACTTGCCAATCAAATTGTATGACCAAAGAGAGGCTAATGAGTATAGCAACAATAGGAAGTACGGGTACTTTTCCAATAGATAAGGGAACTTTAAAGGGCCTTTCTTTATTAGGTGCTTTAAAACGCAATACGATGAGGGCAATATTCACGGCGACAAAAACGAGCAACGCGCCTAATGACGACATTCCTGCTACGATTTTAATATCGCCCAACAACATAAATCCTGCAACTGCAATCATTACTACAATGGTAGTAACCCAAGGTACTTGCTGTGCATTGGTTTTGGTCATTACTTTTGGAAGTTCACCTACCTTTGCCATTCCAAACAGCAACCTACTTATGGAAATAATACCACTAAAAGCAGCATTTGCAGTAGCAAAAAGTGCTGCGACCGCTAAGGCAACTGGCAACCAACCGTTGAGATTGGATGCCGCAAGCGAAAGTGGCGAATCTACTTTTGCCAGTTCTGACGGGTCGGCAATGTTTAGAACCGTAAAAGCTATGAGCAGATAGATAATGGTTGTAAACACCATAGTCAAGAGAAAGGCACGAGGAATGGTCTTGCCAGGGTTTTTCACTTCCGAACCCAATGCTGCCATATGTTCAAAACCTGTATAGACAAAAAACAAGGTTGCTGTTGCCGCCAAAGTTCCGGAAAAGGATTCCACCTTGAAAAACTTTGCCTTAGGCGGACCTGTTTCGGCAAGCCCAACCGCAATGAGAATGAACAATCCCAAAAGCTGTATGCTTACCATAATGATATTGGCGGTGGATGATTTCTTGATTCCTGTAATGCTTATTAACGAGAGAACTAGCAGTACGCCATAACTTATCAACAAGGAAGGCACGCTAAAAAAGGTATTAAAATATCCGGAAAAGGCCAACAATACGGCAGCTATCGTTGCCGAACTGTGAAACGCAATCGTCCAGCCTGTGAGAAAGGACGGTATGTCAATTTTTGGAAACGCTTTACGAACAAAAATAAATTCCGCACCTGCATTGGGATAGGTAGAGGATAACTCAGAATAGGACATTGCTGAAACACTGGCAGCAATGGCCGCAAAGATAAAACTCAACCAAAGGTCGGTACCTGCTTGTCCTGCGGCTGCACCAATGACGGTGTATATTCCTGCGCCTACAATAGTGCCAACGCCGTAAAAGGTAAGACGAAACGTACCCAATGATTTTTTTAATTCTGCCATAATTATATTATTTCTTTAAGTTTCTCATTTCCATCTCTGCTTTTACAATGCCGCGTTCAAGGGCTTCCTCCTTGGAACATTGGTTTGTTATATAGTATTCTTCAGCATACTTTACGGCCAATTTGCGGATGTTTTCATCCAGCATATTGAGCCTCATCGAGCAATCTTTAAAAAGTTCCTTTTTCATCTATCAAAAAAGTTTCAACACGTAAAAAACCATTACCAGCAAACTGGTGCGATACACGTAGAGTTCTTCTTTTCATTTTGGTCTTTCTTACTCGGCGTTATAGTTTATATCTTTAGCTTTATTGTGTGCTTCCCAACCTTCTTTTGCCGCATAGGGCACAATTAATAACGCTGCAACAGGGTCTGCCCACCACCAGCCCAGCCAATTGACCAATAGCAATCCAGCAAGTACCACTACTGTTTGATATAGGCAAATAAAAGTGTCTTTGGCATCGGCCAGCAATGCTGGACTGTCAAGTTTATTCCCATATTTCCTTTTGTAATAGATTAAAATAGGATTAACTACCAATGAAACAAGCAAAATAATTAAACCCAAAGTACTCCAATTTGATGTTTCTTGATTGATGAGCTTTGTGATTGAATCGTAGGAAATGAAAAGGCATACCAAAGTAAAGGATGCCGCAATAACATATAATGTGATTTTCTTTCGCCGCTTTACCTTTTCCTCATCCATACCTTTGAGTTCACCGTGAAGGCGCCAGCCTAATGTTGCTGCGCTAATTACTTCTATGGTGCTGTCCAATGCCCAGCCAATAAGTGCAGAACTGTTTGCTGTGATTCCCGCAATTAGCGAAATGAACACTTCAGTAACGTCATAAATGACGTTCCATATTTGAAGTGTCCTTGCTTCTTTAAGATTCTTTTTTCTCGATTTTTCCATTAATAATTTTAGTGTTTAGCTTGGGTTTTTAATTCCGACCTGTTGAATGTTCATCAGTTTATGTATTGCAAATGTTTTCATTTAAATTATTTGGACAATTTTAAAATTCTAATGGCACCACGCATCACAAAGGCAAATACAATACCGCCTATGACCAAATCGGGCCATTTACTGTCTAAAAAATAAACCAGCACCCCTGCCAGTATTACCCCGCCGTTCACAATAATGTCGTTTGAGGTAAAGATGGCACTTGCCTGCATATGCGCCTCCTTACTCTTGGCTTTGTTTATGAGCCATAGGGAAACGAGGTTGCCGATAAGGGCAAAAATGGAAACGATAATCATCCATTGGAACAAAGGGGTTTCGCTACTGCTCAAAAACCTTCTCAGGACTTCCGAAAATCCCAGCAGGGCCAACGCCATCTGAAAATAGCCACTGAACTTCGCCACTTTCTTTTTTCGTGCAATGGCACCACCTACGGCAAAAAGGCTCAATGCGTACACAATGGAATCGGCTAGCATATCTAGTGAATCCGCAATAAGGCCCATCGAGGAAGAAATCCAACCCGTGGTCATTTCGATAACGAAAAACCCAAAATTGATGTACAAGACCCACCAGAGTATCTTCTTTTGTTTGGTCTCGTCTTCGGCAATAGGTGTTTCCGCCTTTTCTGTTCCCAAAAGTTTTTCCCCCAGCTTTAATGCACCCAATTCCACGTTTATTTCTTGGGCATTCCCCTGATGATACACATCTAATTTCCTATTCGGAATGTCAAAGTCCAGATATTTGATTTGAGGGTTTGACTCCAGTTTCATCCGTATCATCTGTTCTTCGGAAGGGCAATCCATTTGACTTACCTTAAAAGTGCTTTTGTTTATAGTGGACATTTAAATAATCTGTATTAAATTCTACGTTTGGTCTTTTAAATCTTTACTTATTATGGGATTCCATATATCTTTCCAAAATTGATTTTAAGCTCTCCAAATAATCAGCGAACGATTTATAAGTCAGTTTTGCTTCATCATCTACGGGAATCGTTATGGGGTTCTCGTCCAAATACCGATAGAGTTCGGGATATTCGTGTTCAATCCTTACTGTCAATTCGTTGATTTCCTGGGTTAGCTTTTGAATTTTCCTCATCTTCGTTTTTTTATAATTTTATATATGCAACGCCCTGTCTTCGGTAGCGGCCAGGCAGGCTTCCTTAAAGGTTTCTGAAAATGTGGGGTGTCCGTGGGACATTCTGGCAATATCTTCTGCCGCTGCCCTGAATTCCATCGCTACGACAGCTTCCGTATAACTATCGGCTATGCGAGGACCTATCATATGCACGCCCAAAATCTCATCGGTTTCCTTGTCTGCAATCACTTTTATAAAGCCATCGGTGTCCATACTTATCTTGGCCCGTGCATTGGCCTTAAAGGGAAACGTGCCCGTTTTTATAGCCCTTCCTGCTTCTTTAAGTTCCTCTTCGGTAAGTCCCACGCCGGCTACTTCGGGCTGTGTATAGACAATGTTTGGTATGAGGGAATAATTGATGTGCGGCTTTTGTCCCGCAATGCGTTCGGCCACAAAAACACCTTCTTCACTGGCCTTATGGGCGAGCATCGCACCTCGGACTACATCTCCAATGGCATAGACCCCTTTTACATTGGTTTCTAGGTTATCATCAACTTTTAATTGTCCTTTTTCGTTGGTTTCCACTCCCACGTTTTCAAGGCCAAGACCTGATGTAAAAGGTTTTCTCCCAATGGCCATCAGGCAATAGTCTCCTTCCAACTGCATTTCCTTGTCGTCTTTCCTGTTCTGTGCCGTAAGGCTTACTTTATCATCTGCTGCCACAGTTTTTGTGACCTTGTGTTCCAGATAGAACTCGACATCCTGTTTTCTTAGGGACCTGTACAATTGATGCCCTACAGATTTGTCCATTGTATAAATAAGCCCATCAAAATACTCTACGATGGAAACCTTTGAACCTAACCTGGCGAAAACCGAACCTATTTCGACCCCAATAACACCACCTCCAACGACCATCAAGTGTTTGGGGATTTCTTTAAGAACAAGAGCTTCCGTAGAGGAAATAATCCTTTTTTTATCTATTTCTATGTTTGGCAAGGATGCAGGTTTTGACCCTGTAGCGATGACCATTTTATCGGTTTCTATGGTTTGTGTTTTGTCTTCGCCCTTAATTTCAATGGTGTTTTTGTCCTTGATGCTTCCGTGGCCTTCATAAACGGTGACCTTGTTCTTTTTCATCAGGTAGGCTACCCCGTTGATGATTTCCCCCACGACGTTTTGAACCCTTTGGTTCATTTTTATAATATCCACATTCGCCTCCTTGACATTAATGCCAAAATCCTCGAATTGGTGTTTGAGCTTGTGGTAATGTTCCGATGCTTCCAGCCAGGCTTTTGAAGGGATACAGCCCACGTTAAGGCAAGTGCCGCCAAGGGTACTGTACTTTTCGATTATGGCCACTTTAAAGCCCAGTTGTGCAGCACGTATGGCACACACGTAGCCACCCGGACCGGAACCAATAATTGTTATATCATATTTTTCCATTATTGTATTTTTTTGGTTAAATAAGGTGGAAGAACCTTGAACTTGACTCTTGGGCGCAAGGGTTCAAAGTTCTGGGACTCCCACCTGTTATTTTTCCTTACATTTTACACATATCCCTTTTAATACCAGGTTGACATCGTTTATTTTATAATCATCTGGCAAACTTTCTTCCGGTATTTTATTTGGCAAACAGATTGTTTTCTTACATTCGGTACAATGAAAGTGCAGATGTAAATCTGAACCATACTTACCTTTAACGTTTTCATTAGAAATCGCAAATTTTGCCACTCCGGTTCCATCATTTATCTGATGAATAAGTCCTTTATCCTCGAAAATCTTAAGGTTGCGATAAAAGGTCGTTCTGTTTGCGGTCTTATTGGTTTCGCTCTTTTCAGCAAAGACCTTTTTCAAATCGGAAAAGGACACGGCACTTTGCTTCCTTCTCAGATACCTGTATATCTTGGACCTCATTTGAGTAGGGCGAATACCGTGATTTGACAATATTTTTTCCGTTTTGTTCATTTTTTAATCTTGATTCAAAAGCAATCTCCTTTATTGAATTTACTTTTTGTAGGCGAGCAAACGCAATGCATTGACCACCACTACCAACGTAGAGCCTTCGTGAACCGCAACGGCTATGCCGATACTTGCCCAACTCATTATGGTCGCAGGGATTAGAAAGGCAACAACCCCCAAACTTACCCATAAGTTTTGCCTGATAATCGCTTTTGCTTTTCTGCTCAAACCAATGGCAAAAGGCAAGGTTTCCAGTTTATCGGCCATCAGCGCTATATCTGCGGTCTCCAAGGCCACGTCGCTTCCTGCTGCACCCATTGCAATACCAACGGTACTGTTTGCCATTGCAGGGGCATCATTGACCCCATCTCCCACCATTGCCAGTTTATTTTCCTGTTCCGCAAGTTTTTTGATGGCCTCCACTTTTTCTTCGGGAAGCAGGCTTCCGCGTGCTTCGGTCAAACCGATTTCCTCGGCTACAGCGTCGGCCACTTTCTGGTTGTCGCCCGTAAGCATTATCATTTTCTTGATGCCTATTTCCTTAAGTTGGGCCAGGGTTTCCTTAGCTTTTTCCCGTGGGGTGTCCATCAGCCCGAGCATCCCTATAAATTCATCGCCCCTTTTTATTAGCATCGTGGTCTTTCCTTCCCCTTCAAGTGCTCTTACCTTTTCTGATACGTCGTTGGGAACACCTTTATCGATATCCTCGAAAAGCTCCAGGTTGCCTATGTAAATGGAATTCCCTTGATAGTTTGCCTTTATTCCCTTGCCCTGTACGGCTTCTAAATCATCGGCATCTGGAATCTTGGTGTCCTCCCCAAGCCGTTCCATTCCGTCACGTACAACAGCCTTTGCCAGGGGATGGTCGCTCAGTTCCTCAACAGCAATCGCGATTTCCAACAGTTCCTTTTTATCTATGTTGCCAAAACTTTCGACGTCGGTAAGCTTTGGTTTTCCTTCGGTAAGTGTTCCCGTTTTGTCAAAAGCGAGAGCGGTAAGTACCCCTAAGTCTTCCAAGGGGCGACCGCCTTTTATCAAAACGCCGCCACGCGCAGCCCTTGCAACGCCACTCAATACCGCAGAAGGTGTAGAGATGGCGAGCGCGCACGGACTTGCAGCCACAAGTACAGCCAAGGAACGATAGAGACTTTCGCTCCACGTTTCATCGATGACCAGAAAAGCAAAATTCAATAGTATGACCAATAAGATTACCGATGGCACGTAGTACCGCTCAAACTTGTCGGTCAATAATTGTGTGGGCGATTTTTGGTCCTGAGCCTCTTGAACCATAGTGACCAAGCGGTTGAGGGTAGAATCTTTTGCCTCTTTAATCACCTTTATTTCAAGGGTATTGTTGCCATTGATGGTTCCTGAAAAAACACGGTTCTCGTCCGGGATATCGCTTTTTGAGTTGTACTCCTTATCCGGATTTTCTATTGGTGTTTTGTCCACCGGAACGCTTTCCCCGGTAATGGGTGACTGGTCTATACTACTATTGCCCTTTACAATAACACCATCGGCAGATATTTTACTGTTGGGGCGTACCACGATAGTATCACCTATCTGTAACTCTTCTATACCGACTTCAACAGTATCGCCATCCTTCTTTAATAGTGCGGTTTTAGGCGCAAGGTCTGTTAACGCTGCAATGGATTTCTTGGCCTTGCCCATTGCGTAGTTTTCCAGTGCGTGACCCAGACTGAAAAGGAAGAGCAACAAGGCACCTTCTGCCCATTCGCCCAAATAGGCGGCTCCTGCAGCTGCGACCAGCATCAGGAAATCGATTTCAAATTCGCCTTTGGACACTTTGGTAATGGCCTCCTTTAGGGTAAAATAACCTCCAAAAAAATAGGCTGCAATATAGAGCCCAAAAGGGATGTTAGCTGAAACCCCTGTATATTTTTCCAACAGGAAACCTGTAATTAGTGTGACCCCACTTAAAATTGCAAAATAGAGCTCCGTGTTTTTGCCGAAGATGCCGCCGTGGTCGTGATTGTGGCCATCGTCTTTGCTGTGTTTTTCCTTGTCTTTCATATTATTAATGGTTTTGTTATCGTTAATTAAGATTTAATCCAGTTTTGGGCTTGTAATTTGTTAAAGGTTAACATTTTTGCTATTTCCAATTCATTTTTTGCAAACGTATTGCATTGAGAATGGCAACGAACGAAACACCTACATCGGCAAACACAGCCTCCCACATCGTAGCCAAACCGATAGCACCCAAAATGAGAAAAATCCCTTTTACACCAAAAGCAAGACCAATATTTTGCCATACGATACGGCGTGTTGAGCGTCCAATTTGGATTCCTCGGGCCATCCTGCTCGGCTGGTCGGTCTGGATGATAACGTCTGCGGTCTCTATGGCCACATCGCTGCCCAAACCACCCATTGCAATACCCACATCACTGGCTGCGAGCACGGGTGCATCGTTGATGCCGTCGCCCATAAATGCTACCGTGGATTCAGGTTGTTCCTTGAGCTTTTCGACCTCGTTGAGCTTATCTTCGGGTAGCAAGCCGCCTTTGGCCCAATCAATATTCAGTTCCTTGGCAACTTGTTGGGTTATGGAATCCTTGTCTCCTGAGAGCATTATGATTTTAGCTATTCCGGCCTCCCGAATCTGTTGAATGGTGTGATGTGCGTCTTCCTTAAGTTCATCGGCAATGGTCACATAGCCTGCGAATTTTCCATCGATGGCGACCATCACTATAGATTCGACTATCACATCGGTTTCAGGGGGAACATCAATACTATTGGAAGTCATCAATGCTTTGTTGCCGACCAAGACCTGCTTATGGTTGACTGTGCCCTTTAATCCCTTACCGGCAACTTCAGAAACTTCGGATGCCTTAAAATCAGTACCGTCCGCTTTGTATTCCAGAATTGCCTTTGCAATGGGGTGGGTAGATTGTTCTTCCATCGCCATCAGGTATTTCATCATTTCGGCTTCGCTCAATACAGGAAATTCTGCTTCCCCTTTGACTGCGTTCAGGGCAGGCGCGAAGTTATTCTTGGTCACCACTTCCTTAATCTTAAAGACCCCTTTGGTAACGGTTCCGGTTTTGTCCATCACCACAGTATTCACTTTGGTCATTGCATCGAGAAAGGATGCACCTTTGAACAGGATTCCGTTGCGCGATGCCGCACCCAGACCGCCGAAATAGCCCAGTGGAATGGAAATGACCAAGGCACAAGGGCAGGAAATCACCAAGAAAATTAAAGCTCGGTATAGCCAATCCCTAAACACATATTCATCGACAAAAAAGTATGGTAACAAAGTGAGTCCGATAGCAAGGAAAACCACGATGGGCGTATAAATCCGTGCAAACTTCCTAATAAATAATTCGGTCTTCGATTTCCGGGCCGTGGCATTCTGTACCATCTCCAGAATACGGGCGATGGAACTGTCCTTGAATTTCTTGGTGGTTTCTACTTCGATGACACCGTCGAGATTGATGCTTCCCGCAAAGACTTTTTCGTTCTGTGTTATGGTGTCGGGTTTGCTTTCGCCAGTAATGGCAGCTGTATTGAGCGATGCTTTGTTTGATAACAGTTTGCCATCCAACGGGATTTTTTCGCCCACCCGTACCTGTATCTTCTCGCCAATATTGACCGTTTCGGGATTGACGGAAACGAAGTCCCCATTACGATAGACCAATGCCTCGTCCGGTCGTGCATCCAGAAGTGCCCTGATGTTTCCTTTGGCACGGTTTACGGCAGCATTTTGGAACAGTTCGCCCACGGCATAGAACAACATCACGGCAACACCCTCTGGATATTCGCCTATGGCAAATGCTCCCAAGGTTGCGATGGACATCAGGAAAAATTCCGTAAAAAAATCGCCATTTTTAATACTTTCCCATCCCTCCTTGATGACTGGAAAGCCAACAGGGATGTAAGCCACCGTGTACCACACAATCCTGACCCATCCCTTAAAGAAAGGAAAGGCATCGAAATAGTCAATGGCAATACCAACTATGAGCATCACAAAGCTGAAAATTGCCGGTAAATAGGTTTTGAGCTTTTTTTCGCTTGCTGAAATTACAGTGGACTGTTTCCCTTTTAGCTCCCGTAGCTGTAGTTTTTTCTTTTTCATCCTTTTGTTGAGACCCAGGTCATTGCCTGCTCTTTATTTTTAATATCAAAAAATTTAACTTCAGACTTTATGAAAAAATCAGTTGCCTTCGCGGCCCATTCCTGCCATTTTTTGTTGCCCACAAAGGCCATCTTGCCATAATCTCCCAAGTGAGCCGAATCAATCTTTAGGTCTTCCCAAAAGCCTTTAAGGGTATAGCCTTCAAAATCTTCCATTTCAAAATAGAAGTCCACTTTATGGCCTTTTTCTATGATGTTGTGGATAAGCGGATGCATCTTTTCCATATCCTTTTCCGTAAGTTTCCCGCTGATTTTAGCGGCAATAAGATGTTCTTGCTCTAAGTTTATTATCTGTAACATATTTGTATATCTTTATATTCATCTATTTAAAATATTAGTGCGTTGTATGTGCAAATATCCATTGGCCTACACTTACTTTTCTTAATTATAAAGCGCCTTCTCTTTTCCTAAGTGCAAGATGGCTTCGGGCAAATCGAGTTCGCGCGTTCCGTTGCCCGTTCTAATATAAAACCGTGACCTCCCGTCTTGACTTAGATAGACTGGTGTTTTGGCCGGGTCTATTTCTATGTAGCACACGTCATTTTCTCCATATCTGTAAAAAGATACATTTACAGCCGTACATAAATGGGTGCCCAATTTTAAAGATATCAACTGCATCAGGTATTGCTCAAAACCATCTGTACCCGGTTTTTTCAAAGTTTCAAAATCCTGGTTTAGACCGAGGATGTTGCCGTTATCGTCTACTCCTATAAGCAATTTACCACCGTTGGTGTTCATAAAGCCCGCAATGGTCTTGGCAATAACAAACTCCAACTGTTTATTCACTTTGGATTGACGTAAATCCCACCTCAAGGTAGCCTTGAACTCTACAAACTGATTTTCGCCATTTTTAATAAGCTCTATAATTGTATTGCCGTCAATCCTTTTCTTTGTTAAAATGAAAATTTTATTTCTTAGAAAAACCATAAGGGTAAGGCTACTGCCCATAATCCCGAACAAAACATTTTTAAATATTTGGTCTATATCACCAAAACGTATCGTGTTTTTAATGGTTGCTAAAAAAAGTGCGTACCAGTTACCAGTATCTCCTGTTTCATCATATAAGTAAAGTGATAGTCCCAAGGGCTGAATGATGAACAGTCCAAAGAGAAAGCCAATTATTATTATGAACGCTATTTTTTTCCTGTAAACCATTTTTTTTAAACCTTGACTATCTAAATCTTGGGATTCTTACATTTTTCTTCGGAATTCCTAATTACACACTTTTTCATTTTAAAAAATTCAATATTTTATTTCGCCATCGTTATTTTTCAATCCAGCTTTTAGCAAGTTCTTTATCTTCCGAATGAAAATATTTAATATGTGCCTCAGAGAATGGCAAAAGATTTTTGGTAAATTCTTCCTGCCATTCTATACTACCTACAAGTGCCACTTTTTTTAAATGGTCTTGTTTTGGAATTTTGAATTCCATTTCATTTTCTACAGTTTGATGCCTTGTATTTTTGACTTCACTGACTTCTATATACCAAGCAGCACTTTTGTATTTTTCAAGATGCTCACTAACAGCCGTTAATAACATTGTGGCATCATCTTCGTCCATACCATTTTCTGCCAATGCGTATAGAATATTATCTTTTTTATAAATCGCTAACATAATAGGATTTTTTATGGTTTATATTTCTTGATATTAACTAGTCTGATTGCCTACTGCACTTCTCACACACACCTTTTACAACCAGATTGATATCTTCTGTGATATAACCCTCCGGTAGATTGATTTGTGGTATTTTATGTTCTGTGAGGCAAACGGTTTCATCGCAGTTGCTGCAATGAAAATGCAGGTGCAGGTCGTTGCCAACCTCACATTCACAATTCTCTTCGCATAGCGCGTACTTTAATACTCCTGTGCCATCTTCAATTTGGTGGACAATGCCTTTATCTTCAAAGGTTTTCATTGTTCTAAATAGGGTGCTCCTTTCAGATATTTTAAAATCCTTTTCCAGATCGCCAAGGCTAATGGCCACCTCTAATTCTGCCAAACGCTTATAAGTCATTAGCCGCATAGCCGTAGGTCGTATGCCTTTGCTTTCCAGAAGTTGGACTATTTTTTCCATTTTTATCGCTGGGGTTTTAAATGTCGTACCGTTTTAAGGATTTACCCGTTTTGATTTGGAAGGCATCTTCTATATCCGATAGATAGATGATACCGTCGCCAGGTTCGGGCGTTTTACCATTTTCTAAGATGATGTCGATTGCTGATTGCGCTTCTTCATTTTGACATACCAACTCCACTTTAACAACTGGGCTATCGGTTATATTAAAATCGAGGGAAGGTCTTGCCCCTTTTGCTTTGAATGCACCGGTACCCTCTGCTTGAGAGAGCGTCATACTTTTAAAACCGTTATCGCTAAGGGCTTCGATGACCCTTTGTATCCTATTGGGTTTTACGAATGCTTTTATTTCTTTCATATTATAAATGTTTAAAATGTTAATCGATTTTGAACCGAGCTTGCTTTCTAATTTTTAACTAACTAAATTAAGTCGATAAACAAACTCGGAATCAAAATCTTTGATTGTTCTTGGACTAGTGGTCGTGATCCAATTCACCTTTTATCATTTCCGAGGAAAGCATATAAGCTCCCTTTATAACCACTTTGGCATCCGTTGAAACGTCGGCGGGAAGGTTTATTTCTACAAACCCTAAATCGTGCACACCAATGCTTACAGGTATTCTCTTAAACTTCATTTTGTTTTCTTCTGGTGCCTCATCTTCATCCACGATAAAAACGTAGGACTGTTCTCCTTCCTTGATAATTGCTTCCTCAGGAACTGCAAAGCCTGACTTTTTACCTTGAATAATTCTTCCTTCTACATACATACCAGGCAAGAGGTCTCCATTTTTATTGTCTATATCTGCGTGAACGTGAAGGGCTTTTGGGTCTTCCTCAAATGTCTTTCCAATGGAATGTACTTCGGCGCTTAACAGCTCATCTGGTCTTGATGCGACCGTAAATTGTATTTTTTGACCCACCTTTACTTTTGGTATGTCTTTTTCATATACCTTAAGGTCCAAGTGAATTTTTGAATTGTCACTTACTGTAAACATTTTGGTCTGTGTGGCCACATAGTCTCCTAAGGTTACCATTATGTCATCGACATAGCCTGAAATTGGCGTAGTAATAGGTACGGCTGAAAATATTTCACCTTGTTCAACCTTAGTCGTATTGATTCCTAACAGGCGTAGTTTAGACCTTAATCCATTTACACTCGATGTTGTAGAACGAAATTTGGATTGCGCCATTTGAAATTCTTTTCCAGAGGAAACTCCTTTATCATAAAGGGTCTGTTTTCGCTCAAAATCTTGCTTGAGAAACACAAGTTCATCGTTCTTTTCCTGATATTCCTGTTGCATAGAAATGATATCTGGATGTTCCAAATAGGCCAAAACCTCACCCTTTCGTACTTTATCTCCTTCTATTACTTTGATGGAACGTACATTACCGCCTACAAAAGGACTAATGTTGGCCATATCTTGAGGAAATAGCTCCAGATTACCTGTAACTTTAATATTGTTACCGAGGTTTCTTTTTTCCAAGGTCTTGGTCTCTAAGCCAATGGTCTCTATTTGTTGTGTGGTAAGTTCTACCACGCCTTCTTCTCCTTCTTCCTCGTGGCTACCTTCTTCTTCGTCGTGACCCTCTTCGCCGTGCGTAGCTTCGGTTTTTGACACGCCTTCAGTTTCATTTTGACCCAATTCAGAATCGGGCTTATCGTTACAGCCTACCAATAAGAAGGTTAATAGTACTGTTGTAATTATTGCTATATTTTTCATTATATTCTCCTTTTTTAGGTTTATAGATTGCCCAATTGATACTGTAACTCAATGGCTTGTTGATTATACTGGTTAATAAATTGTAAGTGGTTCTGCTTTATGCGAATGGCACTGTTTAAAATCGTGATATAGTTTACATAGTCTATTTCGCCTTCTTTGGAAGCAAGTTCTGCTGTTGTAATTTGCTCTTCGGCCAAAACCAATGCACCTTCTTGGTAATAATTCAGTGTTTTTTGGGTTTTTTCCAATGATTTTAACAATTGTGATACCCTGCTTTCGGTTATTGCCTTTTGTTCCAAATATTGGTTCTCGGCTACCATTGCATCTGCCTTAGCAGCCTTGACCCTTGCTTTTTGAGGGAAGAACCACAACGGGATACTTATACCTGCTTGATAGGTGTTGAACCCTGAAACATCGTCAACGATTTGTCTTCCATAGGTAAGGTTGAACTTTGGCAAAAACTGGGATTTTTCGACGCCAACGTTGGCTTTGCTCACCTCGGCATTTTGCATAGAATATTGCAACAATGGATTGTTATCTATGGATGTTGAATCTAAAACGTTCATATAATTCAACGGTTCGTAAGTACCTCCAACGGTTTCAATTTCTTGGTCAATCCCCAAATACTGTTTCAACGCCCTTTTGGCAATCTCGATATCGTCATAGGCCTGTTGTCTCAAGACCTGTATCTGTTGATATTCAGAAGAAGCCGCGATAAATTCCAGCTTCCCCGTTTCACCTGTATCAAAACGCAGTTCTGCAGCTGTCTTGAAGTTGTTATACACACTATCCAACTGTTCCGCGAAGCGCAACTGGGCTTTATTATAATTTATCTGGTCATAGGCCTGCATCACATTACGCACCAATTGTTGCTCGCTAAGGGCATAAAACTTCTCGCCCAATTGAACACGTTGCTTATAGAACTTGGATTTTGAGAAACCAGATAACAAATCGATATTTCCCTGCTGCACCCCAATGGTAGTTTGCACACCGGGCAGGTCATTACCGAATTCTTCTTTGCCCGTAAAAATTTGTGTACTACCAAGGTCGAAACTTGTTCCTTTCATCGCCCGCTCACGGTCTATAAAAGACTGACTTTCCTTAAGGGAAGGGTAGTTTTCTTTTGCCAAAGAAATAGCCTCCTCCAAAGTAATAGTCTGTGCGATACCACGGTCTTGTGCATTTACTGAATTCGAGGTTAAAAACCCCCCTAAGCTCAATAATACAACCAAAACAGTAGTGCTCTTGTTAATATAACTTGGGTCATTTCCATTATCCTTTCGTTGCTTACGAGCTTCCAACCAATAATATAATACTGGAAGGACCACAAGTGTTAAAAATGTTGCTGTGAGCAATCCGCCGATAACCACCGTTGCCAATGGTCGCTGCACTTCGGCACCTCCCGAGGTAGAAATCGCCATTGGGATAAAGCCCATAATGGCCGCCGTTGCGGTTAGCAAAATTGGTCGTAACCGTTCGTGTGTTGCTTCGTATATTCGTTTCTTTAAGTCTGTCATTCCACTTTCTTTTAATTCGTTGAATTTGTTTATCAGTACCAAACCGTTTAATACCGCTACCCCAAACAGTACAATAAAACCGACTCCTGCTGAAATACTGAATGGCATTCCCCTTATCCAAAGGGCAAACACACCGCCAATGGCTGCCAGAGGTACTGCCATATAAATCATAAGCGATTGCGAGAACGAGCTCAACGCAAAGTAGAGCAATATGAATATTAGGAAAAGTGCGATAGGCACTACAATCATTAATCGGTCTGATGCACGCTGTAAGTTCTCGAACGAGCCTCCGTAGGTTACAAAATAACCAGGTGGCAGTTTTACATCAGTTTCCAATTTTTGCTGAATTTCCTCGACCATCGATTTTACATCACGTCCACGAACATTGACCCCTACCGAAATACGACGCGAGGTGTTGTCCCTTGAAATTTGCATCGGCCCTGGTTTGTAACTAATATTTGCAACCTCTTTCAACGGTACTTGTGCACCACTGGGTAAATCGATATACAGATTTTTAAGATTGTTGATGTCTTGTCTAAACTCCTTTGCCAAACGAATAACCACATCAAAGCGTTTTTCACCCTCAAAAATCACACCTGCCGCTTCTCCTGCAAAGGCAGCACTTACATAATCATTTAGTTTATCGACGGTTACTCCGTATTGTGCCATTTTTGCGCGATTGTATTCTACCGTCATCTGTGGCAAACCGCTCGTAGCTTCCACATTGAGGTCGGCCGCTCCTGGAACGCTTCTGATAACCGCTGCGATTTCCTGAACCTTGTCTGCCAACACGTCCAAATCTTCTCCATATAATTTAATGGCCACGTCCTCACGAACACCTGTCAATAATTCATTAAAACGAAGCTCTACAGGTTGCGTAAACACGAAATTCACACCGGGAACAACTGAAATTTTGTCCTGTATTTTTTCTATGAGTTCTTCTTTGCTATCTGCGGAAGTCCATTTGCTCTTATCCTTTTCAAGAATGATATAGCTATCGGCAATGTCCATTGGCATTGGGTCTGTTGGTATTTCGGCCACACCAATCCTTGAAACCACTGTTTTTACTTCAGGAAATTCATTGATTAAATTTTGAAGTTTTTTTGAAGCTTCAATAGATTCTGTAAGACTGCTCCCTGGTTTTATCAAGGCCTGAAATGCAATATCGCCCTCATCAAATTTGGGTATGAATTCGCCACCCATATTGCTGAAAATATATCCCGCAATCAATAATAAGGCGACTGCACCTAAAACAACACCTGCTCTAAATCGAAGTGCAAAATTGAGCAAGGGTACATACGCCCTATTTAAACCGGACATTATTTTATCACTGAATCTGTCAATCTTGTTTTCAAATTTGGCGAACCAACTGTTCTGATTTTTGGCAGGTTTTAGGAACATTGACGAAATCATTGGCACGTAGGTAAGACAAAGGATAATCGCTCCCAGAACTGCAAATCCGAAAGTAAATGCCATTGGACGGAACATTTTTCCTTCAACACCGGTCAAAAAGAGAATCGGTGTAAATACAATAAGGATAATTAGCTGTCCGAAAAATGCCGAATTCATCATTGTACTTGCCGAGTCGTAGGCGATTTCGTCCATTTCGGCCTGACCTATCGCTGCTTTTGATTTTTTCATCCGTTGATGAATATGGAACACCATTCCTTCTACAATAATAACTGCGCCATCCACAATGATTCCAAAATCGATTGCTCCCAAGGACATTAAATTGGCCCATACACCAAATTGCTTCATCAAGATAAACGCAAAGAGTAATGATAGCGGAATTACAGAGGCTGTTATCAATCCGCCACGGAAACTTCCCAAGAGTAATACCAGTACAAAAATCACGATAAGCGAACCTTCAATAAGATTTGTTTCTACGGTACTTGTGGTTCTTCCAATGAGTTCACTTCGGCTTAAAAACGGTTCTATGTAGACACCTTCTGGAAGCGATTTTTGAATTTCGTTGATGCGCTCTTGTACATTTTCTATGACAGTGCCAGGGCTTTCGCCTTTAAGCATTAAAATTTGGCCACCAACAGTTTCGTGTCCATCTTGGGTAAACGCACCATAGCGCACTTGATTGCCAAAGCCTACTTTTTCGGCAACGTTCCTTACCAAAACTGGGCTTCCGTTTTGAGTGGTTACAACGGTGTTTTCCAAGTCTTCAAGGCTACGCGCTAAACCCTCGCCACGGATAAAATTGGCTTGGTGGTTTTTTTCGATATAAGCACCTCCCGTATTGGCATTGTTCATTTCAAGGGCTTCAAAAACCTGATTCATTGTAATGCCGAAACTTTTTAGTTTGTCAGGGTTTATGGCCACTTCGTACTGCTTTACGTAGCCTCCAAAAGCATTCACTTCAACTACTCCAGGAACTAATGCCATTTGGCGCTTTACAATCCAATCCTGAATGGTACGAAGCTCCATAGCATCGTATTTTTCTTCGTAGCCTTCCTTTACTTTTAAGGTATATTGGAATATTTCGCCCAAACCTGTAGTTATGGGTGCCATAAATGGCTCGCCGAAGCCTTCGGGGATTTCCCCTGAAACTTCGGTTAATTTTTCTTGCACCAATTGCCGGGGCAGGTAGGTACCCGCTTCATCCTCAAAGACAATGGTAACCACAGACAGCCCAAATCGGGATACAGAACGTAGCTCGATAACGTCAGGAAGGTTGGCCATTGCCAATTCTACTGGATAGGTAACAAATTGCTCAATATCTTCAGTACCTAAATTTGGGGCAACGGTAATAACCTGTACTTGGTTGTTGGTAATATCGGGTACAGAACCCAGGTTTATAGTAGCCATAGACCAAATGCCCGTACCCACAAGCGCTACTATAAATAGGCCAATAATAAACTTGTTATTAATGGAAAATGAAATGATTTTGTTAATCATAGAAAAAGTATTAATTCAGTTTAAACCTCGCAATGCAAATAGATGCAATACGTTTATGATGCGATGCTTACTTTAAAAAGCATCACGATAGGATATAGCTATCCTTAAAAAAACTGAATTATACTTTAGGGGGTTGGAATAGGGATTCCAGATATCTGGAAGTGAAGTTTACCTTATATAAACTAAATTGCTTTTTATCTTCAAACTTTAACCGATTTGTTGTATCGGTATTTTTATTTGCAGCAAACAAAACTAAGGGATGACAACATTGATGATGGCTATGTACAGGTGCATTCTCCTTATCAGAGTCATTGTGGTGCCTTTCATCTTTTGCTTCCTTACCAAAGTAATCTTCAACTACATAATCGAGGAAAGAGTCACCATAAACCTTATGGTCCTGGTAATGGGTTACGATGTTTGAAATTTCTTTAATGGGTCCACAAAAGTCCATATCAAGACTAATTCCCTGAAAAAAGAACAATAGCGACATTGATATGGAAAAAAGTGTTTTCATAAATTTTAACAAAGATACAAATTAATCGATGCACAGGTTGTGCAAAAAATTGAAGCGGAATAAAAAAGATTAATTTTGTCAAAATTAGGGCCATCTGCTTTTTTTTATTTAAAATGAACGTAAGCCCCAGTTATGATTAAAGGCTAAATGAATACTACCAAGGTAACCAATATCACACTCATACCTCCTCCCTTAAGTGTTTTTATTAAAAGGCACGTAAGAAAGCCTATTCTATACAAAACTTGGCAAGGTTTTATTTTTGAAAATACGGCAATTTATTTTCAATGATTTAAAAACCAGAGTCTTGCGGTATGTAGTTATAAATTAAACAAGATTATCTGAAAGAAAAGAAACGGTTATGATATTGTTTTGATTTCTAAAATCCATACGCCACGGCAAAATTAACCCCAAATGGATGCCCAGGGCGTAATCCTGCCGGAACCCTCGATACTGCATAGGTTGTATTAAAAAGATTTATGATGTTTGAAGACAGGGTGAAGTTCTCATCAATAAAATAACGGGCAGACAAATCCACTATGAAATTTGAATCTACTTTAAAGTTTTCCGGGATTGATCCAGAACCTGCTTTTGTTCTGAAAGCACTTGTGTATCGTGAATTTACATTTACATCAAACTTTCTGTGCTGCAACCCTAATGACGCGTTGAATTGATTTCTTGCAATATAAGGTATCTCATCGCCTTCGGTGACTATGCCGTAAATGTCCTCATTACTGTCAAAACTGGTTAAAAATTCAGTATCGGTAAGGGTGTATGAGATGGATAAGGGCAGCTTAAATCTATTACTTTGTTTATGCAACAGGTTATAATTAAGCAAAAACTCGATACCGCTTACACGAACTTCGCCAGCGTTAAATTGGTCAAGGCTTCCTGTACCACCAGTAGCGGCCAAATCACTTCCAAGTAGGTTTTGGTAGTCATTGTAAAAACCTACGACTTCGCCGTTGAAACCTTTAAAACTAAAACGGGAACCTAATTCATAATTAATGCTTTCTTCAGGATTTTGCCCTGGGGTATTACTTGGCGGTGAAAAGCCTTTATGAACACCACCAAATATTGAGAGGTCATTACTGAACCTATAATTAGCCCCAATTCCAGGAATCCAGACATTTACTTCGTTTTCTCTAATCGATAGGTCTTGACCAGTTCGTGAAGGGTCGTCAGTACCATAATCTGTCCGGGTCAAAGTGATGTTTTCATAGCGCAACCCTGGGGTCAAGGTCAAATTTTCAATTTTTACCGTGTACAGTAAATGTGCTGCCAGTGCTTTAGCACTGCTTATACGGTTAGCATCTGTTCCTTTTTCGCCAACGGTAGTCCGTATCATTTCTTGGTTTTGAAACGCATATCTATCCACCCATTGAAACCTGTCCTCGTCATCTTCGTGGTAGCGTATTCCTGCTATTAAGCGCTGTATCCATTGGTTACCCCATTTTAGCGTAGCAACAGATTGAATTCCGTTTGAAGTATAGACCCTGTTGTTTGCCTTTATGCCCAAAGCATCGGGTTGGGTGTCATCGTTGCCCAAGAGCGTTTGATATTCAGAAGGAAAATTTTCTGGTGATGATAAAATGTTATTAATACTTACACGTTCACCTAAATTTACATCATCCAATTTATACCAATTCCGTTTAAATCTATTGAGATAGCCTGTGGTCCTTATATTAAGTGATGGTGACAAACGGATAAAATGGGTAAGCTGGTACTGTTGGTGTTCGGCGTTCATTACATCTTCTGAAGAAGCTCTGTATCTTCTAAAAGGGTTTTCCTCAAAATCTGCGTCTGTCAGTCCCAAATAGGTCTCGTTGGCCACTTCTTCTGAATATTGGATTTTAAATAGTAGCGACTGATAGATTTTGGCATCCAAATTTGTATTTATTCTGAATTTGGCCAAATAATCTGTCTTGTCGAAACCCGTGTTTCCACCACCGTCTAAATCCTTAAAACCATCGGAACTGTAGTTGAAATAATCCGTCACAAACCCAAAATTCTTAAAGCTATTGCCCAATACCAATTGGGTGTTTCGTGAATCATAGTTTCCGGCAGCAATCGACGCTTTCCCAGAAAATCTTTCCGGTATACGAGAGGATATCATATTTATGGCACCACCCGTGGTGTTGGGGCCGTACTGTATTTGGCTGCTTCCTTTTAACACCTCTATGGCTTCCATTCTGCCAATAGTAGGAAAATAGTAGGCAGCTGGTGCACTGTAAGGGGCAGGCGCAATCAACACACCATCTTCCATTAAATTAATCTTAGCGCTACGCTCAGGCGAAGTACCCCGTAAACTAATATTTGGACGTAATCCAAAGCCATCTTCTTCGTAGATATTAATACCTGGAACCGTGCGTAAAATTCTATTGATATTGGTATAAGAGAACTTTTTTAAGTCTTCATTTGAGATATAAGTTGCAGAACCCGTTTTGTTTCTTGCCTCAAATTTACTGCCCAATAATACATTTCCCGTAACGACGACTTCCTTAAGTCGCTCGGTTTGTTGATTGGTTGAGTCTTTTTTTTGTGTGTTGGTCTGTGCCAATCCCGAAATATAAAATAGCAAGGCAATTGCTGTTAAGGATATAATTTTCAATTGTAACTTTATTTAGAATGATTATAAATAGAGCGCAAATGTAATATCCTCTTTTGTATCTGTCTCTTATACACATCTGACGCTGCCGACGAAGAGGATAGTGTA
>OJFP01000653.1_pt1 | contig 22996 bp, 19 predicted proteins | sample 1594141 | NCBI WGS metagenome assembly OJFP01 (sample SAMN05416843, study PRJEB24817) | seawater metagenome | isolation source: Sea water | place: Canada:Atlantic | collected 2013-07 | reverse complement strand
GATCTACACTATCCTCTTCGTCGGCAGCGTCAGATGTGTATAAGAGACAGCTTTCTAGAGATCGCGTTTGTTGTTTTAAGAAATCATTTTTTATCAACTTATATATTTAAATAAATTTGTTTCAAATCGCATTTTTAAACTCGGGAGAGTTTTTTTAAAATGACCGGGGTCACCTACTATTGTTTCCGCTTAAAAATTACGTTTTTTGAACAATATGTGAATCCATGACGGCGTTTTTTTGTAAAATAATTGCTGGGTTTTGGTTATATAAAAGGCGGTTTTTGTAGCTAATTTTTTTAAAAATGTTCTCGTTGGTGGTAGGCGTAATTCCTTGTTGCAATGGACGCAATGCTCTTCCTGCCCATAAGTTCCATATGGATTTCCAGCATAGTCCATCAGTAGCGAAGATAAAAAATTCGTTCGAGTGGTGGAGTTGCCAATTAATGAAATTTCTACGACATCAAAATTATTAAAAAGGTTTTCGAGCTTTTTGGCAGTGAAGCTGTTTACGTGACCCCATGGTGGGTTTTTTTTGCCGCAGGAGTAGCAAGTTGTGCGCCCGACCCGGGTGTCCTGCTTGTATGGCACGCCGATTAACAGGAAATCTTTCGTTACGCGGCTTAGCTCATTGCATGCATTCTCAAGTAGATGCTGTGGTATGTGTTCAAGTACTTCTGCACAAAATACTAGGTCGAATGATTTGTCACCGTAATTTAGGTTCGTGACATCACCTGCAACAGAATGAATTCCCTTCCCGGTAATGGTTGGTTTTTCAAGGTCAAGGGCTGTAACGGATTCAAAATGTCCAGTAAAAATCTTGGAAAAATGCCCATCCCGTGCACCAACGTCAAGCACTGTAGTACCACCTTTAGGAATTAGTCTAATTAAATCGTCTGTTCGTTTTTTTTCCGCATCACTTTCTCTGTAATCTGTCAATTCCATTCTGGAGGTCCGGTGTGTTTAATAAAGGGGATAACTGGTTTTTGGTGTCTAAAATTTATGTTAGTTGGCTATAGCTCAACACCTTGCTAATAGTATTTATGGAGCCACTATCAACATGGTCATGAATCGGGATAGTTAATAGCCGTTTCGAGAAGGTCGATGCATTAGGGAAACGAGTGGTTGGCTGCAGAACGTTTGGCATGTCGGCTATGTCGGGGAGCGGGTGCTGATATAGGCTCGTAACTCCTAAACCTAATTTGGCCATTTTAAGGAGGTGATCATCTCGTATAGCCTGTGATGGTGCGAGCATTGCATAACGTAACAATGTATTTTGATGTAAGGGATCTGCCCCTTGGCATAGGTCTATCCAGCCTTGGCCGGAGAGGGTACCGCCTAACTGGGCGTAATGGTTTCGTAAACGCTGCTCGCGGGTGGAGGCATGGTGGAGGTTGATGGCGAGGTATTGCAACGCAGTGGGTGAGATACCACCGGTTTTTTTCAGGGGGTTAAAGCGGGTGTCACCAACGTTTATTGGCAGGTAATCGATTAGCCAATATACATGGGGTTTAATCATGAGATTGTACAGCCGATATTTTATGTTGGTCTGGACGTTTGTGGTCCAGGAAGGTATTTGGATGGCTGGGCTAGCAGGAAGGCTGAATGGGTTGTTCGGTGAACGAAGTATCGCCCCGCCGTTGAGTATGCTAACTGGTTTTCCTCGGCCAAAACTTAGCACTACCAGCTCGTCTTCGATGGTTGTTAGCCGTGTTGGGCTTGGAGTCGCCTGGGCACAGTCGTGAATTAAGTAGGCACCGCTGGCGCGGACAATTTCACGAAGTTGGGGAGTTACGCTAGGCAGGCCAAAAAGGTCAACAGTTATAACGGCGGCGGTACGTTCGGTTAGTTGGTTTTTTAAGGCTGGTAAATCCAGGCTGATCTGTTTAGGTGCCAGGTCGACCAATACAGGTTTGGCTCCGTTAAAAAGTATCGCGCTGACAAGCGATGGGCAGGCATATGCCGGTAAAATAATTTCTGGCCGTGCGTTTTGGTGTGCGGTTATTGCGGCGGAGATTGCTGCAGCTAGTGCGGCGGTGCCACTCGCATAAAAGTTAACTTTACAGGGGCTAAAGCATTCTGCTGGATTCTGGTTGGAGCGCTGGCAAATTATTGGATGGCCAACCGGCCTTAATTGTTTAAATCTCATCGTTGGCTTGGCGCCCAGGTTATCGCCCGTTTTCCCATGAGGTAGTCGATCAGTGCCTGGGCGGCGGCGATGTTGACTTGCATGAAAAAGGCTGGAATTTTGAGCCAAATTACGTCTGTTTTTGGGTAAATCACGGAGCCGACTAGTGCAGTCGTTAACAGTGTAAGTTGGCCTAGCAGGGCGAGTTGGTAAAAGCCGTGTTGGTCCACTATCGCCAGGTTGCTGCCCAGTAGGAGTAGTTGAAACCAGGGTACCGCCCAACGCATGATTTTGTGGCTCACGAGCTGAAAGGAAAATAGCGGATGGCGAAAGGGATTGAGTAGATCAGTGCTAGCAGCCACTGCGCTGATGCCGCGCAATATGGTGCGGCGTTTGCGGGGATACTCTTTTACTGGGTTTTGTATGTCTGGATAAATGCCGATAACGTCGTCGGCGCTGATGGCTTTTAGGTGTTGCCGGGCACAGTTGAGGGCGGTATTGAAATCGCTAGGAATGTTGGTGTTCCAGTCAGCGCAAATTTCCCGGCGGACGCCAAAAAATGAGCCGCTTAGCCCTACCAGTGTGCTGACTTGTGATTCATGTTTGCGCAAAGCCATTTCGTAACGTACATATAGGCCTTCACCAACAGCAGTGCCGTCACCGCTAATCATTCGATCTACACTCGATACGGCACCAATCTTGGGATCGTTAAAGTATTTGGTGAGTGCCATCAGGCTTTTCTTTTCTATTTCTGTACCAACATCGCTGAAGATTAACAGCTCCCCATTCGCATGGTTAACGGCGAGTTGTTGGGCATGTTCCTTGCCAAATCTTTCTTGCGCACGAATCACTGTTATGCCCTGGTCGCTGTAGCTGCGGGCAATCTGATCGGTATTATCAGTGCTGGCGTCTGAAGCCACGATAATCTCTAATTGATCTGATGGAAAATCCAGTGCGAGGCTTTGTTCAATTTTTTTTGCGATTCGCTGCTCTTCATTGTGAGCGGTGATGATCAGTGAGATCGTATGGTCTTTTCTTGGATTTTTTGTGGGTGTTTTTTTACGTGTCAGATGACTAGCTGCCCACATGATTGCCGGATAGATTATGTAGCTATAGAGTGTGCCGCCGATACTTATCCAGAAAATTGTTTCCATTAGGTGCTCGTTAACCGGTCAATGAATGATGAATGATGAATTGTTAGCCGCTTATTCTATTGTGGATCGCCTAAAAACGGAGCTTAGAGTGCTGCAATTGGCATCGGGCGATTTGTGGGCGGGCGCGGAGGTACAGCTTTACTATCTGGCTTGTTATCTGCATCGTCAGGAGGGAGTCGATTTGCTGGTGGTCTTATTAAATCCGGGGGAGTTGCAACAGCGACTGATAGCAGCGGGTGTGGCTGTGGAGGTGTTAGATGAGAGCCACGCTGGGTTCGTGCGGCTGCTAATCCGATTATGCCGCATTTGCGGGGGGTTTAAACCGGATGTGATCCACACTCATCGTCAAAAAGAGAATTTGTTAGGTGTCCTCGCAGCGGCGATGAACCCCGGAACCCGTTCGATGAGAACCGTACACGGTGGCAATGAGCATTTGCCGAGGTTTCTGCAGGTAGGCAAACGGCTACGGGTGTGGGTAGATCACTGGCTGGGCCAGCATCTGCAAAAGCCGGTGGTGTGCGTGTCTGATGACCTTAAATCAGTGTTGTCTGCTCATTATGCAGTAGACAGGTTGTTGGTTATCGAAAACGGCGTCGATACCGAGAAGGTGAGAGACTTGGCCCGCGCAGGCGATATCGAGTTAATGCCGGATAGATTCCTTGTGGCGTTTGTTGGGCGGATGGTACCGATAAAGCGGATTGACCTGTTTGTTGAAATTGCCCGTTTGGCAGAGCGGGATTTTCCAGAGAAGTTTTATTTTTATGCGATTGGTGATGGCTCCGAGTTGAAAGGCGCACAGGATCAGGTCAGCGAACATGGCCTCTCAAACATCAGTTTTACGGGGTTTCGTGCTGATGCGCAGTGCTGGTTGGCGAGGATGAATGCGTTGTGTATTACTTCTGATCATGAAGGTTTGCCGATGGGTGCGCTAGAGGCAATGGCCTTAAGGATCCCTGTGGTTGCAAGGGGAGTGGGCGGCATTACGGCGGTTCTCGATAGGGGGCACGCAGGGACATTGATTAAATCGGCGGAGCCTCATTTGTTTGTTGAGGCACTCAACCAGTTGCGTGTCGATAGCGAATATTCACAAAACGTAGTCGAAGCTGCCTGGGAACGCGTGAATGGTCGTTACTCTGTTACGGCAATGGCTGACCAGTACCAGCGAGTTTATGGTCGTTTCCACACAACTAAATCGTAAATGTCATGCTCTGGTAGTTGTTCAAATAATGGCCGGTCTAGCGAAAGGTTGGTGTAGGTCTTCCCCTGTTTGTCGTTACATGCCACCCAATCCAGTTCTCCAACAAGTTCGCGTAATAGTCTTAACGAGTCCAGGGGCTCTTGGTTGATTCGCCTGGCGACATCCCTGTGCGCTTCAATTTGGATTACAAAGTAGGAAGCTTGGCTGATGGTGTTTGCAGCGCCTAGCAGCGCTTCGTATTCGGCGCCTTCAATATCGAGTTTGAGTACAAGTGCGAGGTGAGAGGGCAAACTCAAATCGTCGATTCGGGCTATTTTAATTGGACCCTCCGCCGCCTCTACAATAAATTTGGAATGGGAGTCTGTTAGGGCGCTTGGTGAAACTAACTTTCCGTATCCCGCTTTTTGCCCGACTGCAGCGCAGAAAAGTTGAGTGTGATTACCCAGGGCAGCAAAATTCTTTGAGAGTATTGAGAAAGAACGTTCATTGGGTTCGAACGCGGTGACATGTTTTATCTGGTCGTTAATGTTAAGCAAAAGCTTACTATAAACACCTACGTCAGCACCGCAATCAATTAACGCAAAATCGCCATTGTGGGCAGTCATAGCCATATTCACGGCTTGAAGGGCGTCCTTCTCATATCGTTCGAAAATATTGTATTCTTCGATTCCTGGCCAATCGAGGGGCGCCCAGACTCGGTCAGCTGTTGGATGTAACGGAAACTGGTAAGCCTTTTTTAGTAGTCCTAGCCCGGCAAGTGTACGAAGTATCAAATAGCCTCCGCGTTTGCCGGCTGCTATACGTTTTCGCGCTAATTCAAAGGTGAGAGGGAGCCTCGGTAGGCTTTCTGAGTTCATAAAACTCTACTTTTGGTTAACAACACTAAGCAATTTGCGCTGTTAGATTTATGGCAGATTTCGCACAATCCGTGGTCCGAGCGAATTAGCTATGCATAGCGGTATTTTTTGCCAGAGGTTGATGGCTAATTTGTATTTGGGATTGCTTGGTGTGAGCGCGGGCATCTGCTGTCCGTCAGCCAACCAGTATTGCCAGTTAAGTTGGACGGGTTCTGTGCCCCATTGCTTCTTAAACCGGTAAGTACCGGAATCAACGGTAGACCGACCAAAATCGAATTCGGAGCAGTCCTTTTCAATGGCCAGGCTGAGTGCTTCGGCATAGAGGCTCATGTTTACCGCAAGACGGTTGAATTTACTGCGGGTGGAGGCCCAGGGAATTTCCATGCGGTCACCGTTTTTCACCAAAAAACCGGCTGCCGTGGGCTCACGGTTGATATAGACGACCAGAATGGTTGTGTCGAGCCAGTCTTGATCTAACATGGTTTGAAAAAAATCGACTGAGTACACGGGGGTTCCCAGGTCGCGCATGTTTTCTGAAAATACTCGATAAAAATCAGTTAATAATTCATGGGCGCCGATTTCAACTCTGGCTCCCTCGCGGGTAGGGCGTTTGATTTGGGCTCTGAGTTTGGTTTTGAATGATTTAAAAAGCTCCTCCTTGCTTTCAGGCAACTGTTTAATCATTAGCACTTTGTCCTGACGTAATGTCAGTTCACCCGGCGCAGGATTGATATGACGAAACTCAATGTGGCTGGCGCCGATGTTTGTAGCGGTTGCCGTAGCGTTGGAAATCAGTGCCTGGGCGGTTGCGTCATTGTTGGCCAGCACACCACCATAATTAAAAAATGGAAGTGAAACGAAATAGTCGCCAAAGAGCCGGCTTTTTAATCGGATCGTCGGCAGCACACCGTTTATTGACCCCGATTCATCGAGACTCTTGAAATAGAAAGGTTGTTGCGAAAAGACTTGTTTTATCAGGTCGGCGACTTCAAATCGGTGATAGATGGATGCCTGGGTTTGGTCGGCTATGAAATTGTTCCAGGGCTCTCGATCACTGTCGGTTGCTATTGAAATGGTGGGATGGTTATCCATTAGGCGATTGGCTGGGGTTTGAAGGTGCTATTTCCCAGATCGATTAGCGCGTCGAGCCGTGACCAGGTGAATTGATTGGTTAGTTGCTCGAGTTTCGGCTGCATTTTTTCTAAATTGGAATAGTGTCTGATTCTAGTTTTAAGCGGTGTGTCCGCTATTCTGGGCTGGCCTGGGTCTATTTCCCAGGGATGGAAATAAAAAACGACGGGTGCTTTGTCCTTAGAATTAACGGCATTGATGGCAGTTTTGCTATACCAGTAGGGTAAAAGCCTGAAATAGCCGCCGCCACCGGCAGGCCAGTTTTTGCCGACCCATCGTGCTGTTGTAACGGGCACTTCAGTAAGATCTCCGTTTGGCGTAGCGAAAGGGAGGCGCGGGGCGTTAGGGTCGCCGTAGAGGTCGTGGTGGATGGGGTAAATGCTGGAGCTATAGTGATAACCGGCATTACTAAGTTCTTCGTAGGCCCAGGGCGTTTGGGCGCAAATAGAGTAACTGGCCGCCCGGTAGCCGGTGACCGCAATACCGCTGAGGTCTTCAAGGATTTTTTTGGTGAGTCGGATGTCCTCGCGAAACTCGGTCTGGTTTTGATGGATCACCCGGACGTGAGAATAGCCATGACTTGCGAGTTCGTGACCTTGTGCGACTATGTCTCTTACTAACCCGGGTGCTGCTTCGGCGACGCACCCGAGCATGAAAAAAGTTGCCGTGACCTGATTGCGTTCAAATAAATCCAGGCAGGCGTAGGTATTATTTTCTACTCTCGAAGCATGCGTCGCCCATTGGTTTTTTTTTATTATTGATTCAAATGCAGAGACCTGAAAGTAGTCTTCGACATCAACCGTCATTGCGTTAACCATCGCAGTCATGTCTGATCTTCCGGGAACTGCTCAAGACGCATTAGGGTAATTTCCTAAGTGAAGGGTCTATTGTATTTGCATGCGCTCTTAACAGGTCGGCTGAGTCACTGAATATCTGCTCAAGTGCAGCCAGACGAGGTTCCAGCGGATCAGGGCTGCTCAGCCTCTCTTCATCCGTTATTGAGTTTGCCGGCACATAGTCTTCTGCCTGAAGTTCTTCGATGACGGATGAGACAACGGAAGAATCGATTTTTATGAGCTCTTCAAGGCAGACGTATAGCAGGATTCGATCCATCAGCAGGTTTATTTTTCTGGGTGTGCCATTTGTAAAATCCTGAATCAGGGTAAAACAATCGGCTTCGATGATGGGATTGTCATCCCAGCCGCATAGTCGTAACCGATGATGAATGTACTCGGTGGTGTCTGACCGGGATAACGGTCGTAAATCGGTTGACGCAATAACCCGCTGCCTTAATTGTTCTAGCTGGGGTGAGCCGAGGGTTATTCTGAACTCTTTCTGGCCGAGCAAGAAGCATTGCAGCAGGGGCTGGTTTTCGGCCTCAAAATTGGACAGCATGCGTAATTCTTCCAGAGTCCGAATCGGTAAATTCTGGGCCTCATCAATTACTAGCAACACCCGCCGGCCAGCGATACATTCGGCCCTGAGAAACCCCTGGAACTGGGCCAATAGCTCAGCTTTGGTCAGGTTGGCATAGGGTAGTTTAAACGCGGCACTTACCAGCCCTAGCAGCTCGTTGGCATCGAGTTGAGTGGTGACCAACTGGGCTGCGGTGAGTTTTTTGGTGTCGATGGTTGCAAAGAGATTGCGTACCAGGGTGGATTTACCAGTGCCAATGTCGCCGGTAACCACGATAAACCCTTCCGCCTGAGTCAGCCCGTAGCGTAGATAGGCGACTGCTTTTTTGTGAGCAGGGCTTAAATAAAGAAACCGGTGGTCCGGCGTGAGCTGAAACGGTTTGGCAGAGAGTCCAAAATAGTCCAGGTACATGTTAATCGTTCCTAGAATTTTGCATGAATACTGGCTCCAATGATCGTCGATTCATATTCAGCGCTGGTTAAGTCAGAGTTTCTCTGATTGCTGTTAAGGTAAAAAGTGCCTTTTAAAGCGCTATTTAATTGATAAGCGAGGGTTACGGTGGCGATGTAGTCTTTATTTGACCTGCCGTCGCGTACTTCTCTGTCACGCTGGAAAAAACTCAAGGTTAATGTATGGCGTCGGGTCAGGTTATGCTCCCAATCAAGGTTGACCTCCATTAACTCTTCTTGTGGCCTGGTAACGAGGCTGCGGATATTTTCAGTTTCCCGGTCATCCTGACGCCCTTCCAGGGTTAATTTTCCTCGTCCGTAGGTATAGCGGGCTGTGACAGCCAGTGTTTTTTGCAGAAAGGTGTCCGTGGAGTTGGTTTGCACTGGGGAGGTGACATTTCCCGGTGCTGCTGTCAGATTGGAGATGTCCTGGTCTTGCTGGGAGGTTACTTCCTGGTCGTATGTAAAGGTGAAGGCGAACCGATTCTTTTCATAGGCAACGTCCGCAGAGAGGAAATCGCCATACCAATGGTCCTCATAATTTAGGGATATGGTTACGTTGCCCTGTGGGAACCAACGAAATCCAGCACTGTAAAGAAAGCCATTGTCGGTTTCGGTGGTGAGCCCATCGTCGGTGTCGTTTGTTTCATAACCAATCTCAGCCACTGCCGATAATAGATTAGTCAGGGGAAAATCAAACGAAGCTACGGTTCGACCGACATCGCGTTCCTGATCGTTGTCGTATCGGATGTAGCGTTGCTGAACGGTCAGGCGCCAGTTGAGAGGGCTTTTATTTAAAAATGGATAGATGTCTATAGCGTAATTAGTTGAATCACTATCAATTTGATCGCCTGTCAGGTAATGACCGGCAGAAATTTCTGCGATCAGGCGGTCGGTTACATTCGTGACCCAAACGGGTTCCACGCCGAAAACGGTGCGGTCTGTGGTGTTGTCTGCACCCGTCAGGTTGTTACTACCGGTAGGGTTGTCAAATGAGATTGTTTGCTGGTCATAGCTAGCCACTGACTGAAGGCGAAATTTGGTTGGGATAATATGAATGGTTGTGTCGGCGTTTAACTGGTGAAAGGACGTATTCAGATCGGTGTTAGAGTGATAGAACAGGTTTTGTAGCCGGTAATCAGCATTCGCATCGATGCGGTTAGAGGCTATTTCCAGTATAAATTCAGGATTTATCTGGCTAACAAAATCACTTCTGCCGCCTCTTTTTTCAAGGTCTAAGTTGTCTACGTAAGCGGTTTCAAGGCCAAGCGCAGGCTCAAATTTGACCGTTTCTGAATAGCTCTCTGACGAAAGAGCCAACAAAGTCAATGCCAGTGTTTTTCCACAGTGTTTCATGAAGTAGTGCACGCCAACGCGACCGGCGTTTTAACCGTAACTGCCGTACAGAGACTCTGCAGAGCCGGCAAGGTTGGTTTTATTGAGGATAAACCCAGAAAACCGTTCTGCGTCAAGGTGTTTGGTGGCTTCTTCAATAACCGCGACCGGGGTTTTTTCGGCTTCGACAACCATCACCACCTGGCCCACCATGTAGGCTAAGACTTTTGCGATCGCAGATACCATCAGTGGGGGAGTGTCTAGAATAATTACCCGATCAGAGTATCGAGAGGAAAGTTCTGCAAGAAATTTTTTCATTTTGGTGCTGGTTGCAGACTCGGTGCTAAAAAGTTCGGGGTCGCCCGCGGGGATTATTTTTAACTTAGGGATGTCCGTTGAATAAATAATATCTTTGACGCCAATCTCGTCGGAGCCAAGGTAGTTGGTGAGACCCCGGTCGGCAGTTACACCCAGTAGCTCAGAAATAGAATTTTTTCTCGAATCCACATCAATCAACAGCGCTGTATGGTCTAACTCCATCGCAATGGAAAGTGCCAGATTGGTTGCGGTATAGGATTTGCCTTCGCCTTCGAGGGCGCTGGTAACCATAATTATATTAGCGGGGAGCGAGGTGTCCTTCGAGGCGCCAATTTTTCTGAGTAATGGATGTTTCAGTTTTCTGTATTGTTCGGCTAATCCGGTGTTGCCCATATCGGGCAACAACAAGGCTAGTGACCGCATTTTATCTTTATCGAGCTTGAGCAAGGTGGTTGGTTGGTTGGGCGCCGAATCGGTGGTATCAGGTTTCCGGATGACGCTTCCAGGAGGGGCCAGGGGGGCTTTATCTGTGTGAGTTGCAGAGGATGAGCGAGGATTGTCCGTTAATTTATCGGCAGCTTTTTCGATAGTAGACATTCAAATTACCCGAGCGGAAGGCCAACGACCAGAAACTGATAAAGCATCAGCGTAGTAAATGCTGTGAGGATGGCGGCGACGGCTCCGATGAGTCCGAAGATGTCTCTACGTTTGCTTTTTATTTGTGCGGCGTTCCAGGTCATGGAGACCTCCCCCAGTACCGGCGTAGAAAATGTTTCGAGCAGTTTTGTTTTTGAGTAGATGGCCCCTTTAATCTCAGCCAATAACACAGCGATACCGATACCTGCCCCGACACCCAGAGCCAGCACCGCCATTAGAAAAAGTGGTCGATTAGGACCAACCGGGGCTTTTGGTACGGTGGGAGGCTCTATTACTCTGAACTGAACCGTGTCGCCGCTGCGTTCGGCTTCTTCAGAGATAGTTGCAGATTCTCTGCGTTGAACCAATTGAAGATAGGTTTCTGAGATAACGTTGTAATCGCGGACCAGGGCCGTGTACTCGGCCTCAATTTGCGGGATTTTTTCTACCTGCTGGTTCAGGTCCGTTATACGCTTTCGGTATTCCTCGACACGAGCGTTGAGTACGGCTAATTCCGCTTTGGTTTCGCCGTGTAATACCGATAGTTCCTGATAAACAGGGTTTTCGATCATGACGTCGTCGGCGTTTTGAGCATTATTCTGCTTAAGTTGTGTCTCCAGTCCCTCAATTGCGGCCAGGGTAGCAATGACGTCCGGGTGGTCATCGGTAAATCGGAGGCGGTATTCCCTTAACTGAGTTTCCAGGTCTGCAAGTCGATTAGCACCGGAGCGATCCATTTTTGCAACGTTAGCTGCATTCGTTTCCTTGTTTACCTGCCCGAGTTGGCTAGCAAGCTGATTAGTTTTAAATTCCAGTTCTTTTTGTATTAAGAGAGCTTCCTGTAACTGGGTCTTCGCTGTTTCAAGGCGGTTAAAAAAGGTGTTTTTTTCGCTGGGTAATAGCCCGGAATGCTTGATTTTAAATTGCTTAACAGTTTCGTCGGCCGCTTCTAACCGATTCTTGTAGTCCTGGATTTGTTTGGACATAAAACGGGAAGCTGACGATGAATCCTGGCGGGTCATGCCCAGGGTGCTCTCCAGAAAGACGTCAAGCAGGGCATCTACTACCCTGAAGGTCATTTGGGGGTCAGCGCTGCTGTACGTAAGTCGATAAATATTGGCGTCCGGTCGACGTTTGTCGCCATGCCCGCTGACCGTTATTCCACTGGCCAAAGACAGAATTAACCGCTCCATTTGCTTGTCGTTATCAACGGTCAGATCGAGGTCGGTTTGCAGAATTACTTTTTCTATGTTGGGTCGGGACAGCAGGGTTCTCCGCATTAGCAGAGCGGCCTGTTCCTTGACGGTGTCATCAACTGCCAGACCTTTTAATAGGGGCTTCAATACCGACTGAGTATCAACATAAACCGTCGATTTAACTTCGTATTGATCCGGCAGCAGGAAAACGGTTATCCAACCGATGATGAGTACTACCGAAGTAACGGCAACAGCAACCCAACGGAAGTGCATAACCTTCCATAAGATAACTTTGACCTGATAAAGCAGTTCATCCATTCACATGTCTCGGGCTGATCAGCTGGTTGGCGATTGAGGATGGTTGATGTGGACGGGTCAAAACCAGGCCAGCGGTATTAGCAGAACATCACCGGGTGCAAGTTTACGGTTGGTCGTGAAGTCACCCTTGACGAGAATATCGTCAAGGAATACTGGGATTTTGGTCCCGCCAGAACGAATTATCATGGCTTTGTTACCAGCGGCAAACTCAGTTAGCCCGCCGACGGCAATAACCACGTCGAGCACGGTCATGCCTTCCCGGTAGGGCAGGGATGCTGGCTCAGATGCTTCTCCAACGACTCTGACCTGTTGAGCGTAGTCACCAACGAATTGTTTAATCGTTACCGTGACTCTCGGTTCCTTAATGTAGGTTTGTAGTTTGGTTTCAATCAGTCTCGCCAGTTCTTCCGGAGTCTTGCCAACGGCTTCAATGTTTTCCACCAGGGGAATGGTTAGTCTTCCGTCAGGTCGAATGGGTACCGCCTGAACCGAGACGTCTGGATTACGCCAGACAAACACATCGATCACATCACCGCCACCGATTCGGTAGGCGGTCCAGTTTTCAGCACTGGTTTCTGGCGTTACCTTGGTTGTATTGCTGCAGGCAGCTAAAAATGCCAATAAAAACAAAAAGGAGTAACGCTTCCATTGTTTGAATATAGTCATTGGGGAAACCATTCGTAGTTAAGTTAAAACAAGCTGTTGGCAGGGAGAAACCCATTGCAAAACAAGGGTTTCCCCTGATTGGGGTCAGCTGCCAGTCGCAATGCTTTGCCGCTATAGTCGACCATCGACCAGGTTAGAATCAAACAGCCCTTTGACGTCATAGAGTACGCAATTTGGTTTACCGTATTCTAAGATTTTTTCCACTCCCGCAGTTGCAAACTGGTGATGGGGAACCGCCAACACTATTGCTTCGTATTGGCCCAGCTCGGGCGTGTTAATTAGTGAAACGTCGTATTCCCGTGCTGCTTCGTCGGCGTCAGCCCAGGGGTCATGAATATCGACCCCAATGCCAAACTCTTTAAAGCCGTCTGCCAGGTCAACTATTTTGGTATTACGGATATCAGGGCAGTTTTCTTTGAATGTTAACCCTAATATCAGGACTTTGGCTCCCGTTGCGGAATGTCCCTTCCTGATCATTAATTTGACGACTGTTTCAGCAATAAAATCACCCATGCTGTCATTTAAGCGCCGCCCAGAAAGAATAACTTCTGGGTGATAACCAACTTCCTGCGCTTTATGTGTCAGGTAATAAGGGTCGATGCCGATACAATGACCGCCCACCAGGCCAGGTCTGAAAGGTAGAAAGTTCCATTTGGTGCCTGCCGCTTCAAGAATTTGCAGGGTATCCAGTCCCAGTTTATTAGCGATCATCGCGATTTCGTTAACTAACGAAATATTGATATCTCGTTGCACGTTTTCAATTACTTTTGCTGCTTCGGCCACTTTGATGCTTTCCGCACGATAGGTGCCAGCAGTAACGATAGAACGATAAAGTGAATCCACGTATTCTGCTGCCGTCGGCGTCGAGCCAGAGGTGATTTTTACGATAGTTTCTAATCGGTGCTCCTTGTCACCCGGAACTATTCGTTCAGGGCTATAGCCGACAAAAAAATCTTCATTGAATGTTAGCCCAGAATGTTTTTCCAGTTCCGGGACGCAAATTTCTTCGGTGGCTCCCGGATAGACGGTTGATTCGTAAATGACCACATCGCCTTTTTTTAGGTGTTTGCCAATGGTCGCCGAAGCACTGATCAGGGGCCCAAGGTCTGGGCGGTTACTTTTGGTGATGGGCGTGGGAACCGTGGTTATGAAAATGTTGGCGTTGTTTAACGCCGATGAATCATCAGTGTAGGTGACCATGTCAGCAGCGGCGAGATCTTCAGGGTTAATTTCCAGAGTGCTATCACGGCCCTGTTGCAGCTCCTCGACGCGACTGGGATTGAGGTCATAGCCTATGGTCTGCATTTTTTTGCCGAAGGCAACAGCCAGCGGCAGGCCAACATATCCCAGACCGATAACTGCAACGCAAGATTGATCAAGTGGTTTCATGGTTTCTCATCATGGAGTTCGCTTAATTTGTAGATTGGTTAAACGTTTGCTTAACCTTGTTTAAATCAATGGTAACGGCGTGAACGTTATAATAAGGCGTTATTTTTTTATTTTTAATCGCTCCATAAGGGCGTAAAGGGTGGGTCTGGTTATCCCCAACATTTTTGCCGCACTAGCCACATTGCCAGTGCTGGCTAACAGGGCTTTTTCAACCGCTTGCCGCTCTGCCGCTGCTCTAGCCTGTTTAAGGTCAGTGGTTTGCACAGGGGCGTCGTTTGTCGATTCAATATTTAGATCGGCGGGGGATAGCAGCGTCCCATCAGACATAATCACTGCCCGCTTGATCGTGTTTTTTAATTCCCGGATATTGCCGGGCCATGAATAACTCTCTAAAAGATCAAGTGCCTCAGTCGTCAGGCCTTTTATCTGGGAATTTTGCTGTTTTGCAAATTGCTCGAGGAAGGCTTTTGCAAGTAGGCTGCTGTCCCCGGTCCGTTCTCTGAGGGGTGGAATGAGTATTTCGATTTCACCAATTCGGTAGTAAAGGTCCTCGCGAAAAAGATGGTCAGAGATTAGTGTGGCGATGTTCTGGTGAGTTGCGCAAATAATGCGGACATCAACGGCTATTTCATCACGACCACCCACACGCTCAAAGACCCGCTGCTCCAGAAACCGCAATATTTTGGCCTGCAAGGATATGGGCATATCACCGATTTCATCGAGGAACAGGGTGCCACCTCTTGCCTGTTCGATTTTTCCAGGCGTTGTTTTCACAGCGCCGGTGAAGGCGCCTTTTTCATAACCAAATAGCTCACTCTCCAAGAGCTCTCCCGGAATGGCCGCACAGTTGATAGCGACCAGCGGTGCGGAGTGTCGTTGACTCAACTGATGGAGACTTTGGGCAATCAGTTCTTTACCAGTACCGCTTTCGCCGAGAATCAAGATGCTCGCGTCGCTGTCGGCAACCTTCTCGACCGTTTGTAGCACTTTGGTTAATTGTGGGCTGGCACCGATAATCTGTCCAAGGGCTCCGGCCTGTTGCTGTTTTTTCTGGAGGGCACGATTTTCCGCTTCGAGTTCGGCCAGGTGAAAGGCGCGACTCACGATGAGTTTTAAAGTGTCGATATCAACCGGTTTCTGGCAAAAGTCATAGGCCCCGTTACCGATGGTGTCTAACGCTACTGCACGATCATCGTTTCCGGTGACAACAATTACCTTGGTAAAGGGCTGACGTTTCAGTATTCCCTGCAGTGTTGCCAGTCCCTCAGATGCATTGGCGGGGTCGGGTGGGAGTCCAAGATCCAGCGTGACGACGGCCGGTTGGTGGCGATCGATAGCGTCCAGGGCCGTGGCTCGATCCCCGGCAACCAGAACCTTATATTCATCGAATGACCAACGGAGCTGGTTTTGTAGTCCTTCATCATCTTCGACGATTAATAAAATGGGTTTTTCGATAGTAGCCATTTTTCAGGAGTTTCTCAGGGAATAGTCGGTTGTTGTTCGCGGCAGGAGAATGGAAAACAGAGTGCCTTCGCCGACCTGGCTGGTGACGCTAATCGACCCACCCAGTGACTCTATGTATTCCTTGCTTTCATATACGCCTATGCCCATGCCGGCATTGCCTTTGGTTGTTTTAAAGGGCCGAAACAGGTGGAGCTTTACAAATTCATCGCTAATTCCACAGCCGTTGTCTTCTATTTCCAGACGGCATTCTGCGCTGTTGCTGGTTCCACGGATGGTGACCTGTCCCTCATTATCAGTTGCTTCCTGGGCGTTGGCTACCAGGTGTAGCAGGACATTCAACATCTTTTCCTGATCACATCTCACTGTTAACTGGGTAGTCTCGCCCAGGTCAATTTTCGGCACTGGAAGATAACCACTTCTTCGGAGAACAACTTCCTGCAGAATGTTCGATAGATCAACCTCCGCGATCGGGTGGCCATTAGCGGCCGCATGGCGGTCGCGGAGTTGGGAAAGCATGGTGTTCATTTTGTCGACAGCGTTATCGACGGTTGTAAAGGCATCCTTAATGAATTCAGGGTTATCGGCATGTTTATCGGCGTTCTTAACCACTAACTGAAGTTGCGCCACTACATTCTTAAGGTCATGAACCAAAAAGGCGGACAGTTGGTTATAGGCTTCAAATTGGCGAGCCTCAGCCAGTTTGTTGATGGCATCGTGAAAAGCCAGGTAGGCTGCCACCTGATAGGCAGCGGCCGATACCAGCGCGATATCTTCCCAGTCTAGTTGACGGGATTGGGTATGGGATTCACCCAGTTGAATGAGTGCTACTAACGTTCCCTGATTGACGAGCGGGATCAATAGCCAGGGTTGGTGGCCACTGGATAGTGCCGCTGGCAGTGCAGCCTGTTCGGTGTCATTCCCCGCGCGCGTCAAATCGATAATGTTCGCCTGTTGCTGCAACTGATTGAGTAACACATCTTCAATTACGAAAACTTCATTACTATCAGGCCACTCCCAGCGGCAAGTTTGCCGCCAGTGTCCCCTGGTGTCTTTAGACCAGAGTGCGCCTCTTGGGCTATTTAGCAAATCGCGAATCGCCGATAGTGCTTCCTGGTGCGGTGAGGTTATCGCCGGGTCTGATAAACGTTGCGTGAGCTGCAACCACTCGTCGCGGTACTCATATTTGTTGCGGTAGAAATGTCGGGCAATGAATTGTTTGATTTGTCCCCTAAGCTGTACTGAACTGACGATGACCAGTAGGCTTAATAAGGCAGCAAATATGAGTGTTACCTGTAAAGTTTCCCCCCAGTTTCCGCCAAAAGTTTTGAGGTAATAACCGGCGATAGCGACCAGTATCAGATAGAGGCCAATTGCGATTAGCGAACTGCTGAAATAGACAACGCTGCGGGAGACGAAAACCTTTACTTCCCAATCTGGGTTACGGGTGGCAGATATAGCGATCAGTGGGACGGCAAGTGCTTGCACAAATCCCCGCGCGGCCCAGGTGCCTGGGTTGATCTGGTGAAAAAGTAGTGCATCAATAAACAGGATTACGTCGAAGCTAATGGCACCGCCGATGCCGATGCAGAGGTATTTGATCGCCCAGCGCTCTGATGCATCGCTATTACGATAAAGCTGTTCGATCACCCAAATGATAAATATTGCACCAATGAGTAAGGGCGTTAATGACGGCAGCTGTTCGGCCGATGATGGGGTGGTTAGACCCGATAAAAAAAATCCGGTAGCCAGTGAATATAGGATCACTATGCCTGGGATTAAATAGCGCTGAAGAGCGCCACCCGGTTGGTTGGAAATGTCGGTGCGGATAACGAGAAGCCGCAACAGAAACAATGCCCAGGCACCTTGTTTCACGCTTTCCAGAACAATGATTTCGGTGAGGCCAACCGTTTCTGAATAGGTCTGAAGAGCACTGGCTGCCGTCGTGAGAATGTTCAGCAGCACGGCTGCTATTAGCAGGCCACCTTGCAGGCGCCCACGCCAGCTTGTGAGTAGCAGTAGTAACAGCACAGTATTAGCCAGCGCAGCGCTTGCGTAACTGGCCGTGCTGACGAATGCTAGTTCCATTAAATTGGGCTCTTCAAGGGTGTCAAGGCAGGTTCATGGGCCATCGGCGACAGTTGTCCTGGGAACGTTATCAGATATTTGCTAAATGGGTGGTTGCAAGGATTGAACCAGGTTAAGTCTTTCGCCATTACCTGATAATAGTTGACAGACGCAACGTGAACGGGGCTAAGGTCGGCGGGTGATGGCACTGATCTTAGGCGCTCTCTGTTGTCAATGTGGGTCTTCGGTTTCCTGATAAAACAAAGCGTCGATGGTCATTCATGCCGTTTAGCTAGCTATATTGGCAGGAGTTCTGGCTTTACGGAGATGATGGAATCGGCTGAAATCGGCTTAACTTAATTCATTTAGGTTCTAAGACTGCCTACTGCATGCCACTGAGATCGCAAATCAGCGCGCGCCCTGGCGCCAGAGACAGACCTGAATGGTCTGGAACAGAATGGTGAGGTCAAGAAACAGGCTGTGGTTTTTCATGTAGTAAAGGTCGTACTGGAGCTTACGCCGGGCGTCGTCTACGGAAGCACCATAGGGATAACAGACCTGTGCCCAGCCGGTGATACCGGGCAGGGTTTGATGACGAATATCGTAAAAAGGGATACTCGTTTTTAGATTGTCGACAAATTCCGGACGTTCGGGTCGTGGACCGACAAAGCTCATTTCGCCGCGAAACACGTTTAATAGTTGGGGTAGTTCGTCGATGCGAGTCTGACGAATGAAGCGGCCCACTCGGGTCACTCGGCTGTCGTTCGCCGTGGCCCACTGAGCCCCTTCTTTTTCCGCTCCCGAACACATACTACGAAATTTCAACACCTGAAAAGTTCGGCCATGTTTGCCGACCCTGACCTGGCGATAAAATGCCGACTCACGTCCGCCGCACTCAAGCCAGATAGCGAGCAAGGTGACGACCATCACTGGCAATGCGATGACTAACAGCAAGGTGCTTACCAGCAGGTCAAAGGTACGTTTGCGCCAGTTACCCATGGCTGCGCGCGAAAATCCGTCACAGAAAATCAAACTGCTGGGTTGAAGGGAATCGATACTGATGGCGCCCGTGTGGCGTTCGATAAAATCGAGCAATTCGGTCACTTTGGTGCCGTTCATTTTGCATTCAAGAATTTGCTCGGCGGGGAGTGCGCCGCGACGTTCGTCGAGGGCGACAATAATTTCATCGACGCCCAATTCTGCGACTAACGAACAGATGTCCCGGTCGGGGACAATGACATCGTTACTGTTGACCTTCTGAATTTTTTCGCCATTGACGGGGACAAAACCGCAAATACCCACACCCCTTATGCGGCTTTCGTGAATCTCCGTTGCAAGCTGCGCAGCCCGCCTGCCAGCGCCGATCACCAGGATCTGATGCTGTAAGGCCTGAGTGTCAACAATGCTGTAAAACACCAGCCGGGTGCCTACGAGCCCGAGCAGTGCAGTGGCAAGGCAAATGCCGGCAATATCGGGTGTTGCCCAGTTGGCAGGGGTAGCAACAAGGATGCCGCCAGTCAACGCGGCACCAATGAGCAGGCTCACGGTCAGTCGGATCATGGTGCTGCGCAGATTGCCGGCGATGCGCAGCTGGTAAAGGCCAGTGGCGAATAGCGAGAACAGCATCACGCCAATGAACACAAGGGCGTATAGGGACTGGATTTGTGGGTTCGCCTGAGCAAGGCCCAGACCGTAATTTTCAAGCGTTAGGAAGAGAGCGATATAACAGGCGCAGACTAATACGAGAAGTTCTGCAGCCCCCAGCCACATTAACGACTGCGGCACGTAGTGTCTAAATAATCGAATCATCGGTAGCTCCTGCCACAAAGCGAATATTGTTCGGCAGGCCATGACTTTACCCGCCCAGTGATACGCAAATAGCAAGGTGTGTGCCAATAATCTTATTAAGGGCGCGACACCGGCCATGGGCGTGTCAATCGGGTGGGTTTTGCCTCATGCAGGCAAAGAAGGGAGGGTTGTTTGGTCGTCGGGGAGGGTTTAGAAGTGGCTGAATTTTGTCAGGGATGATGATATTTCGGCAGTTAGCTGTGTAAAATTCAACAATTCGTCGCCGATTATCGATAAATGGCCTGGGCGGTCACGCCATTACTCGAGGGCCGCCGACTCACCGATAATTGATGGGGTTGAAGCCCGGTGGATTGGTAAACCTGATCGAACCAGGCGATCAGGGCATTAAAGCTGACCGATTCGAACAGCAGGTGAATTTCATCATTGCCCTGTTGTTCCATTCGGGTAAGCAGTTCATCCAGGTCTGCCCGTTTGGCCTCCAGTTCAATTTGTTTCATTATTGCCAATGCGCCTCGCCGGGCAGCCGGGGGGCGTTGACCTGTCACGGGTGTCGAGATTGCGGTCTGTAATTCGTCGAACTGAGCCTGGCTGGCTGCTATCCGCTCAGATAGCTGACTATTGGCGTAGGCCAGGTAGCAACCGGTGATCATTAGCAGCAGGCAAATGACGCCCAGAAATCGATTGATTGTTTTTGCCTGCCTAATCATGTGTGTCCACCGTTAACCGCAGCAGAACCTGATGTTTCTGGCGTTCGGTAATCTGGATTGAGTGAGGAATGTTCGCCGACAGTAAGTTTTCGCCCAGCTCGGTAGCGGCGGTCAGGCCAGCTGCTCGAAGGGTTAACTGAAGTCCGGAGTCCCGGTACTCGATTCGCTCTATTCGTAACTCCGAAGGGAAGTGAGCCAGCAGGCTTGCAAACTGGTTAATGAAGTCAGCCGTCAGGGGTGCTGGCTGGGTGCGCTCAGCCAGATGCTGGTTCAGTGCCTGACGAAAATTGACCGCCGGTGCGGGTTCACCAAACTGTTGCCGGTAGGTGCGATCCGTGAGTGTGTTGAGTGCTTTTAGCTGGCTCAGCTGATGCTGTCGTTCAATCCACTGATCCGCGGTGATCAGAGCCAGTAGCAGGGTCATTAGCAATAAAGGGAGCACGGGGAGTCTTGCCGGCCGGGCGACGATGAAGGCCCTGAACTTGCCCTGCAGCAGATTGATTGCCCGCTCAGAATCCAGACCTCTGGCGAGTAATTCCAATGGCTGGGCGATGGCGCGGCACTGACCCGGATCGATATCCAGCGCCTGCAGAAAGTGGGACGCAGACTCACGACTGGAGTCAATGCAGTAGCAGCTAATTTGCTCAGTTAATGGGGGCCCGCTGCCCTGGTTACTGCTTTGTCGTAGCAAGGCTGAGGCGACCGGAAGCGTTGCCGCAAACCCGAGACCGTCACTCTGGCGTACCAGCACTCGGTCGTCGCTGATTAATAAACTGGTTGACTCAGTGGCCGGCAGGGCCTGTAAATCGGCATAGAGGCCGATCAGGCGAATGCCCTGCCCAGTAATTTGCGTCACTATTCTGGTGAGGAGTTGCTGGTCGATTACTGCGACCTGATAGTGCCCTCTGGTTTCGCTGGCACGGCTGGCAAAGTGCAGGTTTTCGGGTGCATCCGCCAATTGTTCTTCCAGCATAAAGGGTAGCGCGGCGGCGGCCTGGCGTTGACTACGGGCGGTGACCTTGACCTCGGTTAATACCAGCTGCCCGCTATGAATCAGCACGTTGGTCGCCTGATCACCAATCATGTTGGCGGCCGTGGCAAGGCTACCCTGCTGGACCGGGTATTCCATGCGGCCGTCGTTGGCGGGCAGACACCATTGCCATTGGTCAGTGTCGGCGATCTGCCAGAGTATCCAGTGATTATTCAAGGCGAGTACACCGGCGACCGGGTAAGTGAAACGGTGCCCTGGTTGTCGCGCCGTAGCAGCGTCTGGTGGCGCTGGCGCGCGACTCCCAGGCTGACGTCAGTGGTGACCAGAAAATAGCGACTGGAAACCCCCAGGCCATCAAGCGCGGATTGGTCATCAGCCCCCGCCTCTTTTAAGTAGGGCTTCAGGTCGTTAACCGTTTGAAAGGCCTGTTGCTCACGATGGCGGATGACTGACTCCACGTCCAGGTCATTATCATCGGCAAGCGTCTGCAGAATCGCTGCGGGGGCCGTGTTCACATTGATTTCCGTGGGGACCGGTAAGGCGGTGATAAAAGGCAGCAGTTTGGCATAAATATCGTGGTTGACTCCACGCACCAGACGTAACTCGCTAATATCACTCATGAGTTGATTGGCGGCGCGATAAGGTGGTTGCAGGGTATTGTAATAGCGGTCTTCCGCGCCTCCAGCAATTTCGGTGGAGTCTGGATCAAGCCAGTCAATCAGTGCGGGAATAAAGGCATCATCGATTGTAAGGCGGGATAACAAGCGTTGAAAGCGCGCCCGCGATAACGGGTGGATTTTGCCGTTCTGCAGTAGATTATTGATATTAAAACGCCCCTGCAGGTCGCTGATAGAACCGGCAACCAGGCCCTGCTCAATTGCCAGCGGCGCGACGCTTACCGCCCAGTTGTCATTTAAGCTGTCAACGGCCTGGTCGTCGCTATTAAGTACACGCCTGGCCCAGTTCTCTGCGCTCAGCGCATACCAGTGGGCCTGTTCAACGTGAGCCAGGTGAGTGTTGCGTTGTATATCTAATTGCTGGCGGGTGGTCAGGGCCAAAACCAGCAGGGTGATAACGGACAACAGCAGCAGGCTGGTAATCAAAGCGACGCCCGTTTCTCCGTTTGGTACAGGGTTGTATTGGTTCATGGATGTTTAAACGGGCCGCTGAGGTGCTACCCGCCCGCCCCGGTTATAAAAGTGCGCTGAATATCGCCATAGGTGGGAGTCCGGAGTGAGACCCTGACCGCCCGAGGCAATAAATGATCGCTGTTGGTCGTCTGGTTTAACGGCGGCCACTGGTCGTGCCACCGGTAGCGTCGGTCCAGGAATGACCAGGTCAAAGCCGATGCCTTGGGGAACAGTAATTGTGTTCGGGGCTGCGTTCCGGCAATGGCATCAAGACGGTGCCAGTAGAGTCGAACGATGCCTTCCTCCGACCAGTAGTAGTGAACACGTTGCAGATTGCTTTGCGGTAACTGTGCCGAATTGTGGCGACCACCGTGGGTAAATTCGACCCGTGTCGCGTTTCCCGTGCCGCGCGAGTAAAAGGCTGGCTGGCTGTCACCTAGATGATCTCTCGCAGGTCTTGGTGCCAGACTGGTCAGGTCCCGCTCCAGCCTCAGCATTGAGCGTTGCAGTTCGAAGAGCTGATCACTATGACTGGTTAGCTGGCGTTTGGCCGCGATGGTTTGCTGCAAACCCGCATAACCGATGGTGGCAACAACAGCTGTCTCTTATACACATCTCCGAGCCCACGAGACCTCTCTACATC
>OJFP01000650.1_pt1 | contig 23054 bp, 18 predicted proteins | sample 1594141 | NCBI WGS metagenome assembly OJFP01 (sample SAMN05416843, study PRJEB24817) | seawater metagenome | isolation source: Sea water | place: Canada:Atlantic | collected 2013-07 | reverse complement strand
CTCTTCGTCGGCAGCGTCAGATGTGTATAAGAGACAGGTGCTGGACCAGCTCACCAAACTTTGGATCGTCGATCGCCTCCCGTTTCCTTCCTACGGCCCCGGACGCTGGATCCCCGTCATCGACGGTTTTTTCCATCTCGTGCACGTGGGCAATACTGGCGCTGCCTGGAGTCTCTTCACCGGTCGTAGCACCATGCTGGCGATACTGGCGCTGATCACCTTGGTCGCCATTTACTTCTGGCGCCGCTCCCTGAATCTGCGCGAATGCTGGATGCAGCTCAGCTTCGGATTATTGTGCGGCGGCATCGTCGGCAATCTCATCGACCGACTCGCCTACGGCCATGTCGTCGACTTCCTGGACTTTCACTTCGGCAGCTACATCTACCCCACCTTCAATGTAGCCGACAGCGGCATCGTGATCGGCGTTGTGATCTACTTCATCTATTCGATGAAGAACCCGAGCGCGCCAGACGGCGCGAAGTAGCAAGTATCAGGTATCAAGTTCCAAGAAATAGCGAGTCGGCGTCCAACGAACCAGAGGAAAGGGGAAACGCTCCGAGGCTGTTACCCAATTCCGCTATCTCCACCGACGCCGTGCCGAAAGACCAATCGTCGTTCTCTGCAATTTTTTCCCGCCCGTAAAATACCGCCAAGGCGGGATCCGTCACGAGTTCCTCGATTGGAATAAATTCAGCCAATCCCGGCCCCAACCCCCGGATGAGTAATCGGCGTGCCCCCTCACCAGCCAATACAAATCCACCGATAAGATGCTCACCGTCTTCCACGATTTCTCCTCGGGTGGACAGATTGGAGAGCACCCCTACCTCTTGGGCCGGTGCTACCGACTCGGAAACACTAAAAAGGAGCCCAACAATGAGCCCGCGTTACCAACTATCACGAAATCGAAGTAATTGTGTGACGAATCTAGGGGCAGTCATTAACCAGAAGGACGCCTTTACTCTGCCGAGGTTACAAAAAACATCGCCTCAAAACGGATGAGATTCGATCAGCGGTGTCTCCACGCCACCGCGCGTCCTACTCCACATTTGCGATCTGCTCGCGAATCCGCTCGAGCTCGTTCTTCAATTCAATGACATGCTTCGAGAGCTGGAGGTCATTGGCCTTGCTGCCGATGGTGTGAATTTCGCGGCCGATCTCTTGGAGAATAAACTCCGCCTTGCGACCGATCTCCCCGTCGCCTTTGAGGTGTCCTTCGAACTGATCCAAATGACTATCGAGTCGGGTGATCTCTTCGGTGATATCGCAACGGTCGGCGAAGAGACACACTTCTTTTAACACCCGATCGTCCTCTACATCTAATTCGAGGTCCGCATCGCGTAGGCGTTTGATCAAATTCTCCCGGTAATCAGTCACGACTTGCGGCGAGCGCTTAGCCACCGCCGCCACGTGATGTTTGATAGTTTCAATGCGCTTAAGGAAATCGGTCAGCAAAGCCTCCCCTTCCGTGGCTCGCATCCCAGCAAAAGACTGTAGCGCCTGTTCGGCTGCATCGAGAATCGCGACCTCCAAGACCTCCGTAAGGTCGGGTTCGGAGAGAGTCCGCCGATCGTTGGCCAAGTCCCACAACAGCCGCGTGTCCGGCGCAAACGCTACGTTGTTTTCCGCAGACAACTTCGCCAGCCGCTTGAGGTGAGCCGCCGTCTGACCTTCCGCCCCGCCCTGCGCCTCCATGCTTACGACCAGATGGATCTTCCCGCGTCGAGCAACGGCTCGAACCTTCTCGGTGACTTTAGTTTCCAAGGGCGACCACGCGTCGGGAATCCGCATCGAAAGATCCAATGACTTCCGGTTAACCGAATTCACCTGAACTACGATTAACGCGTCAGCCACTGATGCCGAGGCTCGGCCAAATCCGGTCATACTTCTCATGGGACGAGTATCTCGTCACATGAGAAGAAGTTCCAAGTTCCAAGTGACAAGTTTCAAGAAGACTATTTAGCGGTCGCCGCTTCGCGACGACGTCCCAATGGCACTAAGACTACTCGGAGTCTTCCTGCTTCTTGGAAATGGACGAAAAAACACGAGTCAATTGATTAGCTTCGTCGATCAAACGGTCCAGCTCTTCGAGTGGAATGTCCTTTGCCAGCTCGGCCAAAAGCTCGAGCCAAAGCTGGGATTCCCGTGCCTCTTTTCGGCAATTTTTGATCTGAAAGAAGAAGTCCTGTGCGCGCCGTTGGCGCGATGTTCCAAGTGACAAGTATCAAATTCCAAGAAACCTAATCCTCGGACTCGTCCTGCTTTTTAACAATCGATGAGAAAATTCGAGTGAGCTGATTGGCTTCGTCGATAAGGCGATCCAACTCTTCGCTCACGGTCTCACCGCCATCTTCAGCGAGTAATTCGAGCCAAAGCTGCGACTCTCGGGCTTCTTTCCGACAGACCTTCAGGCGGTAGAAGAAATCTTTGCGACTGAGTCCTTCCTGAGCCTCGAGGTAATTTGCCGCCACCGAACCCGACGAGCGAATCAACTGTTTGGAATCTTCCCGAGCAGAGAGAGTTTTAGGCAGTTGGTTGACCGCCTTTCTCACATCGCGAGCAAATCCAAAAGTGCGTTCGCTTAGTTCTCCGCCAGGTGCAGTCATCTTGTTAATTGAAGTTTGTAAATTCGGCCCAAAAGGCCGCAGGACTTGGTTCTTCTCAGTCTCTTGGAACTTGTTACTTGGAACTTGATACTTCCAAGTCCAGCAGCTGCTGGACTTGGGCCACGTCCTTGTCTCCTCGGCCACTCAAATTAATGATCAGGATCTCGTCCTTGCCCATTTCCTTGGCGCGCTTGATACCGTGCACTAAGGCATGAGTCGATTCCAATGCGGGCAGAATGCCTTCGAGGCGGGAGAAAAGCTGGAAGACTTCCAGGACTTCATCGTCACTCGCATGCGCATAATCGATGCGACCCCGGTCGCGGTAATACGCGTGTTCCGGGCCGATTCCAGCGTAATCCAAACCAGCACTCACGGAGTGAGTCAGTTCGATCTGTCCGTCGGAGTCTTGTAGAATAAAGGTTTTGCAGCCTTGCAGCACGCCGAGTTTGCCGCCCTCAAATCGAGCAGCGTGATCACCCCGAGTGATCCCCCGACCGCCTGCTTCAACGCCCACGAGGCGGACTGATTCCTCTTCGAGGAAATCAAAGAAAAAACCAATCGCATTGGAGCCTCCGCCGACGCAGGCGATCATCTCGTCCGGGAGACGACCTTCGCGTTCCAAAACTTGAGCTTTGGTTTCTTGACCAATCACGCGGTGAAAATCGCGGACCATCATGGGATACGGATGCGATCCTAACGCCGAACCCAATATGTAGTGGGTCTCGCGCACATTGGTCACCCAATCGCGCATGGCTTCGTTGATCGCTTCCTTGAGGGTCTTTTGACCGGCTTCGACGCCGATCACTTCGGCGCCCATGAGACGCATCCGGAAAACGTTGAGCGACTGACGCTCCATATCCACCGCACCCATATAGACGCGACATTCGAGGCCAAATTTGGCGCAGACCGCCGCCGTGGCGACGCCGTGTTGACCGGCACCGGTCTCAGCAATGATGCGTTTCTTGCCCATGCGTTTGGCGAGGAGTGCTTGGCCAATGGCGTTGTTGATCTTGTGCGCTCCGGTGTGGAGCAAATCCTCACGTTTAAGATAAATCTTCGCTCCGCCGCAGTGTTCGGTCAGGCGGCTGGCGTGATACAATTCCGTCGGACGGCCGGCAAACTCCTTCAAATGGCCCCGCAATTCGGTGATATAGTTCTCATCCGCCCGGGCTTCCGCGTAAACTTCCCCCAGCTTCTTGAGAGCGGTCATGAGCGTCTCCGGGACGAAGACACCGCCGTAGCGTCCGAAATGACCACCATCATCAGGTAGCGACATACGATCTAAGGTAGCAGAGGAATTTTCACCGGTTTCAGCCATGGAACGAGAAACATGGTCCGCCTACCCCACTGCTGGCAAACCGGATTTGCGGATAGGTATCACTACCACGCCGCTGGCGCGGAAGTAACAAGCCGCTGGTGCGGAAGTTCAAAGTTCCAAGTATTCCTCCGCCGACAAGGCTCCGGCGGACATGCAAGTAACAAGACGACTGGTCAGCGAGCGCCCCGATAGGGCGCCTCAGGACTCTGAATCTTACTCTTATTCGTTCCCTGTCCGCCGACATGTTCGCCGAAGCCTCGGCAAAGGAGGATGCCTTGGCGAAGGCGGATCGTTCTCGTTCTCGAAAGTCCCGAGATACGGTTACCAAACGACCGGGCGGTCCCTCCCTACCTTTCTCCGCTCTCTGCAGTTCCCTAGCTTTTGTGCTTCTTGTGCCTTTTGTGGCAATTTCCGCGACCTGCCTCTCAGCAATTAGATTGATAGCCACATAAGGCACAGAAGGCACAAAACGATCCGATTTCCGGATTCATCAGCGCGGGCTGACGGCGTTTAACGGAACACCCGTAGAATTCCGCGGCGAATCGCCAAGAGGGGGTTGATTCGAGCCCCCCGGGGATCTTCCACAAAGGACAGGAATCCAAATGCTATCACACACAAGACGATGGCCACCGTCGCCAATGAGTTGAAGCCGCCGAGACTGCTCCACAGCAGCTGGGCGATACCACCATACAAGAGTAGTGAAATCATCGTGATCATCGCCATCCCGGCCAAATAACTCGATTGGCCCTTCTCTGGGCTGAGCTCCATCAGCAGCGTGTCCTTGCCGATGAACATCACCATCATACTCATGGCAAAGGCGGCGTAGGCAATCTGGGCATGCAAAGGATCGGTCATAAACGGGGCGACCGCGACCGTAACGCAGACCGCGATCAAACCGAAACCGAACGTCGCCCGGCCACCCCAGCGGTCGCCCACGGCGGCCGCTAACAAGTTCCCCGCCGATTGTCCGCCCATCTGCCACATCGCGAGGATACCCAAGAAACTTTTGGGCTGATCGAGCCGCGTGAGTAAAGTCACCGCGTAAAACGGCACCACCAGGCTGAAGGCGTGCATGAAAAACAATGCGCCCACAAAACAACGTCGTGATCGGCGCAAAGGTCCGGGAGCAAAGTAGCGTTTAAGCACCGTCCAAACCCCTTCCTTGAGAGCCGAGGGTTCGGCCACCGATTCCTGCTCGGGCTCAACTTCGGGTGGTTTCTCTTTGACCACAAAGAGCATCGCCCATGAAGCGAAAAACAGAAATGCGGCGCAAAAATGAAGTAGTCCGTAACCCGTGGTCCCAGGGTAATGGCCTAGGATCCATTTAATCAGGGCCCCGGCCACGATACCGGTGATGCCGCCGATCAGAAAACGGAACGCCAGATTGGATGCCCGTTTCGTGGCCGGCACCGAGTTCATGTAGAGTCGTTGCCAGGCGGCGAATCCCACCCCACCTAAGATTCCCGACAACAGAGGCGCCGCGGCGAGGGTTATCCACACCGCCGAACCGGTGAGTCCGCCCCAAACCAATACCACGCCAATGACCAGGTAGACCACGCGCTGGAAAAACCCCGTGAGTTTAACGAACGGCTTGAGTTGTTTCAACCGATCGACCCAGCCGGCATTCAGCATCGGAATGCCAAATAACCCGATCACCATAATGGTGGGCATGTAGGCCGCGACCCAACTCGGTCCACCTTCCTCGAGAATGAGCGCCGGCAACAGGCTCTGCATATTCACGAAACCCATCCCGAATACAAAGAATCCCCCTTCAAACAGGTAGGCCCAATAATTGCACCGATCATCGGCGGCTTGAGTCAGTATCGGTCTAGGTGCAGTCTCCACCCCCAGCTCTTTCTCGCCGCTTCTGCGGGAACACAAGTGAGAAAGCACAAAACCGCGCCGGAGGCGCGGAAGGACCAAGCGCGCCGATGGCGCGAAGTCCCAAGTATCAAGGCGACTGATCATCTGCGCACCGTTGAGGCGCGGTATAATAGACTAAGTCCCCTCTCTTACTCGTTCCCTGTCCGCCGACATGTTCGCCGAAGCCTCGGCAAAGGAGGATGCCTTGGCGAAGGCGGATCGTTCTCGTTCTCGAAAGTCCCGAGATACGGTTACCAAACGACCGGGCGGTCCCTCCCTACCTTTCTCCGCTCTCTGCAGTTCCCTAGCTTTTGTGCTTCTTGTGCCTTTTGTGGCAATTCCCGCGACCTGCCTCTCAGAGATTGGATTGATAGCCACATAAGGCACAGAAGGCAGAAGGCAATCCCACCGATTCTGGTGTCGGGAAGGATATCTTCCGTGTCGTCCGCATCTGCCTCTCAGTCTGATCGCAACTCACCGCATCCCCATGCCATTGCTGGCGCGCTCGGCGAGCACGCCCTACCGAGGCCCTCATGTGTTTCCTTCAAAAAGGTCGGGCTGTCTCACCGAGACCGCCGCTTCATTCCCCCCTCTTCCCCCCTACTCCACCATTGCGGCGATTTCATCACCGCTCGCACCGCCGCTCGGCAACTCCATGATGCGGATGTTGCGGAAACGCACGGGGGCGCCCTCCGACTCCAAACAGAGGTATCCTTTCTTGCGCGCTGATTCACGGATGCCGTTCACGAACTTGCCGTTGATCGAAAGCTTCACCACGCCATCGACCGCGACGACGACATATTTATTCCACTCTCCTTTTCCTTTGCAGCGATACTCCGTGGACATGCTTCGAGCGCCTCGGGGATTATCCGGCACGACTTCAAGTCCCATCGATCCAAAGAGCTCACCACTCACGTAACCTCGAACCCGGTTGTGGATCTTATAGAATTCGTTTTCCAGCATCTGAACTTCGACACCCTTGGGAAGAGTCTTCTCGGGATAAGGCGTGCCTTCACTCCAAATAAATACGCCTGAGTTACCTCCCGCAGTTTCATGCATCCATTCGATCTCCAGAATGAAATTCTCATACTGTTGGGCGGAACGCATGACTCCAATCGGCAGCCCCTTACAGCGTAATTCGCCATCCTCTACCCACCAGGTCTCCGGACTCGTATTCACGTCAGCCCAGCCGGATAGATCATGACCATTGAAGAGTGGTTTCCAGGCCGATTCGTCGGCCACCAATTGGCCGGCGAATACAAGACTGAGTCCGAATAGGAGTATGTTTTTCATGGTATGAATTAATCGGTTTTACCGATGGTCCGCTCAGAGTAACTAAAGCTGCCTTGAGGGCTATATTTGGGGACTCTGTTGAAGAGGTAGGGCGGTCTCGCCGAGACCGCCGGTTTCATCTGGCGGGAAGCTGCGGCGCGCTCGGCGAGCACGCCCTACCTCCATAAACCAGCAATTCAGTTCTCATAATTTGGCTCAGGTAAGTTTGTAGCGACCAGGCACGGCAGGAGGAGTGAGAGGATGCTCGCCCCACTTCCACTCGGCCGGAGTCAGGTCCTCCTTGGACGCATTCATCGCCCAGCCCCAGCTGACTGCCCGACCTGAATAAGCTGCCTGGCGTCCGAGAATCGCGGTCATGGTCGTCTCGGCGATGCGTTTGCCTTCGTTGATAGCCTGGCTGTTCCGGATCGAATCCAGCGTCTCTTTGTATTGCTGCACGGGTGGTTTCACCGTGCGGGAACCGGGGAATTTTTTGGCGTTCGCTCCCATGACTTCGGCGCGGCCGAAGGTCAGTAGCACCTCACCCTTATCTCCCTGAATGCGCATATCATTACGGTGGGCAATGCCGTCCACTTGCGCGCCGAAATGGGTAATACTCGCGCCGTTGGCATATTCATACTCCACCGACATATGATCCCACTCGTTCATGTAGATTGAGTCGGTTCGCGTTTGGCGTCCGCCAAAACCCGAAGCTTTAATGGGTGGTCCGCCCATCGCCCAGTTGAGCAGGTCGAGGTTATGGACGTGTTGTTCGACAATGAAATCGCCTGAAGCCCAGACCGTAAACAGCCAACGGCGCAGTTGCCATTCCATGTCCGACCATGAGGTCTGGCGAATGGCTTCCGTGCTGCGAAAGTTCATCAATCCACCACCGACGCGCACGGAGTGCCCCGCGATTGCCTCGCCGATTCCGCCGTCGTGGATGTAATCCATCACTTCATTGAGATGCGTAGCCCGGCGCATTTGGGTGCCCGCCACGACGGTGAGCCCTTTCTTTCTGGCCACCTCGGTGGTCTCGAGAAAATCGCGCACTCCCGGCCCATCGACCGCAATCGGTTTCTCGACAAAAACATGTTTATTGGCCGCAACCGCAGCCTTGAAATGGATCGGACGGAACACGGGCGGCGTGGCCAGAATGATGAGATCTACATCGCACTCGATCACGCGCTTGTAGGCATCGAAGCCGGAGAACATGCGCTCGGGGGTGACTTTGAAAATGTCCTTAAAGGGCAGGCCCCGCTTCGCCATGGCTTCCTCCGTGTTCTTCGGAGCATCGTTGAGGTGATCCTCAAACAAATCCCCCATCGCCACCAGTTCGATCGTTGGGTCGGCTTCGACACAGTCGACGATACCGGCCGATACCGAACCACGATCACCGCAGCCGATCAATCCGACCCGGATTCGCTCGGAACTACCGGCAGCAAACACATTATTAGGAGTGGCCATTAACGTCGCAAGACTGGCCGCAGCAGTCGAACCCACAAAGGTTCGACGACTCATCACATTTTCAGGGGGCATCCCCATGTGTTAACCGCTGAGACTCGAACGGGTCAACTAAGAGCACGTTGAACAGTATAGCTGTTCCGGCACTTTGACACCTAGGTATCCTCGCCCAGCTGCTTTTCGCAGTGGGACATGACGTCCTGGAATTTCGCGGCGTTGTCGCCGTCGGCTTCGACGAGATTGCGGTGAGCATCGAGCACAGCTCGAGCCGCTTGGATCTCGTCGCTGATAAGCGCGCTCTGCAAAAATGACGTGTCATTCCGCGACACCTCGGCGCCATCATCGACAGTGAGGAGGCGATTCAATCCCAAATTATGCACGAGCTCGTTGTTGCGCTCATTCAGGTGGCTGACCACCAGCGATCCGCGAGGATCGGTCTTGCGCAGTTGCAGGGCTGTGCCAGCCATCACGCCGAGAAACGTGCTGTCCATGCCGGCGCAGGCGTCAAAATCCATCACGAAGCGGCGTTTCCCATGTTTGATCATCTTATTAAGAAAATCCTTCATGCCGCCGCAGTTTTTAAAATTGGCCTTCCCTTCGACGCGGATCGCCACCGGGTCGCTATCGGGATTAACCAAAAACTGTGATTTGTTTTCCACTGCTATAAGAAGACCGGAGAACTGATGAAAAGTTCTCCGGTCGGAATGGTTATCAGTTACGAGCGATGATTTGACGCAACACGTAGGAAAGGATGCCGCCGTGTTGGTAATAATCGACTTCGATTGGCGTATCGATACGACAGGTCACCGCGATGTCTTCGGATTCTCCGTTGGCTCGAGTGATCCGGAGCGTGAGATCCTGTTGAGGTTTCACATCCGGGGTCAGGCCGAGCACGTCGTAGATTTCCGTGCCATCGAGGCCGAGCGATTTCGCGCCGACGCCTTCTTTGAACTGCAAGGGCATGACGCCCATGCCGACGAGATTGGAACGGTGAATCCGCTCGAAGGATTCTGCTACCACCGCTTTGACGCCGAGGAGGCTGGTGCCCTTGGCCGCCCAGTCACGGGAGGAGCCGGTGCCGTATTCTTGTCCGGCTATCACCACGAGTGGCGTGCCGCGTTCCTTGTAGGAGGCCGCAGCGTCGAAGATCGACATCTCGGTGCCTTCAGGTTGCAGCAACGTGAGGCCGCCCTCCTTGGGACTGACCATCAAGTTCTTGATCCGCACATTGGCGAAGGTGCCACGGGTCATGATGCGATCATTGCCCCGACGGGATCCGTAGGAGTTGAAGTCGATCCAATCGACGCCGTTTTCGCCGAGAAAACGGCCGGCGGGTGAATCCTTCTTAATGGCACCGGCGGGTGAAATGTGATCGGTCGTGACCGAATTGCCGAAGAGTCCGAGGGGACGAGCACCTTTGATCTCGGTGATCGTGCCGGGTTCGAGCGAGAAGTCGGTGAAGAATGGCGGCTCCTGAATGTAGGTGGAGTCGCGATCCCATTCGTAGACGTTACCGACGGAGGATGGGATTTCGTTCCACTTCGGGTTCTGACCGGTGAAGTCGCTGTAGAGGGCCCGGAAAACCTCAGGCTTGAGCGCGGCCGCCATCTCGTTGCGGATCTCTTGGAGCGAAGGCCAGAGGTCCTTGAGATAAACGTCGGTGCCATCCTTGTCCTTACCAATTGGCTCGGTGGACATGTCCATGTTCACCCGACCGGCGAGCGCGAAGGCGACGACCAGCGGTGGCGACATGAGGAAGTTGGACTTGATATTCTGATGCACCCGCGCTTCGAAGTTGCGGTTACCGGAAAGCACGGAGGCGGCGACGAGATCGTTGTCGACCACGGCGGCTTCGATGTCGGCATCGAGGGGACCCGAGTTACCGATACAGGTGGTGCAGCCGTAACCGACAGTCTGGAATCCCAGCTTATCGAGATACGGGGAGAGGCCGGTTTTGTTAAGGTAATCCGTGACGACCCGGGAGCCGGGAGCGAGGGAGCTCTTAACCAACGGGTTCACCTGCATGCCGCGTTCGACCGCCTTCTTGGCGAGCAAACCGGCGGCGAGCATGACGCTCGGATTGGAGGTATTGGTGCAGCTCGTGATCGCGGCGATGAGCACACTGCCGTGGCCGAGATCAGTGTCTTTAATCTGAGTGGCGACGGTACCAAGATCGGCGGCGGCTTTACCAAATCCACCCTCGGCGGCTGGCTTCTCGAAGGTTTTCGCAAACGACTCTTTAAGCTCGGGCAGCACGATACGGTCCTGCGGACGTTTCGGACCGGCCACACTTGGAACCACGGTAGCGAGGTCGAGTTCGACATCCTCGGAGTAGTCGATCTGGCCCTTCTCGGGGATACCCCACAGGCCTTGAGCCTTATAATAGGATTCGTAGAGGGAAACGTGTTCCTCCTCGCGGCCGGTGCCACGGAGATAAATCGAAGTCTCTTCGTCGATGGGGAAGAAGCCCATCGTCGCGCCGTATTCCGGTGCCATGTTGGCGATGGTAGCGCGATCGACCAACGGCAGCTTTTTCGCGCCCGGACCATAGAACTCGACGAACTTACCCACGACCTTCTTGTCGCGCAGGATCTGCGTGATGGTGAGTGCGAGGTCGGTCGCGGTGACACCTTCGGAGAGAGCACCGGTGAGGTGCACGCCCACGACGTCGGGCGTGAGGAAATAGACGGGTTGGCCGAGCATACCGGCTTCGGCTTCAATGCCGCCCACGCCCCAACCCACGACGCCGAGGCCGTTGATCATGGTGGTGTGCGAATCGGTGCCGACGAGCGTGTCGGGATAATACGTGCCGTGCTCATCCTTGAGCACGCCCTTGGCGAGATACTCGAGATTGACCTGGTGAACGATACCAATGCCAGGAGGCACAACCTTGAAGGTATCGAAGGCCTGCATGCCCCACTTCACGAACTGGTAACGCTCGCGGTTACGCTTGAATTCGAGTTCGAGGTTTTTGGCTAGAGCCTCAGCGGAGCCCGAGAAGTCAACTTGAACTGAGTGATCGACCACGAGGTCGACCGGAACGAGGGGCTCGATGATCTTAGGATCTTTACCCACCTGCTCGACGGCCGAACGCATGGCAGCGAGATCGACAAGGAGAGGAACCCCGGTGAAGTCCTGCAGAACGATGCGGGCAACCACAAATGGCACCTCGGCCGTGCGGGAAGCCTTGGCCTGCCAGCTGGCGAGTGAAGCCACAGCGTCTTCCGTCACCCGTTTTCCATCACAATTGCGCAACAGTGATTCGAGCACCAGACGGATAGAGACCGGGAGGCGATCGACTGCGTAACCGGCTGCTTTAAGCGCGGGCAATAAATAGAGGGCGTGGGAGGCGCCGTTGGCTTCGAACGTGCCCCGAGTATTAAACGGATTGGGAAGACTCATATCTGGATTCTAATGGTATTTCTAATTTTGAACCCGAATGGCCGCTCTGGGTTAGATGACGGCAGTCGGTGCGTAACGGCGGTTCCGTTACTTAGCTGGCGAGCGCAGCTTTGATGGCGTCGAAGTTCGGTAGATTGGTCGGAGCTGGCGTTTGTTCGGCGTATTTCACCACGCCGTCAGCACCGACTACGAAAGCCGCGCGAGCGGACGTGTCGCCGACACCGGCAAGCATGGGGAAGACCACGTCGTAAGCCTTGGTGGTCTCTTTGTTGAGATCACTGGCGAGCGTGATGGAGATATTATTAGCTTTTGCCCAAGCTTCTTGAGCAAACGGGCTGTCGACACTGATACCGACCACTCGAGCATTGAGCGCATCGTAAGCGGAGAGACCGGCGGTGACATCACAGAACTCCTGCGTGCAGGTGCCGGTGAAGGCCAAGGGGAAGAACAACACGACGGTGGCCTTACCGCCATTGTCGCTGAGCTTCACGTCGACGAGACCATCAGCGGTCTTGCTTTTGAGGGAAAAATCGGGGGCGGTGGAACCTACGGCGATGGGCATAGTGAGTGTAATTGAACGGGTGAATAAAAGATCCGCCACAATGATGGCGAAGAGAACGATCAACTTACCTATCGGCTGAATCGAGTCGCAACCCGTTTTTACACTTAGAAGCCCGGTTATTTTTACGAATGCGTTCTGCATTAGGTTTACTAGGGTGGCTTCAGCTCAGTCCGAGGCGTTTCCCCCTTGCCCCTGCCGAAGCCTGCGCGCTTTGCTCAGACCCTCCCATGACCATTATTGAAGAGCTCCAATGGCGCGGCCTTTACGCCGACTGCACCGATCTCGAAGCCCTCACTGAGCGCCTCGCCCAGGGTCCCCTCGCCCTTTATGCTGGTTTCGACCCCACCGCTGACAGCCTGCACGTCGGTAATCTGGTGCCTCTGCTGGCTCTACGTCGCTTTCAGGACTACGGCCATCGGCCCATCGCCTTGGCCGGCGGCGCCACCGGCATGATCGGAGATCCCTCCGGTAAATCCTCCGAGCGCAACCTGCAAACCCCTGACCAAGTAGAGGCTAACATCGGCGCGATTCGTGGGCAGCTCGCCAAGTTTCTCGATTTCGAAAAAGAAACCAACCCCGCGCAACTCGTCGACAACTCGACCTGGACCGCACCATTCAGCTACCTCGAGTTCCTCCGCGACATCGGAAAACACTTCCCCGTCAACCTCATGCTCGCCAAGGACAGCGTGCGCACGCGGCTCGAAGAAGGTGGTATCAGCTACACGGAGTTCAGCTACATGCTGCTCCAGGCTCACGACTTCTACCACCTACGCACCGAGTCCGACTGTGAACTGCAGGTCGGCGCCACCGACCAATGGGGCAACATCACCGCCGGGACGGAACTCATTCGCCGCAAGTCCGGCGCGACGGCCTGGGGCCTGACTTTCCCGCTTCTCACCAAGTCCGACGGCACCAAATACGGTAAAAGCGCCAGCGGCGCGGTGTGGCTCGATCCCGAGCGCACCACCCCTTACCGTTTCTACCAATTCTTCATGCAGGCCGAAGACGTCGACGTCGTGAAGCTGCTCAAAGTGCTCACCTTCCTGTCAAAAGAAGAGATCGAAGCGCTCGAAGCCGAAGTCACCGCCGCTCCCGGAGCCCGCGCCGCGCAAAAGGCCCTCGCCACCGCCGTGACCACCCTTGTCCACGGGGCCGATGCCTGTGATGACGCCAAAAAAGCCAGCACCATCATGTTCGGTGGTGGACTCGATGGGGTCAGTGAAACCGTCTTCGCCGATGTCGTCGGTGAAGTTCCCACGTCTGATTTCGAGTCAGATCAACTCAGTGGCGAAGGCACCAACCTGATCGAGCTCGTGGTGCAAGCCGGCCTCTGTCCGTCCAAAGGCCAAGCCCGCAAAGACATCGCGGCGGGTGGCATCTACGTGAACAACGAACGCAGCAACGACATCGCCCGCAATCTGACCGCGATCGATCTGCTTTTTGGCAAATACCTCCTGCTCCGCAAAGGTAAGCGCAACTACGCCGTCCTCCGAGTCAGCTAGTAAGAACAGACGGGCCTCCAAAAACATCTTTCTCTTTCTTCTTTCTCTTTACTTGTCCGCCATCGTCCACCGGACGACGGCGGATCTTTCTCTCCCCTCTGGGAACGCCGAGCTTAAAGTCAGTGGGTAGAGACGGACCGCGCGCGCGCTCGAGCGCGCGAAGTTCCAAGTATCAGGTATCAAGTAGCAAGAACACTGCCCTACGGGGTCATGTCGTAGACAAAGTTCTGCGTAGCGAAGCGCAGTAAACTTTTCACGACGTGATCCCCGTTTTCCCGTCCGTCTACATTTAACACACGAAATACACCGAAACCACTCCACTGTTCTGAATCCTCTTGATACGTGTTACTTGGATCTTGGCACTTCACTAGGCCGCCTCAGTCAAGGTAGGGACGGACCGCTGGGCCGTCCGAATCCTGCCTCTTAGAAACATTACCCTCACTCCAACGAATCCACTCCTCCGCGGACGGCCCAGCGGTCCGTCCCTACCTCACCCCTCTCATGAACGACCAACCCCTGCACGGCCGTATCGCCCTCGTCACCGGCGCGGGACGCGGACTCGGCCGCGAACTCGCTCTCGCCTACGCCGCGGCCGGAGCCTCGGTGATCTGCACGGCGCGCACGCAGTCCGAGCTGGACCAAACCGTTGCGGAAATCACCGCAGCTGGCGGCCAAGCATGTGCCTTTGCCTGTGACGCCACCGATGAGCAGCAGACCCGAGAGTTCTTCGTTACCCTCGCGACGCAGTTCAATCGGTTGGACATCGTCTTTCTCAACGCGGGCGGAGCCGAAGGTGATGAACGACCCATCGCGGAGTCGGACTACGCAGCCTGGAAACAAATTGTGGATATGAATTTATCCACCGCGTTCTTGATGGCACGAGATTGCCTGCCGTTACTCCGATTGGGCACCGATCCCAAGATCATCACCATGGGTTCGGGGTTGGGCCGGACTCCCCGCATCGGTGCATCCGCCTACGGTTGCGGCAAAGCAGCCCTTTCGCTCTTCACCAAAGCGCTGGCGATGGAGCTACTGCCGGAAGGTATCACCGTCAACGAACTCATCCCCGGCCCGGTCGGGACAGATCCCGATTCGTTCGAACCTCACTACGTAGAAGAAGGAACCTTTAAAGGGGAGTATTTCAAAAAGCCGGCCGACATCATTCCCTTAGCCCTGTTTTTGGCGACTCAGCCCGCTCACGGCCCCACCGGCCAAACTTTCGCCCTCAATCGCCGGTTGATCTGAGCCCTCCCGAGCCGCTCGATTCAGCCCTGCCGAACAACATCCTAAAAACAACGGTAGGTGCGGACCTCCTCACCTTTTTCTCCGCGCTTGAGCCTACTCTAGATTTCTTGTGCCTTTTATGGACATTAACTACTCCACCTCCCAGCGACTAATATGATAGCCACAAAAGGCACAGAAGACCCAAAACAATTCCACCGCCAGATTCTGGATTCCAGCATGCTGGGAGGGATGACCTCCGTGTCGTCCGCACCCGCCTCACCGCCAGATCGCAGCCAACCGCAATCCCCCACTCCATCGCGGACGGCCCGGTTCCGCCGTCGCTAAGGCTTTGGCGAGACAGGCCGTCCCTACCTCTTTCATTTTGATGCGTGCTCCCTCCCCTATGAACGTCCTTCTCATCACCAGTGACCAACAACGTTGGGATTGTCTAGGACGGCTCAACTCGGCAATTAAAACACCCAACCTTGATCGCCTCGCCGATCGCGGAATTCTGTTTGATCGGGCTTATACGGTTAACCCGGTTTGCACACCTTCGCGGTGTAGTTTGTTGACCGGTCAGTATCCATCGAAGCACGGCTGTTTTCATGTCGGCACCAATCTACCCGACGACACTGGCCCCACCGTCGCTCATCGATTTTCCGAAGCAGGATACGACACCGCGCTGTTAGGTAAGGCTCATTTTCAAGCCTGCAAAGACCCCGCCAGCCCGGAGTCCGCTCCCCACGTGCACGACCTCGATTACTTCGATCAGTGGTTTGGTCCCTACTTCGGTTTCGATCACACTGAACTGGTTATCGGCCATACCTCCGAACCGCACGCCGCTGGCATGCACTATGGAGCCTGGTTGCGCGCCCAAGGCGTCGATCTCCCGTCCTACTTCGACATCCACGATTACGATCACTACGGCCCGTGGGAATTACCGGTCGAACAACACGGCTCGACCTGGGTCGCGGAACGCACGTTGGCCGCTATCGATCGCGCGGCCGAAGCTCAGAAACCGTTTTTCCATTGGGCTAGTTTTCAGGACCCACACAACCCCTACGTCGTTCCCGAACCGTGGGCCTCGCTCCATGATCCGACTGACGTGCCGACTCCGGCACCGTCGCAGGGTTTATCCACCAAACCCGACTTCTACGCCACCCTCGCAGCCGGTGACTTTTATGGCGACGATCCCGAGCTCCAAGACAAAGTCTGGGGCGACGCCAAGGTGCGTCCCGAACTCTCCGCCGAAGATACTCAAAAAGTCCGGGTCGTCTACTACGGCATGGTGAGTCTGATGGACCAACAGATTGGCCGTATTCTAGACCGCCTCGAAGCCGACGGCACTATCGACGACACCCTCATCGTATTCACCTCCGATCACGGCGACTACCTCGGCGACCATGGTTTTTGGGGCAAAGGACTACCGACTTACGAAGGCATGCAACGCGTGCCATTTATCGTAGCTCACCCGGCCTGCAAAAATCGGGGCGAGATCAGTCATGCCTTGCAGTCACTCGTCGATGTCCCGGCCACGTTGCTAGCCGCCGCCAACTTGCCCCCGCCAGCCGGGAACCAAGGCCTCGATCAATCCGCGGCGTGGATCGATCCTACGAAAAAAGTCCGCGATCATTGCCGGCTCGAATTCCGGCCGGCCCAAGGTCCCTACAAACAAGTCACCTTCATTGAGGACCGTTACAAACTCGTGCTCTACGACACCCGTGACTACGGCGAACTCTACGACCTGGCAACCGACCCTCATCAAGCGCGTAATCTCTTCAACGATTCCTCTCATGAATCACTCCGTGGAACCATGATCGCCAAGTATCGAAACCTGGATACCACTCCCGACCTGATCCGACCTCGCATGGCCGTGGCTTAGAAGATTCAGTCGAGTCACTCTTTTCAAAATTCCCCAACAATGATCATCAAGAAAACAGCGGTCTTAGTTTCCCTACTGGGCTTATTTTCATACCTGCCCTGTCACGGACAAAACCAAGCAGACCCGTCCCGCCCTCCGAACATCGTTTGGATATTTGTCGAAGACATGAACGACTGGATGGGGGCCTACGGAGATGATTCCGTCCCCACTCCTAATATAGATCAACTGGCCGCGGATGGGGTGCGGTTTGATCGCGCGTATATGCCGGCGGGAGTCTGCTCCGCCACCCGCTCGGCCATCGCATTCGGTAGCATGCAAACCAGCCTGGGGATTCATAACCACCGCAGTTCCCGTCAGCACATTCCGGAAGAAGCCACCCGCCTGCCCAAAAAATTCAAAACCGTCTATCAACAGCTCCGGGAAAACGGTTACTACGTGATCAACGAAGGCAGTAAAAATGACTTCAATTTCATTTGGCCCGTCCGCAGCGGGAGCGAAGGTGCGAAAATCCAATTGAAACGCTTTGAAGGGCCCTATGGCACCGGAGCCTATGCAACTACCAACGAGGCCGACCTGCTCTATGACCTGAATATTGAAAAATTCGCCCCGTCTGGCCCGGTCTGGCAGGGTCGCCCGAAGGACAAACCCCTGTTTATTCAATTCCAACTCAAGGGAGGCAAAAACAACGGCAACTATGCCGGCGCACCTAAACTCCCCAAAGGGAGCAGCCAGACGCATTTCGATCAGTCCAAGGTCGACGTGATGCCCTACTACCCCGATCTACCATCCATTCGAAAAGAGATCGCCCACCACTACGACTGCGTGCGGCAAACCGACGAAGAGGTCGGCCAAATCATGGACATGTTGAAAAAAGACGGCCTCTACGAAAATACCGTTTTCTTCTTTTGGACGGATCACGGCATGAAACTCTACCGCCACAAACAGTGGCTCTACGAAGGCGGCATCCGCGTGCCCATGATCATGAGCGGCCCCGGTATTGGTAAAGGGGTGGTGCGTCAGGATCTAGTCAGCGGCATCGACATCACCGCGACCACCCTCGCCCTCAGCCGAATCGCGAAACCTGATTGGATGGAGGGGCAAAACCTCCTCGCCCCCGACTACAAAAGAGACTTTGTGATTTCCGCCCGGGATCGCTGTGACTTCACGATCGAACGGGTCAGAGCCGTGACCACAAAACGCTTCAAATATCTGAGAAACTTCATGACCGATCGTGCCTTCATGCAGCCCTCCTACCGAGATGGAACCGAGGTGATCGAAGCGGCCCGTAGTCACTATCAGGCGGGCAAAATGACTCCGGCGCAAAGTTTCCTCTGGTCTCCCGAACGCGTTCCCGAAGAGCTCTACGATCTGGAGAATGATCCCCATGAGATCACGAATTTAGCCTCTGATCCTGCCTACGCGGACATCCTCAAACAGCATCAACACATTCTGCAAAACTGGATCACGGAAACGGACGACCAAGGCCAATACCCCGAGTCGATCGATTCGCTACGAGGCGTCCTCGTCCAATATCCTGACGTGGCCGTTAATCCGGAATACGATAAGGCGAGATAGTCACCCCATTCCCTCAGCCCCTAGCATACTTTTATGACTCCCGTTCATATGTCTAAAACTCCATTCTGCTGTCGCCTCCACGCCTACCGGCAATTGGTTCGCGCGCTCTCCCTATCGGCGATCTTGCTGTGGGGTGCCTTCGGTGCGGCCCTGCCTAGCCGAGCCGATTCAGCCGAACGACTCGACCGGCCCAACATCATCTTCATTCTAGCGGATGACCTCGGTTACGGAGACATTGGTGTCCTTTGGCAAAACTCCGTCGCTGGCGAAAAAAAGCTGCGCTCGCCCAACTTCGACCGCATGGCCCGGGAGGGTATGATCCTCAACCAACACTACACCGGCGCTCCGGTCTGCGCTCCGGCTCGCGGTAGTCTGCTGGCCGGCGTGCATCAAGGTCACGCCGCGATCCGCAACACCGACTTCGACAACGCCCTCGATCACAACCACACCCTCGGCAGCACCCTGCAACAAGCTGGCTACGCCACCGCCTTGATCGGTAAATATGGCCTGCAAGGCGAAGGCGACTCGCCCACCTCATGGACCGCCTACCCTACAGAACGGGGCTTCGATTTCTTCCACGGCTACGTGCGGCACACCGACGGCCATCAACACTATCCGGCCAATCGCTGGGAGATCGGGAACAACGCATCCCATCAAAGCCCCAAAGAACTCTACGAAAACGAGCGCGAGATTTCCGCCGACCTCGACAAGTGCTTCACGCCGGATCTGTTCACCGCTCGCGCCAAAAAATGGATCACTGACCACCAATCGAAGCAGGCCGCCCAACCCTTCTTTCTCTACCTTGCTTACGACACCCCTCACGCGGCGCTGCAACTCCCCACCACGGCGTATCCCGCCGGAGGCGGAACCCAGGGTGGCGTGCAATGGATCGGCTCCCCAGGCCACATGATCAATACCGCCACGGGCACCATCGATTCCTGGCGCCATCCCGAATACGTCGATCGGGGTTGGACCGATGAAGAAGAACGCTTCGCCACCCTCGTTCGCCGGATGGACGACAACATCGGCGACTTGCTGCAGACCTTGCGCGATCTCGAAATCGACGACAACACCCTCGTCGTTTTCACGGCCGACAACGGCCCCCACAATGTTCACTACCTCACCGACGGCAGCAACGGCAGCTACGCCCCGACGTCCTTCGATTCCTTTGGTCCCTTCGAAGGCATCAAGCGCGATTGCTACGAAGGCGGCGTGCGGCAACCGACCTTCGCTTGGTGGCCTGACCACATCACCCCCGGACGTATCGATCATACTCCGACCCAATTCCAAGACTGGATGGCCACCTTCTGTGAGTTGGCTCAATTGCCCACGCCCGCCCGGAGTGATGGCGTCCCGCTGGTCCCTCTGCTCACGGGGAGTGGCGATCAACGCGAAGGCATTGTTTATGTGGAATTCAACCAGCGTGGTCAGGTGCCCAACTACGAAGAGTTCCCCACCCACGCCGGCGAAAAACGCCTCAACCAACAGCTCATTTTTCTCGACGGATACAAAGGGGTTCGCAACGACATCCAGACGCACGCCGATCACTTTCAAATCTATGACGTTCGAACCGATCTCGCAGAAGCACACGATCTGTTCGCGGCTCCGCCGCCTGGCCAATCGGCCTACTTCAAGACGCTCCAACAGCGCATGAAAGACCGGGTGCTCCAACTGCGCCAAATCGAACGGGACGATCCCTTCGATCCCAGCACCGACAAGGTGGAAGCGCGTCCGTATGACAACGAACTGGTTCCTCCTGTGACGGTAGCCGTGACTGCCGGGGTCGAAGTCAACGCCTACGAGGGATCGTGGCCTTGGCTACCCAACTTCTCCGCGCTTACTGCCGTCAAAACGGCCCACGCGGCGACGTTCGACGCCGCCCGTCACCTCACGCGGGCCTCCAACGCAGGTCTCTCCTACCAAGGATTCCTGCAAGTGCCGGCCGACGGGACCTGGACATTCTACGCCGACTCCGATGCCGGCATGCACCTGCGCATCCACGACTCCCAGGTTATCGACGACGACTTCAATCACGACGGATCCGAGGCGCATGGAACCATTCGGCTCGCCGCCGGATTGCATCCCTTCACCCTGTCCTACCGGACCATCGACGAAGCTCCTCGTTTGTCGCTGCAGTGGTCGGGTCCAGCCACGGCTAAACAACCCCTTCCTGATGCAGCGCTGTTTCAGAGCCACGTTCCCGGTAGTTAAACATCCCGCCCTTGCCGGAGCCTTCCGGGATCCAAACTTGCCCTGTATCGTCCGCCTAAAACGATCATTAGTTTGGTTTTCGTGGGTAAATTCCCCGTTGCTTGCTTCGGCTTAGCTGTAGCCGGTCTCGCTGAGGCCGGAACGGTGGAGTGAATCACTGTAGCCGAGAGGAAAAAAACCGGGGGCAGCGCGCCCGGCTGCAGTTGCCATTGGGGAAATACCCGGAGGCTCGCTGATAGGGATCGGGTCAATTTTCATCGATAATCATTTTGAATCAAAGAGGCAGGTCGCTTCAAATTAGATCCTTGAAGACTTGGCTTTCCAATTACGTCTCCGCTCAGAAAGCGGCCCTTGATTCCATCTCACCGCTCGAGGTTGAAAACGCGGTTAATCTCTTGCGCGAGGCGCACACCCACGATCGACAGATATTTGTGATCGGAAATGGTGGTAGCGCAGCCAACGCGTCTCACTTCGCCACCGATCTGGGGAAGGGTTCCTCGGACGCGCTGGGCAAACGATTCCGGGTCATGTCTCTCACGGACAATACCCCTTGGATCACCGCTCTCGGTAACGACGACGACTATGCCGACATCTTCCGGCGCCAGCTGGAGAACTTCGCCCGTCCCGGCGATCTCGTGCTGGCCATGAGTGTGAGCGGCAACTCACCGAATTTGGTTAAAGCCACCGAATGGGCCAATCTCAACCAACTCACCACCATCGCACTGGTGAGTGCCCTCCCCGGGAAACTCTCCACTATCGAGCAACACGTCATTACCGTAAATAGCACCCACTTCGGTCGGGTCGAGGACGCGCACATGGGCATCTGTCACATGTTAGCCTACGCCTTCATGGAAGTGAAGACACCGGACGATTCCTGATCTCATCACGCTGCAGAGCGAAATAGATTCGCGATCTTAAGCTGCGGTGAAGCGTTTGTTAAGAAATCGTTAAGATCCCCCAAAGGAGTGGTTTTTTAAGATCGAATGGGAACTAACCCATTCCGATTCGGGTCACGATAGCGCATACCAGAGGGCTTTCCTTTGGACCCAAATCTAGATGTTTGACTGGGCCAGGTTGAACATCGGACCCCCACCCTATCATGAAGAGATGTCTCCCTAGCCTGGCCCTGATTCCTATCTTGGCCGCATGCCTTTCGGCCCAGGATACCCGCGTGCCGGTATTGCCCATCGCGCCCCACGATTACGACAGCGTGACGTTACCGGCGCACTTTCTAACCAACGCGTTCCCGGCCAATGATCCGTTTCAAAATGCAGTCATCGACAACGACAATACCCCGGCCACCAATGCGACAACCGACGACGGCGCGACCCTGGGTCGCGTTCTATTTTACGATCGGAAGTTGAGTGCCAATGGCACGGTTGCCTGCGCGTCCTGCCATTTGCAGGAAAACGGATTCGCGGATCCCGTGCCACTCAGCGTGGGCTTCGATGGAGGTCTCACCGGACGCAACTCGATGGGCCTCGCCAACGCCCGCTTCTACGACCCTGGAAAATTCTTCTGGGATGAACGCGCCGAGACTTTGGAGGATCAGGTGCTCATGCCCTTCCAGGATCAGGTCGAAATGGGTCTCACTCTCGAACAACTTGTGAGCATTGTCGCGGCTCAAGACTACTACCCCGAACTCTTCACCAACGTGTTCGGTGACCCCGCGGTGAACAGCGACCGCATCTCCCGTGCTCTAGCCCAATTCGTCCGCAGCATGGTCAGCATCGACAGCCGCTACGACCAAGGTCGAGCCATGGTAAACAATCCGCTCGATAATTTCCCCAACTTTTCCAATGCCGAAAATCGCGGCAAAAACATTTTTATCGATCGCGGCGGACCCGGTGGTCCGGGAGGCGGAAACGGTCAGGTTTCCTGTGCCGACTGTCACGTCACCGAAGCCTTCATCAGTCCCTTCTCCGGCAGTCCGCATGATAGTGGCACATCGGCTGCGACCAACAACGGTTTGGATCGCGTTTCCACCACCGATCTCGGTATCGCGGGCGCCACGGGCAACGTTGCCGATACCGGGAAATTCAAAGTGCCTTCGCTACGCAACATCGCGGTGACGCAGCCCTACATGCACGACGGTCGCTTCAACAACCTCGATCAGGTGCTCAACTTCTATGACGGGGACATCCGCAACCTGTCTCTTAAACATCTGACGCTGCCG